>ERZ773079.592-NODE-592-length-23449-cov-4.190647_pt1 | contig 23449 bp, 20 predicted proteins | sample MGYA00511355_ERZ773079 | MGnify/ENA primary metagenome ERZ773079 (study PRJEB29015, sample SAMEA2737979) | human oral metagenome | biome: human oral; feature: human-associated habitat; material: dental | place: China | collected 2117 ... | reverse complement strand
ATATACTTTTTAAAATTTATAGAAATTTTGCTTGAAAATTTGTCAATATATCTTATTAAATTCCGTTAAATTAGTAATTGCATATAAAATTTTATGATTTAGTTTATTAAAAATTTTATTATTATTTAAGAGGAATTGCAAGATAATCCCGCCAATAAATTGATATGGATTATAAAATCTAAAAAGGATTTTTATGAAAAAGGGTAAAATTTTGCTCTCTTTTGCGCTACTTTGCTCGCCGTTTTGGCTTACTGCGGCGCAAAATAGCGGCGCTTCTCAAAACTCGTCTGCCGCAAGTTCTGCCTCTAAAATTTCGTCATCGCAAAGCTCGCGCGCAAGCGCTGTATCGCAGAGCTCTGCGCCGCCTGTTTCAAATCCAGCCGCTAACAGTACTGCGCCGCAAAGCGGTAGCGCGGCAAATTCTACGCTGCAGGGTTTGGACGACGATAATCTCGGCACCATAAACGTCACGGGCAAGGCCGATCTGTCCACTACCGAGGGCACGGGCTCTTATACGACGGGCAATATGAGCACAGCGACGGGGCTAAATTTAAGCATAAGAGAAACGCCGCAGTCGGTATCGGTCGTATCGAATCAAGTGATAAAGGATCTAAATTTAAACAACGTAGATAGCGCGCTACGCTATACTCCGGGGATTACGCTGCGTAACGACAGCGGCAGAATGCGTATGAACTCGCGCGGATTTGATATAGATAATATCCAAGAAGACGGAATGATTAGCTCGGTTTCCTCCTCTGTGCAAGGTCCTTTGGGCTTTTCAAAAGAATTTACCGATCTTGCTTTTTACGACCGCGTCGAGGTTTTGCGCGGTGTAGCGGGGCTTACTCAAAGCAACGGCGAGCCCGGCGGTACGGTAAATTTAGTTCGTAAGCGCCCTAGCGATGAATTTGGTTTTAACGCAAGCCTAAGCGGCGGAAGTCGGGATAATTACCGTAGCATGATCGACGTAACGGATGCGATAAATCAAAGCGGCACCGTGCGCGGACGCTTGATCGGCGTAGCAGGCAAAGAGGGCGCTTACAAACATTACGCTAACGGCTGGCGCAGCGCGGTGGGTGGATTATTTGACTTTGACATCGGTGAGAAGACTTTGCTAAGCACGGGCGTGATCTATCAAAAATCAAGAGGCGTTTATGATGTTTTCGGCGTTCCGGTTATAGACGAGCGGGGAAATCTTTTAAATTTAAGCCGCAAAAGCTATTTCGGCTCGAATTGGGATAGAAGCGAGTATAGAAAATACAACGCCTTTACCGAGCTAAGCCATGAATTGAGCGACGATACGAAAGCCTACGTGAAAGTGAATTATACCGATAGCAAAGGTATGTTTAAATTTGGCTCCCTAGGCGGAGTAAATCCTTATAACGGCACTACGTCGCATAATGTAAGGAGACAAAAATATGAAAATACCTCCAAAGAGGTCGCCGCTAAAATCGGGCTCGAAGGTAAGTATGAGCTCTTCGGCAACAAACATGAGTTCTTTATAGACGGCTCGGTATCGAGAGAAAAATTTAGCAACAATAGAAAATATCCGACAAATTTAACTCTAAACTCGCTTGGAATGGGTATTTACAACTGGAACAAAGACTTGATCCTAGAGCCCGATTGGAACAATCGAAGCAGCCTTGCCCAGGATTATACGCAATACAATAGAATTTATCAATCCGCTATTAGCCTGGGTACCAGATATAATCTCAGCGAGGATTGGCATATTTTATTGGGCGGGCGCTATTCCAGAGTAAAATATAACGCCTATCTGAAGGACTATATCTATCCGAACGAGACCGGCAAGCGAGACAGACCTACGAAAGTGCATTTTGCGCCGTATGCGGGGCTAACGTGGGATTTTACGTAAAATCACAGCTGGTATGTAAGCTATGCGGAAATTTTTAAACCGCAAAGTTCTACCGACAGAAACGGCGAGATATTGGATCCCGTAGTCGGATACAATATAGAAACCGGCGTAAAGGGCGAGTATTTTGAAGGCGCGTTAAATACCAGCATTGCGCTATTTCAGATAATTCAAGAAAATAGAGCTATTCAAGATCCGCTAAATACGAATTACTCTATCGCCGAGGGCAAGGTGCGAAGCAGAGGCGTCGATGTAGAGGCACAGGGGGAAATAACAGATAGCTGGAAAGTGTTTGCGGGCTATACGTTTAATCGCAGCGAATATCTAAAAAGCGAGAAGGCGAATTCTACGACGGTCGATTACAGCAAGGGCGCCAATGCGAAAAAATATATTCCGAAGCATCTTTTTAAAATTTATACGAATTACGAAATTCCGTTTTCCGCCCAGCGCAAGCTGATATTTGGCGTCGGTATGCGATACCAAAGCGCTACATCGGGATTCTATCAAAACGTAAATTATGTAGCTCCCGAGCAGAAGGCCTACACGCTGTGGGATGCAAACGTCGGCTATAATTTCGACAAGCACTTTAGCGTAAATTTTGCGGTTAAAAACATCGCCGACAAAAAGTATTTCGAAAATACCCAGAATCGTACCGCGGGTATGAATAATTTCTACGGCGAGCCGCGGAATTTTATGCTGACGCTTAATTATGCGTATTAGGCGGTGTTTCGGTAGAAGCTCGCCCAAGCCTCATTTTGGGCGGACTTTGCGAAATTCCAAGCGAATTAAACGCGCAGACTTGCAAGCATAAAATCCGCTCGCGAGCCTGCGAGATCAAATTTGATCCCGCGGAATTTCGCTGCAACCGGCGCTAAATTTTAAAATTTAAAGAGAAAATTTGAAAACGCTAAAGCAATTTTTTGAAATTCTACGTCCGCACTGGTTCGGCAAGGGTGCGGCGAAGCTGTGGGCGCTGCTGCTCGCGCTTGGTTTTAGCCTCGCTATCATCAAAATCAGCGTGCTGATGAACGCGTGGGATAAGCGCTTTTACGACGCGCTAAGCGAGCTTAAAGGCGAGCTGATCCCCGCGCTCGTGGGCGAGTTTTTGCTCTACACGGCGCTCATCGTGCTTTTTATCGTCTGCGGCAGCTGGCTTCGCAAACTGCTCGTAATCGTCTGGCGCGAGCGGCTAAGCGCGATGATGGAGCGCAAATGGCTACATAACGCAAACTTCTACCGCACGAGCCTTGAGGGGAATTTCAGCGCCAGGGGCGGATCAAATTTAGAAAAACCTGGCGACGCAAATTTAAACGAGCGCGCAGAGTATTTCGCAGCCGAAGCGGATAGCGCGGCTTTACATAGAGACGCAAAGGGGCTTGAAATTTTACCGAGCGCGGCAAAGCAAAATGCGGCAGGGCAAAGCGGCGCAAGCGAGAATAAAATTTTATCCAAAACTCGCGCAGATCGTGAAATTTCAAAAACGATCGCAAAGCTAGACAACCCCGATCAGCGTATCGCCGAGGACAGCTTGCTGCTCGTGCAAAAAAGCGTCGATCTCGTAAAATCGCTCGTCTATAATCTTGCCAAGCTCATCGCTTTCGTCGCGATCTTGTGGCAGGTCTCGAAGGTATTGAAATTTGAAATTTTCGGCATGCACTTTGAGATCGAAGGCTTTTTGCTCTACGTCGCGCTTATTTATACGCTACTTTGCTCGCTGATTACGCATCTCATCGGGCGCAGGCTTAGGGGGCTAAATTTTGCCAAGCAGCGCGCTGAAGCCGATTACCGCTCGGATCTGCTGCTAGTACGTGAAAACGCAGAAGCAGTAGCCTTTATGCGCGGAGAGGATGCCGAGCGCGGCCGCTTCCGCGCGAGCTTCGGCGAGATCATGAGAAACTGGCGCAGCATCATGAATACGGAATTTCGCCTCGAATGCTTTTCGGCAAGCTACCTAAAAATCACGAATTTAATCCCGATCTTTGCCTGCTTGCCGCTGTATTTGTCGCGCGCGATGAGCTTTGGCGACATGATGCAGGCGCGCTCGGCGTTTTACAGCGTGCAGGACGGATTTGCGTGGTTTATGGACTATTACAAGCAGATCATGGAGTGGACGGCGAGCGTGCGGAGGATCTATGAGTTCATCTCGCGCATGGACGGCGAGAGTGCAAATCTGCGTGCTTGCGTCACACAAAGCGACGAAAATTCCGCTCATTGCGAGGGCTTGTCGGTCTTCACGCCTGCGGGCGAGCCGCTGATCGAAGATCTACGCTTTGAGCTTGCGCCCGCGCAGTTTATAATGCTGCGAGGCAAGAGCGGCGCGGGCAAAAGCACGGCTCTGCGCTACGCGGCGGGGCTTTGGCGATACGGCCGCGGCGAGATCAGCCTGCCGCGCACGGGCGTGATGTTTATCCCGCAAAAGCCCTATCTAGCGCCGCTTAGCCTAAAAGAGCTTATCGCTTATCCGCAGCCGCCGCGCGCAGACGACGCGGAATTTTTAGAAATTTTACACCGCGTAGGACTTGAAAAATTTGCCCGCATGCTAAACTCGCGCGCCGATTACGTTAAAATTTTAAGCGGCGGAGAGGCGCAGCGGCTTAGTTTCGCACGTATTCATTATCACAAGCCGAGCTTTGTTTTTGCCGACGAGATCACGTCTGCGCTTGATTTCGCCTCGGCGCGCGAGCTGCTACTTGGTCTGCGCGTGGATCTGCCGAGGCTTGGCATGCTAGCGATCGTGCATCAAACGGGGCTTGAGGACATATTTGAGCGGACGATAGAGCTTTAAATTTTATCGTTTAAATTTCACGCTGCAGGGATTTCGCCTTTAAATTCATATCTTTTTAAATCCAGATTTATTAAAATTACTCGTTTATATTAAGCGGCGATAAAATTTAGCCTAGGCGCTAAGTGTTCGCATACATGGGTATCGGCACCCGCGCGGCTAGGCGCTTGCACGCAGTTGGTGGCATAGCACCGCCATAGGTAAGTATTTACGGCGCAACGAGTAGTTCGGAAGTCGGTCGGCAGTGCGCGATCGCGATTTTGTGCGAAATTAAGTCGGTAAAATTTAAACGCGAGATAGTCTGCTCAATAATGGGCGTCTCGATAAAATTTTAAGTCGCGTGGCGATCTGTAACGTAGCAGCGCGCCAAATGAGAAGGCTACGTCAGCGGCGCGATGTGCAGGCGTAGCGATAAATCGGTAGCGCGTCGGATGGCGCGCAACACATCGGCGGCGCAGACGGCACGCCGTAGTCTAGAAGCGGAGCGGCGATACGTACCTACTCGGCGCCGTATGACATAACCTTCGCTCGGGTAAATCATCATCGTAACGGCGCTACGATCGAAGCGAACAACGCTACCGCGACGACGGATCGGCAGTACAAAGCGGCGTGGCGCGATTGCGGCGGCGACAGCATAAAATGCCGCAATATGGCAACTGCGATCGACAGGATGCGTATGTAGGGAAAGCGCAGTGCAAGTAGCGTAAACGCGCGATACGATGATGGCGATCCGCGGAGCGTATAAGTGAAGCAGCAGTGCGGGCGGCGCAATAACGCCGAGGCAATACGATAGCGGCGACCGACGAGACGTAGCGCCGCCGTAGCGTTCGCGGGCGCTACGCCTAAGCCGCCAAATTTTAAAACGAAGCAAGGAGATTTTATGCTTAAAGCGGGGATTGTTTATAAATTTGCGCTCATCGTGTTACTAGGCTGCGCGCTTTGCATTTTGGGCTTTTCGGGCGCCTACTTTGCGCGCGGCGAATATGACGAGGCGTGGATGAGCCTGCATAAGATCGCGGGATTGGGTCTGCTTTGCGTCGCGATCTTGCATATAATCACAAGGCGAAAGAAGCTCGTAAAGCTCTGGGGCGAGTTTTTGGACGTGGTTTTGAGCCGCAAAAATCCCGGCTTTTGTAATATGGATCGCATCATAGGCGCGATCGAGTCCTATAATATTAGAGAGATCGCTGGTAAAATGGGCTTTGAGCCGGACGAGCTCGCTGAGATTTTGAAATCGAACGGCATCAAGCTTGTAAGCGCAGATCAAGGCCTGCGCGAGCTTGCGAAGTTTAACGACGAAAAAATTTTCTTCATCTTGGTACTTTTAATTGAGGCAAAATTCGGTAAAGCGGGCAGCTGCAAGGTCTAAATTTAAAAGGCTTAATAGCCCGCATTTGCGATCGCTTCGGCTTGAGAGTGCGCTATGAGCGGATCGATGATCTCGTCGAACAAGCCGCCCGCCATGATCGCGTCCAGGCGGTAGAGCGTTAAATTTATACGGTGGTCGCTGATGCGGTTTTGCGGATAATTGTAGGTACGAATTCGCCCCGAGCGGTCGCCGGTGCCTACCTGATCCTTGCGATCTTTGCGCTCTTTATCTAAGCGCTCCTGCTCCTGCATATCGTAAAGGCGCGCCTTTAGCACCTTCATCGCCGCCTCTTTGTTTTTGTGCTGGTCCTTGCCGTCTTGGTTGGTGACGACTAAACCGGTCGGGATGTGAGTGATGCGGACGGCGCTGTCGGTGGTATTTACGGACTGTCCGCCGTGTCCGGAACTGCGCATAACGTCGATGCGAAGGTCATTTGGATTGATCTGTATCTCGCTATCCTCGATCTCGGGCATGACGGCGACGGTGATTGCGGAGGTATGCACCCTGCCCTGGCTCTCCGTTTCGGGGACGCGCTGCACGCGGTGAGTGCCGCCTTCAAATTTCAGCCGCGAATACGCTCCCGCGCCCTTTACGAGCAAGATCGCTTCTTTGTAGCCGCCGACGCTGCCTTCGCTAGTGCTTACGATCTCGCATTTATAGCCGCGAAGATCGGCATAGCGCAGATACGCGCCGAGTAGATCGCCCGCGAACAGCGCCGCTTCGTCGCCACCTGTACCGGCGCGGATCTCAAGGAAGATATTTTTATCGTCGTTGGGGTCTTTCGGAAGCAGTAAAATTTTGATTTTTTCTTCGAGCTGCGGTTTTTGCGTCTCTAAGCTTTTAAGCTCCTCTTTGGCTAGCTCGCCGAGATCGGCATCGCTTAGCAGGGCTTTGTTTTCTTCGATCTGATTTAAAATTTTAAGATACTCGCTAGCCGCCTCTTTGATCGGCTCGATACTGCGCTGCTCCTTAGATAGCGCCGTCATATTAGCGATATCTGCGGTAACTGCGGGATCGCTAAGCATGCGCGAAAGCTCGTCGTAGCGATCCAAAAAAGGCTTTAGTTTATCGGCTAGCATTTAAATTTTATGCGTAAGTAGCGCTTACGCGGCGGTTTTTAAAGAATTTACTAGTTTGGCTAGGCGGCTTACTTTTCTGCTCGCGGTCTGTTTTTTCAAAAAGCCCCTGCTTACGAAGCTGTGAAAGCTTTCATTAGCCGTTTTTAGAGCCTGAGTCGCTGCGTCTAGATCCTTGCTCTCGACCGCCTCTCTTACGGCTTTTGTGATATTTTTTACTCTGGTGCGATAAAATCTATTTCGCTCCGTTCTTTTTATGGTTTGTCTCGCGCGTTTTTCGGCGGATTTGTGATTTGCCATAACGTTCCTTTTCGGTTAAATTTGAACCTGCGATTATACGTAAAAAATATTTAATCGACGCTTAATTTAAGTAAAATTTAAATATAGTTTAAATTTATGTAGATTAAACTTTTTTTGGTAGAATTTCCCGATTTTTATATAAGGATTTGATAATGAAACTTTTCGGAACGGACGGTGTACGAGGCAAAGCGGGAGAATTTCTAACCGCCGAGCTTGCGATGCGCGTAGCAATGGCGGCGGGGATTTACTTTAGGAAAAATTCCGTTACGAATATGATCTTAGTCGGCAAAGACACCCGCAGAAGCGGCTATATGATAGAAACCGCGATCGTAGCAGGTCTTACCTCAGTGGGCTACAACGTCCGCCAGATCGGACCGATGCCTACTCCTGCGATTGCCTTTCTTACGGAGGATATGCGCTGCGATGCAGGCATCATGATAAGCGCGAGCCACAATCCATACTACGACAACGGCATTAAATTTTTCAACAGCGAGGGCTTTAAGCTCGATGAAAAAGAGGAAGCGCAGATCGAAAAAATTTATTTCAGCGACGAACTCATCTCTGAAGCGCGCACAAAAATGATGCAGATAGGCGCCGCAAAGCGCGTGGACGACGTCATCGGCAGATACATCGTGCATATTAAAAATTCCTTCCCGAAGCAAAAGACGCTGCACGGGCTTCGCGTGGTGCTTGATTGCGCAAACGGAGCAAGCTACAAGGTCGCACCTACCGTATTTAACGAGCTGGGAGCCGAAACTATCGTCATCGGCGACGAGCCTAACGGAAAAAATATAAATGATGCTTGCGGCGCGTTAAGCCCGCAAGGTCTAGCCGGGGAAGTAAAGCGCCTGCGCGCCGACGTCGGCTTTGCTTTCGACGGGGATGCCGATAGGCTCGTAGTCGTGGATGAAAACGGCGAGATCATCCACGGCGACGCGCTACTTGGAATTTTAGCAGTCTATTTGAAAGGAAAAAATCGCTTAGCAGGCAATAAAATGGTAGCCACAGTGATGAGTAATTCTGCGCTGGAGGATTTTTTAGCTAAACACGACATCGCGCTTCATCGCTGCAATGTAGGCGATAAATTCGTACTTGAGACGATGCACGAGTTAGGCGCAAATTTTGGTGGCGAGCAGAGCGGGCACGTAATCTTCGGCGATTACGCCAAAACGGGCGACGGCATCGCAAGCGCGCTGCAATTCGCCGCCTGCATGCTGGATATGAAAAAGAAGGCGAGCGAATTTTCGGGGATGATTAAGCCCTATCCGCAAATTTTAAAGAATTTAAAAATTTCGGATAAAAAGCCGCTTGAAAAATTAAAGGGGCTAAAGGAGCTTGAAGCAAGCCTCAAAGCGGACAAGATCCGCTCGCTCTTTCGCTACTCCGGCACCGAAAACGTTATCCGCCTCTTAATCGAGGGCAAAAACGAAAAACTGCTGCAAAAGCGAATGGACGAGGTCGAGAAATTTTTTACCAAAGCCCTAAATGAGTAGCGTTGCGGTGAAATTTTACGGCGCGACAAGCTCATGGCTCGGTACAAAAGGCGCGGGCAAAAAATGCAGGCTTTACATATTTAAATTTGGGCTGCGAGATGGCTAAGACCTGTATTAAATTTGTCCTGCTTTTCGCGGTTATTTTTGCAATCGATCAAGCGATCAAACTTCTGTTTTTAAACGGCTTTTCGTGGCAGGGGGAGTTTTTTTCGCTAGAGCTTACGCTTAATCGCGGCGTTGCGTTTTCGATGTTTGCCTTTTTGGGTGAAAATTTAAAATTTATCCAGATCGCGCTGATCTCGGCGCTTGCGGCGTATGTATTTTGTCATAAAAAGCTTTTTTGCGAGCACTGGGCGCCGTTTGCGCTGATGCTCGCGGGAGGCTGCTCAAATTTACTCGATCGCTTCATTCGCGGTGGCGTGGTCGATTACGTCGCATGGCATAAGTGGTTTGAGTTTGCGGTGTTTAATTTCGCCGACGTGATGATAGATCTGGCCGTCGTGATTTTTATCTTCCAAAGTTACAAGATCGCGAAAAAGGAGAAAAATGAAAAGAAATAATTATATCGCTTACGCGCTTTGGTTTTTAGGTGCGTTTTCGTGGATCGCAGCTATGCCGATCGGCGGCGGACTGCATAGAATTTATTGCGGCAAATTTATCAGCGGATTTGCTCAAATCGCGCTATTTTGGCTAGGGAGCTTTACACTATGGTTTTTAGTGGGCTTTTTGTTTTGGGCGATTTGGGGAATTTGGATTTTGCTGGATATATTTTTCGTAGGAATTTGGGTGGAAGATTTAAATGCTTTTGCAAGCGAGACGGAGGAGGACGACTACGAAGGACGTCTAAAAAAAGTCGATGCACTTTATGAGCTGTATCAAAAAGGCGCGATTTCCAAAGAGGAATTTGAAGCTAGAAAAGAAATTTTAATGAGAGATTAAGGAGGCTAAAATGAGTTATTTTTGGTTTAAATTTGTCCATTTTGCGGGCTTTATTTCATGGATGGCGATGCTATTTTATATGCCGCGCCTGTATGTTTATCACGCTGAAAATTTAGACAAGCCGGATTTCGTAAAGGTCGTTAAAAAGATGGAGCGGATGCTCTATCACGCGATCGGCTGGATAGCAATGGCGGTGACGGTTTTTAGCGGCGTGATGCTTATCATTTTAAATCCGGGGCTTATGAAAATGGGATATTTTCATATAAAATTACTAGCCGGAGTTTTGCTAATCTGTTATCATTTGTGGCTGTATTATTATATGTATAAATTTGAAAAAAATGAGTGCCACAGGAGCGGAAAATACTTCCGTGCGATCAACGAAGGCCCTACGATCATAATGTTTATAATACTTTATGCAATGCTAATAATGCCGAATTTACCGAGCAACTAGCCCGTTTTGATAAAAATTTAATTAAAATTTGCATAAAATTAGAGCAAAATTTTAAAGGAAGCATGTGCAACATATCATTAAGAAAATTTTATCAAGCGAAAGTAGCGCGGGCGTTATATTGCTTCTGTCGGCCGTTTTTGCGATCGTAGCTCAAAACGTAGGCTTTTTATCAAAATACTATGAGGCGTTTTTACATCTAAGTTTTACTATAGGCGTCGGCCCCGCAAAGCTCGATGAATCGATGCATTTTTTGGTAAATGACGTGCTCATGGCGATATTTTTCTTCGCTATCGGACTTGAGCTAAAGCGCGAAAAGATCGAAGGGCAGCTGCGCCACTTCTCTCAAATTTTACTTCCTAGCTTCGCAGCTTTGGGCGGAGTAATGATGCCCGCGATTATATTTTCGATCATCAACTGGGGCGATGCCGTCGCGATGAAGGGCTGGGCGATCCCAACGGCGACCGATATCGCCTTTGCCGTGGGCGTTATGGCACTTTTGGGCAAAAAAATCCCCGCGAGCCTTAAAATTTTCGTTTTAACGCTTGCAATAATGGACGATCTGTGTGCAATTTTAATCATCGCTTTGTTTTATTCCTCTACCATAAACGCAATCTATCTAGGCGGCGCAGCTGCCTGTGTCGCAATAATGCTAGCGATGAGCAGACTTGGCGTCGATAAAAAGCTTCCGTTTATCATCGTGGCCGTGGTGCTGTGGGTAATGGTACTAAACTCTGGTATCCACGCGACTATCGCAGGAGTGCTTGCGGGCTTTTGTATCCCGCTTAAGACCCGCTCGGGCTCGATGCTAAAGGATATGGAACACGGCCTAGCCTACCCCGTAAATTTCTTCATCTTGCCGATCTTTGCCTTTACAAACGCAGGCGTTTCGCTAGCAGGCATCAGTCCTAGCTTCCTTTTCGGTCCGGTGCCTATGGGTATAATGCTCGGACTATTTTTCGGTAAACAGATCGGAATTTTTGCCTTTAGCTGGATTTTAATCAAAGCCAAAATCGCCTACATGCCGGAAAATGCAGGCTGGCCGCAGCTTTACGCAGTAGCAATTATCTGTGGTATCGGCTTTACGATGGCGCTTTTCGTCGATGGCCTGGCATACGGCGGCAGCGATCTGTATCACTACACCGATAAACTCGCGGTATTTTTAGGCTCGATAATTTCCGGAGTAGTAGGATTTTTCGTCGCAAAAGCAGTCGCGGTAAAACAAAGCTAAAATCCGTAAAGGGTTAGAGTCTTAAAATTCTACGAGTAACACAAAATTTGAAAATTCTACCGCTCAAAAAATTTCAAAATTTTAAGAGCGGCTCTAAATTTTAAAATTTATAAGCTAGAAAATTTAGCTTGAAATTCTGTTTAATCTAAGTACAGCTTAAATCACCAAAATACCCGCATTTTGCATTAAGCTTAGCGCACATTCGTCGTAGTAGCCGCGCTCATGGTTCGGCGCATCGTATGTAGCTACCGCACCTCGCGGAACGATGACGTCCTTATCCTCTCCCGTTTCGTTGAGATAGGTGCGCAAGCTAAGCGCAAACTGTATCACGCAGATGTCGGTGCAACAGCCCGTAATCACAAAGCGATCGAAGCCGCCCAGAATTTTCTTATCCAAATTATGAAAGCCGTTCGTGCTACGCTTAAAAGTGACGTTTTGCTCGCTTACGTAGGGCGCGAGCTCCTCGATCACCTCCGCTTCGGGCGAGCCAACTAGACAGTGGATCGGATAGCGCTTCATCTCCAAATCCCGCTCGGCGTGAGCGTCGCAGATGAAATGCACGTTTTTCGCCGCCTCAATCTGTCTAAGCACCGCAGGGGCGATCTTTGCTATGCTGGGATCGGCCATCGCGCCGAATTTTACGAAGCCGTTTAGCATATCGATCACAAATACCAAAGTTTTCATCAAAACTCCTTATAAATTTCAGGTTTCATATCTTTTAAAAAATCCATTTTAGCGCGAAATTTTAAAATTTCATTTAAATCCGCTCGAGCAATCTTCACGGCCTCTTTTTTGCCTAGGCGCGCGACGATCTCGCCGTAGGGATTTATCAGCATGGAATTTCCGCCGAAACTCTCGCCCTGCCCCGTATCGCCGCAGCCGTTTACCGCGCAGATAAAAATTTGATTTTCGATCGCGCGAGCCTTAGCGAGCGTGATAAAATGCTCTATGCGGCTTTGCGCGAACTGCGCGATCACAAAAACAATCTGCGCACCGCGAAGCGCTAAGGCACGAAAAATTTCACAAAAGCGCAGATCGTAGCAGACCGCGACGCCGATTTTGAGCGCGCGATTTTGAAATTTTATCTCGAAAATGCCTAACTTATCGCCGCCACTTACGATCTCGTTTTCGCGAGCGAGCGAAAAAGCGTGGATCTTGTCATAGCGTAAAATTTCGGCTCCGTTTTGATAGACGAAAGCAGAATTATAAATTTTATCTTGCCTAGAATTTATCGCTCCACCTATTAAAACAGCGCCGCTTTTTTGCGAAATTTCGCTTAAAAATCCCTTCGTTCGCGCAGCTCCCGCGTCGGCTAAGCGCTTAAAATTTTCTACACAAAAGCCCGTGTTAAAGGCCTCTGGCAGCACCACTACGTCCGCGCCGCGTTTTAACGCGCGACCTATAAGCTCTCGCGCTCGGATAAAATTTTGCTCGCAATCCGCGACAGTAGAGGCGAGCTTCACGTTCATTTGTAAGATTGCGATTTTCAACTCTTTCTCCTATCTAGGCGCCCGGCGCATCGCGTGAGCGTGCGTGAGAGCAACGGCGATGGCGTCGGTAACGTCGAGCGGTTTAATCTCCTTATTAATCCCTAAAATCCGCTTTACCATGAACGCAACCTGCTCCTTCGCCGCCTTTGCTTTTCCGGTGACCGATTTTTTTATCTGAAGCGGCGTGTACTCGGCGAAATTTCCAAAAATCTGTAAAATTTTAAGGGCCAGCGCGCCGCGAAACTGAGCAAGCTTTAAAACAGACTGTGGATTATAGGCGTAAAACATTGATTCTATCGCGACCTCATCAATCTTATGAGCGCTAAAAATTTGATCGATCGCCTCACTCATCTGCGTCATTTGAAATTGCACGTTTTCGGCCTTCATTTTCACAAGTCCCGCTTCGATAAGAACAATCTTATTCACGTCTTTTTCCAAAATCGCATAGCCTAAATTTCTAGTTCCGGGATCAATTCCTAAAATTTTCATAACCCTCTTTCACGCTTATTCACTGCTTAATCACAAGTGAATAAACTTAAATTTACCGCAAATTTAGCGAAATTTAGCTAAAATCTTAATCTAATTTGTAAGGGAATTTTATGGCGACGTCGCAAGCACAAGAAATTTTATCGAATTTAGAGAAGGAAATTTTACCTACCGAATACTCTAGATACATTAAAAATTTGAAATTTAACGATAAAAACTCGACACCAGGGTTTTTCATCTATAACGCAACTAACGAGTTTATCGCCAAATACGCTCAGACAAAATACGGCACTAAAATAAAAGAGCTTATCAAAAAACAGTTCGGGCTTAACGACGTGATCGTCAAAATCACCTCAAAAGCTAAAATTTCACCGAAAGAAAAGGTAAAAATCATCTCCGAAAAGCCTAAGAGCACGATTCTAAGTGAAAATTATAATTTTGAAAATTTTATCATCGGCGATTCAAATAAATTTGCCTTCGAGTGTTCGGTATCCGTCGCGAAAGAGCCAGGAATTCGCTTTAATCCGCTCTTTATCTACGGACCTAGCGGGCTTGGAAAAACTCACCTACTTCAATCGATCGGAAATTACTGCATTAAAAAAGGCAAAACCGTCATTTGCGTCACCAGCGAGCAGTTCGCTAATGATTTCGTCTTTAACCTTAAAAACAACTCGATTGATAAATTTAAACAAAAATACCGCAATTGCGACGTTTTGCTCATCGACGACATTCAGTTTTTGATCGGACGTGATAAAGCTCAAGAGGAGCTTTTTTATACGTTTAACGAGCTGAAAGACAAAAATTGTCAAATTGTCCTTACCAATGACCTACCACCAAAATTCCTAAAAGGTTTTGAAAGTCGTCTTACAACACGATTTGAAAGCGGCATAATAGCAAACATAACCCCGCCGGATTTAGAAACTAAAATCGCCATTATCAATAAAAAGAGCGAAGAAAATCGCGTTAGAATTCCACACGACGTCGTAGAATATATCGCCGCAAATATGGGCGATAATATCCGCGAAATCGAAGGCGCAATAAATAAACTAAATGCATATTCGTCGATACTTCGCACGAAGATCACGCTAGAATTTACCAAAAGTACACTGCAAGATCAAATTCACCAAAAATATTCAAGCGTGAGCCTCGAACACGTCATAGAGGTGATCTCAAAAGAACTGAACGTAAAACCTAGCGAACTAAAGAGCAAAACGCGAGCTAAAAACGTCGTCGAAGCGCGCCAAATTTGCATATATCTAACCAAACAGTTAACTCAAAACTCAATGCCTAAAATCGCCGCATTTTTTAATCTAAAAGATCACAGCGCCATTAGCAAAAATATCAAAAAAATCAACGAGCTCATTCAAACCGACGAGATGTTAAAGATAAAGATCGAAGAACTAAAAAACAAAATAACCAAAAAGGATAAGAATGAAATTTAAACTTTATGAAAATAAAGCAAAAAGGGTGAATGAAAGTGAATAAAACAAAGCTACTTACTCACTGGATAAACTACCTAAAGACAAGCTTTAGGATAAGTTTTTCACAAAAACCTCTTACCAACTACTACAACGATAAAAATTTAAAAGGATAAAAATATGAAAGTGTTAATCACTAAAAAACTTTTAGAAGAGATAGTTTCAAATACTAGCTCCTATCTTGATAAAAAAGATCTAAGCTCGATAACTTCGCATCTTTTAATGAGTGCTAAAGATGGAATTTTCAGTATAAAAGCTACCGATCACGAAATAGGCCTTAGTTATAATCTACAAAATATATCAATAGAAACAGAGGGAGAAGCTACAGCAAATGGAGGCAAGCTCCTTAGCGTCATTAAAGGCTTAAGCGACGATAGCGTTACTTTAGAAACCGTTAACGGAGCGCTCTTCGTAAAGCAAAAAAAATCTAAGTACAAGCTTCCGATGTTTGAGACTAATGATTTTCCAAATTTCCCTACAATAGATGGTAAAAACAGCTTTGACGTAAATGCTGGAATTTTAGGCAGAAGCCTTAAAAAAATATATCCGTCGATAGACACCAACAATCCAAAATATGAGCTAAACGGCGCTTTAATTGACGTAAAAGAGGGCTTTATAAATTTAGTCGGAACCGATACGAAGCGACTTAGCGTTTATAAGCTGATCACTCAATCAAAAGCGGGCGAGCTAGATACTAAAATTTTAATCCCTAAAAAGGCAATAGGCGAAATTCAAAAGCTATTTTCTGATAAAATTAAAATTTACTACGACGAAAACGTGCTGCTAGCGGTGAGCGAGAATTTTGAGTTTTTTGCGAAACTTATAAACGGCAAATTTCCAAATTACGAGCGCGTTATCCCAAACGATACGGCGTATAAAATTTTAATTCCGCGCGATAAGATGGTAAGCGGTGTGCGAGCTATAAACGCGATGTGCGAGGAGATGAAGGTTACCATTAAAAAGGACGGAATGATTTTTGAGAGCATTAATGAAGATAATTCCGAGGCAAAAACCGAAATTGAAGCACCAATAGATATAAACGGAGAAATAGTTTTTGGCGTAAAAAACCGCTTTTTACTCGATTTTTTAAGCAGCATCGAGAGCGAAATTTTTGAGCTAAATTTTAATAGCTCCGATACGGCGTTCGTGCTTAGTGCAGATGGTCTAAAAACGGTCGTCATGCCGATAAATAATATTTAAAGGAAAATTATGAAACAAAATTACGGCGCCAGTAATATTAAAGTTTTAAAAGGTCTTGAGGCTGTTAGAAAGCGCCCTGGAATGTATATCGGAGACACAAATATCAGTGGACTCCATCATATGATTTATGAGGTTGTAGATAATTCGATTGATGAGGCGATGGCAGGTTACTGCGACACAATCGATGTCGAGATCACTAACGAAGGAAGCTGTATCGTTAGTGATAACGGTCGTGGAATCCCCGTCGATATACACCCGACTGAAAAAATTCCTGCTGCGACGGTGGTTCTGACCGTGCTTCACGCAGGCGGTAAATTTGACAAAGACACTTATAAAGTCTCCGGCGGTTTGCACGGCGTGGGCGTTAGCGTTGTAAATGCGCTCTCAAAAAAGCTCGTTGCTACGATCAAACGTGACGGAAATATTTATAGACAAGAATTTGCCAAAGGAATTCCTACTACCGAGCTTGAAAAGATAAAAACTACTAATCGCACGGGTACTACGATCGAGTTTTGGCCCGACGGCGAAATTTTTGAAATTTTAGAATTTGACGATGAAATTTTATCAAAAAGATTTCGCGAGCTAGCGTATCTAAATCCAAAAATTACGATAAATTTTAAAGATAATCGCACGGGCAGGGATGAGCACTTTCACTTCGAAGGCGGTTTGGAGAGCTTTGTAAACGATATGAATAAAGCGCCTGCCATATCCAAAGCCGTATCGTTTAGCGACGGCGCGGAAGATGTTATGGTGGATTTTGCGCTGATGTATAACGAAACATATAGCGAAAATTTACTGAGCTTCGTAAATAATATCAAAACTCCGGACGGCGGTACGCATGAGGCGGGTTTTAGAGCGGGTCTTACTCGAGCGATAACAAATTACGTCGCGGCAAATGCCGCTGCACGCGAAAAGGACACGAAGATCACCGGCGACGACGTTCGCGAGGGACTCATCGCGGTAATTAGCGTAAAGGTTCCCGAACCACAGTTTGAGGGGCAGACTAAAGGTAAGCTGGGCTCCAGCTATGTTAAACCGATCGTGCAAAAGATGGCGTTTGAGGTGCTTAGCAAGTATTTTGAAGAAAATCCGATCGAAGCGCGCGCCATTATGAATAAGGCCCTTTTAGCTGCGCGCGGTCGCGAAGCGGCGAAGAAGGCACGCGATCTAACGCGCAAAAAAGACAATATAAATTCCGTTGGCACCCTTCCCGGAAAGTTAGCCGATTGCCAGAGCAAAGATGCAAGCATTAGCGAAATTTATCTAGTCGAGGGCGATAGCGCGGGCGGTTCGGCGAAGCAGGGAAGAGACCGCGTGTTTCAAGCGATCCTGCCGCTTAGAGGTAAAATTTTAAACGTAGAAAAGGCGCGCCTGGACAGGATTTTACAATCCGAAGAGATTAAAAATATGATCACGGCCTTTGGCTGCGGTATCGGCGAGGAATTTAACGAAGAGAAGCTTCGCTATCACAAAATCATCATTATGACTGATGCGGACGTTGACGGTAGCCACATCCAGACGCTACTTCTAACATTTTTCTTTAGATTTTTGCGCCCTATCGTGGAAAACGGCTATGTTTATCTAGCACAGCCGCCGCTTTTTAGATATAAAAAGGGCAAAAAAGAAATTTATTTGAAAGACGAAAAGGCGCTTAGCGAGTTTTTGATCGAAACGGGCATCGATATTGGCGAGTTTGAAGGTATTGGCAACGAGGATCTGATCGATTATCTAAAAATTGTCTCAAACTATCGCTCGCTTCTAAATGAGCTCAAAAAGCGTTTCAGCGTGCTTAGTGCGATCAGATTTTTAATAGAAAACGACGAAGCGCGAAGCCTCGGCTACGAGGAACTATTTGAAATTTTAAAACCGCGCCTAGAGAGTGAAGGATTTAATATCTTAAATTCCTATGTAAATGATGAAGGGATTAGAATTTACGTTCAGACGCCAAGCGGCCTAGAACAGCTTGTGATAGATGAGAATTTATTCGGCAATTATATCTTTGAAGAGGCGATTAGAATTTATTCAAAGATCAAAGATCGGGATGTAAATTTTGGTAAGGATTTTATTGAAATTTTAGACGAAATCGAAAAAAGCTCGAAAAAAGGCGCTTATATTCAGCGTTACAAAGGTCTTGGTGAGATGAATCCGGAGCAGCTTTGGGAAACCACTATGAGCCCTGAAAATAGAAGGCTTTTAAAAATCAGCATTGCAGACGCACAAAGTGCGAGCGATACCTTTAATCTTTTTATGGGTGACGAGGTTGAGCCGCGCCGAAACTACATCCAAGATCATGCCAAAGATGTTAAACACTTGGATATATAATGTCTGTTCTATTTAGTGAGACCAAAGAGCGCGAAAATCGTTTTATAACGGCACTTAAAATTTCGGTGCCGTTTACCTGCGTTTTGATTGTTTTCGGAATTATTTTGTTTCGAAACGGCGAGTTTAAATTTGATGATGTAATTTTATTTTTAATACTTTTAATCTGCTATGTTTATTATGTTATCTATCAAATTTATTTTGGCTTTCAAAAGACGCTGATCGATCCCGTTACGCATGTATTTGTGCGCGAAGAGATCGAGAAAATTTTAAGCAACGATCTAGCTAAAAATCGTCAAATAAATATCGTTCTTTTGCGAATTAAAAATATTATCGACATAAACGATCGATACGGTTACAAAAACGGCGATGAAATTTTATACGAGTATTGTAAGGAACTTTCAAATTTTATGGCGGAGCAGGGTTTTAAGGACCTTCCGATCGGTCGCTTTATAAACGGCTACTTCGTATTTGGAGTGGAATCAAAAGCTACAAATTTAAGCCATATTTTGCGGATGTTTGAGCATAAAATTTCAAGTCAAACGATTAAAAATGTAGAGATAAAAAGCGAATTTACAATGCTTCCAAGTTCATATGATCGAAATCTAAATAATATCGTAAATGCGCTATTTTATAAGATAAATCACTTGGATGACGAAGAGCATGGCGAGAAGGCTATTGACGTAGAGAAAGTATTAATTGACGTATTTTCTGCCGACGTGATGGAGGCAATCGATAGTGAAAATTTCAGTTTTAAATATCAGCGCGTTGCAGATAAAAACGGCGTAAAATCGCATATAAATTTGATCCCGAAACTCGATCTAAGAAGCGGCGAAAAGATCACAAAAAGTAGAATTTTAGATATCTTGCTTCTAAATCATTACGATATTAAATACGATATTTCGATGATGAGGCAAATTTCTAGGATCATCTATTTTAAAGATATTGACGCTAAAATTTTTATCGAGATTATGCCTCAGACGCTGCGAAATAACGAGTTTCGCAATGAAATTTTAAAGCTCATCGATAATAATCTAATCGATCCGAAAAAGATCGTGTTTGAGTTTAACGAAAAGCTTATCTATTCGGAGATCAAGCGTTTTGACGAAATTTTGATTAAATTCCGCGAACTCGGATTTAGCTTCGCGCTGTCGCAGTTCGGTGGCTCTAACGCGAGCTTTGAATACTTAAAATTTTTAGAAGTGGATTTTATCATTTACGACATAGAATTTAATAAAAATTTAGACGATGAAAAGATTAAAAATATATTTATAGGCATCAACGAAGCCTGCGCAAAATCGAGCGTTGAAACCGTAATGCGCTTCATCGACAAAGAGGAATTTCAAATGCAGCTTTATAAAATGGGCATCGATTATATTCAGGGATTTTGCGTCGAAAAGCCGAACGATATATCGAATTTAAGGAGATCATAGTGAGATACGGCGAAGAGGAAATTGAGAAATTTGACATAGAAAATTTAGAAGTTTGGCCCAATAAACAGGAGCGCGATTATCTGATAAAAATCACCCTGCCCGAGTTTTGTTGCCGCTGCCCGCGTTCTGGATATCCGGACTTTGCGACGATCTATTTGGAATATATCCCGGATAAGCTCGTAGTGGAGCTTAAGGCGGTCAAACTTTACATAAATTCCTTCATGGATCGCCATATCAGCCACGAGAATAGTATAAATGAAATTTACGGCGCGCTTCAAAGTAAGCTAAAGCCTAAATTTATGAAAATCACGGGCGATTTCAATCCGCGCGGCAACGTCCACACGGTAATCGAAATAAACTCGGATCAAATTTACCGATGATAAGCTCAAATTTAGTCGAACAAATTTTTAAATCCGCAAGCATTAGCCGCTGGAACGATTACCCAAAGATGGTGAGCCTAGTCGAGCTCGACAAGCAGGCGCATAAATTTATCATCGCTTATTTTATCGCTAGCTTCGAGTGGGACGTGGATATCAACTACGTCATCGAAGCGGGGATCTTTGAGTTTTTAGCGCGCATCGTCGTGACCGACATCCGCCCGGACGTCTTTCATCAGATCCAAAAAACCAAAAAGGATAAGATCAACGAGTGGGTTTTAAGCGTCCTCGAAAGTGATCTTTTGTCTATTCAAAACGGCGCTTTTTTCGAGCGATTTAAAAAATATCTAAATTCTAAAGATCATAAGAAAGAAGCTGTGATCTTAAAAGCGGCTAGTTACCTTTCTACGCGGTGGGAATTTAACATCGTTTATCAAACGAGCCAGTTTTTAAACGACATTGAGGAGCTAAAAGCCAAGGTGGAGGAGGAGCTCGAGGATTATTACGAGCTTATCGGCGTACGAAAGATTGTGATGAATAAAAAGCTCGCCCGCATAGTCGATCTTAGTGGCAGACTTCGTTTTCAAAAGCGCTGGGCGCAGACGCCGCGCATCCCTGAGACATCGGTGCTTGGACACATGCTGGTAGTCGCGATTTTAAGCTACTTTTTTTCGCTTGAGGTGGATGCGTGCCGCTCGCGCACGGCGTATAATTTTTTCTGCGCGCTATTTCATGATTTGCCCGAAAGCCTAACTCGCGACATCATTAGCCCCGTAAAATACGGCGTCAAGGGTCTTAGCGACATCATCGGCGAATATGAGATGCGGCTAATAGATGATAAAATTTTACCCTTTGTGCCGGAACATATGCGAGATGATTTTAGCTATATTTTAGGCATCCGCAAAGAGGGCGGTAAATTTATAAAAGACGAGTTTGAAAACCGCACCTTCGAGCTAGGCAAGGAGCCTAAATTTGCAGAGGGCAGCCTAAAGATGTTTAACGAAGATAAATTTCGCGCAATCGACGGCAAGGCGCTTAAGTATTGTGACAAACTAGCGGCGTTTTTCGAGGCGGGGATTTCGATCAGTTACGGCGTAAAGAGCAAGGAGCTGCTTAGCGGGTATAATTCGATGTTAGAGTTTTTCAAAGTAAAGCCAAAAATTGAAGGCGTCGATTTTCAGAGTGTTTGCGAGGATTTCAAAGAGCATTTCGGGCTCAATAGGATCGATTTATAAAACCCCTTCCCAGATGGCTGCGGCACATGCGAGATCTAAGTGCTCTGCTGTATTCCTACCCTGAAGCGGTGCCTAAAAAAAGCATTGCACAGGTCTAAGAAAGGGCAAACGGGATTATATGGAAATGTTTCTTAAAGTAAGGTTATAAATGAATTTCAAAAATCATCTTTTATCCGTATTTCGCGAGGTTTTTATCCCTCATCATCGTTCTATCGAGTTTAGAGCCAAAATTTTTGCCGCTATGCTACTTGCCAAAAAGAAGCAGACCGACGAGGATTACGACGTGATCAAAGATATAGCTGGCGAAATTTATCCGGGCGATGAGCAGCGCATCGGCGTGCTGGTATCCATCGTAAAAGAGTATATTATAAAGGCAAAAACCTATAAAAGCTTAAATTTAGATTCGCTTTTAAAAGAGATCGACAGAGATATCAAAAATAACAAAAAATATATCAAAAAGATCGATTTTTCGCATCTGCGCCGTCTGATCGGAGATGATGACGAGGATGCACTAATCCAACAGCGCGTTTATGAGTTTTTTGTCTGCGAAGTCAAAGAGTACTCGTAAATTTTTATCTTAAGAATTTTTTTAGTATAATCGTCAGCCTTTAAAATAGCAAACGGAGAAAAATTTGGAAAATATCAGAAATATTGCGGTTATCGCGCACGTCGATCACGGCAAGACCACTATCGTAGATGAGCTTTTAAAACAATCCGGCACCTTTGGTAATCACCAAGAAGTCGGCGAGCGCGTGATGGACAGCAACGACATAGAGCGCGAGCGCGGCATTACGATACTATCCAAAAACACCGCTATCCACTACGGCGGCGTTAAAATCAATATCATCGACACTCCGGGCCACGCCGATTTCGGCGGCGAGGTCGAGCGCGTGCTAAAGATGGTCGACGGCGTGCTTTTGCTCGTCGACGCGCAAGAAGGCGTCATGCCGCAGACAAAATTTGTTGTAAAAAAGGCACTATCTTTGGGTCTCAGGCCGATAGTGGTCGTAAATAAAATCGACAAGCCCGCAGCCGATCCGGACCGCGTGGTAAATGAAATTTTCGATCTTTTCGTAGCGCTTGACGCAAACGACGAGCAGCTTGAGTTCCCCGTCATCTACGCCGCGGCCAAAAACGGCTATGCAAAATACGATCTAAGCGATGAGAGCACCGACATGAAGCCGCTTTTTGAGACGATTATCTCTCACGTCCCTACTCCGAGTGGTAGCGATGACAATCCTCTGCAGCTGCAGGTTTTTACACTCGATTACGACAACTACGTTGGAAAGATTGGCATCGCTAGAATTTTTAACGGCACGATAAACAAAAACCAAAGCGTTATGCTAGCCAAAGCCGACGGCACGCATATCAACGGCAGAATTTCAAAACTCATCGGCTTTAACGGACTTGAGCGCACCGACATTGATACGGCGGGCACCGGCGACATTGTAGCGATTGCGGGCTTTGATGCGCTTGACGTAGGAGATAGCATCGTCGATCCCAATAATCCGATCCCGCTTGATGCGCTGCATATCGAAGAGCCGACCCTTAGCGTAATTTTCAGCGTAAATGACGGACCGCTAGCCGGCACGGAGGGTAAATTCGTAACCTCAAATAAGATCGACGAGCGCTTGGAAGCGGAGATGAAAACCAACATCGCGATGCGCTATGAAAACGCGGGCGAGGGAAAATTTAAAGTAAGCGGCCGCGGCGAGCTGCAGATCACGATTTTGGCTGAAAATATGCGCCGCGAGGGTTTTGAGTTCTGCCTTGGGCGCCCGGAAGTTATCATCAAAGAGATCGACGGCATCAAATGCGAGCCTTTCGAGCATCTAGTTATCGACGCGCCCGATGATTGCACCGGCACCGTCATCGAAAAGCTCGGTCGTAAAAAGGCCGAGATGAAGGTGATGAATCCTACCG
>ERZ773079.591-NODE-591-length-23513-cov-4.729815_pt1 | contig 23513 bp, 20 predicted proteins | sample MGYA00511355_ERZ773079 | MGnify/ENA primary metagenome ERZ773079 (study PRJEB29015, sample SAMEA2737979) | human oral metagenome | biome: human oral; feature: human-associated habitat; material: dental | place: China | collected 2117 ... | reverse complement strand
AATCGTCCTTAAGGTCGATGTAGTAAAGCTTCTCAGGATTTTTCTTATAGTAATCAATCTCGCTCATGGTGTCATAGACTTTTTCCGCCATAGTGATTTCGCCTTCCGTGTCGACAACACTCTGCACTGAAGTGAAGTCAACGGCCATTTCTTCGATGCGCTTTCTTACATATTCGTTCATTACTTTTCATCCTCCAATTAACTTAAATGTATATATTTGAGAAACTCCAAAATGCTGTTTGAAATTTCAACAACTGACTGTATTTTGACTCGCTCATCATACGAATGAAATGAATCTCCGTCGGCCCCGAAAAGAACCGTCGGAATCGAAAGAAGTCCTCCGATGTGGTTGAAGTCGCCAATGCTCTGAAAATAGCTGAACGACGGCTCACGTCCACAGACCTTTGTCGTAGCGGCAATCAATGTTTTTAGACATTCATTCTCCGGATCGGTGCAGAACGGTACAAAGCCTCCATCAAATTCATTTGATAAAGCCTGCCTGAATACGATTTCCCATTTACTCTTTATACCGGCTTGATTTATCGCTTTTTCGACTTCATTATATATTGAATTTATGCTCTCTCCGCGAACACAATGCCTAAAAACTTCAATTTCGGCATAATCGGGGACGCTGCAGGCGTTACCGCCACCTTTGACGCTTATTACACATTGCAGAGATTTGCCTAAATGTTCATCAGTAACGGGAGAAATATCCCTAAGTCTTCGTATTACCTCCGCAGCATCGTCCACAGCGTTTATCCCCAAATCAGGAATTGCCGCATGTGAGGCTTTGCCGTGAAGCTTAATGGTATAGTTGTATCCACCTTTTGCACCAAGACATATATTAGGATGTACAGATTCTGTGAAAGCTGCTGACGGTTCTGCTATTATGGCAAAATCTATAGGATCCGTAAGTCCATCGACATTATCCTTTATAAGAGCTACTGTTCCGAGCCCGTAAGGGCCTTCCTCATCGGAGGCGAACTGGTAGATAATCTTTCCGGTAAATGTATCTTTATAATTTTTGATGAATTTCTCGAGGGCGAGCATTATCGCACAGCAACCTGATTTCATATCAAGACTTCCGAGACCATACATATATCCGTCTTCAATATATCCGTCATATTTGGGTTTTGTCCAGCCTTCGCAGAGATTTACCGTATCAAGATGTCCTCCTAAATATATGATATGACCAGGTTTGCCGCTGTCTATACATCCGCATACGTTCTCACCGCAGAAATTTGTCGCTACATCGTCGCAGTAGCTGTGGATTTTAGCCGGAACGCCGTGCTCATTAAGCCATGAATTTGTGAACTCCATAATTTCGTGTTCATGAAAGTAAGGGCTTTTGATGGAAACAAGAGCTCGTAGCAACTGTATAACACGTTCCTTGCTTATATTATTATATGTAGGTTTATACATGCGCTGCTCTCCTTATTTTACGGTGATTTATTTAGAACCCGTTAAGTTAGTTAGTTCTCCCAAGCAAACTCGATAACGTTCTGAAGCATCTCCGGCATAACCTTGAGAAGGCTGTGCTTGTTTACGCGCTCCGACCACTGGTGATACTCTCTACCTATAGGACCATATAGGATAGAAGGCACCGAGATTTCTTTGATTGCATCAAAGTCAAGGCTATACGCACTTCCCCACATAGGGTAGTTTGCGGTTATTTCATCAAAGTCTAAATCCGGAATGGATGTGTAACTGTTATCGGAAATTCCGGTGAAATAGTGCTCGGATGTTAAAGCTTGTCCGAATTTCTCTTCTGAAAGCTTCTTGGCGAACTCGAAAACCTTGCTGCCATAACCCTCATGACCCTTAATCTGGTCACTGTGAGTTGCAGGGTAATACGGTGGAGCCATGCCTATCAAAACGACAGGCTGCTTTATATCAGCATAACTCAAGAGCTTGTCCATAAGGTATATAGTAGCATCCGGGTAGCTTTTTCCTTTGGTAATCATGTCCTTAGCTTGGTCATAGAGCTTATCATAGAACTCATCAAAAGCGGCACCGTCCTTTTGGCGGAGCTTGTCGCAGAGCTCAGAAACAGTGTAGACGCAGTTTGGATAATAAATCTTCTCCTTAGTCTCAAAGCGGTTATGCTTCTTAAATTCCTGATATTGCGCGTTTAATTTACTAACTTCCTCATCAAAGACTTCCACGCAGATTTTCTTTAGCTTTGCAAGTGTCTCTGAAATCGTTGTTTTGAAGCTCAATACGGTCATGTATCCGCATGAGCGGAATGGTAGGGAAACGTCATAGGTTTCTTTGATATCTCTCATGTATTGCCAGTTTAACGGCATTGAGGATTCATCCTTGTAGATATCTACGAATTCCAGGCTGCCTCCCGTCCTTTGATATATTCCGGCTAGCATATTCAGAGATGACATACCGTTATAGCAGTGACCTATGTGAGCAACTGCTCCCTGAGTCATGATAACCGGCATGGTCTTTCCGATTGAGCCAAGCGAGAGAACCTGTGCAGGTCCGTCTTCGGATGCCGGCTCCGGATCTATTAAAAGCTTGAAGTTCAGTGAATACTTATTCTTGAGTTCGAGATACTTTGGCATTATAGCTCTCATTCCTGCCGAGTAGCACTCTTCGTCTGCAACAGCGGAGAAGAGATAGGAACCTTCCAGTTTGCCTTCTTGTGCAAGCTTTGCGTACTTCTCAAGGAGAACCATGGCAATTGCAATTCCACCTTTCATATCGGCAGCACCACGACCCCAGAACCATTCGCCCGACTCAAGGTCTTTTCTCTGAATCTCGTTCAAATCCTTGGTTGCAAGTTTAGCCTCAAGCTCAGGCCCCAGCGTGAATGCAAGCGGCTCTGCATCGCCGTATACTTCAGTGGAAACTACATCTATATGTCCCGACAGTATAACTGTATTCCTGCTCTTACCTAAAACAAGTGCGTATGGGACCGTGCGCCCGAAGGGATCGTTTGGTATCTCATATGCACCGCATAACTCAGGATGTTCCTGAAAATAAGGTATATGTTTAATAAAATCGTTGACATACACAGATGCTGACGGTTCCTTTGGTGTACAACTTATACTTTCGCATGCTACAAGCTTAGTTAAGACTTCTAGAATTCTATCTTTCATATAAATCATCTCCTTTATCTATTAGTATGCATTATAACATAGATAAGACTAACTAATTCACCTGCTTTCTAATTATTCAAAAGATAAGTATTCAAACCGTTAATATGAAGAAAGGTTTTGCATTATAAATAAACAAAATAAACAAAGAAATTACCGCTGGGAACCATCAAAACGGTGGGGTTCTGAAAAAATTACACATACAAAAGAAAATATAAAACAATGCTTGCATAAATATAAACCATAATGTATAATTACATCATAATAAAAATACTAATTTATGAATAAGTATAAAATTGATTAGAGAGGGCAATAGAAATGAAAGGAAAGAATTTATTAAAGAAAACAGTAGTGCTTACAGTAGCTCTTGCAATAGCAGTTGGAGCGGCTGCATGTGGAAGTAAAAAAGATGATGAGAGCAAGAGCAAGAAGACTTACGTCGTAGGTACGGAGCCAACATTTGCACCATTTGATACTACGGACGCTGATGGGAATATAGTAGGCTTCGATATGGATTTGATGAAAGCCATCGGAAAAAATCAGGGTTTTGAAGTAAAATTCAAGTCATTCGGCTTTGATGCTCTTATTCCGTCAGTAAACGCTAAGAACTGCGATATTATTGCAGCCGGCATGACCGCTAACGAGGATCGTGTCAAAAAGGTTGATTTCTCAAATACATACTACGACAGTGGAAATTCGGTTCTGGTAAAGTCTGATAATACAACTGTAAAGGGGATTGATGACCTCACAACGGATATGACTGTTGCAGTTCAGATTGGGACAACGGGTGCAGACAAGGCTAACGAACTTAAGAAGCAAGGCAAAATTAAGGATGTTAAGGTAAACGACGGTGTAGATACTTGCTTACTTCAGGTCAAGAACGGTGACGTAGATGCTTTGATTATCGATAAGCCGGTTGCCGATCGTGCGGTCAAGTCAAATAAAGCATTTAAGACGGTTGGCGAGACATTGGATGCCGAGTCATACGCGTTTGCCGTGGCAAAGGGAGATAAAGCGCTTCTCGAAAAGATCAACAAGGGTCTTGAGAACATAAAAAAAGATGGGACATATGAGAAGCTATACAAGAAGTGGTTTGAGGGTAAATAAGTATGAATCTATATGTTGAAGGCTTTCTGGTTGCGCTGAAGGGCATACCTGTAACGCTTGGAGTGAGCGCGTTTGCGCTTATTCTAGGTGTAATGCTAGGACTGGTTCTGGCGCTGATGAGAACTTCAGAGAAAAAGCCCTTAAAGATAATTTCCGGGATATATATTGAGATTGTAAGAGGAACGCCACTGATAGTTCAGGCCTTGGTTGTGGCATACGGAATACCTTATTTTCTGCAGCAACACCATGTGGAGTTCAAATGGAGCCTCCTCCTCATTCCGGCATTTATTGTTTGCGGACTCAACAGTGCCGCTTACATGGCTGAGGTTATTCGTGGAGGGATTCAGGCGGTAGATAAGGGTCAGCGCGAGGCGGCTCTGTCACTTGGAATGACAAAGACTCAGGTAAACAGACTTGTCGTGCTTCCACAGGCGTTCAGGATAGTCATACCTTCGTTCGGTAACGAGTTTGTAACGATGATTAAGGAGACTGCAGTGCTCTCCTTTGTCGGTGTCGTTGAGGTTCTTAGGAGTGCACAGCTGTGGAATGCTTCGACATACAACACCTTTGAGGCATATATAGGCGCTGCGCTCGTATACCTTTTGATGACTGTTCCGTTATCAAAGCTGGTCGGTATCTTGGAAATCAAATGGAAGAGAATGTGAGGCGGATTTAGATGATTGAGGTAAAAAATTTAACTAAAAGCTTTGGCGGTGCAAAGGCCGTAGATAATGTCAGCTTTTCCGTTCAGGAGGGCAAGGTCACTTCGATTATCGGTTCGTCAGGCTCCGGAAAGAGCACGACGCTACGCTGCATAAATGGTTTGGAAAAAAAAGACTCCGGGGAAATCTATATCGACGGCGAGCTGGTCACCGAAAAGAATCTCAAAGATGTTAGAACTAAGACCTCTATGGTTTTTCAAAACTTTAACCTTTTTAATAATCTGACGGTGCTGAAGAACATCACGGCCGCCCCTGTTAATGTCAAAGGTGTGAGTAAAGCGGAGGCTGAAAAGAAAGCTCTTAAGCTACTCGAAACCGTAGGTCTCGCAGACAAGAAGGATGCTTATCCTAAGAGTTTGTCAGGCGGTCAAAAGCAGAGAGTTGCCATAGCGCGAGCTTTGGCTATGGAGCCGGAAATTATCCTCTTTGATGAGCCGACATCGGCGCTCGATCCCGAGATGGTCGGAGAGGTTTTAGATGTAATGAAAAAGCTTGCTTCCTCCGGAATGACTATGCTTATCGTCACACACGAGATGGGTTTTGCTCGTGAAATATCGGATCAGGTAATTTTTATGACAGAGGGAAGAATTGTCGAAGAAGGAACTGCAGAGCAAATCTTCACAAAACCTCAAAACGAGAGAACAAAAGCCTTTGTTTCTAGCTTCATAAAGTAAATCCAACTTCAGGAGACGACTTGGGATGAAATTCCCGGTCGTTTTTTAGTATGGGGAAAAACGGAAAGTTTGCCACAAATGGCTTTGATTTTAGTATAATATATGGGTAGTTAGTAAAATTTGCTCGGTGTGAGCGTGATACAATTATACTCACACTCTGAAAAACTTTGTAAAATCAATAGAGAAAAGGATTTATATGGATATTATTGCAAAACTTACCGAGGAATTCGGTGTCAAGAAGGTACAGATTGAGCAGGCGGTTAAGCTGATAGATGAGGGTAACACGGTACCTTTTATCGCTAGATACCGAAAGGACGTTACGGGGGGACTAAACGATGAGCAGCTTCGTTCTATCGACGAAAGGCTCAGATATCTAAGAGGTCTCGAAGAGCGTAAGCAGGAGGTTCTTCGCAGCATAGAGGAGCAGGGTAAGCTTACAGATGAGCTAAAAGCAGAGATTGAGAAAGCCGAGATTCTGCAGAGGGTCGAGGATCTGTATAAGCCTTTTAAGCAGAAGAAGACAACGAGGGCAGGAAAAGCCAAGGCCAAGGGACTTGAGCCGCTTGCACTTATAATTTATATGCAGCAGACGAGGAGCGGAGATGTGCTTAAGGTGGCTGAACCTTTTGTTAATCCCGAAAAAGAAGTGGAGACAGCAGAGGATGCTATCCAGGGAGCCTGTGACATCATAGCTGAGATGATTGCAGATAATGCCGACTTAATCAGCGAAGTTCGTGACAGATACTACAAGCATGGACTCATAGAGACTGAGGCTGTAGATTCTGAGGAGAAGACTGTTTACGACATGTACTACGGCAAGCACGAGGCCATATGCAAGATTCCAAATCACAGAGTTCTTGCGGTAAACCGCGGTGAGAAGGAGGGCAAGCTAAAGGTTAAGGTGAGCATAGATACAGACTCCATACTCCGATTGCTTGAGAAAGATGTAATCAGGCACGACTCCATTTTTAAACCTTTGCTAATAGAGACCATAGAAGATGCATATAAGAGACTTATAGCACCATCTGTCGAGCGAGAGATGAGAAATCTTTTGACCGAGAGGGCTGAAACTGAGGCTATAAAGGTCTTTGCCGGTAACACCGAAAAACTTCTCATGGTTCCGCCGGTGCGTGGCAAGAGAATAATCAGCATAGACCCGGGATTTAGGACGGGTTGCAAGCTTGCGGTAATAGACGAGACAGGGAAACTCCTTGCTTATACAACCATCTACCCTACCGAGCCTAAGTGCGACGTTGCAGGAACTGAGAGAACGCTCAAGAAAATCATTGATAAATACAATATAGACGTAATTGTAATAGGTAATGGAACCGCTTCGAGAGAGACTGAGGAGGTGGTTGCAAACTTCCTAAAGAAAAATAGCTACCAAATTCAGTACACCATAGTTAACGAAGGCGGAGCCTCTGTATATTCTGCATCCAAACTCGCAAGCGAGGAATATCCGGATTTAGACGTAACGACAAGAGGCGCTATGTCCCTAGGAAGAAGGCTTCAAGATCCACTGGCTGAACTCGTAAAGATAGATCCTAAGCACATCGGTGTAGGTCAGTATCAGCACGATATGAACCAGAAGAACCTGAGCGAGGCACTTGGAGCAGTAGTCGAGGACTGCGTTAACAGAGTTGGAGTTGACCTGAATACAGCATCTCCATCACTTCTTTCCTATGTGGCGGGAATCAGTGGCAGCGTGGCAAAGAACATAGTTGCTTACAGGGAAGAAAACGGAAAGTTCACCGATAGAAAGCAGCTTCTCAAGGTTGCAAAGCTCGGACCTAAGGCCTATGAGCAGTGTGCCGGATTCCTTCGCATTAGCGATGGCAAAGAAGTTTTGGATTCAACATCTGTGCACCCTGAGTCCTATGAGGTTAGCAAAATTTTGATGAAGAAGATTGGCATCTCCGAAAGTGATATCAAGGGTGGAGTGCAGGTCATAGACGATAAGATTAAGTCGGCATATCCTGCCAAGAGTCAGAAGGAGAGCGTTCGCAAGATGGCTGAGGACATCGGGATTGGTGAATTTACAATCAAGGATATCATAGCCGAGCTTCGTAAACCCGGCAGAGACCCTAGAGAGGATGCACCTCCGGTTGTTTTCAGAAATGACGTGCGCAGCTTCGAGGACCTTAAGGAGGGTATGGAGATGAGCGGTACAGTTCGCAATGTCGTGGACTTCGGCGCTTTTGTCGATATTGGGGTTAAGAATGACGGCCTCGTACACGTATCGCAATTGAGCAATAAGTTTGTAAAACACCCTATGGACGTTGTTTCTGTTGGCGATACGGTCAAGGTTCGCATAATCGGAATAGACAAGGAGAGAGGTAAGGTTTCTCTCACAATGAAGCTATAATTTGGTAAGCCTTTGATTAAGGAGAGGATATGCTCAATATCTATCGAAGCAGAGAATCGCTTGATAAGGAAAGCTTTATATACGGAAAGATAAAAGAGTCTCATAAAGAGACTCTGGTTATCGTGCCGGATCAGTACACTTTAGTTGCCGAGCAGCAAGCTATGATCCGTATGAATACGGATGTGCTTCTCGATGTTGAGATAAGTGCAATTTCCAAGTTCGGTAGCAATGTGCTCGAGGAGACGGGCAGAAGTCCACAAACATACATCGACGAGTACGGAAGATATATGCTTTTATATAAGATTCTTTCTGAGCATAAGGACAAGCTGGAGGTCTTTGGCGGAGTTATCCAAAAGCAGGGCTTTTTAGAGTCCATAAACGATTTCATATCAAAGGCAAAGCAGGCAAACCTCGACCTTCAGACTGTAATAGATTCGATGGATGGTGAGACTGAAGAAGTCGATGAGCTGACAAAGAGAAAGCTTTCGGATATAAAGCTTATTTTTGATGAATACGAAAATAGCATCAAGGATAAATACACGGATGCAGAGGATTTGCTCAGGCTCTATACTGCCGGAATAGATATGGCCGATAGTCTCAAGAGAAAGACTGTTTGGATCTACGGTTTTGACAGCTTTACAAACCGAAATTTGGAGATGCTTGCAGCTATTATCAGGCAAGCTGAGGAGGTCAATATCTTCTTCACCTATGACGAGCACTGCAAGGATGAGGAAATCTTTGAGATAACCGGTAATATGAGCGATAGACTCATAGAACTTTGTAAGGAATCAAATGTTGAGTTTAAGATTCACAATCTCAGCAAGGATAGTCCGCATGCGGAGCTTTGCAAACGGGCAGCGGGAATTAAGGCTATAGAGAAGTCGCTATTTTCGCCGTTTAACGAGCAAGACCCGGATGCTCAGGGCGTAAGGATTGTCAGAGCGAATAACATCTACAGCGAGGCGGAGTCTGCAGCCTCTTTTGTTCTCGATTTGCTTGAGAAGGAGAAGCTAAGATATAGAGATATCGTTGTAATTTGTAATGAAACAAAACGCGCAGAGGTTCTTAAGCGCGTATTTCAGGAATACGGCATAGGTATATTCACAGACAAAAAGAGAGCTATTGCATCATCACCGATAGCGGTCTTTGTCGTATCTCTGATAGAGGCTGTGAGCGGCAGCATGAGAACTTTAGACGTGTTCAGAGTGATAAAGACGGGCTTTATCGGAGTAGATGAAGAGGATGTCGATTTCATAGAAAACTATGCAATAAAATACAAAGTACGTGGAAATCAGTGGTTTTCACCTTTTACAAAGGGTGCCTTTGAGTACGGAGATGAGGGTCTTGCAAGACTGAATGAGATTAGAGAGCAGATAGCAGGCGTCTTTGATGGCTTCAAGAAGCTATATAAGAGCAGCAAGACAAATAAAGAATTCATAGAATCTTACGTTGATTTTTTGATTAATAAGGCGGAGATCGGAGCACGCATAGATGAGCTTGTCGAAAACCTAAGTTCACACTCCATGCAGAGCAAGGCGGATGAGACTACGCAAACCTGGCCTATGCTAATAGATGCTTTTGAGCAGATTATTGAACTTATGGGCGGTGAGAGATTTAGCGGCAAAACTTTTGCTGATATTTTGACGGCAGGGCTATTACAGATGGAGGTGGGTGTCGTGCCTCCTGTTTCCGATGAAATTTTGCTTGGAACAATGCAGAGAACAAGGTGTGGCGATGTGAAGGCCATGCTGATATTTGGAGCCAATGAAGGCATTTTACCTTTAGAGGCAAACGAAAACCGGCTATTTAGCGATAGCGAGCTCAGAAACATAACCTGTGCTACAGATATACAGAACAGTAGCGAGGACGTACGCCATATGGAGGAGACTCTCGCAATCTATAGAAACTTCTCCAAACCTGAGAGCTATCTTTGGATTAGCTATTCCATGGCAGATAGCGATGGAGCAGAGATTAGAAGGTCAGAAATCGTAGAACGCCTATTAACGATGTTCCCGGAAATTAAGGAAGAAGAGGATGTCGTTTCGGGTGGCAGGCTCGTATCAATTCTGGGAGGAAAGACCAATACGGTAAGACATTTTACTGAAGCTCTGAAAGATTTTAAGTACGAAGGAAACATCGACAAGAGGTGGAGCCTTGTTTCCGAATGGCTAAAGCAAAATGAAGCAGAGCTATATAATCGTATTGAAGAAGGCCTTGAATTTGAAAATATGCAGAGCAAACTTCCTGCTGAGATTGTAGAAAGACTATACAGCGAGCGTAAGGATTCAGGGCTTGATGGTTTTGAAGCAGTTGATCCCGGATATTCGCTCAGTCCGTCTCGTATAGAGAAATTCAGCAAATGCCCGTTTTCGCACTTTGTCAGCTACGGTCTTAGACCGGAAGAAAGGCGTGAGTTTGCAGTGTCTGCGCGTGAAATCGGAGACCTATACCACGAGACCATAATGCATGTGACAAAGCATCTAAGTGATGGTGACTGTTGGACAACGATAGGAAATAGAGAGCTCAGAGACCTCGTAAATGGACATATAGAGGCTGTGTCTCATAAGTATAGAGAAGGAATCTTTGAGAACTCAAACCGTGAAAAATACTGGCTTGAGAGGGCGAAATCTGCATGTTTTGAGGTGTGTAAGCAGCTTGTTGAACAGGCTAGAGTAGGAAAGATAGAAAAGAGTTACTACGAAGAGCGTTTTGGAAGACGTGGGCAGTTTCCGCCAATTGAGGTTAAAACCGATGCCGGCAAGGTATTCATAGAGGGTAAGATAGACCGTGTGGATCTGCTTCCTGGAGAGCGTGTAAAGATTATAGACTACAAGACGGGACGGGAAAGCTTTGATAAGGCAGATGCGAGAACAGGATATAGACTCCAGCTTATGCTTTATCTTGCAGCAGCACAGGGCAAGGACAGAAAGCCTGCAGGTGTTTTCTACTTCTTGATATCAGACCCTAAGATAGATGTCAGTGGACAGAGTCCTTCGAGAATTACCGATATGATTTCCAGAGAACTGAAGGGCGAATTTAAGCTCAAGGGCATACTTGTCGATGAACCGGAGGTTATAAGGAATATAGCAGGTGAATTTGAGGAAAGCTCTGAGGTTATAGCTCTATCAAAGAAGAAGGACGGAGAGTTCAAGAAGACAGGGGCGCTTCTTAGCGAAGCTGAGTTTGAGGAGCTACAGGCAGAGGTCAAAGCTGTAACTGAGAAACTCTGTGAGGATTTGGTAGGTGGAAATATCGATATAAGGCCGAAAAAATCGGGGGACGAAGTTCCTTGTACATACTGCGAATATCGTGGAATCTGCAGATTTGATTTAGCATTTGACGGATGCTCGTATGATGTAGTAAAATAGTTAAGGCAATGTGGCAAATCGCCAGTTTCGACGGCTTGCCATATTCCTTTTATATGCTTCCGTGGCTCAGTTGGTAGAGCAGCGCATTCGTAACGCGCAGGTCAGCGGTTCGATCCCGCTCGGAAGCTCCAAAAGAAAAAGCCTTGTAATTGCTTGATTTTTAGGCAATGCAGGGCTTTTTATAGTAAGTTTAATTCCATTCATCTGCCAAGAGGAAGTCCCTAATATTCATGTGCTTTATTCCATCTCGGCTCATATCAAAGTCGTCTAAAGATAGCACATATTTGGGATAATTGTCTCGAACTGAGCGATATACACCAAACTCACGGTCGATAGTATCCTCACTACTCAAAAGATATGCGACTTGAATGTAAAGCTTTCGGTTTTCCTTCTTTGCAACAAAATCTATTTCCTTTTCGCCAATCTTTCCGATGGTAACATCATATCCGCGCCTGATAAGCTCCATGCAAACAATATTTTCGAGTGTTTGATCAATGCCCTGGGTATTTCCTCCATAGACGGCTTCGCGAATACCATGGTCAACAATGTAGAACTTTTCATTTATTGATAGAATCTTTTTGCTGGGGAGATCTTCACGACTAAGCTTATAGAACAGATATGCATCACAGCATGCTTTAATGTAGTTCATAATGGTTTCAGGGGCCGCTTTACGATTTTCACTTTTGAAGTAATTAGAAATACTTCTTGCACTGAAAGTATGACCTACATTTGCCAGTACATAAGTGATAATACGTTCTAAAAGATCGACGTCGCGAATATTATTTCGCTTTACTACATCCTTTAGAATTATGGAACTGTATAAATCTCGCAGGTATTGAATAGAGGATGTATGATCGTTCAGATTTGCTAAAAAAGGCATACCTCCGGTGTCAAGGTAAGTTTTAAATTCACCTGATATCTGTTGGCTTTCTTTTTTTGGCATTCTGTATTCCAAATATTCCTTGAATGAAAATGGATAGATTACAAACTCGACATAACGTCCACCAAGGTGAGTAGCAAGCTCGCCGGAGAGAAGTTTTGCATTTGATCCGGTTATATATATGTCGCAGTCAAAATCGACCCTGGCAGAATTTATGCACCTTTCCCAGCCTTCGACTTCTTGAATTTCATCAAAGAATAAATAGCTTTTGCCTTGAATAGAAGAAATGCGGACAGTTAGTTCATCATATAGAGCGTTTGCGGTACAGTAAGCAGCATTAGCCATGGATTCAAAATTAAAAGTAATAAACTGAGAATCAGGTACTTCTTGACTGCGAAGTTCGTCTTTGATAAGTTCAAGCATGACAGATTTTCCGGACCTGCGGATTCCTGTAAGGACCTTGATAAGTTCGTTCCCAATAAAGGGACGTATTTTGTTTATATAGGTATCACGTTTAATCATTTTATCACTACCTTTATCAATTAGTATACATAGAGCATATCACAATTATATCTGACAATCAATAATAAACAATGATTTTTGTCAGATATAATTGATATAATATGGAGAATGACCATGTATTTAAAGTATAGCTGAATGGACTGGATGTATAGGTGTTCGCATTCGTAACGCGCAGGTCAGCGGTTCGATATTGATCGGGAGCTCCAGAAGAAAAAGCCTTGCATACCTATTTAGGCGTGCAAGGCTTCAGTATTTTTTGATTTAGAAACAGTTCTTTAAAATTTCTGCATCCGGTTTTTCTTTAGTTAGTAATCCTGTGATTGCAAAGGCTAAACCACTTGCAAATAGAGCTACGACTATGGCGTGAACGCCTAGAGGTGTTGATATAACTTGGCTGAACAAGATAAATGTAACCAGTCCAACTATGGTTGAAGCTATGCAGCATTTCGCGTTTGCTCTCTTCCAGTAGAGTCCGCCGATGAGTGGCCAGAAGAAAGTTGCTTCCAGTCCACCCATTGCAAATAGGTTAATCCAAACGATTATATCAGGTGGATTTAGAGCAAAGATGAATACTACGATTCCAATTGCTGCTGTGAGCCCAAAGCTGTAGAAGGCAATTCTTTTGCCGCCGTTTTCTTCGCTTATAGGCGTTTTTTCCGAGTCTTTCTTTGATATATAGTTCAGGTAAAGATCTTTGATAATTGTAGCTGATGCGAGTATCAGCAATGAGTCAACCGTTGACATTATAGCGGCTAGAGGTGCTGCAAGGAATACTCCGGCAGCCCACGAAGGCATGTAATTCATAACTACATAAGGGATTACTTTGTCAGTTGTCTCGACGCCACCTTTTGGGAGAAGTGGAGCTGCAAGTGTTCCAATGAAATGCATTCCTATCATGAGAACGCCAACCACAAGTGTTCCATAAATCATCGCTCTGTGTAGTGACTTTGTGTCCTTAAACCCTAATCCGCGAACGGCTGTCTGCGGAAGTCCGAGAACTCCGATGCCGACAAGAACCCAATAGGATAAGAGGAAGCCGGGCTGAAGCGAAGGGATATCAGAGCCAAACTTACCCTTTCCCATAAGGTCCCAGCCGGGATTTACGTCGCTTAGCTTGCTGACGAGGCTTTCCAGACCGCCACCCGCTTTAAGGACAAAGAATATCATCAAAAAAGTACCCGTTGTCATGATGAAGCCTTGTATGGTATCTGTGACTACGACAGCCTTGAACCCTCCGACAGCCGTATAGATTACAACGACTAGGGCAAAAATCAAAAGTCCAACTTTGTAAGGAAGTCCCGTGAGAGATTCTAGCAAGGTTGCACCTCCGATGAACTGCGCCACCATTTGGGTGGTGAAGAAAACGAGTAATGCAAGACTTGATAGAATGACAACGGCCTTTGATTTATAACGTGCGCGAAGATAATCGGAGATAGAAACTGCATTTATTCTTCGTCCGATAATACCGAGCTTTTTGCCGATTACGCCAAGTGTCAAAAACGCCGTACCTGTTTGAACGGCTGCAATCCAAGACTGAGTAAGACCTACCGAAGCCGCAAGTCCCGGACCTCCGAGGAAAGAGCCGGCACTTGTATAGGTTGCAACAAGCGTCATAGCAAGAACCACACCGCCCATGGATCTTCCGCCTGCGAAATAGTTTTGGAGGAAGCCGCCTTCAGCGTTTTCCTTTGCCGAGCGCCTGCTCACCCAAATGCCGACCACGACATTCAAAAGCATGTAGGCTATGAGAATGATGAGTATGGTTGTCTTATTCCCCATGGTCTTCACCTCCGGTCATAGATGAGTCATCAAGTTCAAAATTGACAAATACCTTTTTTAGAAGGTAAATTAGACCGATGACTCCGACTACAAAGACACCGGGGGTGCTCAAAATCCACCAAAGCGGAAGCCCTGCAACATGGATATCGCATCTTCCCGAGAGTCCGTAGGCAAAGCCGATGTGCCAAATTAAGCAGATAGCAAATAGTATCAAAGTAGCTCTCGCTTCTTTTTTGATTTGCCTTTCCTTTTCTTCGTGTGAAAAAAATTGTTTCATGAAATCTCCTATTATAAAAAACACCCATACAGCAAAAGTGCTGCATGGGTGGATAGAATTCCGAGTTTTTTCAAACAAAAATAGCTGTGCTACCACGAGTTCTGTTCACTTGATACAGACTGATGCCGGTGGGATTGTGCCTATGTTTTATTTGATTAAATGGTAAAGTTTCCTTCGGAATACCGTCCACAGAAAAGAATATATCATCAGAATAGTGATTTGTAAAGGAAACTGAGGTAGAATAATGGCAGAAGGGAACTCCGAGAGGTTTTAGAAACAAGGTAGATAAAGGTACAACATGGATAAAAAAGCAAAGAAAATATTATTTAGCCGATATTGGGCCGGTGGATGGAAGCTCCAAAATGAGATATACACATCGCCGGAGGATTTTGCCTATGCAAAAGAAAAAGGACTAATGTTTGATCCCATTACAATCTCACATGACGAGTGTATCAAAAGAATTGTTAAGCTTGCTAATACGATTAGCATGGAAAAAGTTGCGAAAGCCTTTTTATGTAGCCTGTCAACAAGGAGGTTAGACTGGCGAAGCGCAGCAGCATCCTACTATCTTGCAAAACTTTTTAAAGAGCACAGATATACACCTGTGGAGTCCGGACGTTTTTATGAAAACGGAAAAATGATACATGTTAGCCATACATGCAGGGTGTGCCGTGATGTGAAGTATGGAGTCGTGGGGAAAGAAAAATACAAAAATGTAGATTTAAATGTCCTGAATTTTGAAAGGATAAAGTGGGGCGGTGTTCGTCAAGGAGACTTAGTGTATATACTCTTTGATCTCGAGAGATTTGCGGAAGAGGATATTCCGGAGCCGACACAAGAAGATGGTGAAATACTAAAGGCTATACTGAATGCTGTATCATGCTGTGACCCTAGTGACCATCCGGGCGCTCTAAGAAATAGGTTTGCAGAAATATCTGCACTGAAGGCAAACAAAGATGAGCGAAGCGTTATAATTGAGATATTAGCATGTATAGGTGTACTAGCACCTAAATCATATGACAGAGGAGAGCCATCAAAACACGACTGGACATACGCAACTTACTGGCGTGGAGAAGATGGATATGACAAGGAATTAGTAGAAAAGTATTTTGGAAAGTATTTAAAATAAAGTGAAGCCCTGTGCTTGACACAGGGTTATTTCCATGAATTTTCCTTTCTTTTCTTTGGCATTTTATACATAATGATATGGCTTATACATCTAATCAAACCAAAAGTCAAGTCTAATATTTATCAGTCATCGTCATTGTCCCAAATGGAATCTTCGTCTAATTGCGTGTCTTCGTTTTCATAAGGATCATTATTTTGGTTTTCATCTTGCGTGCCTTTGTTTTCGAGGATATTGTTAATTTGCGTATCATTATAGTTGTTATATAGTGTTTTTATATTATAAAGTGAACCGAAGAAAATAAATATACTAATAACAAGAGACACGATAACAATTGTAATCCAAATATAGAGGATGGTGGTAACTGTCTTTAAGTTTTTATCAATATGGCGTTGATGTATTACGGTTTCAACGAGCAAGTTGCGTATATCGGCATTTTCTAAATAATCATCACCGGAATCAAGATTACCTGCTCTATTATATTTTTCAGGGTTTTGAGAGACTGATTTAATAATCTCTGCAATGTGTGCAGCATCTGCTTGTGTATCAAAATAAAAGATGCGAGTTTCACCATTTTGGGATAGGGTCAATTCTGTACCGGACCACTTAATATCTTTAAGCTTAGCATAGCTAAGGTTTTCTGATCCGGAGGTACACGATAGATTGTTGAATTTCCATATATTTCCAAGCTCATCTTTTGCAATTATATCTTTATTTGCATACATACTGAATTACCTCCCTAAAATAAATAAGTTTACCAAACCGACTTTTAATCTTATCTATATTCCAAATAATACAAGAATTTAATTCTAAGGTCAATCCTTTAGAGTAACAACATCTAAGCCTATTTTGATGTTTTATAGAATTTTCCCAGCCACGGGGTTTTATGATGCAATAAATATGTTATAATTCCTATTCGTAGGGTAATCAATATGTGTATAGGAGGCAGTATGATACAAAACAATAAAAAAGACTATATTTTGATGCTGCTTCGCAAATTACAGACAGATCGAACTCTCAAAAAGACTGAGTTTGTCGAGCTCCTGAAGAATAGGGAGCTGATAGAGGACGAGCTTTTTCAGGTATCAAAGGAAATACATGTAAAGAACTTTCATCGCAAGGTGTATGTGCGAGGGCTCATAGAAATCTCGAGCTATTGTGGAAACGATTGCTACTACTGCGGTATCAGAAGATCAAATCTCAATGCGAAGAGGTATAGGCTCAGTGCAGACGAAATATTTGAACAGGTTAGATTTGGTACAAGTCTAGGATTTAAGAGCTTTGTTTTACAGGGCGGAGAGGATCCGGGGTTTTCAGACGAGACACTCATAGAGATAATCAAAGAAATCAAGAAGATTAATCCGCAGACTGCGATTACGCTTTCGGTCGGGGAAAAATCTTTTGAGACGCTTAAGGCATATAAGGAAGCAGGGGCGGACAGGTTCCTTCTCAGACACGAGACCAGAAACAAGGAGCACTACTACATGCTTCATCCGAGCGATATGAGTCAGGATTTTAGATTGCACATGCTGGAGGATCTTAAGAAACTGGGATATCAGACAGGCTCGGGCATCATGATCGGAAGTCCGCATCAGACTGAAGAAAACATCGCAGAGGATCTTTTGTTTTTACGAAAGCTAAATCCGGAGATGATAGGTATAGGGCCATTTGTTCCGGCTACCGGAACGCCATTTGAGAACGAGGTGAGCGGGTCGGCTGAGCTTACGGTCTTTATTTTGGCGGTTTTGAGGATAATGTTTCCACATGCAAATATACCGGCGACGACTTCGCTGGCAACGCTATCAAAGACGGCTCGAGACAGAGCGATAGAGATTGCGGCAAACGTGTATATGCCAAACCTTACGCCGATATATAGACGTAGAGAATACAATTTATATAATGACAAGGCTTGTTTTGAGGTTGAGGCGGCAGAAAATCTGAAACAGCTGGGTAAAATAATTGAAGGCATCGGCTCAGAGCTGGTGATGGACAGGGGTGACTATAGTGAATGAAATAAAGGATGAAAAAGCCATAAAATACGATGCAAAGAGTAGCAAGGCAGAGGAATTTATCAACGACGCCGAGATTCTTTCATCGATTGAATACGGAAGAGAAAACAAGGACAATATTGAGCTTCAGAGAGAGCTTTTGGAAAAGGCTAAGAGTCTGAAGGGGCTTACACACAGAGAGGCTTCCGTGCTTTTACACAGTGAAAACGAAGAAATCATGGCGGAGATGAAGCAGATTGCGAGAGATATAAAAACTCGCTTCTACGGAAACCGTATAGTGCTGTTTGCACCGCTTTACCTATCAAATTACTGCATAAACGGATGCGTATACTGTCCGTACCACGCTAAGAACAAGAACATACCTAGACTTAAGCTGACACAGGACGAGATTCGTGCAGAGGTTATAGCACTTCAGGACATGGGACACAAGAGAATCGCACTTGAGCTAGGCGAGGATCCGGTGAACAATCCACTGGATTATGTACTTGAGAGCATCAAGACCATCTATGCAACAAAGCACAGAAACGGCTCAATTAGAAGAGTTAATGTGAACATCGCGGCAACGGATGTGGAGAGCTACCGCAAGCTCAAGGAAGTAGGAATCGGAACCTACATCCTATTTCAGGAAACATATAACAAGGAAAACTACGAGCGTCAGCATCCGACAGGACCGAAGTCAAACTATGCATACCACACGGAGGCGATGGATAGAGCCATGGAGGGAGGCATAGACGACGTAGGACTTGGAGTTCTCTACGGACTGGAGAGCTATCACTATGAGCTCGTAGGGCTTTTGATGCACGCAGAGCACCTTGAAGCAAAGTTCGGTGTTGGACCACACACAATCTCAATGCCGAGAATCTGTCCGGCTGATGATATTGATACAAATGACTTTACGAATGCACTGGATGATGAGGTTTTCGAAAAGCTAATTGCGCTAATAAGAATCTCTGTACCTTACACAGGAATGATTATATCGACAAGAGAAGGCGTAGAGATGAGACGCAAGGCCCTAGAACTTGGCGTCAGTCAGATTTCAGGAGGATCAAAGACAGCTGTAGGAGGATATATCAAAGATATTGAAGAGGAATCTGCACAGTTTGACGTCTCCGACTCAAGACCGCTAAAAGACGTTGTCGACTGGCTACTTGAGCTGGGCCATGTGCCAAGCTTCTGCACAGCATGCTACAGAGAGGGAAGAACCGGAGACAGATTCATGAGCCTTCTAAAAAGCGGACAGATAGTAAACTGCTGTCATCCGAACGCTTTGATAACCCTAAAGGAATACATCGAAGACTACGGTGACGAAGAGATAAAGGCAAAGGGAAATCAGGTCATTGAAGAATCGATGAAGACCATAACAAACCCTGTTGTTGTTGAAAAGACGAGGAAGTTCCTAAAGAAGATTGAAGATGGAGAAAGAGATTTTAGATTTTAAGGGAGAGGGCGTTGCCAAGGGCAATCGCGTGCATATAGGAATATTCGGAGACACGAATTCGGGAAAATCAACCCTTCTGAACCTTCTCAGCGATCAAAACGTGTCGCTGGTCTCAGAGATCAGAGGAACCACGACAGACCCGGTCTATAAGCCGATGGAAATTCGCGGAGTCGGTGCTTCAACGCTTATTGATACTGCAGGTTTTGAGGATGACAGCGAGCTCGGCACGAAGAGAATGCAGCGCACGAACAAGGTCCTCGACGAGTGCGATATATATATCTACGTTGAAAGGGGCGAGGAAAACAAGAGACTTCTTTCAACTTTAAGTGCACGAAAAAAGCCTATAATCAAGGTTTTCAATGGTTCGCAATTAGACGATGCGATAGCAAACCCAGAACTTCCAAGCGGATACATTGCCTTTGATAAGGAGGCGGTACTGGAAGCGATAAGAAAAGCAGCAAAGGGCGTCAGTGGGGATAGACCGCTGCTCGAAGGTCTTCTTTATGGTGGTGAATCCGTTTTGCTCGTAATGCCACAGGACATTCAGGCACCTAAGGGAAGGCTGATTCTTCCTCAAGTGCAGACGATAAGGGCGCTTCTCGATTTGGGATGCAGTATTACATCATGTAAGACTGAGGATATGCAGAGGACACTTGAACTTCTGAAAGAACCTCCACAGCTCATAATCACAGACTCTCAGGTATTTGGTGAGGTTTACGCGCTAAAGCCGGCGGAATCGAATATAACATCATTTTCTATTTTGATGGCAAGATCAAAAGGCGACATAGACGAACTGGTAAAAGGCGCTGCCGCAATCGACTCCTTAAACGAGAACTCCAAGGTTTTGATTTCAGAGGCATGCACCCATGCGCCGCTCGAAGAGGATATAGGCAGGGTGAAGATTCCGGCTTTGCTGAGAAAGAAATACGGAAATATGAGAATAGATTTTTCGAGGGGACTTGATTTCCCTGAAGAGTTGGATTACGACCTTATAATAATGTGCGGAAGTTGCATGTTCAACAGAGCTCATGTTTTGAGTCGTATAGATAAGGCAAAGGCTGCCGGAATTCCGGTTACTAACTATGGCGTGACGATCTCCAAACTCAAAGGCATTATCGATAAGGTCGAGTTTTGATGGACGGAATTGAAGAGCGTTCAAGTATACAAGAAATAGGCTTCGTGCGTTTGAATGCCGAGTGGATTTGTGATAAAATAGTTGGGTATGAATTTAACTAACATTTGATGGGAGGAATCAAAGTGAATATTTTTGATAAGTTAATCGACAAGCTAAAGGAAACACCTCGCACAATCGTGCTTCCGGACGGACCGGATCAGAGAGTTATGGATGCGGCAGAGAAGCTGACAAAACAGAACATTTTAAAGGTTATCCTGGTAGGAACTCAGGCTGAGTTTGATGAGGCAGCAAAGGCTAAGGGATATGACCTTTCAAAATGCGAAATTCTCGATCCTAAGAACTATGCGGATATGGATGCAATGGTTACAAAGATGGTGGAACTTCGCAAGGGCAAGCTTTCAGAGGATGAAGCCCGCGAAATGCTAAGCCACGGAAACTACTTTGGAACTATGCTGGTTAAGATGGGCAAGGCTGATTGCCTTCTCGGAGGAGCTACATACTCAACAGCTGACACTGTAAGACCGGCACTTCAGCTGATTAAGACAAAGCCGGGTGCACACCTTGTAAGCTCATGCTTTATCATGGTTCGCGGGGACGAGCGACTCGCTATGGGTGACTGCGCAATCAACATAGATTATCAGGACACAGTTGACAAGGAAGGAAATGTAACATACACAGCAGCAGAAAAGCTGGCTGAGGTTGCAGTTGAGACAGCAAAGACTGCTGAGATTTTCGACATCGACCCTAAGGTTGCAATCCTAAGCTTTTCAACAAAGGGTTCAGGAAAGGGCGGCACTGTTAAGCTTTCACACGACGCAACAATCAAGGCTCAGGAAATGGCTCCAGAGCTAGCTATCGACGGTGAGCTACAGTTTGACGCAGCAGTATCACCAGTTGTTGCAGAGACAAAGTGCAAGGGATCAAAGGTTGCAGGACGGGCCAACACGTTCATCTTCCCTTCAATCGAAGCAGGAAACATCGGCTACAAGATTGCTCAGAGACTTGGCGGATTTGATGCATATGGACCAATTCTTCAGGGTCTGAATGCTCCTATCAACGACCTATCACGCGGTTGCAATGCAGAGGAGATCTACACAATGGCAATCATTACGGCGGCACTGGCATAGTCCGGATATATCGTAAAATCAAAACGCTACCGAAAGGTAGCGTTTTTTGGTGCATAAACTCGGTATTTTATTATCTTTTTGTATCTTTATTGTTATTGCGTAATGCATGCAGTATAGCCTTTCCATCGCTAACCTTAACATCATCAATTCCTAAACAAGCCGGGTATTTCATTGGAATAAGCGTAAAAAATAGCGCCCATAAATTGTAATTACGTATCCAAACAATAATATCATTTGAAATATATCCAAGTGGATGTCTTTGTAAAATAAATAATAGAATAAGTAATACTGCTGTAAACATTGGTCCGCCGAAAGACATTAATAACTGTTCTTTTTTGGTTTTTAGGCTATACTCAAATAAAAACGCACCAGCAATAGGAATCGCATGACATCTTAGACGCTTAATATGAAAAAGTTCTTTTCCTATTCCCAGTTGAATAACCCAATCATTAGATTTAGTTGTAATTTTATATCCTGATAAATGCCCAAGTTCGTGAAAAAGAATTGAAAGCATTGAAAACAGATACAAGATAGCAGCGCCCACAAGTATTTCAATAAAGAGCAATTTAGTACCTCAACTTTCAAATAAGATATGCATTTTTCAATGCTTTGAATGACTTATTGTTTATTAGCTAAACCTAAAAAAGTTCTTCTACCTGATATTATATCATAGCTCCACAAAAAAACTTGATTTTTCTGAATATAGGGGATATTATCAAGTTAGATAGGTGGTGGTTCTATGAGTAGGAAGAAGAAATTTGAGTACGTACTAATATTTATTGCCGGTTTAATTTTAGGTATGTTGTTAAGATATCTATTCTAATGTCTATTTTGAATAGAGTATGGAAAGGCGGTATATCAATGAGTATTTCTAAAAAGCTTAATGAACAAATTTATAAGTACACAGGTGTTATATTATCTTTGTTTCTCATGTGGACACTTTTAAAACATCAGGAGGATTTGTCAGCTGATAATTTTCTTGCGAGTACTATGATGCCTATACTTATTGCAAGAGAACTGATTATAATGCGTAAAAGTGCAATAAATAGACCTCTATTGATTTGCACTTTGATACTAAATTTGATATTGCTAATACCAGCTTTTATAATGAATTACATGATTCCTCTTTATAAAATGGATGAGTACATGTACATAAATAAGATAATCGCGATAATACTGATAGTAACACTGCCAATTAGCTTTGGAGTATTATATAGTCAAAAAAAGAAAGCCAAGTAATATTCTTATTGTAGGTATGTTATTAAGATATCTATTCTAATGTCTATTTTGAATAGAGAATAGAAAGGCGGTATATCAATGAATACTTTAAAAAAATTTGATGAAAAGTTTAGCAAGTATATAGGATTCGCGTTTTCCTTGTTGCTCATATGGATGATTAAAAAAGATTCGATAATCCTAGCAACACATGTTTTTTCCACGAGTTCATTAGTATCATTACTTATAATTGGAGAATTAATCGTTAAGCATAAAAACACCATCAATAAGTCATTATTGATATGCGTTTTGATACCAAATCTTGTAATAGCAATAACAGCGGGAATACTGCAATTGCTGAATCCTTCGAATGAGGTCAATCAATATATGTATGTAGCTTGGGTAATGGCGATAATACTGATAGTGACGCTTCCAATTAGTTACTGGATTCTATTTACGGAAATAAACAAATCTAAGTAATATTCTTATTGTGATAAAATTGCAGGACCATTGGTTTTGTGCTATAATGAATCCCACTGATTGGATGTTTGTCATGCAAAGTGGGATTTTTTGTTCCTAAGATGCTTTGATGAACGATATAATCAAATAAATTAAAAGGATGGAAAGATATGGAGTCAATTCAGCTAAGAGAATTACACAGA
>ERZ773079.583-NODE-583-length-23656-cov-20.604127_pt1 | contig 23656 bp, 25 predicted proteins | sample MGYA00511355_ERZ773079 | MGnify/ENA primary metagenome ERZ773079 (study PRJEB29015, sample SAMEA2737979) | human oral metagenome | biome: human oral; feature: human-associated habitat; material: dental | place: China | collected 2117 ... | reverse complement strand
CGAAATGTGCGGTTTGAGCCTGAAAACCAAGAAAAAGATTACCCTGGAAATTGGCGATAAACTGGAGTTCTTTACGCGGGAATTGGTGAAGAAAACTCTGTAGCCTGCTAAGGTAAATTAAAGCATTTGTGGTTCGGATTTTAGCGAAAGTGGTTAAGTTAAGCAAAAAGCTTGACATTTTGTACACTGTATGCTAGCATACTAACATAATCTTTAAGATGTAGTATTCTAAGAAAGGAACCACCACATGACATCAAAGGAAAAAAATCCTGGCAGCAGCGTGCCGCCAATACCGCAAGCCCCTGACGATCGACTTAGTCAAGACGGAAGGTCGCTGATTCATGCTGTTTATGACGCGCAGCAGCCTGCTGGCGAAAGAAAGGGGATTTTTCGTCGAGCTGGAGAGGTAGCAAAAGGATTATTTGATGCAGCAGTGAGAGGTTGGCGTCTTGGGCGTGATAAAGCTAAAGCTGAAGCAGAGAGGCGGCGCATCAGACCTATTGACCACCCTTCCAATGACAGACCGGAGATTCCAGAAGGAATTCCTGTAAGTCCTTACGGAAGTGATACGGAGTCAGACGAACCGAAAACAGATCTAGAAGAAACAAGGACGCCGGAGCAAGGAAAACATATTCAGGACACTTCTGTCGAGACTACACAAGAGAGGCTCGAAAAAAAGAAACGAGAGGCTCTAATTAAACTAAAAAAGGCTGTAAAAAAGATTGATAAGTATGGTCTAGATAGCGATAAGGGTAGGGTAGCAGCGGCAAAAGCAGCAGAATACAGCGAACGAGTGAGGCGCCTTCAGGAGAGTATAGATAAAGAGACAGGCGAGAAGACGACGCCAACGGACGGCGAAGACGGCGGCAAACCTAATAACTCAGAGGATTTGCCAATGAAAGATGTGCTTATTGACCACATGCAAGAACGTCGCCAAACTTGGGAAAAGTTGAAGTCTACCCCTGGTTTTAAGTTTCCTGGCGGCGAGATTGGAAAGAACCGCAAGATAGGAGCGATCAAAGAAGAACTAGATGCTATTAATGAAGAGTGGGATAGGCTTGGCGGAAAGGCTATTGATGAAGCTCAGGCTAAAGGTCTAGCAGTGGAACAAAAGTTACAAGAAGAGATTGATGAGCTGGAAGCAAGACCTGGTTTAAGTTTCCTAGTGGCGAGATTGGGAAAAGGCATAAGATTGAAGCGCTGAAAGACAAACTAAAACAGGCGAAAGCTATCTCCAAAGCTAATGTTGAAATTGCCAAGGACGCTTTTTACGCTAGGTTTATTGTCGATAGAATACGAGAAGACGCGCCACTAGCTCCTACGCCAACTGCTGAAGATCTTCGCCGGGCTAGGATTGACGAATTAGACAAAATATTAGAAGATCCCGACGCGTCAGAATCTCAGAAATATACGGCGGCTGTTGAAAGGAAGAGACTTCTTGACGAGCTTAATGATAGGTCTGATGAAGGTGAGGAAGGTGATGATGCCGCTAAGACGACTCCTGACGACATGACACCGGAGGATAAAGCTCGCATGAATGAGCTAGAGAAGAGACTTAATTTTGCTCGCAGCTGGTATGCGGAATTAAGGGCTAGGTATGAACAATTAGGGTTTGTTAAAAAACTTATTGGCGGAAAATCGCTTAAAGAAGAGATGGAAAAAGCTCGCGCAGGATTGGAGGAGATTCTGTCGCGTGTGGTATATCATCAAGTGCTTGGATGGGAGAATGAAAAATCAGTCAAAGGAGATGGACAAGAGAAGATTGGAAAAGAGACCATTCAAGCTATAGCTTTGGCTACTCTTAGCCAACAGGAAATTCTTGAAAAAGAAACACAGGAGCGCTATGACAGAAGATTGGAAGAGCGTTCAGGTTTTAAGAAGGTAGCAGCAAAAATTGGTCGCTGGTTCGTTGGTGAAGAGAATAAAGAAAGTGGTAAGCTGGGTCTTGGCGGCTGGTTAAGAAGCGGTGGAGTCGGTCTAGTTGCTGGTGTCGCCGGCGGACTTTTGCATGTAGGTTTTCCAATAGGTGTTGCTGGCGGCGCGGGCGTAAGAGTTGCGGCTCATCAGAGAGTGCTAGAGAATAGCCGTGGAGAGGATCGGTCGCTAGATCAAGAGTCTGTAGATAGAATTGCGAGCGTTGAGCAGAACAGAGATTGGACGGTCGAGACGCAGGATAAAGACTCTGGCAAGACAGTGCGCCGCGATGCTTCAGAAAAAGAGATTACTATGAATTTAGTCGGTCGGATGCTGGCGGAAACACAGAGAGATACAGAAGAACGCCAGCGTAGAAATACTGCTATAGCGAGGAAAGCTGTGACTGCGTGGAGTCTTGGTTTTGCTGCCGGTGTAGTCACTGTTGCCGTTGGCAGAACTATCAGGAATCAGATAGCTAACACTCTAGACAAAAAACCGGCTAATATCGCCGGGGGTGGAAATGGCGAAAATGGTTCGGGCTCTGGTTCTGGTCTGTTCGATCGGGCGTCCGGGTTCAAGGGATGGGGCGACCCCGCCGGTTCGGGCGCAGAGGTGCCAGGTGACATAACAGAAGTTCCTGGAGTAACAGTGACGCCACCGCCTGAAATTTCTCTTGGATCAGACGGATGGGTGTGGGACAGGGTTGCTGATGTTCTCGGTGCAGAAAAGGCAACGCCGTTTCTGGAGCAACTAGCCCAGACCAATCCAGATTTTCAACTGATTGATCTTCCAAATGGTTTGATGGGAATCGCCTATCAAGGCAATACCGATCCGCAAGTAGTTGCTGATGCGATCGGTAAGGTTGCGCCGGATTTGCTGAAGCAGTGGGTATTGAAAGCCTGATATAGCAATTAGTAAAAATAAACATAAAAAGGAGAAATAAAAATGTTTCAAATTACCGACGACTTTCTAAAGCAAGCTGGATTTGATGCTTTGCCAGCGGATGAGATGGAGAAGCTGCGCCAGATCGCAACTAACCGGGTAGAGCGCGAGATTGGCGAGCAAATTGCAGAAGCAGCTGGCGAGGAGCGTTCGGATGAAATTAGCCGGCTGATGGATGGCGATAAGAGCTTGGCGCAGCAGGTGGCAAACCGGATTAATCCGCAGTTTAGGGAAAGCCAGGACTTCCTGACGGTCCAGCAGCTGGGGCAGCAGAATGGCGCCAGCGACGATGATATTGTCCAGCAGTTTGCGATCTTTGCATGGTTTAGCGAGCAGGGGATTAATATAGAAAATATCGTGCGCGAAGCAATGGCGAAAGTACAGGCAGAGTTTCGGGCAACAATTGCGCGCGTAAATGATATCGCTAACACTGATTCGTCTGCGTCGTAGTCGGCTCTAAGGTGGTATTTTCGGCGCGTAACTGATACAATGGATAATATGTAAACCATCATCAAAGGGGTAAATACACTATGTTTCAACTAAACGAAGAATTCTTAAAAGAACTAGGGCTGGATCAGTTGCCAGAGGAGCAGCGCAAGCCGTTTTTACAGCACATTTACAGCGAATTGGAGATGCGTGTTGGCGAACGGTTAAGCCAGGGTATGAGTGATGCCCAGCTGGATGAGTTTGCGGATATCATTGATAAAAAACCGAATGCAGTCGATAATTTTTTAGCTAAATATGCGCCGAATTACCAGCAAGACAAGATGTTCCAGAGGCTGATGCAGGCAACTAAAGCCGATCCGAACGATCCGCGCCTGAAGGATGAGTTCGCTGCCACGAAGTGGCTGGAAGTGAACCGTCCGGATTATCGTGATGTCGTGGCGGCGGTGATGGACGAACTGAAGAAGGAGATTGTTGCTCACCGCGATGCGATTTTAGGCGGTGCGGGTGCGTCTCCAGCGCCGCAGCAGACTAAAGGCGACTTTGATCTGGCTGCTTAAGAGTTTAGCTGTAAATCCTAGCCTTAATGACCGCGGAGAAATGCCTCTGCGGTCATTTTTTTGCCGCTGGCTGGGGCGATAAGCTCATCAATAATAAGCCAATTTCCATCAGCGCATTGCACGTCAAGCGGTGAAAGCGAACTAGCACCAGCGTGTGCTTTGGTGATTATGAACTCTGTATCATTAACCTTAAGCCGGCTGCGCGGAAATCCTAGGTAAGCTCTAACCTGAGCATCGGCTTCGGCGGCAGTCATTGTTTGCGGGTTGATATAAGATAGCTCTTTGGTAAGCAGTTTGCAGTAGGTAGCGTCGGCGTCATTTTGTGCTTTGGGGGTTAGCGCTCCCGACATTATTTCTGGCAGAATACTGATTAGCAAGTCGCTGCCGCTGCTAAATAATTCATTATAAAGCTGCGGTTTCGTTTCTGTGCTGGATAATTTTTTATGGATTTGGGCGTATATTGGCCCGGCATCCATCTTAGCGTCCAGTTTCATGATGGATACGCCAGTCTCGTTATCTCTATTGATGATGGCTGATTCTATCGGCGATGGTCCGCGATATTTCGGTAATAGAGATGGATGAACGTTGATAATTCCCGGAGAAAATAAGTCAATTATACTTTGGGGGATAATTTTTCCGTATGCCACCAGAATGCCAGTGATTGGCTGTAAATCTTTAATATAGCCGGCAATTTCGTTAACTTTTTGCGGCTGCAAGACAGGTATATGGTGTTCTTTGGCAAATGTTTTAACGGGCGGTTCAATGAGCCTATGTCCGCGACCGCGCTTTGAATCCGGTTTGGTGATAACGCAGGCAATGGAAAACTTATTATCAACAAGCGCCCGCAGGACGTCTAAGCTATATTCTTCAGTCCCAAAGAATGCTATTTTCGGCGATTTGGCTGGCATAGTCAAGCGGTTGCAGCTCGCCTTTCTCGTCGAGCGTGTAAAAAGCGTCTGTTTTATCTTTAATGTGGTCGATGAAGACTTTGCCGTTGCAGTGGTCAATTTCGTGCTGAAGTACCCGCGCTAAAAATCCTTCGGCCTTGAAACGCACTTCATTGCCGTCCAAGTCCATTGCTTTTATGCGGACTTTAGTATGGCGGGGAACTTTACCGTAAATATGCTGGACGCTGAGACAGCCTTCGTAGTCAGCAACGATTTCGCCTTCATACTTAACAACTTCGGGATTGATCAGGGTCATAAATTCGCGGGTTGATTTGTTGTCAAAATCACTACGAACGATGACTAGGCGTTTAAGCGCGTCAACCTGAACTGCCGCCAGTGCTGCACTGATTTCATGCGGCCGGGAATCTTCCCAATCAAGGGCTGCGGCTATCATGTCGTCAGAGAGTTTTATGATATCGTCGGTGATGACATGAATTCTGGTTGATTTTTTTCGCAGGTGCGGATTTGGCAGGGCTATAATATCGTCTTTCGTCATTCGTAATATTATATCAGAAATTACAGCAAACTGATAGGGTCGAGTACATACTGCCAATGTGCCGGCGGTATGTACTTTATCAAATTGATTAGTTGGCGGCGCTGCGGACTTTTCACGATGATCTGCCAGCGGTAGGTGTCGCGAACTCGTTCGTAAAAAGCTGGCGTTGGACCCAGGATTTCTATATCTGGCGATTTGGTTTTTAATAACTGGGCGATTTTTTGAGAATTATTAACGGCGGATTTTTCAGTTTTATAAGTGCAGGTTAATTTTAATAAATAAACAAAAGGCGGGAAGTTAGTTTTCTGGCGCTGGGCGATTGTGCGCTTGTAAAAGTCTGCGTAGTTTTGGCGCAGACCGTCAACTATGGATGGGTGCGACGGATGATAGGTCTGGACAATAACCTCGGTTGGGTTATGGGATCTGCCGACGCGGCCGACGACTTGGGCCAGGAGCTGGAATGTGCGTTCGGCGGCGGCGTAGTCGGGCAGCAATAACCCGGCGTCCGCCTGGACAACGCCGACGACGCCAAGGTTTGGCAAGTCTAATCCTTTGGCGATGACCTGAGTGCCAATGATGATATCAATGTCGCCGTTTTTTAACTTGTCATACTGGGTATCAACTGTCTCTTCAGGGGTAGAATCGCCGTCAAAACGAACAATTTTTTTGTTCAAAAATAGCTTTTTCAGCTCGGATTCAATGCGCTTGGTGCCGATGCCTTTGTGGATAATGTCGGCATTATGGCATTCTGGGCAGCTGGTAGGGACGCTGGTTGAAAAGCCGCAAATATGGCAGGATAACTGGTGTTTATCCGCATGTAAGGTTAACGGCACGAAACAGCGCGGGCAGCCTGCTTGCCAGCCGCAGCTTTCGCATAGTGTGACAGCAGCGGTGCCGCGGCGGTTATGGAAGATGAGTGCTTGGCGGTTGTTTTTTAGCGCCAGCCGCAAGGATTGTAATAATGGATTTGATAAAAATTGATGTTCTGAAAAGTTTTGGCGTTTGGTCATATCGACGAGCGTGATGTTTGGCTTGACGGCGTCGGTGCGGGCGGGGGCGGTCATGGAGGCTATGGCGCTATTAGAATGTTTGGCAAGGTAATAATCGGCGACGGCTGGCGTGGCGCTGCCGAGAATTAGTTTGGCGTTATGCTGGCGAGCGAGAATGGAAGCGGCGCGTAAGGCTGAGTAGCGCGGCGACTGTTCTTGCTTAAAACTGGGTTCGTGGCATTCGTCAATGACGATAAGGCCGAGTTGCTGAACGGGAGCAAACAATGCCGAACGCGGCCCGATAACAATTACCGGATCATTTGAGTTGATAATTTCTTTCCAGGCAGCGTGTCTTTGGGCTTCGGTTTGCTTTGAATGGGTTAGGATAATTTTTGGAAAATGTTTGGAAAATTCCGATACCAGCTGCGAGGTTAACGCGATTTCCGGGACTAAAATAATGGATGATAACTCTTCTTTTAAGGCTTGCTTGGCGGCTTCAATATATACTAAGGTTTTTCCGGAACCAGTGACGCCGTGCAGTAGTATCGTGCCGCTGAGCATGGCTTCAATTGTTTGCAGGGCGGCCTGCTGGTCTTTAGTGAATACTTTTTTTATTCTATTTGACGGAGCGTTTGATGTGATTTTATCAGGGGTGAGGCGCCGGTTTTTTGTTAAACCGCTGGGCAAAATAGTTTGCCAAACAGTTGCCAGGTGCGTTGCGTAATAGCTGCTCATCCATAGCGCTGTTTGGATAAGCGGCAAGGGCAAAGGACTTTTTTCAACGACCGAATCAATTGGTTTTACTGTAAAATCTGGCTGTCTGACTTCTTGTAAAACGACACCAGCCAAATGATTTTTTCCAACTTCAATGGTAACGATTGTTCCAGGCGGCAGTTTATCTTCCGAGGAATAGGTAAACGAATAATCATGCGCTCGGACAATTTTAATAGGCGAAACCAGATAAAAATACATATACCCATTATATAGCCAAAAAGATGCTAAAATAAGCATATGTATTTTGAGAGTCGTTCGCAAGCTGGCGTAAAGCTGGCAGACCAAGTGCTGGAAAAATATCGCTACGAAAACTGCGCAGTGGTGGCGCTTGGCGAGGGCGGCGTGCTGGTGGGCGAGCAAATTGCTGTCAAGCTGCACTGCGTGCTGATGATGCTTCTGAGCGAGGAAATAGATATTCCTGGCGAAGGATTGAGCTTCGGCGCGGTGTCGCAGTCAGGACAGTTTACTTATAATAGCCAGTTTTCTGACGGCGAAATTAACGAATATACCGGCGAGTTTCACGGTTACTTGGAGGAAAAAAAGCGCGAGGCGCATCAGCGGATTAACCGATTGCTTGGCGACGGCGGTATTATTGATAAAAGACTCTTAAAAGATCGGACGGTGATTCTAGCGAGCGATGGACTTGGCGACAATTTATCGCCGCTGGATGTGGCTCTAAGTTTTTTAAAATCGGTAAGAATTGACAAACTGGTGATTGCGGTGCCGTTTTGCGGTATAGCGGCAGTGGATAGGCTGCATATGACAGTCGATGAAATGCATATTTTGGATGTTAAGGAGAATTTTATGGGAACAAATCATTATTATGATGATAATACGCTGCCATCAAAGGAGGAGACGGTGAAGAAAATTAATCAAGTTATTCTAAATTGGCAATAAATAGGTTGCCGGGTGTTGTAAAATTGTGATACACTGAGTGGTAGCGAAAGGGAATAAGGGAGGAAATGCTTGACGTTTTTATTACATCTAGGGTGCGGCGTAAAATCGTAGTTGTGTACGCTAAGTATCCCGATTTTCATACGCACGTACGCGGCCTAGCGAAACTGATTAAGGAAGATCCCGGTAATATTCAGCGCGAGCTCAAGCGGCTGGAAAAAGTTGGCTTCTTGAGGAGCGAGAAGCAGGGCAATTCGCGGGCATACTTTACGAACAAGCAGTTCCCGATTTTCAAGGAATTACAGAGTATGGTGATTAAGTCGCAGCAACATGCGGCCCGGCCGAAGCGCGGCTCGGTTGATAGAGATTGATGACCTTATTTGAGCGGATTTTGACAGCGCGCGGTCTCGCGACGCGGGCGGCACGCGAAGCTTTTTTGCAGCCAGATTATGCGGCGGTGAAGCACGATCCGTTTTTGCTGCCGGACATGAAGAAGGCGGTGGCGCGGTTGAAACAGGCGCGGCAGCACGGTGAAAAAATCGTCATTTATGGTGATTATGATATTGATGGACTGAGCGCTACGGCGCTGCTGCTGGATGCGTTTGGTAAGTTTGGTTTTGAGGACGTCGATGCGTTCATTCCGAACCGGTTCGTTGAGGGTTATGGTATGACCATGGGTGCGGTGGACAAGGTGCGCGATATGGGCGCAGATTTAATAGTGACAGTGGATACCGGCAGTTTGTGCCATGCGGAGATTGCGTATGCCGCTAGCTTGGGGATTGATACGGTGGTGACGGATCATCACAACGTGGCCGAAACGCCGCCACCAAGCGTGGCAGCGGTGAATCCGAAATTTTCAGGACATACTTATCCGTTTCGTGATTTGTGCGGTGCGGGCGTGGCGTTCAAGCTGGTGCAGGCACTGCAGACTGAACTGGATGGACTGCCTGATGGCTATGAAAAGTGGCTGCTCGATTTGGTGGCGCTGGGGACGGTTTGCGATATCGTGACACTGGCGGATGAAAATCGGGCGAATGTCTATTGGGGACTAGAGGTGTTGAAAAAACAACAGCGTCCAGGACTGAAAGCCTTGATGGCGGTGGCGGGTGTTGAGCCGGATCAGGTCAATGCCAGGCATCTGGGGTTCGGTTTGGGTCCGCGAATGAATGCGGCGGGCCGGCTGGAGACGGCACAGCACGCGCTAGATATGCTGACGGCGCGCGATGGGCTGGCGGCGTTGGAGGCAAGCGAGAAGCTGGAGGAGTTAAATACTAAGCGGCGCGGTATTCAGGATGCGATTTTTGAGGAAGCATGCGTGCAAGCCGAGCAGTTGGCTGATGACCGGGTGCTGGTGGTTAGTAGTGATGGTTGGAATCACGGTGTTATCGGCATCGTGGCGTCGAAATTGGTGGAGAAATATAAAAAGCCGGTATTTATCATCGGCGAGCGCGGTGAGGAAGCGACTGGTTCGGCACGCAGCTTTGGCGACTTCTCGGCGGCAGATGCAGTGCGGGCAGCGGATGATATTATCATCAAAGGTGGAGGGCATGGTGCAGCGGCTGGTGTGATGCTGGCAACTGAAAAGATTGGTGATTTTCGCCGGCGCGTTAATGAATTTTATGATTCATTACAACTAACAAACCAAGAGCGATATTTATTGCCACGAGCTGATGTGGAAATCGATGATTTTTCGGAAATTAATGAGGAATTGGTGGAGAATTTGGCGAAAATGGAGCCATTTGGCAATGGCAACCCAGAGCCTGTAGTAAAAATTACTACAGCAAGCGTGCTGAACGCGCGACGGATGGGCGCGGACGGGCAGCACGTTAAATTAGCGCTGCGCGATAAAAATGGTAAAGTATTGCAGATGTTGGCGTTCAGTGCACCAGAGGAATTTTTCCGCGAGCCAGGCGACGAGGTAGCGGCGTGGTTTCAGCCAATTATCAATGAATGGCAGGGAATGCGAACGGTTGAGGGGCGGTTGCTGCACGTGCAGTATTTATCTATCTAGATCTTCTATATAGTTCGTGTTGTCTTTTTCGCTCTTGGACTTCTTCTATAAATCTTTTCTTAGACCTATCGGGGTTAAATTGTGGTATCAACCCAACTAACGCGTCTGTTATGTCAACAAACGACTTTACGCTGTCGGGTCTGTTTGTAGAGGCTCGTAGTCTTGAGGGGTCTGACGGATCTAGTTGTAATGTTAACAACGTTGTACGACCATAGTACTGTTTCGGATTATTTTCCAGATCGAGGTCTAGTCTAATTATATCGGGAAAGTGCATAATAGTTAAAGCATTAGAATCGTAGTCAACTGGGATTTTGGGTATTTGACCTTCCTCGTTTTCTCCGGGAGTCCAAAATATTTGTTGGCTGTAGTATTCTTGTCTATCATCTGCGCGGCAGGTTGATAGTGGGTAGTTACATTTTTCCTGGTGGGTAATTATACCGCCTTCATTTCCTGTATATGAATAAAGCCACAGGGCGTAAAAGTCCGCATCTAAAGGGATTGCTCTCGTTGTTTTAAGAAAACTTATTCGTTCTTTTCTTTGTCTCTCTGGATCATGTTGTTGCAAAGACCTGCACACCTCGCGCAGAACTCTACCTGAGACATCCCTATCTGAGATGTGTTCAGTGCTTTCGGGTGTTCTTATTTGTGTGGATGTTTCTTTCTTAGGACCTCTTCCAAACATAATTTGTATTGTATCATAAAACATGGATTTTTCAAAATCTCTACACTAACTCCACCACCTCTGCAACATAACTAAAGCATGTAAAGCATAAAGTTTGCACAAAAATAAGGTAGTCTCTAAGCTTATTCCTAGGAACTAGCTAACAATAAGAAAGGACTACCTTGTGGCATATTATGCGGGTAAAGATGTAGAAAAAGCAAGAGGCAATGCTATGCGGGAGCTCATTCTAGAACGAAGAAGCATCGCTCAAGCCGCTAGAAGATACGGTAAGCATCGAACAGCTATCTGGCGCTGGAAGAGGAACTTAATCGATTCATAGATTGTTATAACTATTGATAGAATCCACCTAGGAATAAACTTGCAAACTCCTTATGAGATGTTGCAAGGGTGGGGAGGTTTGTACGCAGGCAGCAGGCGGCTTTACGACCCACTTGACTTTTTTAAACTAGTATGCCAGAATGAATGTATGTTCAATATGTTCAATAAGAATCACAATTCAAGAGATACGGAAGGTCAGCCTCCCGTTTCCGATTATGAAGAGCTATCATCATGCCGTAGACGTATTACCAGCGAGCTAGCCCGCGCCGCTGGATTGCTCAAAGAAGAAGAAGCAAAACGCATCGCTAAGGAACAAGAATACCGGCGAGAACACGCAGAAGCAATTCGTCGCCGTACTGAATTCCTAAAAAGGACAGAATCCGTCCCGGTCTCCCCTGAATTATATGCATTGTGGCTATGTGCCTACATGGCACAGGGTGGTAGAATCACCCATCCTCGTGACTGGGATTTTCCACAATCGCATATCGAAAAAAAGCGATTCAATAACAGAAAAGTACTTGCAACCATAGGTTCAAACGGGTCAACCTTTGAAGACCGTGCCACTCACTATGATCAACCTTTTGTGGTATGGACTCCTACGAAAGGTAGCGACAATCATAAAACCCCGTATACAATCCCGACTGGATACGGGGCAACTTCTATGAAAATTCTCTACCTTCCAGATCTTGTAACACTTGATACGCGTACCACATCTGGAGATTTCCGGCCCGGATGGGAATATGGACATTCTACTTTATTGACACTACAGTTAGACGACACCTCTCCAACAGGATTGCGCGCAACAACAAACCAACCGGATGTTGTCGAATCGTATACTGACATTACTGATCTAATCATGGGAGTTAGCGGGGATTCCGATCCTGAAATTATGCGCAACAAGATACAACAACTGCAGCACGAAAACACTGACGATGGTTGGACTGGCGATGGCCGGACAGAGCTGTTATCTCGTTAGACCTACTCAATATGTAGCAACCGCCCCTCAACCGTCCGCGCTCCCTGCCATTCGTTAATAGTCGGCTGGAATCATACTGCTACTGTTTCGCCCGGTTCGCAGAAGAACTCCTCGGGCGCGTTGAACGCCAGCATCTGCAAAGCCTTGCGATGAACTTTTTCCTGGGTGAAGGTAGGGAGCTTGTAAAATATAATAAAGCATCGTCTGTGTCGAAACCTGGGGATATTGGTTTGGAATTTCTGTCGCAAAATGACCCAGATAGTGTCGAAGCGATTGCTGGTTTATCGGATGGTGCGGCAGGTGAATTTAAGCGGCCAGAAAGTGGTTGGGTTCAGCAATTCTTAGTTGATCCGGCTGGGTTGAGGCGCGATGGCTTTGAGGGTGATTTGCGAGTGGCGGCACCGAATGTAGAGCGTAGGATTGATATTCTTGTGCCAGATGGGAGCCATTTGAATGATTGGCGCGATGTTGCCATGATTGTTGGACGCTTACGGTCTGTGCCTGGCTTGACTGCTGACGTAAGCCAGTGGAATGTACTGAATCATACACACAACAGTATGAATCAGCCGCCAGCTTTGGCGTCGGTCTATGCGGCTGAATTATCTTAGTCATTTAAGTAGCTTGATTATTAATTTAATGCTAAATTGCGTATGAATGGTTGCAAAATAACCTCCTCATCTGTTATAATGGCGAAAGTATGGTTCAAGTTACACGTAGAGATCAGAAAGAGGCGAACGAAAATATTATTCGTCGGTTCAACCGTAGGGTTTTACAGAGCGGTGTCCTTGCGCGGGCAAAGTCGGTGATGCGGTTTGCGAAGCCTATTTCCAAGACTGAGCGCCGTAAGAAAGCGATTATTCGCCGCGAGCGCCGAGCTGAGAAAACAGCTAGGATGCGTTTGGGAGCGGCGCGTTAATGCCGGCGCTGAAAGCGCGCATTGCTGATGAAATGAAAGCCGCTCTTCTAGGGCGGCATCGTTTTCGAGGCGATGTATTGCGTAATTTGAAAGCGGCAGTTCTTAATGAGGAAGTAGCTTTGGGTAAGCGCGACGAAGGTCTAAGTGATACAGAAGTCGAGAAGGTTATTGCCCGCGAAGTTAAAAAACGCAAAGAAAGCGCCGAGTTGTACCGGGCAAATGGCCGGGCAGAATTGGCTGAGCCAGAGGAGAAAGAGGCGGCAATTTTACAGGAATTTTTACCTAAACAGCTGAGCGAGGACGAGATTCGGGCAATGGTCGAGGCAGCGGTCGCCGATCTGGGCGCGACGATGCAGCAAATGGGCCAGGTGATTGGCGCAGTGAAGGCTAAGGCTGGCAATGCGGCTGACGGCGCACTGATCGCGAAAATTACCAAAGAAACGCTAGTAAAACAATAACAACACAGAAAGAGGAGCAAGGGATGATCTTATTATTTGGGCCGCCGGGGGCTGGTAAAAGTATGCAGGGGCAGATGCTGGCGGCGCGCCAGGGTTGGAAATGGTTATCGACCGGCGAGATGCTGCGCCGAAGTAATGATCCGGCGGTGATTGATATTTTGCGTTCAGGCGAATTGGCTAGTAATGAGTTAATTTATCAGGTGTTTGAGCAGGCGGTGCAGGATGCGCGCGATAAAAAATATTCAAACATTATCGTTGACGGTTTTCCGCGGACGAAGGAACAGGCGGCATGGCTGGATGATTACATGGCGCGGATGAATGAGAAAATTGATACGGTGATTTCACTGGAAGTGCCGGAGGCGGAGATTATGCGGCGGCTAGAAAAGCGCGGCCGTTTGGAGGATACGCCAGAGGCAATTGCCCGGCGAATGACGATTTATCGGCAAAAAATGTATCCGGTGTTGGGGATTTTTGCCGAGGCAGGGGTGCGGATTGTCCATTTGGATGGCGTCGGTACGGCTGGCGAAGTGCATGACCGGATTTATGAAGAGGCGGCGTACGCATGCCAACTTTAATTACGGGTGAGAAAACGCCGCAGCAGATGAAGGATATGCGCGAATGCGGGCGGATGTTGGCGACGATTTATGACGAGTTGCGCCGGAAGGTAACGGCTGGCATGAGCGAGTTGGATGTTAATGAGTTTGTGGCTGGGCGAATTAAGGATTTCGGCGCGGAAGCAACATATTTGACGGATGAGGTAAAATTTCCAGGAGTGATTTGTGTGTCGACCAATGAGCAATTGGTGCATTCGTTCCCGACGGAATATATGTTCGAGAAGGGCGATGTGGTGAGTTTTGATCTGGTGATTGGCTACCGTGGTATGAAAACGGATAGTGCCTTTACTATGGTGGTTGACGAAGAGCCGCGCGGCGCTAAAAAACATTTACTGCACGCAACGGAGCAGAGTTTGTATGCGGGAATTGACGCGATTTCCGGTGACGGGACGCGCGTTGGCGATATCTCGGCGGGCGTGGAAGCGGTATTGAAGAAAGCCAAATTGGGTATCATTCGCGAGCTGGTTGGCCACGGCGTGGGGCTGGAAATGCACATGAGCCCGGAGATCCCAAATTATGGCCGCCGCGGTACCGGTCCAGTGTTGCACGCAGGCGACACGATTGCTATTGAGCCGATGGCCAGCCTCGGCAGTGAGAAAATTGTGACCGAGGACGACGGCTGGACGATTAGCCTGAAAGACGGCAGTTTGGGCGCGCATTTTGAACATACTGTGCTAATTACCGAAACTGGCGCGGAGATTTTGACGAGGCTATGATTTACTTGCAAAAGTATAGCCATAACCTGTATAATTAAGCCTGTATGCAAGAACAATCTCGATATGCTGTAGGAATTGATGTTGGTACGAAGAACGTACGCTGCGTCATTGGTTATATTGACGCGGATGGCGATGCGCCAAAAATTGTCGGCGTAGGGACAGCGCCAAATAGCGGTATGCGAAAAGGCACAGTAACTAATCTGGCGGGTCCGGCGGAAGCGATTGATACGGCTCTGGGGGCAGCGGAACGTATGAGCGGCCACCAGGTAAAGACGGCAGTACTGAGCGTCAACGGATCGCATTTAACAAGTATTAAAGCCGACGGGATGATCACGGTTGGTACGACTGATAATGAGGTAACGCCTGAGGATATTGTGCGCTTGGAGGATATGGCAACGACTGGCAAAATAGCGCAGAACCGGGAAATTCTGGAAATTGTAGCGCATTCTTATCGGCTGGACGGGCAGGATAATATTAAAGATCCAATCGGCATGACTGGTACGCGGCTGGAAATTAAAGCAAATGTTGTGTCAGGGCTGCTGCCGCATATCACTAATCTGCAAAAATTGGCGGAAATGGCTAAAGTTGAGGTTTCTTCGGTTATTCCAGCAGTGCTAGCGAGCGCGCAAGCAGTACTGACAGAAAACCAGCGCGAGAATGGCGTGGCGGTATTAGATATCGGCGCGGCAACGACTGGCGTCGCGGTATTTGAAGAGGGCGATTTGCAATATTTGTCGGTAATCCCTCTGGGCGGCCAAAACGTGACTAATGATTTGGCAATTGGACTAAGAACTGATCCGGAGATTGCCGAGTCAGTAAAATTGGCGCATGCGCGGTTTGGCGGCAAGAAATTAGGCAAAGTGGAAACTAAGCACGAGAAAAAAACATACTCGTTTGAGCAGAGCGAGATTGATGAAATTGTCGGCGCGAGGTATGAGGAAATATTTGAGGCGGTAGCTAAGGAATTGAAAAAAGCAGGTCGAGCTGGCAAGCTGCCGAGCGGTGCGGTTTTGACTGGCGGCGGCGCTAATACGAAAGGTTTGGTTGATTTTACCAAAGAACAGCTGGGCGTGGCAGCCAGGCTAGGCAAGCCGTCCGAGTACGGCGGTGCTAGCAATGAAATAAAAGGACCGGAATTTTCGGCGGCAGCCGGACTGATGCTGATCGATGCAGTGAGCGATGTTTCGTATGCGAAATCACCGCAGAATGCTAAAAAAGCAGCGGAAAAAGCAGGCGGATTTTTAAGAGGTATTTTTGCTAAGTTTAAGTAAGTTGTTTGATATATCAGTTGAAAAAATGCTATACTGATGTAAGAATTAGAGAGAGGGAAATAGATGCCGCAAGTACAACCAAGTGAAGTTCAAACATTTGCCAGTATTAAAGTCGTTGGGATCGGCGGTGCTGGCGGTTCTGCTATAAACCGGATGAAAGATGCGGGATTGACTGGCGTGCAATTTATCGCCATGAATACCGACGCTCAGGCACTGCACAATTCGAAAGCTGACGTTAAGATTCATCTGGGATATAATACGACGAATGGTTTGGGGGCTGGCGCTGATCCTACGGTTGGCGAGGCGGCAGCTAACGAATCGCGCGAGGAGATTAAGAAAGCGCTTGAGGGCGCGGATATGGTGTTCGTAACAATTGGTGCTGGCGGCGGTACTGGGTCTGGTGCTGGCCATGTGGTGGCAGAAGTGGCGCGCGAGCTGGGGATTTTGGTAGTTGGCGTGGCGACGCGGCCGTTTAGTTTTGAGGGCGAGAAGCGGCGGATTAATGCTGATTGGGCAATTTCGCGGCTTGGGCGGCAGGTTGACACCTTGATTACTATTCCAAATGACCGTTTACTACAGACAATTGATCGGCGGACGCCGCTACTGGAGACGTTTAAGATTGCTGATGACGTGCTGCGCCAGGGTGTGCAGGGAATATCAGAGTTGATTACCGAACATGGTTTGATTAACCTTGACTTTGCTGACGTAAAAGCGATTATGAGCAAGGCTGGTTCAGCGTTGATGGGTATTGGACGGGCGAGCGGCGACGACCGGGCAGTTCAAGCAGCCCAGCAAGCTATCGAAAGCCCGCTAATTGAAGTATCGATTGACGGTGCAAAAGGCGTGCTGTTTAATGTCACCGGCGGCTACGATATGAGTATGGCGGAGATTCAGGAGGCGGCTGAGATTATTACCGGAGCGGTCAGTCCAAGCGCTAATATCATTTTTGGCGCAACGCTGAAGCCGGAGATGGAAGATGAATTGGTAATCACGGTAATTGCTACAGGTTTTGATAGCGAATCGTTCCAGCAAGAGGAGGAAGCTCTAAGTGTGAGCAATCCTGCGCCGCAACCAGTGCCTGAGGTTGACGAAAACGTGGTTAAAGACATCGATTTGGAACTTGACAGAGAAAAAGCTGCGGAGGAGTTTGCTGCTGATAATGAAGTGAGTATGTGGGATGCCATGCCGGATCCGGACAGCGTTCCAAACGAGGAAGATGATGATACGCCGGCATTTTTGCGGCGGCGTAAGAAGAATGAGGACTAAATATGGCGAGTTTTAACATCGGAGACAGCCGTGTGATTGAGTCGCGTGAAGTCTCTGATGGCGTGGCGATTCGCCGCCGCCGCGAGACGCCAGATGGACGGCGCTTCACTACATATGAACGAGTAGAGAAGCCAAACTTAATCGTGACTAAGAAAAATGGCAGCCGCGAACTATTTGATAGAGTTAAGTTAGCGCATGCGGTGCGCCAGTCGGTCGGCAAATTCCTTAAATCTGACGAGGAAGTCGAGTCGATTATCACGGCGGTTGAAGATAAACTGTATGCGCTGGGCGCCTCAGAAGTGCCGTCGCGGCAGATCGGCGAGTTCGTGCTGGATGAATTAGCCAAGCGTAACGAAGTGGCGTACGTACGTTTTGCCAGTGTGTTTCAGAAGTTTGAGACGCTGGATGATTTCGTCAAAATATTGGAACAGCGCCGCCAGAAAGGGCAGGAATCATGCGAGTAGTTGTCGTATATCGGACAGAAAGCGATTATGCGCGTAAAGTTATGGATTTTTTACACGACTTTAATCGGCAGACAGGGCACACGATTGAGGAAATTGACCCAGATTCGGCTGAGGGCAGTGATTTTTGCCGGACGTATGATATCGTTGAGTACCCAACGATTATCGCGCTGAGTGCTGATAGCCAGATGCAGAATATGTGGCGCGGGCTGCCACTGCCGACGATTAGCGAGGTAAGTTTTTATGTTTGAAAAGTTGCGTAAGCGGCTGCCAGGCAAAGAAGTAAAGCGTCAGAAACTAGCGGCGCTGATGATGCTGGTTGGTAGCGGCTTGGGCTTGTTGGCTTCGTTTGTGTTGTCGATTGAGTCGCTGACGCTCGCTAAAAATTCGCATGCCGTGCTGAACTGCGACTTGAACGCGGCGATGAGTTGTTCGGCAGTGGCGAACCATTGGTCGGCGGCGCCGTTTGGCTTTCCCAATAGTTTTATCGGTATGATGACATTACCGGTGATGGTGACGATTGCTGTGGCACTGCTAGCGGGCACGAAGTTTCCGAAATGGTTTATGTGGGGCGCGCAGCTTGGCGCAGTGGCTGGTCTGCTGTTTGCCGGTTGGATGTTCTATATGAGTTATGTCGAGATTGGCGCGTTGTGTCCGTGGTGCTTGACGCTGGACGCGGGTATGCTGCTGATTTTTTATGGACTAACCAGGCACAATGTTTTGAACAAAATTATTGAACACCGCGGGTTGCGCCGATTTGTTGATCAGGGTTACGATACGCTAGTATTGGCCTCGGTGGCGGCGCTGGTGATTATGGCGATTTTGGCTAAGTTTGGTGGTCAAATTATCTAGTTCAAGTCATTGAGTCTGTATATTGCTTATGCTAAAATAGCAATATAAACTGCTTTAGCTTTGTTGGCGAGCGAGGTTATGTAAAAGTGGAGAGTAATAGCGAGCAATTTGGGTTGAGAATACGACGCAAACGGACGGTTTTGGTGTATGCCGTGGTCTGTCTGTTAGTGCTGAGTATTGGTGTTATTGTGGCGGTGCAGTGGCTAACTCGCCCTACTGAAGCGCTAATGCCGACAGTATCATCGTCGCAAGTAAAGGTTGATCAAGCGAATTATCGTATATATCAATCGTCGAGTAGTGCTACTCCTGGTGCTCCGTTGGCAGCTGATAATACGGCAGCGGCACTGCCGCAGGCTGGCGCTAGTTTTCGTATGCGGGTGGGAGTGGAGAATAAGGACGAGCCAGTAGTGCTCGCTAGCCAATTTTCATCTGGATATTATCATGCTTGTGCTGTTGCGTCGGATAGTAAACTGTATTGCTGGGGGCGTAACCATAAAGGGCAATTGGGAAATGGTAGCACAGTTGACTCAAGTAAACCTGTAGCAGTTAACACTACAGGCGTCTTGGCTGGAAAAACAATCAAGCAAATATCATCTGGAGCTTATCATACTTGCGTTATTGCCTCTGATGATAAGGTATATTGTTGGGGTGAAAATTCAGACGGCCGACTTGGAAATAACTCTACTGCCAATTCGTCTGTTCCCGTAGCTGTTAATATGTCAGGCGTCTTGGCTGGAAAAACGATTAAGCAAATATCATCTGGACATTATCATACTTGTGCAGTTGCGTCAGATGACAAGGTGTATTGTTGGGGGAGTAATGAGGACGGAGGACTAGGCAACGGTTCTGCTTCTGTCTCTCCAGTGCCCGTAGCAGTTAACACCACAGGCGTCTTGGCTGGAAAAACGATTAAGTATTTGTCAGCTGGCCCTGCTTACCATACCTGTGCTATTGCTTCTGATGACAATGTATACTGCTGGGGTAAAAATAAGAACGGGGAGCTGGGTAATGGAACTATCATCGACTCTAATGTTCCTGTGGCTGTCAATATGTCAGGTGTTTTAGCTGGTAAAACTATAAAGCAAATGTCGGTCGGTAGCTATAATACTTGTGTCATTGCTTCCGATGATAAGGTTTATTGTTGGGGGGGTAACGGTCATGGTCAAGTGGGTAATAATTCTACTACCGATTCTAGCATTCCCGTAGCAGTTAACACCACAGGCGTCTTGGCTGGAAAAACGATTAAACAAATATCAGTCGGACACTATCGCGCTTGTGTTATTGATTCTGATGATAAGATGTATTGTTGGGGAAATAATATGGGCGGGGCGCTTGGTAATGGCTCTACTGCCAACTCTCATGTTCCTGTATCTGTCAATATGTCAGGTGTTTTAGCCGGTAAGATTATTAGGCGAATATCAATAGGTGCTTTTCATACCTGTGTGGATGCCACTGATAATAAAATATACTGTTGGGGTAGTAATAACTATGGACAGCTAGGCAATAATTCTACCACCAACACCAGTACTCCTACAGCTACTTATGTTTTTAAGAAAGAAGATATCCCTGCCAACGCCATGAAAATCCGTGCTCAGTACGCTAAAAAGACCGCAGCGACGTGCCAGGCAGTGGCGGCGGGTTGGCAGGATGTGACTAATAGCTCAGCTTTGGCTTACTCGGCAGCCGGTCCGAATAACGGGACGGTGATTGCGGCGGCAGTAAACGATCCGAATCTGCCATCTACCAGTGTCGGCTACAGCCATCAGTCAGTAGTTCGCCCGAGTAGCGCTGCACAGCTGACGTTCACGAACAATCGCGATGTTAATGCCGGCGAGACGGGCCTGTGGGATTTGGCGCTGACTGATAATGGCTTGGAGCGCAATACGAATTATTGTGTTCGTTTGGCAGCCGATACAACAGCGGCGCCAGGGACAAATATCGACACTTATTCATATTATCCGGAGTTTAAGACTGCTGACGGCTCGTTGGATATTCGGTTTGCAGATGCTGCTGATGCCACATTAACTAATCCGACTACTGTATTTTCGGCGGCAATGACCAGTAAAACGGCAAGTACCACGACTGCGAAATTATCTAATAATTCGTCGCAACAGCTTGAGGTGGCAAATAGCTTATCGACGACGGGCTGGAGCGTTTCATTGGCGGCAACTGGCGGTTCAACGGCTAAATGGATGCAGACTGGCGGTACAGCAAGCTACGATTTTAATAATAGTAACGCCAATCGAGGACAGTTGTCGGTTGACCTATCATCAAGCGCCTTTACAGCGTCTGGTTCGACGCCGCTGGGGCAGGCCTGTACGACGGCTGGCTTATCGTATGGTGCGGGCGGTGCGTTCGTAGCTGGTACGGCGTCGGCTAACGCGATTACGCTGGCGACCGCCTCAAGCACCAGTGGTTTGACCTGTCTGTTTAAATTGCAGAATATTTCCTTGAAGCAGACTATTCCGGCGTATCAGAAGCCAGGCACGTATACATTGCCAGTAACAGTAACGGTGGTGGCGCAATGATGAGGATGAAAAATATAATGAGAACTGGTGCGGTAGTTGTTGTATTTTTAACAGCAATAATTGGCGTAGTTTTTAATAGCAAAGCTGCTCTGGCGACAACTTCAGCGGATTCAACTTTTTCACAGTTAATTCGTGAAATAGATTGTTCGCATACGGTTTACAGCAGGGCGGTGGGTCAAGTGAATGATGTGGAGTGCGACGTTTTTGCGCCAAAATACGACCATTCGGTAATTAAAGATAACGGCTATCCAGTGATTTATGGCGTGTATGATGCGATACATACGGTTATTGATCCGGTGACTGGCGCGCATCAGTTGGCGATTGAATTTGCTGGCAGGGTGTTTGTCCTGGGAGTTGATCCGGAATTGACGGTTAATGGCAATGCTTGGGTGCTTGATCTATCTAATTGGCCGAATGCACATCCTGGCGATACGACGCTGGTGATAGAACGCGGTAAAACTTACCTTGGTGAGATTGCTTCCTCGACCCAAGCCTACGGCTCGGCTTTGCAAATTAATCACGCGGTACCTTTTACAATTACTATTCCGCCGAGAATCTTGCCGCCGATGCCGCCAGTAATTCCACCAGCACCAGCAGTTCCAATTGTTTCGGCAGCCACTACAGATGTAAAACCTGGTAAAGATTTGGCTAATACTGGCGCAAACATGTGGCTTATGGTGATGGCGGCGCTGGGAATGATTATTATTGCGTTCATACTGCTGATACGTAACAGACGAGGAGGCAGTCATGAACCATAGGAAATTAGCGGATGTTCGGAGGTGCGAAGGAGGGTAGATAGTAGCACTGTAATGGACAACGAAGTAACGAAAATAACGTAAAAGAAAGGATACGATATGAAAAAACTAATAGCAAACGTAGCTTTGGCAGTCGGTGTAGCTGGAGTAGTCGGTTTGGCGGGCACAGCGGTGTACGCGGCGACTACAGCGACGTCAGAATTGAGCCAGACGATTAATGCTGGCGTGCTCAGTACCGATATTCGTGATACTGGCGATAGCGTAGTGACAAATCCAACATTTGCCATGAATGCGACTACGGCGTCGACTTCTGCCCAGACGACGACTGGTACATTTGGTGCTAATGATAAGCGTATCGCTGTCGATAACCCTGGCGGCGCTAATAATGGCTGGACGCTAACATTGAATGCGACAACTCCTGGTACGGGAAAGTGGACGAGCGGTAGCAATACATATCAATACAACGGTAATGCTACGACTGGACAGTTGACGGTTAATCCAGCTGCCGGAACACTGACATCAATGATCGGTGCTTCCACGGGTATTGCACTGGGTTCGCAAGCAGCATTTTCCGGCACTTCTCCGGTAACGCTGATCAGCGCGGCGGCTGGTTCCGATGATGTTTGGCGCGGTTATGTGACGGGTGTCGGCTTGAGCCAGGCTATTCCAGCTGGACAGGCAGCAGGTACCTATACTTTGCCGATGACTCAAACTGTGGCCGCTATCTAAGATCTGGCGCAGTTATATCAATGAAAATTGGGCGTTCTTTTGGGCGTCTGATTTTCATTTACACGGATTGTTTAATTTTTGGGAGGATCGGCGGGTGTCGGTATAGCCATGAGCGTCTTGGCTTGGTATAATAAATCATATGATTTTAATGAGGAGAATACGGGGTATAGTTTCATGCTGGCACAGGCTAGCGGTAATGGCGGTTGCGGCAGGCGTTTTATGGCCGTCGTCGGTTCTGGCAGCAGGAATTGGCGGCCGCCCGGCGAATCCCGATCCGAATAATCCGCGGACACAGTCGATTTTTATTTATCAGTTGAATCGTGGTGCTAGCAAATCTGATCAGTTGACGATTACTAATGGTTTGGCCGAGCAAGCGGATATCGAAGTGTATGCCGTCGACGGCACAGTCACAGCGACTGGCGATATGACATGCAAGCAGCAGGTCGAGGAAAAGAAAGATGCTGGCAATTGGGTGAGGCTAGCCAAAAGCGAAGTGACGTTAGCGCCAAGTGCTTCAACTAATGTTGATTTTACCGTTACGGCGCCGAGTAAAGCTGATGTTGGCGAACATAATGCCTGCTTGGTAATTCAGCGCAAAACTGACCCAACCGCCGCCAAACAGGGCGGCATCCAGCTACAGACGCGCCAAGCGGTGCGTATGGCGGTTACTATTCCTGGCAATATTCACCGCGATGTGACAATTGATAAATTCGCCGTCGATAATAACGGCAAGCAGTTATATAACATTGCTATTAAAAATTCTGGCAACGTTTCGGCTGATGTTGATGTCGAGCTAGTAGTTAAAGATATGTTGGGCAACGTTGTTTATCAAAACGGCGGCGAGTATGCGGCAATTGCTGAGCAAATCCGCCAGTTCCGCTACGAGAGTAATTTGCAGCCGTTCTGGGGCGGCAAGTACCGCGCTGAGCTTTCGATTGCGTATAATAAAAAGGCTGGCGAATGGGGTGTTAGTAAAAACCAAGCGGATTTAGTGTCGAAAACCGTCGAGCCGATTGAGCTGTTTTTTTGGCCGTCAACGGGCGCTTGGGCGATTATCGTTGGAGCGATTGCCGTAACTATTGCGGCGATTTGGCGGGTGATTGTCCTCGTGAAAAAGCGCCGGAAGCGATAATTTACTAGCTG
>ERZ773079.581-NODE-581-length-23677-cov-4.630472_pt1 | contig 23677 bp, 19 predicted proteins | sample MGYA00511355_ERZ773079 | MGnify/ENA primary metagenome ERZ773079 (study PRJEB29015, sample SAMEA2737979) | human oral metagenome | biome: human oral; feature: human-associated habitat; material: dental | place: China | collected 2117 ... | reverse complement strand
TGCGTGCGCATCGGCCCCGGCTTGTTGTCTCACCGCAACACGAGAAGCGCCGCTCCAGCAAAGAAAACTCGCGCTTACGTCAGCCCCTACGCCCGCGCCTGGGAATGCGGCGGCACGTTCTCTAGGAGACGCGCGTCGTTCGCGCCGTCCCCACGGTCGGGGGCGTCGGCCATCGATCCGGGCCGCTTGTCTTCGGGGCGCACACGGTCTTCCCAGGAGGGCGGCAGCCCCTCCTCGATGAGGTGGCGGTCCACGTCAGACACGTAGCGCGCGACGCGGCGACGCTTACGCGGCGCCGCCTCACTCATCGGTGCTGCCCTCAGAATCAGAGGACTCCGCCTGGGCATCCTCGGAGGCCGAGGACTCGCCTGCCTCCCGCGCGGCCGCAGGCTTCGTGCGGCGCACGACGTTGCCGAGGACCGCGTCGGACTGGAAACCACGGCGCGTGATGCCCAGGGCCTCGCGCAGCTCTTCGGCGGTCTCCAGGTCGGTGCGCTCCACCCCGTCGGAGCGTACCCAGGCGGCCATCTCGTCGAGCTGGTCGTCGGAGTAGGCGGCCAGAGGCAGCCCCTTGGCGATCGCCGGGCGGGGCCCGCGATTCTCCTCGGAAGCGCGCTCCTTACGCTTGATGGCCAGCAGCATGCCGGTCGTGTCCTCGTCGGCCTTCTTGCGACGCTTGGATTCCTCGTCGAGGCCGTCATCCAGCATTGGCATGCGCGGGGCCACGGGTTCCTCGGAGCCGTCCTCCGATTCCTCCGAACCCGACGTGGGCTCAGCCGAGGACGCCTCTTCGACGCGTTCTTCCGCGGCCTCGTCGTCGACGACGCGCTCAGGAATGGCCACGACGGCCTCATCCTGGGTGGTATGCAGCTTCTCGAGGGCGTCGAGGACGCTATCCACGATCGCCGAGGCTTCCTTCTCGGGGTCGATGAACAGCGCCATCGACAGGGCGGTGTAGACGGCCCAACCCTGGGCTTCGAGCCAGCGGGGACGGGCGCGGTCGCGCACGCGCTGGCTGGGCTCGGCCAAATACTCCTCGTCGTCGGTGAGGACGGCGAGCAGCAGGCGTCCCGGGGAGTCCGGGTGCCCGATGGCCAGGGGGATGCGCATGCCGCCGGGGATACCAACGTTGGCGACGACCTCGAGGCCACGCGAGTACAGGTGCTCGGCGAGGTCGACGAGCAGACGGTCCGGCTCGCCGGCCAGGACCGGCCACGCGTCCATCCCTTCCCCGGCGTGCCCCTCGGCGATCTCGATGAGGTCGACGAGCATCCGCGAGCCCGCGTGCCCCAGGCGGTCGCGGTCGATCTCCTCGCTGTGAAGCGAGCAGACGAGCGTCAGGTCGCCGCGCACCACGCGCAGGATCTCGGCCAGGGTGTCTGCGCCGCTCTCGGCGGACAGGACACCGAAGTCGTGGATGACGCGCCCGTGCGGCGTCTTCGCAAATCCCACGGACACGATGAGCGATTCGCGGGTGAGGCCCACGGCCTGCGAGGGACCGACGACCACGAAGGGTTCGGGCGTCGCCGGGTCGAAGAACGAGGCCAGGCCGGGTTCCTCGGCACGCACCGTCTCCAGGGCGTCGCGGATGCGCCCGGCGTGGCGGTCGGATAGGGCGACGACGGCGAGGGAGCGTTCGGGTGATTCCACCGCGTGTTCGATGACGGCGTCGACGACGGCACGCACCTCGGCGGCTGTCGATTCGATGGCGTGCGCGCCGGGGGCGGGCATGCCCGTCGCCTCGACCCAGCGGGCGCTCACGGGCGCGTTCGAGGCCGTCCACGGCACGGGAATGCCGGCGTGCTCGTAGCCGTAGCGGGCCAGCAGCAGGGCGACCTGATCGTTGAGGCGGCGCGGTCCGGGTTCGACGTGCAGGACCGGCAGGACGCCGGCGAGTTCGCGGGTCGCGCCGCCCTCCGAGGCTGCCGCCAGATCGTCGATGACGACCAGCTGGTGGCCGCGGGCGATAATCGGCGCAAGCTCGGCCAGGGGCAGGCCGTCCGCACCGTCGAGGACGACGAGGTCGACGGTGCGTCCCGTGGGAGCCAGGGTGGGAACCATCGAGGGAACCGTCATCAACACGGGTAGCAGGTGTCGCACGAGGGGGTAGGTGACCAGCAGATCCAGGTCGCTGGGTGCTTTCCCGTCGTCGAGGAGTTCGCGCAGCTCCTCGTACTGGCTCGGACGCGCCGCGAGGGCGTTCGTGCGGATCCTTCGCACGCCCGTGATGGCCTGCGGGATGAGCGAGGCTACCTGTTCCTCGTCCAGTTCACGCCCCTCGCGCGCCAGGTCCTCGAGCGCGCCGGGATCGACGCCGCCGAGCGCGGGCTGCGCGGCGAGCATGGCGCGCAGCAGCGAGGCCCACCACGCGAGGTCGAGCTCGGTGTCGATCGCACTGTCCTCGACATGGCGATCCGCGAGGTCCTGGGCCAGCTTGTCGAGGCCTCGGGCGGCGAGGCGCTCACGCATCGCCAGGCGGGCCGGGACCTCGCGCGCTGCCAAGGTGTCGCTTGCCCACCGCTCGATGAGAGTCGTCAAGCGCTGGAGGTGGGTGCCCACGAGGTCCGGTTCTTCGGCGACGAACACGGGGGCGATCGCGTCAAGGTCGTCGCGCACCGCTTCGGTGAGCGCCGATATTTCGCCGATCTTCGCGGGGAGGATCGGCCACGAGTCTTCGCCGCACACCGCGCACCATGCGTCGCGGCGCTCCTGGACGCGGATGAGAGCGCGGTGCAGGTCGGGCACGTGCACGCCGGGGCGCACGAGGTCTTGGGCCTGCTTGACGAGGCGGTTGCGTTCCGATCGGCTCATCGAAATGTCGTGGTCTTTGCGCCACTGTTTGGGGGCGGTCGCGATGACCATGTCGGCCGCGCTGCGTTCGAACACGCGGGGCTGGAACACATCGAGGACATCCGCGATGCCGTCGAACATGGCGAGCTGGCGGTCCCACTGAGCCAGGGTGCCGGCGGGCTTGATGCCGGCCTCGCCCGCGACGGAGGCGATATGGACGCGCAGTTCGGGGAGTGTCTTGGAGAGGCGGTCAACGCGCAGCAGCACGTCGGAGGCCTGCTCGTCGGAGGTGAGGACCGCGTTGCCCCACGCGGAGGATGAGCCCCCCGAGAGGGTGCCTGATGCGAGGGCTTCGCGCAGGAGCGCGCGGGCACTCTCGCCCTGGTCCACGGCGATCGCGTACAGCGTGTCCGCGGAGAGGCGTACGCGCGTCGTGGGTGCGTTCTCGCCGCTCGTCAGGTCGGTGAGGGCGCGCAGGGCATCGGCGGCGCAGACGCCAAAGCGGCCGTAGGGCTCGTGGAGGGCAATCGCGTAGGACGAGAGGGCGGCGCGAACCTGACGCAGGCGTGCGCGCATGGCGTCGACGCTCTCCTGGTCGACGACCGGAGCGGTGTCCTCCATGGCGCTCGACACGCGGGCCGCGAGGGTACGACGCGCATCCGAGTAGCCATCGATGTTCGCGACGATGTCGGCCAACCCAAGGTCGGATAGACGCGAATATGCGGCGATCGAGCGCGACGGCGACGTCGACACGTGCAGGACGGAACGGCCGGTCGCCGCAGCGTCAGCCAGGATCGCTGCCACGACCGAGGCGTCGTCACTGTGGGCAGGAATATCAACGAAAACACTGTGCCCCTCGGAGGCTGCCTCGACGGCGTCCTGCTGGACGGGGATGAGGTCACCGACGCCCTTTTCGGCCCACGGGTCACGGTCTGCCCGGTTCGGTTCGTGCGCCTGCGCGATCAGGTCGTTGCGAGCGTCTTGGTCTCCTGCGAGCGCACGGATCACCTGGGAGTCTTCGAGGACCGTGACGTCTTCGCTGAGGCTGGCAGCGAGGGCGGTGGCGGGGTGGCAGAAGAGGCCGATGACGAGCTCATCGCGGATATCGAAGCGCGGCAGGGCGGAGCACAGCTCGCGCATGGCGTTCATCGCCTGTGAGGAGGAGAAACCGTGGGTTCCGCTGGCTGTGGCCAGCACGGTCTCGCCATCTGCGTCGACTCCGTGAGCGCGCAGTGCGTCGGCCAGTTCGGGGGCGAGGATCGCGCCTCGTCCCAGGGCGATGAGGACGTCGTCGTCGCGTCGCACGAGGCGCACCGGGCGCAGCAGGGCGGGAACGGTGATGGTGTCCATGCCACTGCCCCACGTGGCGGTGCCGATCCCCAGGTGGATGGGGCCGGTGCCATGTGCGGACGCACGCTGCTCGGAGCGGGCGATGAGTGCTCGCGCCCGATCGAGGGCGCGACCGAGGGCGATCGGCTCGCGGATGAGCAGGCTCAGTCGGACGGGATGTTCCGTGTATAGCTGGGCGAGGCCTCCGGGGTGTGCGCCGGACAGGGACAGCGTCGGCAGCGATGCGCTGTCTGCGGCAATGTCACGGTCGAGGCGCGAACGCCACGCCTCGCGCGCAGTGCCGACGAGGGTGGTCGGGTGCGTCGAGGTGGACGAGGCTGAGGTGGCCTCGGGCTCGGGGGCGGAACGTCGCGAAAAGATACTAGGAACCACGTTTTAACCCTACGGCAGCACCGCCCTCTTATGAGACGCGGCGCGCCCGGAGGAGGTCGACAACGGAAATGGTCACAACGGCGCCGACGATCAGTGCCATGCCAACGATGTCGATGCCCGTGTAGGAGGTACCCGTGACGAGGGCGGAAAAGGCGGTCGCGGCGATGGGCTCGAGGCTCCCGATAAGCGACGTCTTGACGGGGCCGATGCGATCCACACCCCACAGGTAGGCGGTGAAGGCGACGGCGGTGCCGAGGACGACGGTGATGAACATGGCGAGCACGACGTCGGGCGTCCAGGTGATGTCGAATCGCCACACTCGACCGACCAGGCCGACGCACACACCCGCGATCAGCAGGCCGTATGCCACGACGACGTCCGCACCGTAGGCCGTAATAAGCCGAGCGGGGAGCAGCGTGTAGGTCGCCAGCGTGAGCGCAGCGACGGCTCCCCAGGCGAGTGCAGTGGGCGTCATGACGAGGGAGTCCATCGACCCGTGCGTGCACAGCAGGAACGTACCGGTCACGGCGAGGACGATGGCGATCACCTCGGTGGCACGCGGCAATCGCCTGTGGGTGAGACACACCCAGACGACGATGAGGATCAGGCCCAGGTACTGAAGAACGGTTCCGGTCCCCGCGTTCGACGCGCGGATCGCCCCCATGTAGGAGATTTGGCAGGCTGCCAGTCCGAGAATCGCGTAGGCCACAAGGTCACGCCAGTTATGTGGCAATGAGACTAGGCCGCGATGCTGAGGTGAGATCCCGCGCGAGCGGGCGAGAATGTAGGCGAGCGTCAGAAAGCCACCGACGAACATACGGAAAAAGCTAATGAGAGTGAGCTCGATGCCGTGGTCGCTCATGAGGTATTCGGCAGAAACACCGGAGGCGCCCCAACACAGGGCGGCCACGACGGTCACGAGATACCCAAGAGCGCTGGGCATGGTGTCCTTCAATTGTGCCCCCGAGACGATTCGAACGTCCGACACCCGCTTTAGGAGAGCGGTGCTCTATCCCCTGAGCTACGAGGGCGTGACAAGTTGTCCGCGCCCACTGTAGCAAAGTGCGCGCGGCGTTGCCCCCTCACCGGCCGCGGACGCCGGGCCAGCGGGCCGGAAACGCGCCAATAAAACGGACGAGGCCGGGTACCCACGCGGCGTCCCCGGCCTCGTGCCGACGTGGAGTTAGCGACGCTCCCACTCGGTGTGCACCGCGGTTGTCCCCTCTCCCAGGTGGGCGGAGGGAACGATCATGACCGGGCAGGTCGAGTGTCCAAGCACCGTCTGGGAGGTCGAGCCGAGGAGCACCCCCGCCAGGCCTCCGCGCCCGCGTGTGCCGACGACGACGAGGTCGACGGCGGTCGAGAACTCGATGAGCAGGGACGCCGCGGAGCCGTCGAGGGCGTGGCGTGCGACGTGCACGTCCTTGCCGTCGAGAGCAGCCGTGATGGCCGCATCCATGCCCTCGCGTACCTGCGCGAGGAGGGCGGAGTGGTCGACGCCGGTGGGCGTCCACGTCATGACGGAGGGGCCGACCGCGATCGGGACGGCGGACACGGCTGTCACGCGCGCATCCCACAGGCTCGCCTCACCAATCGCGCGCTTGAGGGCGCACGACGGCTGGTCGGTGCCGTCCACGCCGACGACGATGCGCTCGACGGGCGTGAAGTTCTTGCCCGAGGTGTGGCGCGGGACGACGACAACGGGGCACTTGGAGTGCGCGGGTAGGGCCGAGGAGACGGTGCCGAGCAGGCGATCAGCGAATCCACCGCCGCCGCGGGAACCGACGACGATCATGTCGACCTCGGCGGAGAAGTCAATGAGGACACCCGCCGGGTCTCCCGGTTCGGTCGAGCCGGACACGTGCGTGGCGCCGTGCTCGCGTGCCACGGCCTTGGCTTCCTCGACGACCTGTTCAGCCCCTGCTTTCAGGGCCTCGTCGTCGAGCACGGCGTAACCGCCGTCCAGAGCGGCGGCTGAGTAGGAGGCCAGCGCGTATGTGCACAGGCAATGAATGCGCGCTCCGGTGCGCGCGCCGCGATCAGCGGCCCAGGTGACGGCGGCAAGGCTCTCCGTCGAGCCATCGACACCGACCAGAATGACTTCGGTAGAACTCATGGTGTCCTCCTCGTGGTGGCAGTCACTTATATTGTGCCGCATTTTGACAGCCAGCGAAAGCCCAACCTGCCTCGACGCACTGATCCCCGCAGCCCATGCGGGCTGCGGGGATCACCAGCTGTCTATCGCAGGCTCAGTAGCGCACGTAGGTGGCGCCAGCGCGAACCGGCGAGATCTGGGAGAGACGACCGGGCACCGTGGCTTCGACCATCTGGCCGCCGCCGATGTAGATGGCGATGTGGCCGGGGTAGGACACGATGTCGCCGGGCTGCGGGTCAGAGACGATGGTGCCACCAGCGGCCTGGGCGGACGAGGAGTGCGGCAGGTTGATGCCGGCAGCCGCGTACGCATACTTGACTAGGCCGGAGCAGTCAAGGCCCGCGAGGGACTCACCACCGTAGACGTAGGGGATGCCGGTCAGGCCCAGAGCGACGGACACGATGTCCGAACCCGAGGCGTTCACGGCGGCCTGACGAGCGGAGATATCGCCCGAGGTGGCGTCAGCACGCGACTCCGAACGGGAAGCAGCAGAATCGGACTGTCCGGCGGCCGCGGTGGTGGCAGCCGGGGCGGGCGCGGGGGCTTCGGCAGTGGCGGACGCGGTCGCGTCCTCCTCGGCGGTCCATGCGATGTCGGGAACCTCAACCGTGGTCACATCATCGACCGCGACGGTCGTGGTGTTCAGGTCCGCGCTCTGCGGCTCAGACTGAGGGGTCGCCGGGGCGGCGTTCGCAACACCGGCGGCGATCGCGGTCAGCGCAACACCGGCTGCCGACGCGAAGGCGATCGGACGAGCTGCGGTGGAGGCGTTGAGGCCCTCGACCATGGTGTCGGTCAGCGGGCGACGTGCCAGGCGGTGACGCGGAGCAGGCTTAGAAGTCTTCACTCATGTTCTCCCTGTTTCCCTGCGAGGTTAGCTGTCGGGTTCGGACGGGAAGTCCGGCTCGGCTGGCGAGCTTCACCCCTAGGCTCCGAGGAGCCACGGTTGGGTTCCCCGCGTGAGACGAAATTTCCGCTCTATCCGTCGTCTCACTTCGGGTGCCGGATAGGCGGGTGGTCTGATGACCGGTATTCACTATAGCCTGACCAACCGGCCAATGTCACGTTCCGGTAACATCACCGGGGCCCATCGTTACCATTCCGTGACATTTACCCTGCGCTTACTCGGGAAAACGCCTCTACAAGCCGTCCACTATTCGAGATGCTGCGCGCATATGACAACGGCCGGGACCCCCGCGGGCCCCGGCCTCGTCAACGAAGAGCGCTCACTCACCCCGCACAAAGAGGTGAGCCGCCAACGCCATCGGCATCGTCAGGTACCCGCGCACGTTTCCGGCCTCGTCGAGGGCCGCGACGCGCACGACGTCGCCGTGCGCCGACAGCTCCACGCGAGCGCCAGGACGCAGGCCCAGCTCATCGAAGGACGTCAGCAGCTCCGCGTCCGCCTGGATCGGCTCGCCGATACGTGCCAGCGTGAGGACGCCGGCCTCGAGCGAACGAACCGCCAGTTCGGCAGAATAAGCACCCTCCAGCTGCTCACAGCCGGGCATGGGATTGCCGTAGGGATCCACGCACGTGTTACTGAGCAGCTCCTGCAGACGCGCCTCGACGGCATCGCTCATCACATGCTCCCAGCGGCACGCCTCGTCGTGAACCTGCGCCCAGTCCATGCCAATCACGTCGAGGAGGAGACGCTCAGTCAGGCGATGCTTGCGCAGCACCTCGGTCGCATGCGCGCGACCAGCCTCGGTCAGTTCGAGGCGGCGGTCCCCCATCACATGCAGGAGCCCGTCGCGCTCCATGCGCGCGACCGTCTGCGAGACCGTCGGGCCGGAGTGCCCCAGGCGGTCGACGATGCGCGCACGCAGGGGGGTGACCCCATCCTCCTCAAGTTCGAGGATGGTCTTGAGGTACATCTCAGTGGTGTCGATCAGGTCTGCCACGTCGGCCTCCTTCATCTGTCATGTAATAAACACAGAATAGGGTCACCTTCGTTTGCGCACGTGGAACGACGCGTTGATGCGGAAAAACAGGCATGTCGACGTGTGGATGCTCACGATAATTCGATTAATGAACGTGATGGAAATACCTCGCTTCAGGGGACTAGGCTATCGTCATGGTGGCTTTTCCCGACATCCCCCAGGCCCTCCTCCCCTCAGACGGACGCTTCGGCTGCGGCCCTTCCAAGGTGCGCAGCGCACAGATCGAGGCACTCTCCTCCCCGCTCCTGATGGGCACTTCGCACCGCGCGATGCCCGTGCGAGACGTCGTCGCCTCGCTCAAGGACGGCCTGCGCACGCTCCTCGCGGTCCCCAACGACTACGAGGTGGTCCTGGGTAACGGCGGCGCCTCCGCGTTCTGGGACGCAGCCTGCGCCTGCCTCATCTCCTCGCGCGCAGCCTTCGGCTCCTGGGGCGCATTCGGCGCGAAGTTCGCCACCGAAGCCACCCACGCGCCGCACCTGAGCGATCCGCTCATCGACGAGGCCGCCTTTGGTTCGCTCGCTACCGTGACCCCGCGCGATGACGTCGACACCTACGCCTACCCCCACAACGAAACCTCCACCGGCGTCGTCTCCCCCGTCTACCGCGTCGAGGACCCCGGGGCACTCACCCTCGTGGATGGCACGTCGATCGCCGGCGCCGCGCCCGTTGACCTCACGCAGGTTGATGCCTACTACTTTTCTCTTCAGAAGGCTCTCGGCTCTGACGGCGGCCTGTGGGTCGCCATCCTCTCCCCCGCCGCCATCGAGCGAGCACATCGCCTCGAGGAGGGCTCGGACGGGCGCTGGGTCCCCCAGTTCCTATCGCTCACCGCGGCTGTTCAGAACTCGCGCAAGGACCAGACGCTCAACACCCCCGCACTTGCGACGATCATCATGGCGGATGCCCAGGTGCGCTGGCTCCTCGGCCGCGGTGGCATGAGCGCCGTGAGCGCCCACTGCGCCCAGGCCTCATCCCTCATCTACGACTGGGCCGAGGCGAACCTGGCCGCACACCCCTTCGTCGACAACCCGGCGTGGCGCTCCCCCGTGACCGCCACGATCGAGATCGACGAGGCCGTGAGCGCGGTCGAGCTGGCCGCCCACCTGCGCGCGCGAGGGATCGTCGACATCGGCGCCTACCGCGGCGTGGGCGCCAACCAGCTGCGCATCGGCACGTGGCCGAGCGTCGACATCGAGGACGTGGAGGCGCTCCTCGCCTGCATTGACTACTGTCTGGAGCGCGTACTCTAAGGCAGCGCGCGGCCGACGCCCCTTAGGCCGGGTCGATCGAACGGCTGGGCGCGTCCACCGAGGAATCAGCCTCGATGCCCACCCACGGGAAGGACGGGCGGCGCACGACGCGTCCCTTCCAGTGGATCATCGCCCATACGCCGCACACCAGTGCGATGCCCAGCGATGCGATGCCGCCGACCAGGATCGACCAGCGCGCCCCAAACATCGTCCCCACCCAGCCGACGAGCGGCGAGCCGATCGGCGTCGCACCCAGGAAAACGAGCGAATACAGGGCCATGACGCGGCCACGCTTATCGGAGTCGGTGCGCGTCTGTACGAGGGCGTTCGCACTCGTATTCATCGTCAGCATGCCAAAGCCCGTAGGAATCGACAGGAGGGCAAACCACCAGTACGAGGGCGACAGGCCCAGCAGGATCTCGGCGGTCCCGTAGAAGGCGGCACCCATGAGAATCGTGCGCAGGCGAGGAGCGCGGCGCGCAGCTCCCGTGGATCCGAGAATCGAGCCGAAGGCCATGAAGGTCGAGAGAATGCCGAAGGAGCCCGCCGCCTTGCCGAACACCGTGGTGGCCATGAGAGCGCTCGTCATCTGGAAGTTCATGCCAAGCGCGCTCACAACGAAGATCAGCGCGAGAATAATGCGGATATCGGTGCGACTGTGCACGTAGATCACGGACTCACGCAGCTGGCCGCGGGCGCGCGGCACGAGCGTGCGCGGATACAGGCGGTCGCCGCGCATGAGGGCCAGCGCGATGACGGGGGCGGCAAACATTCCGGCGTCGATGAGGAAGACGGGACCCACCCCCCACCAGTCGATGAAGAAACCCGCCGAGGCCGGACCAATGAGGCGCGCAGTATGGAAGGCGGTCGCATTGAGGGCGACAGCGTTCGCCATCTTGTCCTGAGGCACGAGCTCGCCGACAAACGCCTGGCGCGCCGGGGTATCGATCGCGGAGATCGTCCCCGAAATGAAGGCCAGGATGTACTGGTGCCAGAGCTCGCCCGTTCCCGTCAGAACCACGATGCCGATGATGAGGGAGACGAGGCCGACCCCCGTCTGCGTGCACTGCAGGAGACGACGCCCGGGGATGCGATCCGCGAGGACTCCCGCCCACGCCGAAAACAGGATGATCGGCAGGAACTGCAGAGCGGTGACCACGCCAACCTGCGAGCCGTCGTGATCGGTCAGGACCGTCAGCACGTACCAGTCCTGGGCGACGCGCTGAAGCCACGCGCCGGTCGACGCAATCAGGGAGGCAACAAACCAATACCGGTAGTTCACGTAGCGCATGGACGCGAATGTTGCTGACACGCCAATCCTCCCTCTCTCACTGCTGCTGCGCACACCGAACGAGGCCGGGGCGCCCGGCGGCGCTCATCCTTCCTCGGCGTATTTTCCCAGGATACGACCGCCCCGCCGGAGCAAGGCTCCGGGGCGGGAAGGGCGCGAAGGTGACGAATCAGCCGACGCCGAGGAGGCGCTGGATCGGACCCATCAGGAAGTAGATGATGAACAGGCCAGCGACCAGCCACATGAGCGGGTGGACCTTGCGGGCCTGGCCCTTGACGAGCTGGATCACCGCGTAGGTCACAAAGCCCACGCCGATGCCGACGGACACGGAGTAACCGAAGGGCATGAAGGCGATGGTCATGAAGGCGGGAATCGCAACCTCCTTCGAAGCCCAATCGATGCCGGTCACCTGGGTCATCATGAGGAAGCCGACGAACACGAGGGCCGTGGAAGCAGCCTCGGTCGGGACCAGCTCGACGAGGGGAGCGAGGAAAGTCGACAGCAGGAACAGGATGCCGGTGACCACAGAGGCCAGGCCGGTGCGAGCACCCTCAGCGACGCCCGAGGCGGACTCGACGTAGGAGGTGTTCGAGGAGACGCCGCCGACGCCACCGGCCACGGCAGCCAGGGAGTCGATGATCAGGATCTGGCGGGTCTTGGGCGGGTTGCCGTCCTTGTCCAGCAGGTTGCCCTCGGCGCCGACGGCCACCATGGTGCCCATCGTGTCGAAGAAGTCAGCCAGCATGAGGGAGAAGACCAGCAGGATGGCGGAGACAATGCCGAGCTTGCCGAAGCCACCGAAGAGGTCCACCTTGCCGAGCGTGTCGAAGACGGGAACGGCAATCGGGGAACCCTTAAGCTCCGGAACAGTCTGGCCCCAACCGGTGGGGTTCGTGTCGGAAATGCGCTGAAGGTGAGTGAACGCCTGGACGATGACCGCCAGGACCGTCGAGGCGATGATCGAGATCAGCACCGCGCCCTTCACGCCGCGCACGTACAGGATGAGCATGAGGAACAGGCCGAACACGAAGATGAGGGCAGGCCAGCCGTCGAGCGATCCCGAAATGCCGAACTGAACGGGAGTTGCGCCCGCGCGCACGATACCCGCATTCACGAGGCCGATGAGGGCCACGAACAGACCCAGGCCAACGGTGATGGCGGTCTTGAGCGCCGCGGGAACCGCGCGGAAAACAGCCTCACGGAAGCCGGTGAGAACCAGCAGGAAGATGAGGATACCTTCCCAGGCGATGATACCCATGGCCTCGCCGTAGCTGAGGCCGGCGCCAAGGACCAGGGTGAAGGCGACGACCGCGTTGAGGCCGAGGCCGGCGGCGAGCGCCAGGGGGTAGTTCGCGACGACACCCATGAGGATCGTCATAATGCCCGCGACGAGCGCGGTGCCAGCAGCGATGCCCTGGGTCGTAATAGAGCCATCCTTGGGAACTGCGTTGCCCAGGATCGCAGGGTTGACGACCAGGATGTACGCCATCGCGAAGAAGGTAACAAATCCACCGCGGATTTCGTGACTAATCGTCGAGCCGCGCTTGGAAATCTGGAAGAACGAATCAAGTGACTGTGCGAAGCCGCCGTGGGATGGGGCGGTTTTTTCTTGTGTGCTCACTGAACAATCGTGCCTGTTCGGGGGCGAGTACGCAAACAAAATCGCCGTATGCCCACTTGTTGAGAAAGCACCCGAGACCTGGTCTCGGGTGCTTTCCTTCAGCTCATCATGAGTGCGGGCGTCAGTCGGCCTGTTCGGGAGCCTGCGCAGTCTCAGCCTTCTCGGCCTCGCCCGTCGTGGCCTCGTCCGCCTTCGACTCCTCCGATGCCCGCGGCATCGGCTCCGCATCGAGCGCCCCCTCGTTGATGCGCGACGGGCGCACCGGCCATGCCGTACCGTTCTTGGGAACGTCGGTCTCCGAATGCGAACCACACGTGTGATCCAGGGACACGACGGCCCCGTCGTCGGTGGCCCACTCGTTCGCGCAGACACCGAACATGGTGCGCATGTCGCCGCTCATCTTCATGAGGAAGCCGCACGAGGAGCAGGTGTTACGCGGGCGACGCCCCGACTTCGGCCCGCGCTCGGAATCGTACCAGCGCTTAGCCGCCTGATCGCGCCCCTCCTGCGACAGGACGCGGGCTCGCCCCAGCCCAAGCTCGCGCACGATCGGCAGATCCGGGTCATCGCTCGTGTCCTCGAAGCCCTGCTCGAGGCGCTCATCGTCCGCCTTGTAAGGCAGGACGTCGTCGCGCGAAATGTCCGAGGGACGCAGGCGTTCCTCCCACGGCACCCACTCGGGGGCGAGAAGCGCACCCTCGCGAGGAGTCATATCGACCTCGCACACGGTGGCGACGCGCCCGCGCGGCACGCGCGCAACCGTGACGGCCCAGCACCAGCCCACGTACCCCGCGTCAGGCGACGCGAAATAGTGAGTCCCCAGGCGCTCCGACACCATCTCGAAGCCGACATGATCGCCGACAGGACGCGGGTGGGCCACGGCCTCGGCGCCAGCGCGCGCGACGTCGACGGCGCCCTCGAGGACGGCGTCCTTCTTCACTGCCCGCACACGGGCCACAGTTTTAGGCATCAAATTCCTCTGCGACGGCGCGCAGCACCTTCGCGATCTTGGTCGCGTTGTCCGGGTACGATCCGCGACGCAGGGCGGCACTCGACGAGTCGAGGAGCTTGATCAGGTCCTCGACGACGGGCACCATCGCCTGCGGCTTGCGGCGCTTGGCTCGGGCAACGGAAGCTGTCTCCTTCAGGAAGCGCACGCTCAGGGCCTGCGGTCCCTTGCGTCCGTCGGCGACCGAATACTCCACGCGAGCACCCACTCGGGGGTTGGGGTGGTCGGCCGGCAGCGCGGACGAGTGGAGGAAGACATCCGCCCCGTCGTCTCCTGCGATGAAACCGAAACCGCGATCCGCGTCGAAGAACCTCACTTTACCGGTGGGCATAGTCCCCTCCTTCTCTCAATAGTCTGTGAGCCCAATGGGCTCCCCCTATCATAGGGCGCTCTCCCCGTGCGTGTGGGAGACGTGGCCGACGCCTGTAGCGAACAGCACCTCTCATCCCAGGAAGAGCCGACTTTCACGTAGACTGACCCCACGGCAACAATCACGCGACACTGGTTTCGTCACATGCTCGACAGTACCGTGTGGCGTGATGTATGTTTCTCTGTTCGCCACTTCGCAGGAGGACCCAGTGTCACGAATCCGCCGCTTCAGCCTCGTCGCTGTGCTGACCACGCTACTGCTTGCACTCGGACTCCCGTCCTTCGCTGCCGCCCCCCTGAGCGTCAACGGAAGCGTGACAGACCCAGACGGATGGCTGTCTCACTCTGACCGTTCGTCGGTCGAGTCAGCCACGAGCAAGGCTGCGTCCCACGGCATGAACGTCTCCGTCGTCTTTGTCGCAAACTTGTCGGGCATGGATGCGCAGACGTGGTGCCAGCAGACCGTCCAGCGTTCATCGTTGAACGCTGGAACCATCGTCTACGTCATCGCCTACTCTGAGCGACACGACGCCGCATGCGTCTACAACGGGATCTCCCCGTCCGTGCTCCAAAGCGCGGTCAGGGCCTCGGAGGCTCAGCTGTCGTCGAAGCCGCTGACGTCCTCCGATGGCGCCAAGGGCGTCAACGCCTTCGTCGACACTCTCGTCAACGCAAACTCCCAGAGCCCATCCCGCTCAGGTTCGCCGAGCAATTCCAGGGCCTCCGAGTCCAGTTCCAGCGACGGCGTGGGCGCGATCCTCGCCATCTTCCTGTTCCTCATCGTCCCGGTCGCCGGCTTGTGTGTCATCGGCTTCGCCGTGTCACGCTCGTCGAAGCGCAACAGGGTCGTCGCGCAGCAGGCGGCGCAGGTCGACGCCCAAGCCGCAGCACGGGCGGTCCAGGAAGCGAACCGCCAACTCCTGGCTGCCGATGAACAGATCCGCACGGCATCAGACGAATTGGACTTCGCTCGTGCCCAGTTCGGCCTCGGCGCCACCGATAGTTTCGCCCAGGCGATTGACATCGGTAAGGCGGCTGTCTCCCGCGGTTTCAGCGCACAATCCCAGATGAACTCGACGCCCGTACCCGCCGAGCAACTGCGACTGGCCACCGCCATCATGGCCGACCTGGGGACCAACATGAACCCGCTCAGCGCTATCCAGGCATCGTTTGCAACCAAACGCGCCGAACAGGCGTCCCTCCCCGAGCGCATCAGCGAAGCACGCGAACGCCTCGCCGAAGAGCTCTCGGACCTCGAACGTGCGAAGGCCGAGCTTGCCTCCATCGCATCCCTGTACCCGACACAGATGCTCGCGTCCCTCCAGGACAACCCGGAGCAGGCCTCAGCGCTGCTTACCTCGGCTCGCAGCGCACTCGACGCCGCCGACGCAGCGGTATCCACCGACCGCGCACGGGCCTCAAGCGCCCTCGACACCGCCCTACGCGCCCTGACGATGGCAAAACACCAGACGGACGCGATTTTCTCCGCCAAGTCCGATCTGGACGCCATCCGCGATCGCCTCGTCGCCGCAATCAGCTCCATTTCTTCGGACATCACAGACGTCGACAACCTGGACACGGATCCGACCGTCTTCGATCCGATGGTGGCCGACGCGCGGGCCGCGATCAAAGAGGCGCAGGCCGCGCTGGCAAACAACGGTGATCCACTCGCTGCTCTCGAGCATCTGCGCATGGCCGAGGCGACACTCGACGCTGCGCTCGAGCCACTGCGCACGAAGGAGGAGGCCTACCAGAAGGCGTACGCCGCCGCGGAGGCGCAAATCTCCCTGGCGGACTCGGCCGTGGCCCAGGCACAGCGCTACGTGCAGGGGCGACGAGGTGCCATCGACCTGAATGTCCGTTCCACGCTCAACGACGCGGAGACTGCCCTCAGTACCGCACGCGACGTGCTCGACGAGGACCCCGACGCTGCGATGTCCCATGCAACAAACGCGCGCGCCCTCGCCGATAACGTCATGGCGACGCCGATCCAGAACGTCGGCGGCACGTGGGGACAGCCCACGGGCAACAACGGATCCTTCACGGGATCCTCGCTGGGCGACTTCCTCCTGTGGTCGACGCTGTTCTCGAACGCCGGGTCTCACCACCACCATCACCATCACCACTACGACGACGATGACTTCGATCCCTTCCGCAGCGGATCGCGATCCTCCGGCTCCGGCTGGTCCTTCGCCTCGGGCGGTGGTTCCGACTGGGGCTCGGGCGGCTCCGATTGGGGCAGCGGGAGCTCCGACTCCGGATGGTCGTCGGCCTCCGGCAGTTTCTGACCGCGTGACCCGCAGCGAGCGTTTATCAGCTTGCCGACGAACAGGAGGCAAACGTGTCACTGATCCGGCGCCTCTGCCTCGCAGCCATCGTGACGGCGGCGATGTTAGCCTGCGGCGCGCCCGCATTCGCAACTGAGCCTCTCACCACGAACGGTCACGTCACCGATCCCGACTCTTTCCTGAGCGACGAGCAACGCGCAACGATCGAGTCTCCCGCGCAGGCGTTCTACACCACGTACAACACGATCATCGACGTCGTCGTGGTCCCCAATTTCTCCGACCAGAAACCGTCCGAATGGTGCGAGGCCACCCTCAAGCAATCACGCACAGGCGAAAAAGGCATCCTCTACGTTGTCTCCTACGAGGATGGCACGGACGTCTTTTGCACAGACGCGAAAATGGCTCGGGAGATGTCAGACTCGACCACCAGGATGACGATGGACAGCGCGCTCAGTGCCGCCCATCGCAAGTACAAAACAACGCCATTGCCCCCCGAAGAGGCAGCGGCAGGCGCTGAGGCCTTCATTCGCGACCTGCGCAGCTCGTACGACTTCAGCGCGGACCTCGCTGCCAGCTACCGCAAGAGCCAGCAAGAGGAGAAAGAAGCGCAGGAGAAAAGAGCAAAGGAAGATCGACAAAGGAATCGTGGCGCCACCATCCTCATAGTCGTGGTCATCGTGATCGCCGTCGTCTCCAACGTGTGGGCCAAGGCGCGAGAAGATCGCAACGACGACGAACCAGCCACGCCCACCACCCGACCCGAGGTACGCACCCCTCTCGTCGACCCTGTCAGGCGCGACTCCCTGAGGGCCGCTGCGGAGGCCAGGCGGCGCCTATCGGAGGCCGAGGAGCAGGTGCGCGGCGCGGAAGAGGACTGGAACTACGCTCGCGCCCAGTTCGGTAGCGCTGCGACCGAACAGTACGGGCGTCGCCTCGAGGCGGCAAAGGATGCGATTGCACGCGGCCTCGACACCTACGAACAGATAGAGCTCACCCCAGACGCTCACACCAAGCGACGCCTCGCCTCGACAATCACGGCGGATCTCGACAAGAACCTTCCGCCGGTCCAGGACGCTCGCCAGGAGTTCGCCGCACAGAGCGAGAAGCGGCTATCGCGTCCCGCGCAGGTCGCCGATGCCCGCGAGCGCCTCGTCAAGGAACTCGCTGACCTGGAGCGCGCGAAGGAAGAGCTGACAAGCATCGCGGGCCTCTATCCCGATTCCATGCTCGCTTCCCTCCAGGACAATCCGGAGCGCGCGGCAGCGTTGCTCGAATCCGCTCGTGCGGCCTTGGAGACGGCCGGTGCGCATCTCGACACCGATCCCACCCGCACTGCCTCGGCGCTGGATACCGCCCAGCGCGCCCTGTCCATGGCAAACGCGCAGACGGATGCCATCTTCTCCGCAAAGACCGACCTCGACACGTCCCGCGAGAAGCTCGCCGCTTCCATCGGATCCGTGTCTCAGTCCCTCTCGGATGCGAAGAACCTCGATTCCGCCTCCGCTTCTTTCGCTCCCCTCCTGGACGAGGCGGAGGCGGCCATCTCCCAGGGCCAGCGTGGGCTGGTCAGCGACGAGGATCCCCTGCAGGCAAGCGCAGCGGCCTCGCGCGCCACGACGCTCGCCGAGCGCGCGATTGCGGCACCAGGACGACGCTAGAGGAGGCGTTCGACGAGCCAATGCTTACCCTCGTCCGTGTAGGCGCAACTGTCACCCGTACCTGATCGTCGTATACACTCATCACAGATCAACATAATGTGACAGACCCTACAAGATTGTGTGGACATAATGATCCGCAATCATGTATTTTTATCTGTTCGCCACTCACCAAGGAGGATCGCGTGCCACAGATTCGAGGCCCTCGAGCACGCACGCGCCATGACGCACGCATCGAAACGACGACGCCCTCCCCGACACGTACCGGTCCACCATCCGGTTCGGACTCACAGTAGTTCACCCACCAAGACCAGCGAGGCTCTCTCCTCGCGCACAACCCGCGCACATGCGCACCACCCCACAAAGGAGAACATCATGGCCGAAAAGCAGACGATCCTGGGCCGCATCGCTCAGCTCGCCAAGGCGAACATCAACGCGCTCCTCGACAAGGCTGAGGACCCGCAGAAGATGATCGACCAGCTCATCCGCGACTACACGAACTCGATCATCGAGGCCGAGAACGCGATCGCTCAGACCCTGGGCAACCTGCGCATGGCCGAGCGTGACTACGAGGAAGACGTCAAGGCAGCTGCCGACTGGGGTCAGAAGGCCGCCGCTGCCTCCGCGAAGGCTGACTCGCTGCGAGCCGCCGGAGACGAGGCAGGAGCCGATAAGTGGGACAACCTGGCCAAGGTCGCTCTCGGTAAGCAGATCCAGTTCGAGAACGAGGTCAAGACCGAGGAGCCTGCTCTCGCTTCTCAGCGCGATGTTGCCGAGCGCCTCAAGACCGGTCTCGCTCAGATGAAGGATAAGCTCTCCGAGCTCAAGACCCGCCGTGACCAGCTGATCGCCCGCGAGAAGACCGCGAAGGCACAGGCACAGGTGACCGACGCCCTCAACTCCATCAACATCCTGGATCCCACGAGCGAACTCGGTCGCTTCGAGGATCGCGTGCGCCAGCAGGAGGCTCTCGCCCAGGGCAAGATGGAACTGGCCGCATCCTCGCTGGATGCCCAGTTCGCTGAACTGCAGACCGACTCCTCGCAGGTGGAGATCGAGGCTCGCCTGGCTGCCCTCAAGGGTCAGAACACGCAGGCGTGAGCCGCGCAGCACCGCTGTTCGCCCACGCATAGATAAGCCGGGCGGCCCCTCGCGGGGCCGCCCGGCTCGTTGTATGTCTCTGGGCAGCGCTTCGAGTGCCTCTCAGGCTTACAGGAACGCCATCGGGTCGAAGTCGTCGATGTCGATGATGTGGAGCCTGGGCAGGCGCACCTGGAAGGCGTGCACATCGTATTCGAGGTCGATGATTTCCAGGCCTCGTTCCTCCAGCTCGTGGAGCTGGGAGGAGAGGAATTCCTTGAAGCACATGACCGCGACGCGGCGACCCTGGTCGAGGAGGGTCTCGATTTGGGGCAGGAAGTCGGCGTCGTGGCTGGCCAGGATGACATCGCCGGTGCCGAGCTGCGCGATCGCGTCCATGGTGCGCTGGAGGCCGACGTCGACGACCTTCATCTCGGCGGGGCCCGACAGGGGAATCACGGAGTAGTCCATGGCCGTGAGCGCTTGGACGAAGCCCATCGGCAGGAAGCCGGACGAACCGTTGAGGAAGAACAGGCCCTTGGCCTTCTGACCCCAGCGGCCGTGCGCGCTCTCGAGGACACGATCCCAGCGGGGGCGCTCCTCGGGATTCGGGCGACGATCAAGGACAGAAAGGCCCAGCGTCGCGTCAATATTCTCGCCATCTACGACGAGGTATGTCGTTTGATTATTAGGATTTTCCATGAAATTAGAGTAACCGACGATTGTCTGGACCGATGCGGCCTTGGGTCCTAGACATTCCTCCCCTTCTCGACAAAGCCCGTTATGCGCCCCTCACTCCATCGATAAAGAAGGGGGATTCGATGGATTCGCGAGCGAAGCATTGCGCGTCCTGTCCGCTGCCGAGGGCCGGCGGCCCATCAAGGACGAGAGTGGCGAGGCCGTGAATGTATGCCCACAGGGTCACTTCCGCGTGGGGGTCGTCGGTCCCGTAGGCGATGTGCGCCAACGAACGTAGCTGAGAGCGCGCAGCCAGGCTGGCCTGCCTCAGCCCCGGGTGCGCGTCGGCGTCGTACATGTCTGATCGGAACATGACCCGGAAGACGCCGGGATTTGCCAGCGCGCACGACAGGTAGGCATGACCGGCGGCTCGCGTCACGTCCTGCGGCGACGCTCCATCACGACGCTCTCTGGCTTCACGCAGTGCCCGTTCGAGGGAGCGGTAGCCCTCCTCGACAAGCGCCACGAGGATCCCTTCGCGCCCCTGGAAGTGGTGGTAGGGAGCTTGGTGCGTGCAGCCCGCACGACGAGCTACTTCGCGCATGGAGAGCGAAGAGGGCCCACCCTCATTAAGGAGGTCGCGGCTGATCGCGAGGATCGCCTCGCGCAGCCCCTCGGATGTCGTAGAGCGCGTCATGAACTCAGTGTAGCCGAGACAGCAGCCAGACTTGACAGTGTCTAGCCGGCATGCTGTCATAAGTAGACACTGTCTAGTTTTGGGAGTGTCCATGTATGACGTGATCGTTATCGGCTCGGGCATCGGCTCGCTCACAACGGCCGGCCTCCTTGCCGGAGTCGCGGCAGCGCGCGTGCTTGTCCTCGAAAAACACTGCACCCCAGGCGGCCTCACCCACTCATTCCGTCGGATGGGCGCTTCCTGGGATGTCGGGCTGCACTACGTCGGCGACATGCACCCCAGGTCCCGCCACTTGCATCCCCCGCCATTCACCTCGCACTCCGCCTGCGGGCAGGATGTGCCCTAGAACGCACAGAGCACTACATGGAGCGACGATTCCACGACCCGGCCCTGCGCGCCCTCCTCACCACGCATTGGGGCGACTACGGGGTCGAGCCAACGCGCAGCGCGTTCGTCGCCCACGCGATGATCGTCTGCCACTACATGGACGGCGCGTGGTTTCCGCGCGGGGGAAGCGGGCAGATCGCGCGCATGATCGAGGAACGGATCCGCGCATCCGGAGGCGAGATCCGCCTGTGCCAGGACGTCGACGAAATCCTCGTCGAGGACAGCCGAGCGATCGGCGTGCGCGTCACCGATCGCAGCGGCCCCACTCCCGTCTCCTACGAGGAGCGTGCTCCCATCGTGCTCTCCGGCGTCGGCGCACGCGAAACGTACACCCGGCTACTACCAACGACCGGTCCGGTCGGCGCGCTCACTGCGCGTGTCCGCGACAGGATCGCCCGCATCGGGCACGGAGGCTCCGCGGTGACCGTCTACCTCACGCTCGACCACTACCCCGCCGGTGTGGACGGCTCGAACGTCTGGGTCAATAATGGCCGGGGACCCGACGACCTGGAGCAGATGACCGAGGACCTGTGCCAGGGACGCCCTCAATCAGCCTTCATCTCGTTCCCGGGAATCAAAGCCGGAGACCGCCACGCGACGGCGGAAATCGTCTCCTTCGCCGGGCCGGACGCTTTCGACCGATAGTCAGGAACGAGGCCGGGGATGCGCGGGGCGGACTACGAACGCCTAACGTCTGCGATGGCACGCGGGCTCATCGACCTCGCAGACACTGCCATACCCGGATTGAAGGACACCGTGCGCTCCGTTGAGGTTGGCACCCCTCTCACGATCGAACACTTCACATCACATGAGAGCGGATGCTTCTACGGTCTACCTCTCACGCCCGAGCGTTTCACCGCGGAGCTGGCCTCCCCCTTGACCCCCATCGACGGCCTCTACCTGACCGAGCAGGACGCCGGAATGCCCGGCATCGTGGGCGCCGACCTGGCTGACATGTCCACGACCTGCAAGGTGCTCGACCCCGCGGGATATCCCCGCATCATGCGCTCACTGCGCGGACAGGCCCGGCCCCAGGGGCGCGCCGCACTCTCCCACGACACCGCAACTGAACGCGCCGCCGGTGCGAGGCGCTATCGGGCGACGACACAGAGCGCCCGCTGGATCACCCCCACAGTTCGCGAGATCACGCTCGCACTCCCCGAGTGTGCGGCGTGGGAGGCAGGCCAGTACGCGCTCGTTCGGGTCGCTCCATTCGAATGGCGACCGTACTCCCTCGCATCAGCCCCCGGGCCACCTACTACGTGTGCGGCGCCGCCCGCATAGTCCGCGACGTCTGCCGCGCCATCCGGGACAGGGGCGGACACGCCTCCTACGAGTCTTTCTAATGCACCGCGCCCGCGCGCGGCGAGGCCGGGACCGCTTCACGCAGCCCCGGCCTCGTCGTTTTCTATGGAGTGACTGTCACTTCACGTCGTCGTCGACCCAGTCGAGCGTACGGGTGACGGCCTTCTTCCACAGGCGGTAGGTGCGGTCGCGCTCGGCCGGCTCCATGGACGGCGTCCAGCGCTTGCCCTCCTGCCAGTTGGCCACGACATCGTCGGTGCCCGACCAGTAGCCCACGGCCATACCAGCGGCGTAGGCGGCACCCAGAGCGGTCGTCTCGATGACCTTCGGGCGAACGACGTCGACGCCGCACAGGTCCGCCTGGAACTGCATGACCAGGTCGTCGTGCGTCATGCCGCCGTCAACCTTGAGCTCCTTGAGCGGCACGCCGGCGTCGGCGTTCATCGCGTCGAGGACCTCGGCGCTCTGGAACGCGGTCGACTCTTCGACGGCGCGGGCGATGTGGCCCTTGTTGACGTAACGGGTCAGACCCACGATCGCACCGCGAGCGTCCGAACGCCAGTAGGGGGCGAACAGGCCCGAGAACGCGGGAACGAAGTAGACACCGCCGTTGTCCTCGACCGTGCTGGCTAGCTCGCCAATGTCCGAAGACTTGACGATCATGCCGAGGTTGTCACGCAGCCACTGGACCAGCGAGCCGGCGACGGCGATCGAGCCTTCGAGGGCGTACACGGCCGGCTGCTCGCCGATCTTGTAGGCCACCGTGGTGAGCAGGCCATTGTTGGAGAAGACGGGCTCCGTGCCGGTGTTCATGAGCATGAAACAGCCGGTGCCGTAGGTGTTCTTCGCCATGCCCTTCTCGAAGCAGGCCTGGCCGAAGGTCGCCGCCTGCTGGTCGCCGAGAATGCCCGCGATCGGGGTGTCGACCAGGAGGCCATTCTTACGACCGTAGCCGTAGACCTCGGAGGAGGACTTAATCTCGGGGAGCATCGACATCGGAATACCGAAGATCTCACAGACGTCCTCACGCCACGACAGCGTGCGGATATCCATGAGCATGGTGCGCGAGGCGTTGGTGACGTCGGTGCAGTGCACGCCGCCGTTGACGCCGCCCGTCAGGTTCCACAGGACCCAGGAGTCGGTGTTGCCGAAGTAGAGGTCGCCGGCCTCGGCGCGCTCGCGAGCGCCCTCGACGTTGTCCAGGATCCACTTGATCTTCGAGCCGGAGAAGTAGGGGGACAGACCCAGGCCGCAGATCTGACGGAAACGATCCGGACCCTCGTCACCCTCAAGCTCCTTGACGATGTCAGAGGTACGCATGTCCTGCCAGACGATCGCGTTGTAGACGGGCTCGCCGGTGTTCTTGTCCCACACGACGGTGGTCTCGCGCTGGTTAGTAATGCCCACGGCCGCCAGCTGGTGACGGTTGATCTC
>ERZ773079.580-NODE-580-length-23707-cov-6.888086_pt1 | contig 23707 bp, 17 predicted proteins | sample MGYA00511355_ERZ773079 | MGnify/ENA primary metagenome ERZ773079 (study PRJEB29015, sample SAMEA2737979) | human oral metagenome | biome: human oral; feature: human-associated habitat; material: dental | place: China | collected 2117 ... | reverse complement strand
TGAAAGCTATCTTGGCTAGCGAAGCGCGTCAACGTCAAATCATCAAAGACGAACTCGATGATATGAAGAAAAAATACGGCGACCCTCGCCGTTCTGAAATCACAATCGATACGTCCGACCTTGATGTAGAAGACCTCATCGCTGACGAAGAGATGGTGATTACCTTGACTAAACAAGGTTACATCAAACGGATGAACGCGAACGTATATCGCAACCAACATAAAGGCGGCGCTGGCGTTATCGGCATGAAGACGAAGGAAGACGATTATGTAACGCAAATTATGCATGTGCGGACCCATAATACATTGTTATTCTTCACATCTACAGGCCGTGCATATCGCCTCAAGGCATACGAAGTGCCGGAAGCAGGTTCCCGCAACTCTCGCGGTACCGCTATGGTTAACGTATTGCCACTCGCGGTAGGTGAATCCGTTACGACTATGATTGACCTTGAACGTGTCCATGAAGATGTAAATTTATTTATGGTCACTGAATTTGGCGTTGTAAAACGTACGGCTATTGAAGAATACCGTAATATCCGTCGTTCTGGCCTCAATGCGATTAACCTCGACGAAGGCGATCGTTTGATTTCCGTTAACGTAACGACTGGCAATCAAGACATCTTGATTGGTACTAAGTTGGGTATCGCTATTCGCTTTAGCGAGCATGATGTGCGCCTTATGAAACGGGCGGCTCACGGTGTGCGTGGCATTAAATTGAATGCAGGCGACGTAGTTGTAGGTGCTGGTGTTCTTAATACTGATGAAAGTGAAGCACAAGTGTTTACTATCTCTGAAGAAGGTTTTGGTAAACGCAATGATGCGGAAGCTTATACATTGCAAAAACGCGGTGGTAAAGGCTCTAAGAACTTCAAGATTACGAATAAAACAGGCGACGTAGTGGCCGTAGAGGTTGTTCATAATGATGATGAAGTTATGCTTATTTCTGAGCAAGGTAAAATCATCCGCTTCAACATGAATGACATCGCTGTGAAGAAGGGCAAAGCTATTTCTGGTGTGAAAACACAAAACCTCGACGAAGGCGATAAGGTAGCTAGTATTGCTGTTATTCCGGGCGCTGAAATCGAAGAAGAAGTAGAATAATATAAAACACTATATTAACTATTGAGTAACCATGGGCGACCATCTAAGATGGTCGCCTCTAGTGTTGGGGGAGTTTAAAAATGAAAAAATGGTTAGCTGCTATGTTTGCAGCAGGGGTTTTCTTTGTAGGTGGCTTTGGTCAAGCTAGTGCTGCTGACTGGTACTATATCGATGCTGATGCTGACGATGCGGCATGGTTTATTGACAACTCTTCTGTATATAAAACAGATGATGCGGCTACAGTACTTGTTAAAATTAACAATGTAGAAGGCTTTACATATATCTACACAGTACGGATCGATCGCAAAGAAAAAACATGGACAGAACTTGATACAACAGTATATAGCAATGCTGGTATAGCATTGCTATCCAGTAAAGAAACACAAAAACCTACGAAAATTGAACCGGATACCATGGGGGCGGAAGTTATGCAGGCCCTATGGGGTAAATAATCCAACAATTTAATAGAAGCTGATATTCGCTCTGTCTATTTAGATACTCAGAACGTATAAGTAGCCCCGAACTATCCTGAAAGCCTCCATAGTGACCTAAGTCGTTTTCAGAATAGTTCGGGGCTTTCTATATTATTAGTGTTCTTACAGGGCGAATATCAGCTTTCAAATCCGTTGGATTATTTAATCCCATCGGACTCTGTTAGATGACGTTACGAGGGTGGAAATCTTATGTTCTTTATGTATTAAATAGAGTTTCTTAGTATTTTACAATTATGATGATATAATGAAATCATAATGAATTGTATTGTGTGAAATTTATAGTAATTTAAATTTTCTAATCAGGAGAGAATAGGTATAAGAAAATGGTTTATTTAGCGGTAGTAAGTTTATTAATTTACTGAGGTAATTTTATAGGGGAAATCTAGATGCTTAAATCATTAAAAGTTGCAAATTATAAAAACATTGGAGATTCCTTTATTGGATTTGATAATATCGAAGACTTTAATATTTTAATTGGTCGAAATAATATTGGAAAATCTATTCTATTATCAGTTTTACATAAATTAAAATATATATTTTTTTATAATGATAGAGTGGAACTATTTGAAGATTCAACATTAATAGAGTATTCAATTAGAATAAAGGATATCCCACGAGAATTTTTTGAAGTAGATCGTCTTATCGGTAGTTTTGAGAGCGGTCAAGCATATGGTAAAAGTTTATTAAATAAAACTATTGTCTATGAGTACCATATGACGGACCGGCTATGTCATATAAAAAAGATTGAAGATAGTTTAATTGAACCATTTGGTACTCAAGCGATTAATAATGATATAAAAAAGATATTAGAAGATTTAGGTCAGTATAAGTTAAAATCATTTACTAATGATTTTAACTTAATAAAACTTGATGCAGATCGCAATTTACTTCCGGAAACTGAGAGTACAAGTTTGAAAATTGATACTGATGGTACTGGAGCTACAAACCTTATAAGGACATATTTACATAATAGTGAATATGATTTTAAAGTAGTAGAAAAAGAAATACTTGAGGCATTAAATAAAATAGTTTTACCTGATGAACATTTTGATCGTATTATGTGCCAAGAGATTATTTCTGATACTGATACAAAATGGGAAATCCATTTAGTAAATGAAAATGGTCGAATACCCTTATCAAGTTCGGGGAGTGGCTTAAGAACAATATTGTTAGTACTGATTAAATTGTTTTTAGAAGCTAGTAAATCTCAAAGAAATATATTTATTTTTGAAGAACTTGAAAATAATATACACCCGACTATCCAAAGAAATTTATTTAACTATTTGTATGATTGGGCTTATGAAAATAATGATATTTTTTTCATTACAACACATTCAAACATACCTATTAATATGTTTGGCAATATGCCATCAATTAGTATTACGCATTTAAAGAAAGATAGAAGTACTAACAAATTAATAACAGAAAATGTATTTTCGTTTTCGAGCAATTGTGATATTTTAAATGATTTAGGTATTAAAGCTAGTGATATTCTTCAGTCTAATGGAATTATTTGGGTTGAGGGACCTTCGGATCGTGTTTATATTAATAAATGGATTGAGTTAGCTTCCGGTGGTATTTTAAGAGAAAATACACATTATCAAATTCTTTTTTATGGAGGTAGACTATTAGCTCATTTGTCAGGAGAAACTACAAGTAAGGATGAGAATGAATTAATTAAATTATTTTTAGCTAATAGGAATTCTATCTTGGTGATGGATAGTGATAAAAGGAACAGTAAGGACTCAATAAATACGACTAAGAAAAGAATCAAAAAAGAATTTGAAAATAATGGATCGATTATTTGGGTTACAGAAGGGAGAGAGATAGAGAATTATTTATCTAAAAGAGTAATTAATAAAGAATATGGTATTAATAAACAAATAAAGCAATATCAGAATATAAAGAACTTTTTGAATACTGAACAAAAAGGTTCGAAATATGGGGATAATTATGTTAGTAATAAATATAAAAAATCTGTCGCTTTAGTTAATCATATGAAGCTAGAAGATTTGCAGATTTTAGATTTAAAGAACAAGATAGATGAGATTGTTCAGAAGATTAAGGAGTGGAATTATATTAAATAGAATCCATATAATTTATCTTTTTTTAGACGGATATATTTTTTTAATATAGGATATTTTTGATTTAAAACTATTCCCTTGTTTTATGATATAATTTAAGGGAATAATTTTATTTGTAAGGGATTAGAGCGGAATGGAGGTGTGTGTATGCGTCGTTTTGAGTATGGTCAGATTCAATCTTTGTCGTGGGATATGGATATTTTGAGTCTTATTGCGGGGATTTATCGGGCAAATGGCAAGGAGGAGATTTTGCTTTCACAGAGTCCTGCTATATTAGACTCGCTTGTGGAGTTGGCAAAGGTACAGAGTACAGAGGCTTCAAATGCGATTGAAGGGATTGTGACGACGAGTACTCGCCTCCGGCAGTTAGTGGCTGACAAGACGACACCTCGTAATCGAGATGAGCAGGAAATCATGGGATATCGTGATGCATTGAATGTTATCCATGAGAGTTATGATTCCATATCGTTGTCTCGGAACCATATTTTGCAGTTGCACAAGATTTTGTATAATTACCAGTTTAATGCACGTGGTGGGCAGTTAAAGAGCGTACAGAATTATATTAGTGCCACATATCCGGATGGGCATACTGAGGTCTTGTTTACTCCGTTGGCTCCTTATGAAACAGCTGAGGCTTTAGATCAGATTTGTGCGGAATATAATCGGACTGTAGGTAATGGCGAGGTGGAACCACTCCTAGCGATTCCCATATTTATTCATGACTTTTTATGTATTCACCCATTTAATGATGGAAACGGTCGCATGAGTCGCTTGTTAACAACGTTATTGTTGTATCGCAGTGGCTTTATGGTGGGTAAATATGTGTCCTTAGAGGCTAAAATTGCAGCAAATAAGGACCTGTATTATGCGGCTTTACGCGAGTCTAGTGATGCGTGGTATGGTGAAAGCTCCTGCCCTACGGCTTTCATTCGGTATTGGTTACAAATGTTATTGGCCGCTTATCATGACTTTGAGGACCGTAGTGCTTTGATAGTAAATAGCGGTTCTGCGATGAATCAGGTGCAAGCTGCCATCGATAGGCATTTAGGGGCTTTCACAAAGCAAGATATTAGAGAATGGTGTCCAAATATCAGCGATAGTGCTATTGAAGGCGCAATACGTTCTCTTGTGAAGGCTGGTCGTATTCAGCGTAAAGGTGGCGGCCGTTCGACCTATTATGTGAAGCTTTAAGACTCGGGTCCAATAGTTAGATACGATAGCCTAATCATTACATTAATTGTTACGCTAATAATTAATCTCTATACCTAATTATTGAGTACGTTTGTCTTTCATAAAATATTTAGTTTTTCCTTATATACTAGTTTGTATATTTTTGTATTTTCTTTGAGAGGTATTAATATGAAAAAAACATTGGCAGCTGTTTTGGCAGCAGGTGCATTATTAATCGGCGGTATTGGTAGTGTTGATGCGGCTAATTGGTATACAGTAGGCACTGATAGCAATGGTGTTACTTGGTCTATCGACAATGATTCTGTTAAAAAAGACGATAAAAAAGCGGTAATGGACATTAAAGCTATGGACTACGAAGGTTACCACTACATCGTGACTGAAGAGTTCAATCACAAAAAACGGGAAGTTAAAGATCTTAAGGTGACTCTTTATAACCCACAAGGTTATGTTGTGAAAGAGGAACAAGTTAATAAAGATAGCCGTAAAGTTGAGCCAGGTACGCCTGCGTACGCTGTATTCCAACTTATTTGGGGCGGTAAATAATTTAATCGTATAGACGAGCATAGGGCTTAGCTGTAGTACATGGTTGAACAGTTATGTCTTGTTTAGGCTGATTATTTTTGTGAAAGCTTCACTCGCGCACGTTCTCACAGAGGACGTGCGTTTTTATATTTCCAATGGTATATATTATGTTTACCCAAAATATGTTGTGTTATATGGAATTAGCTTCTGTTCACAGGCTTTTAATTCCTTTAAAATAGGTGAATTATTTAGCTATTCGTGGTAAAATGTGATTTATATTACACTTTTTTGGAGATTTTGTACAAAAGTGTAACAATTTTACATAGTATAAACTTTCACCATATCGTATACTATAGGTAAGATGCAGAAGTATAGCTTGGGCGCAGTGCTCCGTAGTTTGGCATATTTCGCCCCAATAGGTTTGGTAGTTATAGTTTGTTAGAGGAGGTCCTCATGTCTCAATACGAATTTATCGATAAACGCGTGCCGATTGCACTAGACAATCCATCCATTTATCACGACATTTCCAAGTGTAAAAACTGTACGTTATGCCGTCGCGCTTGTGCGGATGTAATGAGCGTACTTGATTACTACGACCTTGATGCAAATGGCGATGTGCCTGTATGTATCCATTGCGGTCAATGTGCGGCAGCATGCCCATTCGACTCTATGCATGCTAAATCCGAGCTTGAAAAGGTAAAAGCAGCCCTTACTGATCCTGAAAAAATCGTCGTAATTCAAACGGCTCCTGCTGTTCGTGTAGCAATTGGTGAAGGCTTCGGTTATGAACCGGGCACATTCTTGGAAGGTAAAATGGTCGGTGCCTTGCGTGCACTTGGTGCAGACTATGTAGTAGATACTAACTTTGGTGCGGACTTAACCATTATGGAGGAAGCATCCGAGCTTGTAGAACGCCTTAAAAATGGCGGACAAATTCCTCAGTTTACAAGCTGCTGCCCAGCGTGGGTACGCTTTGCGGAAATCTATTTCCCTGAGTTGATTCCTAACTTGTCTTCCACGCGTTCTTGTATCGCTATGGAAGCGGCTATGATTAAAACGTACTTTGCAGAGAAAAAAGGCATCGATCCTCGCAACATTGTGTCCGTATCTGTAAACCCTTGTACTGCTAAAAAAGCAGAAACAAAACGAGAAGAAGAAAATGCAGCGGCTCGTTATCATAATGATGACTCCCTTGGCATGGATACAGATATTTCCATCACAACTCGTGAGTTCATCCGTTGGATCCAAGAGGAAAACCTCGACTTCAATGCCATTGAAAATTCTAAATTTGATGATTTAATCGGTATGGAAACTGGTGCATCTATCATCTTCGGTAACACAGGTGGTGTTATGGAAGCAGCGATGCGTACGGCTTACAAGCTCATCACTGATAAAGAGCCACCTCCATATGCGTTGACTCACCTCGAGGACGTTCGCGGTATGGAAGGCGTAAAAGAGGCGACGGTTCAATTGGGTGATGATGTAACATTGTCGGTTGCCGTTGTTCACGGTGGTAAAAACACACGTGACTTTTTGAATGCTTTGAAAGAAAACGGTAAACATTATGACTTCATTGAAGTTATGGCGTGCCCAGGTGGCTGTATCGGTGGCGGTGGTCAACCGCGTACTAAATTGCCTCAAGCGGTTAAAACTAAGGAAGCTCGTATCGGCGGCCTTTACGAAGCTGACGAAAACTATAAATGGGTTGCGTCCTATGAAAATGAAGAAATCCAAACATTGTACAAAGATTTCTTAGGCGAACCATTGGGTCACAAGGCACACGAACTTTTACACACACACTACACAGACCGTAGCGCGGTTCTTGGTACTCGTAAAGACGTAACACCTGAAACATGTCCAACATCCCCTAAATTTAAAGGTTAATGATAGCCGATTACTTAAATGGCAGACTAAGCAATCAAATGCTTATACACTCATTGTAAAGTTAGCCATTTAGGGTATAACAACATAACATAGAAAATCCTACGGGTCATGAGTGACTTGATACTCACGTAGCCTTTGTTACAGTGCGGTCACTTTTTAAACGATTCGTAGGATTTTTTATATAATTATTCAAAATTCACATATTTTTACTGTATAACTTTATTATAATAATTCAGTACGAAAAAATTATTTTATTATGAGGAAAAGATGAATCATTTAGTGTATAATATAAAAATATACTGTACGGATCAAGAGGGGACTTATGGGTGTTGCATTGGGAGAGCAACATAGAAAGCCCATAATATTCATAATATTGCGTAAGCATTAAGGAGCTTTTAGGAGAGATGAACCAGTTTTTTCGGCGGGTCCTGAGTGGCCTTGCCTTACTAGTTGCTGTCGTTGGTACAACTGGATGCCAACATGAGAGTCAGGCAGAACAAGAAACGGTACGAACCGTATCGTACCGTGCCGTCATGGAGTCCAACAAACCGGTGTCTGAAAAGGTGGACACTTGGATTGCGGCCATGTCTCAAGAGGATAAGGTGGGGCAGCTGATGATGATCAGCCTTCATGGTAGTACGATAGGACAATCCCAAAAGGATGTGATCCGAAAATACCGTGTCAGTGGCGTTATGCTAACGAATGAAAATCTTATTAATAAGAACCAAGTGAAAACTTTCACCAGCGATATTATGCAAACGGCGATAACCTCTAGCATGGTGACACCCTATATCGGGGTACATCGTGATCGCATATTGCATGGGAATGAAAGTTTCTTGCGGTTGCCGAAGCCCAATCGGTGGGGGCAATTGCCTATGGATCGTATCATCAACTTGGCCACGCGATCTGCTATTGAAATGCGGGATATGGGTTTTAACCTAGTTATTGGGCCTAATGCTAATCTTGGTGTACCTAATATGTCCTATACATCCGATCCCACGTGGGCAGGCCATATAAACCTTGCCATGGTGGAGCGTTACCAAATTAATCATATGTGGTTCGCTTATAACTACTTTCCGGCGGTGACCTTAGGGGATGCGTCCTTTGGATCTGCTAATGAGGCGAAAGCGTATCTCAGCAATAATGATGTAGCCGTCTTTAAACGTCTCATTGCACAGACGACGGCGAATAGCTATATGCTCGTGATGAGCCATATTCAAATTCCCGCTATCGATAACGAGAATTTGGCGAGCTCTTCTAAGGCGATTATTGATGGTTGGCTTCGCAAGGAGCTTGGCTATAAAGGTATCGTTATGACAGATCGTATCGATGTGGGTGCGTTGCAATCCAATCAAAAGATAGGCGATTACGCTGTGGCCTCTATCTTGGCGGGCAGTGATCTCATCCTTGTTGATGCGGATACGATTCATATCGATGAAGTCCATCGTGCGCTGACCCAGGCGGTGGCGGATGGAACGATTACGACCGATCGCCTCAACGAATCAGTTAAGCGCATTTTATTGATGAAAATGCAAACTCAAATTGAACCATAAAATATGTAGATATATCAGATTATGTAATCAGAAATTTACGAATTAGATATTTACTATTAAGAAGCTTAGTATAAGAACATTCAGTAACAATTTAATATACTTTACATGCAAATTACATGCAAATGACGTGCTATACCTTTTGGTAAGCACGTCATTTTTAAAATATATAGATTAAAATATATGGCTTATCATATATAACTTATATAACTATGTTTTATATGATATGTTGATATCAAACGTATATGAGAATAAAGTAATCATAAGGCCTTTTATGATAGTAAGGCAATACGTATCACATGAAAGCTCTGATTTGATGGGTAAAAAAATTAACATAAAAAAAAGCTATGTTAACTATATGAAAAAAATTTTAATAATGATTTAAATTTGTGATATAATAATTTCCGTAAATAGTTGGAGGTGAGTATATGAATTTTGTGGGACGTGCTGAGATTATAGAGAGTATCCAGTCCCGTATTGCATTGGACCAAATGAGTTTATGTGTTGTATATGGTCCTCATCGCAGTGGTAAATCCTATGTGGCTTCGCAGCTTGTACGCCGTCATAAGGCGGTATACTTAGCGGGGCGCATGGCTAATGAATCAGTCCATGTGGCTGATATAAATAGAGCTCTTGAGGCACGTTTTGTTCCTGCTGATGCTCAAGACAAGTTTGAGCCTGTAGAGACCTTGCATGAGGCCTTTGTAAGACTTTTTGAAAGTAGTGTGAAAATACCTCAGACTGTGGTGATTGATGATTATCCATTCTTGGTGGAAGCAGTTCCTCAGTTTCCCATTCACTTGCGTGATTTATTAGATACCTATAAAGATACGAGCCGATTAAACATCATTTTGATGGCGAATGGTCTGGAACAGCTCGATGGGCGCATCATTGGCGATCGTAGCCTCATTGCTCCTTTCGTGTCCGAATATCTCGAGGTGAAACCATTTTCCTTGGTTGATATGAAATCCTTGGGCCTTCACTATGCAAAGGATGATTTGCGCACCGTCTTTGCTGTAACAGGTGGTTTGCCTGCCTATGTGCAATACTTTGATAATGGTGAAAGCATCGATACGAATATTATTAATTTGTTCTTCTCAGTAACGGGAGCTCTCTTTGAAGAAACACAGTATATCTTGCATCGAGATATGAAAAATATAACCGGTGCCAATGCTATTTTAACGGGCCTTGCTAGATTGGAAAGACCGTACTACGTGGAGCTTTTACAAGAAAGCCAAATTAAAAGTGGTACGTTCACATCTCGTTTGAACGATCTCATCTCTATGGGGCTTGTGGGTCGCATTCAGGCAAGTAATCGTGGGAACGCGAAGTACGCGGATTACCATTTCACGAACAGTATGTTCCATTTCTGGTACCGCTATGTATATAAATACTGGGGCGATATCGTGCGCGGTTATGGCGCTGATGTATATTATAATCATGTAAAACCGCAGCTAAAGGACTTTGTTCAAGCCGCGTGTATTGCGATGTAATCAGACAATTTCAGATTGAATACTATTACCTAAAGATTGAATACTATTACCCAATGATAGTATATATTTCCTCTAAAAAATGACACCACATTGTGTATGTGGTGTCATTTTTAGTAATAATATATTTTCAGCAATTACCCTTTGAATCTCATACTTATGATGTACTATGGATGAAAATTAAGGCTCCAATATAACAGAATATAGGGAAACTCCGAGGAATTGCCGATTTGTCAAAACACTCTTTCCGCGGTATTGTGTACATAAGCGCTATGCCATGGCAGGAAAGGGGATTTATGTTATATACAAACGAAGAACCTTTAGTACAAAAAACATGTATTAAAACTGCAAACTTACAACATGACAACTATCAGTCAAAAAAATTAGAAACACAGGCATTACCATCTCATTCTTTATTATCGAAAGCTGATGAGTCTAGCCGAAGTATTCCAGAGAAATTGAAATTACAGACCCTCGTCTGTGGTCATCAAGTCTTATCGTCCTTGTCGGACAAGAGTCTCGTGTCCATTTGTCAAAAGCCGAATATGCGGATTCAGACGGTAGGGTATCAACCGTGGTCCGTTGATGAGCTTCGTCATGATGCGGCACAAATCGAGCTCTGTCGCAGGTATCGACCGCTCATCTTGCACTATACTAATCGCATGGGAAACCGTGAGTTCCGTGAGGACGTAGAGAGCTATCTTTGGGCCATCCTCATAGAATCGATTTATAGCTTTGATTTGAACGGGACCGTACCGTTCCCAGGCTTTGTGAAAGCTGGCATCATGTACGGTTACATGAGGTACTGGAAACGGGAGCGATTGCGTTATCGCCGTGAAATTCACATCCCAGATCGCACCACCGATGATGGAGAAGTCGCCTTTGGTATGGATATCTTCGCATCTGGCGAGAATGTGGCGGATATGGTGATGAGTGCCGACGAAGAGCATAGGCTACGAGCTCGTCTAGTGTGGGCTTTAGGCAGACTATCTCCTGATCAACGGGACCTACTGCGCCGTGTCTATGGTGAGTGTCAAAGCTTGGTATCGGTTAGTGAAGAGTTGAACTGCAGCCGCCAAGCCATCCAACGGCGTCACGAACGAGCTATTCGAAAGCTGCGTAGATATTTGAGTACGGACTTTGAAGACTTGCGTGTACATTAGTTATTATAATTTAATTTCTTATTTATATCCTATATATTGCATATTTCTTTTAATCTCGATTAACAAATATACATAAAATATGCAATTCTCAATCTAAATGAGAAAATAATGACACATCAAGGTATAGTTAACTTTTACAAGATCATAAAGTCTTTAATTATACGTAAATTTCTATAGTTTTGTATATATATTTACAAATTATACAGGCTGATATACAATAAGGTCAGTAGCAGATTAAAGCATGCTAATCTGCTTTCACAGAACACGTGTTCATTGTATTGTTGAAAGGAATGTTCCTGATCAGATTGGAGAGGATTCCATGGCAATAGATGATAAACCAACAGATTTGATGGCCGCTCGGCTATCTAAGGGAGAAGATTTGGATTTGATCTACACGAATCCAAAGAATCACATTGTTTGTTTTATTCCTACCTATCAACCTAGTGGTGGGGACAGTACGAAGTGTTATTTTGTGGATGGACGCGAAGAAATGGTCCATTTGCCGATGCGAACGATTACGCGAGAGCTGGCGATGCAGGAAGGGCTGAGACCCAATTACATCATGACCAGCGATGGTCGACGCAGCAGCTATACCGCGCCTAAGACCTATGGTCCGCATCTAACCTTTGCGCATATTAAATGTCGCCGCCCTATCGGCAAGGACGTGGTGTACGGCCTCTTTAACGTGGCTATACCCTATGAATATATCGTTACGGAAGGTTCGGAACCGGATACGAGCTATATTCATGTGGCGGACTTTGCACCGATCTTGGTGTACCAATCCCCGCGTCATGTCAAACACAAACTGAATGAAGCGATGCTAGAACACTGTAACTACGTGCGAAAAATGCTAGCCCGCATCAAACTCAGCCAAAATCCTCAAGTCGTGGCCGAACTATTTATCGCCTGGAGAGACCTAACGAGATAATTCGTTGGACGGTGAAAGTAGAAGTAGGAGAGTGGAGAGATTGGGGAAGGAGGATAGGCGTATAAGAAAATAAACGAAACTGCTGAAGCAGATGAATTATTAAAAACAAGTTAAATATTGAACCTCAATAGAGCTACCTTATATAAGGTGGCTCTATTTTCATATGTTTTTCATTAATGCTAGTGATGTGCTATAATAGACCTAGATTTAACTCTCAGAAAACTAAATCTGCGCCGTTGTGATAGTGGCGCGGTTAAACGGCATTATTTTAGCTCGCTAAAGTACCTTTTGGGGAAGAATTACAATCTCCGCCGTTTTTGGCATTTTAGAACCAGTAAATATCTGTTGTTTCAAAGACAGGGTTAAATTAAATGATCCCCTGATGGGGACGGAAACATTTTAATTTTTAGATTGAATTTTAAATTTTTAGATGGTTAAATTAAATGATCCCCTGATGGGGACGGAAACATTAAATAGTGTTTTTCAATGATATCATATAGCCAATTAGGGATGTTAAATTAAATGATCCCCTGATGGGGACGGAAACATTTAAACTCCGCATCAACTACTTTCACATCCCAGCCTAGGTGTTAAATTAAATGATCCCCTGATGGGGACGGAAACCATTAACATAGCGTTTTGAGCCTTCATTTCCGCAAGGTTTTCCTGTTAAATTAAATGATCCCCTGATGGGGACGGAAACTATATACTTTACGCCTTTAATTTTGAAAGAGAATTGTTTTTCTAAAGTTAAATTAAATGATCCCCTGATGGGGACGGAAACACAATTAATGATAAAACTACTAATGACAAACTACATCACCTCGTTAAATTAAATGATCCCCTGATGGGGACGGAAACGATACTGATATTCAAGCATAATAGTATGCATTGAAACCGAGTTAAATTAAATGATCCCCTGATGGGGACGGAAACGAGCTGGATTAGTCATTTTGTAATGTTCGTAGAATTCAGTACCGTTAAATTAAATGATCCCCTGATGGGGACGGAAACTGCTGGATATACAGCAGAGAATTCATTTCTCATAATTAACACATGTTAAATTAAATGATCCCCTGATGGGGACGGAAACAGACGAAAAAAAGATGATATTAAATATTACTTTGCCTGTAGGTTAAATTAAATGATCCCCTGATGGGGACGGAAACTGTAGTTAGCGTCGATAGTAGTAGATTTCTTAGACATGATAATGTTAAATTAAATGATCCCCTGATGGGGACGGAAACTTTCTTTCATAGATTTTTCAAAAGGAACATGGAAAATACTTTCGTTAAATTAAATGATCCCCTGATGGGGACGGAAACATGACTTCTGCTATCCAATCAGCCGTCCAAACATAATCAACACGTTAAATTAAATGATCCCCTGATGGGGACGGAAACAAGTTTTCTTTACAATCTTTATTGACATTATCAATCATTGCGTGTTAAATTAAATGATCCCCTGATGGGGACGGAAACATAATTATTCCCTTTTGAGGAACGTACGACCTCAGTTAAAGTTAAATTAAATGATCCCCTGATGGGGACGGAAACTACACCTTGTAACTCTTCGCTAATAGACACTGTAAGATTATTGTGTTAAATTAAATGATCCCCTGATGGGGACGGAAACCTAATTAAGACCTATTTAGACATCTTTTTAAGCAACAAGTTAAATTAAATGATCCCCTGATGGGGACGGAAACCATATCTTTTACTGCACCCCAACATTCATCAAATGTGATTGGTGGTTAAATTAAATAATCCCCTGATGGGGACGGAAACACCCACGCCTCACCTGTAACCCACCAATAAAGCAGGCTAAAAGAAGTTAAATTAAATAATCCCTTGATGGGGACGGAAACGAATAGATTTCTTCTTCGATATCAAAATCATCCATTTTGATTTGTTAAATTAAATGATCTCCATTAGGGGACGGAAACTTTTTATTAGATTTTATCTTATATGATGTATCATACTTTGTAGTTAAATAAAATAATCCCCATTAGGGGACGGAAACGGAACGAATTCACATGTATTAATGCATTGCTTGATTGCTTCGGGTTAAATTAAATAATCCCCATTAGGGGACGGAAACTTAATTTCTCGCATAATGTGCCTCCATTCTTGCTATTCTATCTGTTAAATTAAATGATCCCCATTAGGGGACGGAAACGCATCGGCGTAGCTATCTACTATTACTGCATCCCTCATAAAATGTTAAATTAAATAATCCCCATTAGGGGACGGAAACCCATTAAATTCATCTTTATTTAAGATAAATTCCATATCATGACGTTAAATTAAATAATCCCCATTAGGGGACGGAAACAAGCTCATGTCATAGTAGCGTTTAGGAATGCCAGCTACTCAGTGTTAAATTAAATACCCCCCATTAGGGGAGAGAGCAAAATTAGTGTAAAGTTTTAAAGACAAAAATAACCACTCTTATTTATAGGGTGGTTATTTTATGTAGTGAAGATTTTCCTTATTTGGTTAAGCTAATATATTTAAAGTGTTGATCTTCATCTTATTTTTATGATCTAATAGAGATAAGTTAACCTAAATTTTGATATGGGGAGGATATCATGGCTGAAATTACGTCCTTAATGAAGGATATAAAGGGAATATTAGATAATAAAAATCAATTTGTTATACCAGACTTTCAACGGAGTTTCGTATGGACTGAGAAAGAGGTAGATACACTTTTTTCTGATTTCAAGGAAGATACAGATAATTACACGGATAGGCTTGATACATTGCCTGGGTATTTATTAGGCAATATTGTTTTGATTAGCAATGAGAATAATCCAACCAGATTTGATGTGATCGATGGTCAGCAAAGGCTTACAACATTGACGCTCATTTTCTGTGCATTAAATAATTTGTTTATGGATATTGCAGAAGAGACTCGTCGAAATCTAGGTGCTAATGCAGATATGTGGATGGGGCATACTTTTAGTTTTAAAGAGTATTTTAGAATATTAGATAATAATTTACAGTTTGTGGATTACAAAATTCTTCATACGCAGGATTTAGAGTTTAAAGAGACTTATAAAAGTATCATTAAGCAAGGTGCTTTAGTGAGTGATGAGGACAACACAAGTGCCAATAACTTAGAGGCTGTCTATGAATCTATTCTTCAGCACTTAAGAAGTATTTATGATGATGAACCTCAGAAATTACTGTATTTCTTGCAGTACTTAACAACTAAAGTTAAGTTAATAGAAACTACAGCACCATCGATTGAACGTGCATTCCAGTTGTTTGAGATTTTAAACAATCGTGGGCAGTCATTAGAGCCATTAGATCTTTTAAAAAATTACTTGTTGAAGAATCTTACTTCTGCACCTGGCATTACACAGAATCAAATTAAAGATTTCTCCGATAGCTGGAGTCAGTTCTTAAAAAATCTGAAAGATACAGGTAAATCAAAAGCGATTGAAACATCTACTTTCATTAAACATTTTATTATTGGTACAAAAGCTATTAATGTAAAGAAGAAGGATTTGTTTGAACATTTTAAAGACAATGAACTCGTAGCTAACGATATTTTGCAACTTTCATCAGATATCAATTCTATCAGTAAGGTTTATGCTAGTATCAATAAAGATCCACTATCTAACGATTTCTTGTCTAATGATGATGGGATGTATACGTTATTTACATTGTTTAATACCGTTCAAATTCATCCGTTGTTAATGCCGTTCTATAATGCTCCGCGTGTAGATAAGGTGCGACTCGTTGATGCGGCTGTGAGATATGTAGCAGCAGTAATATTCTCGTATACACAGACGAATACTATTGAAGCGGAATTGCCTGAAATTATAGAAAAGATTTTGCATGAATCTGATCTAGCACGCAGACTAGAGGTTGCAGTAACAGAGTTAGAGTTACGAACAAAACCATATGTCGACTTGATTCGTGCTTTATTGCCTGTGAAAGATTTTGGCTCCAAAAATAAGAAAAAAGCACCAAAAGCGTTCCAAATTCTTAAATTTATCGAGTTATACTTGAACCAAAAAGACAGTATTAAAACAAGCAAAAAGATTGAGTTAGAGCATATTATGCCGCAAGCTGCAGATAATGAAGATTATTCCTTTGATGATGAAGACACTCGAAAGGAATATCTGAATCATCTAGGTAATTTGACGCTTTTAGATAAGAGTTTAAATGCCTCTGTTAAGAATGGTAATTTTGCTGATAAATTAGATCATTATAAAGCCTGTGAATTTGTTATTACAAGAGCTTTGGCAGAAGAAATAGACAGCCCTGTTCAAAATCAACAACCTTTAATTAACTTCCAAAATACATATTTTACAGTGGATAACCCTGAACAAATAACATATTGGGATAAAACTCAAATTGATGAACGAGGTCAAAAACTCGTAGAAGTTTTGGAAAAACTACTATTAAAACAAATCCCATAATCTAATAAAGGATATTCCTGTTGCAATGAATAGAACCATTTGTGTTATATTTGCTATAATACGAATGGTTCTATTGTTATATCGTAATAGGTTTTATGTGCTATAATAGACCTAGATTTAACCCTGAGAAAACCAAATCTGCGCCGTTGTGATAGTGGCGCGGTTAAACGACATTATTTTATCTCGCTAAAGTATCTTTTTGAGTAGATTGTTAATTTAAATGATCCCCAATAGGGGACGGAAATACCTGTACCCGTAACAGTGCTTTGATCTGGTAAGGCAATTGATGGTTAAATTAAATGATCCCATGATGGGGACGGAAATTGAATATCTTTCTTTGCATCTTCCCATGTCGCTGGCTGCTCCGTTAAATAAAATAATCCCCTGATGGGGACGGAAACGTAAACTTTATTGCATGCATACATGTTTTTGCTTTTAAAAACAGTTAAATTAAATGATCCCCTTATGGGGGCGGTTCTTATGTCAAAAAATCATATAAGTACAAAAATATAGCCAGTATATTCTTTTTAGTGAATATACTGGCTTTTTGTATAAATCGGATGGTTTTTCTATTGGTTTTAATCAGAAATGAATATATAATGAAGACAATAGGATTTTTATTTCTTAAGTAGAGTTTGGAGGCGATGTGATGGGTAAATGGGATGCACTGGTAAAGGGTGCATTGCTTCATGATATCGGCAAAGTTGTGTATCGAGCTAATCAGGGAACCGATGCACATTCTAAGCGCGGCGCTGCTTTCATTGAGCCCTATTTTTCCGATATGGGTTTAAAGCAAAGTATTACTCATTGTTTGAAGTATCATCATGGGAAAGAGCTTAGTGCGGCTCAATTAGAAAATGATGATTATGCATACATTGTGTACGAAGCGGATAATATTGCTGCTGCAGTAGATCGTCGAGATCTTGAGGAAGGTGAAAATACCTCTACACAGAAGTTTGATAAAGAGTTACCGCTCCAATCAATCTTCCGTGTATTTGGGGGTAAGACTAGTACTCAACCCTTACAGTATTATTTACGTGGTATTGATGTGTCTGACCATTTTAATTATCCTGAAAGTGATAAAACGATACGTGCATCAAGTGATAAATATAAGGCTCTATATGATGTATTAGTACAGAACTTTCAGCAACAACCAATAGATAAGATGTCCGTTAATGAGTTGTTGAGAATTTATGAAGACACTGTGTCCTATATGCCATCTAGTACGGCAACAGATCAAGCTAATGATATTTCTTTGTATATGCACTCAAAGATAACAGCTGCTGTGGCACATAGTATGGTGCATTATTTTGAGGAACAAGGCATTACTGATTATAAAGAATACTGTTATCAGAATTCTAAAAAGTTTCGTGAAATGCCAGCGTTTCGATTAATATCTGGAGATATTTCTGGCATTCAGAATTTTATTTATACGATTCCGTCTAAAGGTGCATTGAAATCATTACGTGGTCGCTCATTCTATTTAGAAATTTTGATGGAACAAATTGTAGATGAGCTATTAGATGCATTGCAGTTAACTCGGGCAAATCTTATTTACAATGGTGGCGGTCATTTTTATGTATTGGCTCCTAATACAACAAAAACTTGTACTGCTATTGAATCTATGGAAAAATCCATTAACGAATGGTTCTTAACTGTATTTGGTACTAAATTGTATTTAGCACTTGGTTCCACTACTGCAACAGCTGCCGAGTTAATTCAATCGCAACGTACATTATTCCGTAAGGTGAGCCAATCTGTTGGTGAGGCTAAGGCTAAACGATATTCTGAACGGCACCTAACAGATCTATTTAATCCAAATAGTTTGTATAATACAGTTCTTCATGGCGAGCGGGAATGTTCCATTTGTCACACTTCAACAGCAACATTATCGCCTTATGGTAAGGATACCGATGCTGAGGCTTGTCCAATTTGTAATGGCTTGTATCGCTTAGGGGAACAGATTGTTGACAGTCGAGATACTGTCTTTGTATTAGCTCGTCCAAATGATAGTCATACTTGTGAAAGTATTCCAAAGGTTGAAGTATATGTTAACAACTGGAATGATGATGCGGACAATTTTAGACTCTATCTCTATGTAGTTCCTGAAGCATCATTACAAAAGTTTGAAGCTAATCATGAGATTTTAAGAATCTACTCTAAGAATACAGCAAAAACAGGACATAATGTATTTAATCGTATTTGGCTAGCAGATTATGTAGCACGTAAGGATAATGGTCAAGTTTATGAATTTGAAGAACTTGCCGCATCTAGTGGCTTAGGTGATGATAAAGGTATTAAACGACTTGGTGTATTGCGAGCAGACGTAGATAACCTTGGTGCTGCCTTTATCGGAGGCTTTATTTCTGAGGGTTCTGATAAATTTAAATATGGTACTTTATCACGCTATGCTGACTTATCTCGTGATTTAGCAATGTTTTTTAAGGTTGCTGTTAATAAAATGGCTCAAGGTGATGTGCAAGGTTTTGGTACATCTGTTACACCATTTACTATTTGGGCTAATAAAAAAGTTACGATTAGAAAAATTCACGTTATTTACTCCGGTGGTGACGATGTATTCCTTGTTGGTGCATGGGACGAATTGTTAGAATTGGCAATTGATATTCGTGAAAAATTGGCAGAGGTTACAGATAATAAAATTACTATGTCTGCTGGCCTAGCTCTATTCTCTCCATCCTATCCAATCAATCAAATGGCAACGATTACAGGCTTACTTGAAAGTGTAGCTAAAGATAATGACGGTAAAGATAGTATCGCTTTATTTGGATTTGAAACAAATAAAAATGCTAATGGTGAAGAGCGCATATGTCGTCATGTGTATAAGTGGGAAGAGCTCATTAAAAATGTCATTGTAGATAAGCTCAATACATTGGATCAATTATTTGTTATTCCAGGTATTAATGAGATACAACAATCCAAAATGAAATTGGGTAAAGGTCTAATTTATAAGCTGATGGAATTGTTACAAGGTATATTAAATGATAGAGCTTTAGGTAAACATATTAATGTGGCCCGTATACTCTATTTACTAGCAAGATTAGAGCCTAAGAAAAATAATCCTACCTATGAATCATATAAAAACTTTGTTACAGCTATTCATAGGTGGATTCAATCAGAAAAAGATTGCAAAGCGTTATTAACAGCTTGCAACCTCATTGTTTACTATATGCGTGATACGAAGTGAGGATAATTATATGGCACAAGATACATTTAATTGGAGTTTAGACCTTGTTAAGGTGGCAGAGGCCGTTATTAATAAGTTAGATAAAAATAAAAATGGTAATGCTTTTTTATTAAAATATGCACAGTTACGTAAAATTTTATCAAGCGTAGTAGCGATTAAAAATAAATTGAGTGTTGCTCAACGAAGAAGCAAAGCTTTTGATAAGTTACCTGATGATATTGCAATGGATGTACGTTTTTTAAAAACTACACTTTTGTACCAAGCTGGTCGTATTGAAGAATCTGTTGGTCGTGGTAAAAAAGTTTATCCAGTAAAGCAATTGATTGATATTAGTAAGCTTTTAAACATGATTGAAGATATTGGAATAGATATTAAGCGTTTTGATTTACTTTGTAAATATGTAGAGGCTTTAGTGGCGTTCTATAAATATCGTTCTGTAGAGCTATCTCAATCACCAGAACCGGCATTTAATACTAATCAAAATAATCGTCCATCAGTTGGTAATCGATAATAGGAGGAGCTTAACATGGAGAGCAATGATAAATTAAAATCCTTACGTGGTAAATTACTAATTACAGGTACTATTAAACTAGAAACAGGTATGCATATTGGAGCTAGTAATGATTTTGCACCTATTGGCTCCGTTGATACACCATTTATTCGTGATGTAGTTACTCAAGAGCCAATTATCCCTGGTAGTTCTATTAAAGGCAAATTACGTACCTTACTAGCTAAAAGTCATTGTGACGATTATATAATGAATGATATTAAAGAGGATAAAGAAGAAATTAAACGTTTATTTGGTTCTGTAAATCCTGTAAAACCAGCTCGGTTACAGTTCTATGATTTATTTATCACAGATGAAACTCGTCAATTGTTTGCTAATATAGATACTGATACGTATATGGGTGAAATCAAGTTTGAAAACGTTATTAACCGTGTTGATGGTAGTGCTAATCCTCGCCAAATTGAACGTGTCCCAGCAGGTACTGTATTTGCTTTTAAAGTAGCATATAATATTGAAAATGAAGCTGAAGTCACTGAAGACATGCAAATTTTACAAGAGGGTCTTGCATTGTTAGGTATCGACTATTTGGGTGGCCATGGGTCTCGCGGCTACGGTCGTGTAAATATTTCTATTGATGACGTGAAGCCAGTAGGTAATAGTGCTATTAATACGCAGGATTTATTAGATATATTAAGAAAGTAGGTTGTTATTATGAACTACTATCTATATCCATTGCGTTTTGTTACACCGGTACATTTTGGGGATACCTCAGAAGGGGGTAGTTTAGAAACTATTTCCCTCACATTAGGATCCGATGCATTATTTGGTGCATGTTGTCATGAAATCAGCCATGATACAGGTTTATTACAATCTTTTATCGATTCTGTAGAAAATCAGCATATTGTGCTATCTAGTTTGTTTCCATACTGCATAGATAATGGTGAGTATCAATTGTATGTACCTACACCTATCATGCAAATTGATTCAAAAGAGCTGCCTATAACAAGTTTTGCAGAGACAAAACGGGTAGCTACAGAGCAAAAGAAGATTAAGAAAATTGAGTATATTCGTGCATTACAGTTACAAAATTTTAGTCAGTATATAGAGACCGATATCTCACAAAAATATATGCCTAGTTTTGGTGCAAAACAAACATCTACACAAGTAAATATGCGTGGAGAGAAAAGTAGACCATATTATGTGGGAAGCTATCAATTTATGTCACATGCGGGACTATACCTTATTGCAGGATTTAATGACGATACAAGCCGAGAGTTATTTGAATGTATACTTGAAGTTTTAGGCATATCTGGTATTGGTGGTAAACGCAGTGGTGGTTATGGGAAATTTGAATTAGCTGATGATCCTATTGAACTAGAGGCTCAAGGTATCTATAAAGATATCTCTGCTTTATATGCATTGATTCATAATAAGCAAGGAAAGATGATGTGCATTAGTGCCTGTGTTCCAACTAGTGATGAAGTGGCTACTTTAAAACAAGGTTCTTATAAATTACAAAAGCGTGGTGGCTTTGTAGGCTCTACTGGAAGTGAGACTCAAGTAAAGCGTAATTCCTATTATGTTGTTAAAGAAGGATCTGTTTGTCCAAAAGCATTAGTCGGACAAATGCTTACTATTACGGGGGATAGTTTACCACATCCTGTATATCGTAATGGTATGGGCTTATGGATTGGGGTGGATTATGAGTAATCGTATAGATCATGCACAATTATCGCTCACTATTGTGAGTCCTACCAATATTGGTGGCCCTGAAAAGCTAACGACTAAGGACTATATGTACAATTACGATGCTGGTGAAGTATACCTACTTAATAACTACGAGTGGTTTCGTTTTTTAGCACAGCTTAATAAATTAGCTGAATTTGAAGCATATATGCAGGATGAAATGGTAAGATCAAATGGCCGAACTATGTATGATTGGGCAAAAAATACTATTGGTGCATCTCAATTAACAAAAGATACATTAGGCCCTGCTATTGGCTCAATCATGAAATCATCGATATATAATAAAGGGCGTAAAAACTCATTGAATGACATTACTCCTCAGATTCGTGGAGCAAATGGGGATGTTTATATCCCTGGTAGCTCTATTAAAGGTGTTATTGATAGTGCTATTGTTTCACATATGCTCCGTATAGACGCCAGGTTTAGATCTACAGTGCAACAAAAGCTAAAGGAAGTTTTACAGAAATATAGAGATTTTCAATATGATAAGAAGCGTTGTAAACGTGAAATCGGTTCTATATTACGAGAAGTAAACAAGTTGATTGATCGTAATATACAAGTACTGTTTCGGAATTCAGAAAAGAGAGTTAATGGTATTTTAGCTAGTGCTTTCCGAGGTATTTCTGTTTCTGATGCTATGCCTATGAGTGTGATTCAAACAGAGGTATTAAAGAAAGAGGATTCTTGTGTTGAAGAAGATGGAACTCATGATATTTCTGTACATCGTGAGTGCATTTTACCAAATCAACAGTTCTCCTTTACATTAACCCTTGATACAGCTATGACTAAAGAAATAGGGATTACTAGTATCGATCAAGTATTAGATATTTTACAGGAAGACTTCGATGCTACTCATAAGTTATTAGCATCTAAATTTAAGAAGGTTAATCCGACTGTCTTTAAAGCACTAGACTCAGCTAATGCTTATATTGGAAGTAATACAGGGTTTATTCAAAAGACTATTATTATGGCTGCTTTTACAGATGACAAAAAAACAGGAATTGATATTATTAGAGCTATTTTAGATGTAAATTTTCAAAAGGCTAAACATGATACTAAGGATAAATTATTGGCACCACGAGCGATTAAATTAGTAAAGTGGAATGGCAATTATTATGAGATGGGGGGCATTCATATTGGCAGATAATGTTGAAATTATGGCCATTGAGTTAGCAATAACAGCAGATCCATCGATTAAAATTGTACAGTCCATAGGTAGCGTGCTACATGGCGTCTTAATGGAGTTAGTAGGGACAGAATACGCAGGTCAGTTGCATGAAACGGGCCTGCGCCCTTATAGCCAATATATCTATTTTAATAAAGAAAAAGGTCAATATATTTGGCGCCTTTCCGCTGTAACAGCAGAGGCTGTTGAGCGTATATTACGACCAGCACTAGATATGCCTG
>ERZ773079.576-NODE-576-length-23787-cov-16.483103_pt1 | contig 23787 bp, 25 predicted proteins | sample MGYA00511355_ERZ773079 | MGnify/ENA primary metagenome ERZ773079 (study PRJEB29015, sample SAMEA2737979) | human oral metagenome | biome: human oral; feature: human-associated habitat; material: dental | place: China | collected 2117 ... | reverse complement strand
AGAATGCGCTTTTCCTCACCTGGGCAAACGTGGCGGCACCTCACGGAAAGGCGCATTCTGCGACCCCCAGACGAGCCAACTGTGCCTTTCCACCCATAACGGAGCTACGTCTTTGCGATGACCTCGGGAGGGCCGAACCCGTTCTCATCCCTGTGCCCCTAAGTCGTCGGCATCACCCACAACCCTTTCGATCACATCGCGTGCAGCCTGCAGGGCGCCGATCGTCTCGTCGATATGCAACATCTTTGCGCGCAGTGCCCGGACGGACTTGGGACAGAGCGTTGAGACACCGCCATCCCACGAAAGGCAGGGCGCAATCTGCGCTATCTCATTTGTGGAGAATCCTGCGGCAATGAGCGCCTGCACTCCTTTTGCCACCTCGATGTCGGCGGATCCATACACGCGATACCCCAGGTCGTCGCGCCTTGGTGCCAGCAGGCCCTGCGCCTCATAGTGGCGCAGCGACCGCGCCGAGACTCCCGCCGCGCGGGCGGCTTCATTGATCCTCATACGACCCCTTGCCTTCACATTGATGTCAATCCCTACCATAGTAATAGCGCAGGAACACGCTTTTCAGCGAAAGGAGAACGGATGATCATCGATAGCATAGAGCACGTGATGCTCCCCACCGAATCGCAGGTCGCGCAGCTCGACGAGGCGGGTGTCGACCAAGCGGTGCTGTTCACCACAACTCCCCATCCTGAGCGGGCCGCCGCAGCAACGCTCAAGGACATCGAATCGGAGATGACCGTCCTCTACAAGATCCTTGGCGCAACGATGGACGTCGCCACCCGGTCCTCGCAGATGGTGGGGATAATTGAGGAGATGAGGAGGGCTATGGATGCGTACCCCCGACCGATTCCCCGCAGCGTTCGGCCCGGTTCCGCTGGGCCTTGACCAGCCGCACACTCATGAGTGGGTTGAGCGACACGTGCTGGCGAACGGCTTCGTGGGGCTGGGAGAGTTTACTCCCGGAGATGACGAGCAGATGCGCGACATCGAGATCGTGGCTGCCGTCTCCGAGGAGTGCGGCGGACTTCCACTCTGGGTGCACACGTTCACCCCTGTCACAAGACGGGGGATACGGACGCTTGGCGACATCGCCAGGCGTCACCCCCACGTACCCATCATATTCGGGCACGGTGGGGGATACAGCTGGATGGACACCGTAGCCATCGTACGTGACCACAAGAACGCTTGGTTCGACCTCTCGGCTGTGTTCAGCCCGCTTTCGGCACGCGTCGCGATGAACGAGGTACCCGACCGCTGCCTGTTCGGCACCGACGCACCCTACGGCGATCCGGTACTCTCACGCGCCCTGATCGAGCGGACGAGCCCTTCCGATGCCGTCACAGAGGCCGTGCTTGGCACGAATGTACAGCGACTTCTCAAGATATAAGCACTTGAGACGAGCTATATGAGCCCGCCCATGTGTGCATACAAGACCACTGCGATGTCCAGGATGATGAAAAATGGCAAACCCCAGACGAAGTGCCATTTCTTGGTCTTGTGGCGAACGACGTTCATGGCAATCATTCCGCCAACGGAGCCGCCAACGAGGCAGAGCCCAAGCAAGCGCGCCTCTGGAGCACGCCTCCCGTAGTCGTTGCCACTCTCTGCAACATGCTTATCCCAGGCGAATGCGACGAGGGTGATGACGTTAAGCACAGCCAGGTAGATACCCATGACCCTCAGCTTGTCCAGATCCCAGCCAGAGAGGATGCCACCGATGCTCGTATCAAGCGTTATGAGCCCGAATTTTGCGGCGACTACAAGCCCCCATACGATAAGACAGACGATGGCAAGAAACCACCACGCGATGTTATTCTTGTTCATGCGGTGCCCACGGCCGAGGCCACCCCATACAAACAGCGCGAGCAACATGCCGACCGCGCCTCCTGCAATCGGAAACACATCGAGGATCAGCGAGTTTGCCGCCGAGTTATCAAGATCGGGATTAACCATGCAGAGAAAAAAGTCAACGGTGAACGCTAGGAACGTCACCACGTTCATTATGATCAAGTAGAGAAGAAATGAGTCCAAGGCTACCCCTTTGTGCTCGCCGCCCGCAGTTCGCTCTTTTATAGCCCTTCACGCTGCCATCCACACAGCCATACGTCAAAGGATATGTAGGGGAAACCCTATAGCTCGATGCCTCACTTGGAAGCGATCCTCAGGCTCTTTGCCATGACAGCCATACCATCGCATTGACAACGGACGATGCCTGGACGTGCGAGCGCCGATGACGCTTATCTCAGTACTGCAGTTAGCTAGCACATATCTGACATGGCGTGAGGCCGCTCGATTGCGCCTCGCCGAGCGTCGTCTCCGTAATGGACTTTGCCCTGCCAAGACCACGGCAGTGCTCATCAAAATGGTACCTCTTGCCGGTCTGTGTGACGTATACGGTCCGACTGTTGTTGTCATGCTGTGCAACAGGTTGCGCCTGCGTCGGAGCGCTTGCAGTCGCCTGGGGCGTCGCCTCGGATTCTTCCTGATCGGTCTGAGGTGCGGTGGAACCGCCGCCCTCCGACTCGCCATCGACAGTCTGCGACGCGGAGTCATCGGTACCTTGTCCCGAGGAGTCCGCCGTGGGCGATGTGGTGACCTGTGTCTCCTCAGTTTTAGCGTCTTGTTCCTGCGTAGGTGACGTGGTGGTCTGTGCAACCTCGCCGCCAGACACACGCTCAGCGGAACTCGAGGCCGAGGAGGAACCGGAGCATCCGAGGGCTGCGCACAGGCACAGTGTAAGGATGCCGGTTAACACTGTCCGAGCAACGCTACCTCCAGTTAGGCCTTTCACTCTCACGGCATGTCCCTCCATACGATGTGCCAAAGACTGCGATGCGACGCTCACCTCTCCCCCAGAAGTGAAAGTCGTGTGGGTCGAACAACCGCGACATTATACATATTATTCAGCTGTCTCTATCAATATATATGTGTCACCATAAAAGCTGGATATGTTCAGTCATCGACGGGAAGGCATAGCTCGCTGAAAGGCATGCCTCCCAACAATCGCTTGAAAGAGCACGCTCCCCCGCATCGCACCAGACGATGGATACCACAACTCGCCCGAGCGACACGCGACGATGTGCGCCTACTGCCAATCGGCCGTCCCGACGATGATCCTCTCGTCGCATGCCATGGGGCTCAAAGAAGCGCTTCATCGTGACCGACGAAGCCCGGGCGCCAAGGCCGGCCAGCTGCGCGGAGCCAGTTTGTGCGATCAGGTCCCACTACCTGCTGGCATCTCGGAGCCGATCATGCTTTCGACTGACCGTATGCGATCAAGCAGAGAATTGCAGGAGCTCTCAATCGCACCAAACGTACCGATAGCCTCCTCTATGATCCATGCAAGAGGCGCAGGCCTGGGCGACGCTGCCTGAAGCATCCTAGCCATAGGCAGGAGGTCCCGCGCCGAGGGAGACAAGATGGTGGACTGCCGGATTGAGTAGGCAAGATGCTCCATGGTCCTCAACCCTTCCCGCCGTTGGTCGGCGTCAGAAGACGATATGAGAACAGCGAGACAATGGTTCAGCGCATCGTGAACGTCACCCCAATAGCGAGTCAGCTCCTTCAATCCCTCGCGCAGGGTCTTGGTACCCTTCCCTACCCCCTCGCCAAAGGTCTGACTCCAGGCAAGATACGATGTAGCGCTGCCCTGTGATGGAGCTGGGTGCTCGTGTGCGAAGGCACTAATGTCGTCGATGCCCGTCACAACCCTCGCTACCGCATCGTTGAACGGTGGGATATCCTGCCCCAGCCTATCAAATGCTTCAATCAGCCCGTCTGCCTCCCCCCGCCCATGCCCTTTCTCGGCGATGTCAGAGGCGTCCTCATGAGCTGTCCCCCGCTCCATCAACTCCCTGAGCTTCGATACGATCTCGGCGACCTTCGCCTGATACGCAGTGGAGCCTATACTGAGGCCACGTAGCTCAGATACGGATATCCTCTGATGCTTGTCTATCGCCTTGAGAACGGGATCGTTGGGCATGGCTCTCCTGACGGCCCCGTAGTCCTGCCACACCAGTGACAGCACCTGTGAGCCTGGTACGCCCCTCATCCGATCATCGAACTGCGTGAGCTCGTCTCGACATGCGGGATTCCGCAGATAACGGGGGGTTACAGCAGGCATCAAAACGTTAGCGATTCCCAAGCTCCCGTTCATTGCGGCCTTCCAGTCCTCCCCCCAGTTGATTGAACGCTTGTCGACAAAGACGTTGAGGGTCGATCCCATCTCATACTCATATTCGCTCTTGATCTGGTCGACGAGTCCTATGATGGCACCTCCCAGATGTGCGTCATCGGCATGGGAGTAGCTCAGAAAGACATTCGCATCTACGGGCAACGCATCCGCAGAAGACAAGGGATTGGCATCCGCTCTCATCACCGGGTTGCCCAAAAGCGATCCATGCGCATCAGACACGAACGCTCCATCCTCCCAGAGAGCCGATACGGGAATCGCCCATAGGCGATCGTCCTCTTTGATGACTTGGCTGCCCGTATATATCACAAACCCACGACTCAGGCGCCCATCTCTGGACGCAAGGGCACGCAGCCCCTTGAAATCGTCCTGCTTGACAGTCTCTGAGCTCTTGACCTCGATACCAACAAGCTTCCCAGCATCGTTTTTCAAGACAAGATCGACCTCGCGTGGTGACACACCCGCCTCTCTCCAATAGAAGCAATCGGGCCGCTCCTGAGACCACTGGCATGCCGGGATGACTTGTTGCACCACAAACGACTCAAGAAGGTTTCCGAACTCCTCTGGCTCGCGCGTCATATCATGTCCCGACATCCTCAGCGCCTCGACCGAAAAAGAGGTGTCTACCGGGTGCACCTTCGCTCGGGCATAGGGCTGCCTCGTTGGTCGGGTGGCTAGGTTTGGAAGCGTGTGAATAAGGCAGCGCCTGATAAATATGCTTATATACCTATTGATTGTCCTGACATCATATCCCAGCTCGGATGCGACCTTGCTGACATTCAGGATGCCACCTGGGTACACAAGCAACCTCTGCAAGATCTTTTGTGCAATGTTCTTATCAAATCTCTCCTCAGGAAGAAGCGTGTCCCCCAAAACGCTATCGATGTCATCGCGTATCGATAGCCCACGCTCGCTGGTGCTCATCAGCCGTGTGTCCACAGCATACTTTGGGAACCCGCCGGTGGACATCATCAACCCAAGGTCATCCATCGTCAGACGAGATCCATACGTAAGGTCAGGCTCTGAGTGCCAGAAGCTATCAACGATGTTGAACGTAGACCTATGAAGCTCTGCCTGGGTCAGAGGGTAGAGTGAGAACCTCCTCACACGCCTTGTTAGGGGATCCTGACCGCCCAGCCCCGAGCGTGCGATAGATGCTGACCCCGTAAGTATGAAAAGTATGTCCTGTCCCGGCTTCTGGTCCGTGTACTCTTTCACCGCAAGCGGAATATCCTTGGCGAGCTGAGCCTCATCAATAATCGCCGGCACCCTGATGCGTTGTATCCAAGCCGCCGCATCCGACGACGCCTGTCGCAATGTGCCCGCATCTGCCAGCGTGTAATAGGCGTATCCGTGCGACTCCAGCTGCCTGCGCGCAAGCGTGGACTTCCCGACGGCACGCGCACCCTCAAGCACGACAACCTTGCTGTGCGCACGGAGGATCTCGCCCGCAAGTGGGCGCTCGTAATACGTCATCATAGAGGCAACTCCAAAGGTTTATAGTATTCAATGACATAATTATATAGCATCCAATGCCATACATCCACAACCTCCCCATGCACGAGGGCGAGAGGAGCACGGCCACGAGCGTGACCAACCGGACCACGAGCGTCTCGGCAGCCCCCATCGTGACGCCCAACGTGAGCACACTCGCCTCGACGGACATTATGGCCATCGATCAGGCCTCCGTCGATATGGTCTGTGTGATGAAGCCAGAGGAGAGCCGCGACCTGACCGGGCGCATGACGAGCCGCCATGGCCTGCGCCACGTCTCGCACATGAAGGCGCTGGGCATCGGGCACGACCGCTACGTGCTGATCGACCTCGACCACAGCGGCAGGCGCATGACCGTGCACGAGGCCGTCGAGAACTTGACCCCCCTCGCAAGCCAAGGGAACCACGAGGCTACCCCAAGTGGCCCCACACTTGCGAGGGTCCCGCGCCTCAAGACCTTCGCGAAGGCTAACAGTTTGTATCCTCGCTAGAAGTTATGATTTCCGTAGGCTACACTGGGGTGGCAGTGCAGGAGAACGCTGGAGGTGTTGCAGAATGGATACCAAGATGGGCGGCCCGATGGGTCGCAGGTCGTTTCTCGGCATGATGGCAGCGGGAGCAACGCTCGCACTCGCGGGCTGCAAAGGGCCGCAGGAAGGCACCGCTGGCGGTGCGTCATCCTCGGCCTCGACAACAGATCTCTCTGGACGGCACCTTAGCTTCGTGGGCGATGACGCCTTCGCGCCCTATCGCTACGTCGAGATGCAGTCCGACGGCACCCAGAAGGTCGTGGGCCTTGACATTGCCGTTGCAGACGAGATGGCCAAGCGTCTTGGCTTTACGTACGACTTCGAGCCGCAGCAGTTCGCCGCCACACTGGCCTCCGTTCAGGCGAGCGACACCTCCTTCACGATGGCCATGTCCTCGAATGCCGAGCGCGAGCAAAGCTATGACTTCACCCGCGGCTATTACCAGCCGCTCGTCGGCGTGCTCACCCTGGGCGGCGACCCCATCACGAGCGTGGATGGCCTTTCGGGCAAGAGCATCGCCTGCACCACCGGCACCGTGCAGAACAAGTTCGTCGCTGCCGTCCTGCCAAACGCCGACATCCACACCTACGACGGCGGCAACCAGTGCCTCCAAGAGGTCCTTGCCGGCCGCATCGACGCCTACCTGTGCGACGGCGCCGAGGGCCAGTCCATGCGCGACGCCAATGGCGGCCTGGTGCTTGGTCTTCTCGGCCGGGCCGAGACGAAGGACTACGTGGGCGTCTACCGCATCATGGCCACGAAGGGAGCATCGTTCGTCGCGGCCTTCGACCAGTGCGTCGGCGAGATGCTCAAGGACGGCACCATCGACCAGTTCATTGGAACCTACGTGGGCACAGACTTCAAGTGGGGCGGGGACTTCTCGGCCTCTGGCACGGCGACAAAGGGCGTGGGTTCCGCCACGCCGGGCTAGCCAGAGGGCCGTATGAACTTCTCGCTCATCGAACCCTATGCGCCCATGTTCGTGGGTGGCCTCGTCGTCACCCTGGAGGTGACGGGAGCCGCCTTACTCCTGGCGTTTGTGCTGGGGTTTCTCATCTCCGTGCTCAAGGTGCTGCCGTGCGAGCCGCTTCGCGTGATCCTAGACTTCTACACGTCAATCTTTCGCGGCATACCGCTCATCGTGCTGCTCTTCATCACGTACTTTGGGATGCCGCAGCTCACTGGCTACAAGATCTCGATGTTCGCGGCATCCGTGCTTACACTTGGACTCAACGGGTCAGCCACCGTCTCGGAGACCGTCCGTGGCGGCATCGAGGGCGTCGATCGCGGCCAGTACGACGCCGCACGCGCCCTGGGCCTGCCCTACCCTTCGATGATGTGGGAGATCATCATCCCGCAGGCACTGCGCTCGGTTGCTCCGGCGCTGGTCAATGAGGCCATCACGGTGCTCAAGAGCTCGTCTCTGGTGGCGACGATCGGCCTCATGGACATGATGCGCGCGGCGCAGAGCGTCCAGGCGCTCACGTACCGCGCGTTCGAGCCGTTTGTTGTTGTCGCCGCTGTCTACTACGTGATCGTCATGGCACTTGTGGCGCTGAGCCGGCGCCTGGAGCGCCACCTGAGGCGGAGCTAGACGGCCAAAGACCGCCTCGCCGCATCGAACTGCCTTTTTTGTCTCGGACGTTCGGCATCTTCGTGCCCGTGCGGCCTCACGGGCGGATGCGAAAGGTCTTTGGCGCCAGTCGATAGACGAGGACGCTCGCCACGATGCAATAGCATACGCAAAAGGCAATGAGTGCCACGCCAAAGACCAGTGCGGGCAGTCGCACCCACATCATTAGGTAGCAGACGGCATAGGTCACCGCAGTCATGACGCGGTACGTCCCACTCCTCATCTCCGTGCCTGCGTTATAGGGCTGCAACAGGTAATAGAGGGTCAGATAGTGCACAGAGAGAAAGACGCTCATCACCGTGACAGACACGAACAGCACCACGTAGTCCACGGGGGCATCTGTGCCACCGGAGAGGTAGAGCAACGACGTGAGCGCTGCACCGATCACAGCAGCTGGCAGCAGGTTCACCTTGACGATCTCTCTGAGGCGGATCCAGAACAGCCGCAGAATGCTTTCCGGCTGCTTGTAGAACGGATAGGTCAGCAGGCTGCGATCACAATTGACGAACAGCGTCTGAGTAAAGCCCGACCCACGATTGATCGCGTACATCACAAGGACCATATGCGGCAGATAGGACATCAGCGAGTCGTTCACGCTGAGCCTGAACGACGGGAGTTGCCGCATCGCGACCACGCAGCCGACGAACACGATAAGGGCAGCTACGACAATCCGCCTCGCCGATCTCCAGAGAAGCCCCTGGTGTCGCTTGATGAACAGCTCATTCAGGTATTCAAGACCTTTTCTCTGGCTTGTGATGCCCGTATCCACACTGATGCTCTGCCTGATCGCATCCAAGCGAACGCCTTGCAAGGTGACCGGATGGGTCACGACCGCATCCTGCAGCAGCTCCTTACACATCGTGGGATAGTGGGCAAAGGTCAGTATCTTCCACAGTGCCGGTATGCCTAGAAGGGCACCTGCGACCATACAGGGCACAGCCACTGTCACAGGAATCATGAGCCCCATGAGTGGAAGGGCGTATGCGACGCCCAGCAGCAGGAACATCACGACCCACAGCGACGCTGCGTCTCTCATCTCGCTATGCACCCGTCCGCCCTTTTCATAATCCCATAGCCATCTTACGCTGTAGACCATCTTAACGCCCACCACGTACAGCGGAACAAGCAGGCACTGCCCAAGAGACAGGCCAGCCGGCAAGGCAAACACCAACGTACACAGCGTGAAGCCGACAAGCGCCTTCGCAAGCACGTAGAGGTAATTGACGAGGGTGTATTCCCGCGCGTCCATGCCAAGCAGGACAACGGCATAGTACTTGTCCTTTGACGGATCGAACAGATAAGTGTCCGTTGTCGCGCCGATCAGGGAGAGCAGCAGAAACAGGTGGAGCAAGAGCTGTGCTCTGGCATGTGCGGAGAGGTCCAGCAGGCTCGCGGGCACCATCACCATAAGGACAACGTACAGGGCCTTCCCGACAAACACCGACAGGATCTCCCACACTACGGACAGGACGTTCGCAAGCAGCTTGAACTCGCAGTGCCGATACACATCGGCAGGAACAAGTCGCCTCAGCAGGGGGACCTGCCTGAGGGCATACAGGATCGAGTTGACGCGGTAGGTATTTCTCAGCGAGAAGGACAGTCGCAGGGTCTTACGCATCGCCCTCCTCCCTCAGCGCCGCGATGATCTTGTCCTTGAACTCCCCGTTGTCGAGGTCGGACTTGTCGACGGCCTCAAGAACGCCATGGTTCAGCAGCACGATCTCATCACACAGGTCCAACGCCAGATCCAAGAGGTGCGTCGAGAAGACGATGATTCGCCCCTCCTTCAAGGAGCGCAGCAGCTGCTTCATCTCCTCTGCGACCACAACGTCAAGGGAGGTCAAAGGCTCATCCAGCAGCATCAAGTTCGGTCGGGCGATGATGCTGACCAGCATCTGCATCTTGCTCTTCATGCCGTGGGAGTAATCCTTGAGCAGCCTGTCCCTGTCCCCCACCTCGATGCTCATGTCATCGAAGTAGTCGTCGATGGACCTTGTGTCGCGCAGCTCGTCCGCGTGGATGTCCATAAAGAACTTCAAGAACTCCCGTCCGGTAAGGAACTCCGGGACGGTCGGCGTCGAGAGGACGTAGCCGATGTCCTCGGGCAAGACGTCCCTGACGCCATCCACCGTCTCAAAATGGAAGGTTCCGCCATCAGTCCGGATGTCCCGGTTAAGGCAATTGAAGAGGGTCGTCTTCCCTGCACCATTCCTGCCGAGCAGGCCGTATATCTTCCCCTCCTCAAAGGTGAAGCTGATGTCCCTCAGGACCTCCTTTGCGTCGAAACGCTTCGACAGCTGCTCTATGACAAACCTCATGTCCCCCTACCCTCTGTTTCTGGAGACAGCCCTGGACGGATGCGGCGACGGTGCGCTTTATCAAGGTGGGACCACAGCCTGACTGCAAGGCAGTCACGCGCAATCACCTAAGGGGAAGGGCGAGCAGGGCCATGCGCCTGCGACGCACGCCCCATGCCCCCCTCCTTCTGGCAACCAAGGAGTACACCCATTGGGGCAATGCTACCATCAAATGCCCCCGGCATGTGCCGCCTCGAAGGATGTGCGGACGCGCGCCCAAAGGCTCCTGCGGGACCCTGGGCTACCTGGACCACCTGGTCCACCGTACGTGGCGATGACCTTTGGGGAGTCGTAGGGACGATCTTTCTCAGGAAGACGACGTTCCTTCGATCATCGCTCGCGCCCTTCAAACGCATCCGCGCACGGGGAGGTTTGGCACACCTCTTTGGCTGCCTGGCGAGGGCGAACTGGCGCCTGCCTTCGTAGAGACCCTCGTAGAAACGGGGCGGTGGGCTATCGGAAGCGTTGTGTCGCTATAAATGTGCGGGAATGCTCAGATATGGCATGAAAAAATATGCGGAAATGCACTATATTGAAGTCTAATAAAGTACGGAAATGAGGTGTGGAGATGTTCAAACGCAAAATCTACAGTGTCATGCAGGAGTGGAAGCTTCGTTCCGACGGTAAGACGGCGCTGCTGATCGAGGGTGCGCGACGCGTCGGCAAATCAACCGTAGTTGAGGAGTTCGCAAAGAATGAGTATCGTAGTTATATCCTCATCGACTTCGCCGAGGCGGCGCACGACGTCCGGGAGCTCTTCGAGGACGTGTCGGACCTGAACTACCTTTTCCTCCAGCTCCAGCTGCGCTATTCGGTCCGTCTCTTCGAACGAGAGTCTCTTATCATCTTCGACGAGGTGCAGCTCTGCCCCATGGCGAGGCAAGCCATAAAGAAACTTGTCAAGGACGGGCGCTATGACTACATCGAAACGGGTTCGCTTATCTCGATACGAAAGAACACTGCGGGCATCCTCATTCCAAGTGAGGAAGAGCGAGTCCAGATGCATCCCATGGACTATGAGGAGTTCATGTGGGCACGTGGCAACGATTCGACGCTATCCTTGTTGAAGGATGCCTTTGTCTCGAAGGCACAGCTTGGTGAACAGACGAACCGAAGGCTCATGCGTGACTTTCGTCTCTACATGCTTGTGGGTGGGATGCCACAGATTGTCGACACCTACCTGCAGACGAACAACCTCCGGGAGGTAGACGGCGCCAAACGGATGATCATCAACCTGTATGAGGAAGACTTCCACAAGATCAGCCCATCGGGAGTGCTGGCACTTCTCTTCGACGCCATACCGGCACAGCTGGCGAGGAAGTCATCGCGGTACCACGTGTCAAGCGTCCTTGCCAACCGCCGAGCTGCAGACATCCTTGAGGAGATTGCCGAGCTGCGCGAGTCTAAGACCGTGCTGGTCGCCTACCATGCAAACGACCCGAACGTGGGGATGTCCTCGAACGTCAACCTGGAGAAGTTCAAACTGTATCTTGCGGATACCGGATTGTTCGTTACCCTCTCATTCAAGGATGCGGACATGACCGAGAACGTTGTGTACGAGAAGCTGCTCGCCGACAGGCTTCCCGCGAACCTAGGGGCCGTGTATGAGAATGTCGTGGCGCAGGAGCTGGCTGCACACGGACACCGGCTCTTCTACCACACGTGGCCAAAGGAGGGGGCAAATCGCAACTACGAGATCGACTTCCTCGTCCCTGATGGGAAAAAGATCTGCCCGGTCGAAGTCAAGTCGTCCAAGTACAGCACGCACCCTTCGCTCGACGCGTTTAGCCAGAAGTACCCCTCGAGGGTCGGCAGCCAGTATCTGGTCTACACGAAGGACATGCGCAGCGACGGTGCTATTACCTGCGTTCCAACATACATGTCTTGCTTCTTGTAGGCCACAGAACGCGGGAGTTTAGAAGGCTCGATCCACGTGGCGAGGAGGCAATGGGAATGTTGTTTCATAAGGTGAGGGATGTTGCCGCACTGCCAGACATGAAGCTCAGCGTCCAGTTTGCGAACGGGGTCACCAAAGTGTACGACACGAAATCCCTCGACAGGAGGCTTCCCGCTTTCAGGGCACTCAGGAACGGGGCGCTGTTCGGGTCCGTGGAGGTGGGCTAGGGCGGTTACGGGACCGTCTGGGGCGATGACCTCGATCTGTCATGCGACGAGCTGTGGGAGAACGGTATGGAGGTCAAGACGCCCTTTGACGGGCTCATGTCGTTCTCGGACGCAAGCGAGCTCTGGGGCCTGAGTGAGTCGACGCTGCGTAAGGCCGTGGCGTACAGCAAGAGAAAGCCGAAACTCGCGTGGGATAACGAGTGAGGCCCGACTCAGACGCCGGACTTCACTCGTAAGCTCTGCTCATGTGTTGGGTGTTCGGGTCGGGTAGGATGTGAGCATGTGGACAGCAACAGTCGTAGCATACCTCCCATAGAATCTCCCACAATTCTTGTACAGGACACGCCCTTCTGTGCTAGACTTGCTTTAGTAAGCCCGCCTGGCCTCTCAACGATGCACACTGGCGGGTTTTTGCCTATCTAAAGGACACCGTGTCCATGGAATATACTAAGCCCTTTCTCACCTTTGAGCAGCAGGCTGACCTCCTCATGAATGACCGAGGTATGGTTGCTGACCGAGACGACCTTATTAACCATCTTCGGGACGTGGGCTACTATCGCCTGAGTGGCTACTGGCACATCCACAAGAAACAGGACTCGGACGAGTTCTGGGAGGGTACCACGTTTTGGCGCATCTGGGACATGTACGTGTTCGATCGGCAGTTCCGCCTCGTGGTCTTTGATGCCGTAGAGCACGTGGAGGTCTACATGCACGTGCAGCTCGCATACATCCTTGCCGAGCAGACCGGCCCCTTCGGCTTCCTGGACAGGGGGAAGCTCCCCAGACTGAGCGAGAAGCGCTACGAGCACTTCATCGAGAAGTGCCACGACAGCTATGGGAGGGCCAAGAGAGGCGAGCCCTTCGCCAAGCACTTCCACAACAAGTACGGTGACCACCACGACCTGCCGCCCTACTGGATACTCGTGAACGTGATGGACTTCGGCATGGTGGTCGCCCTCTACAAGGGCTCACCCGTACTCGTGAGGAAGCAGATTGCGCACAACCTGGGCATTAACACCACGGTGCTCGACTCATGGCTGCTGACCGTCAACACCGTGCGCAACATCTGCGCCCACCACGGTCGCCTCTGGAACAGGACCATCGGTAACCCGCCTAAGATCCCGAGGTCACAACCTAAGTGGCACGACCCCTATGACGTGAAAAAACGACAAGATGTTTGGCACGCTCACCATGCTGAGCTACCTACTCGAGCGTATTGCACCAGACACGAGCTGGCGCAAGCGCCTGCTGGACATGATGTTCGGGCTCACGAGGCGCAACCAGGAGCGCATGGGCTTCACGGGTGAATGGCGCGAGTGTCTATTATGGAAGCCATACCTGTCCAATACCGAAAGCACCGAGGGCTAGTCTGTTGAGACCCCGCCTACGACCGTCACGAAAGGCCCCCAGGTGGCGATTAGCAATGCGGCCGGCCGCTCGAGTCTCTGCAGTACATCGTCAGACTCATCTCCTCAACCACGACCTCCGCCAGCCTGGAGGTGCGTTGCACGGTGGACCCGGCGGTCTACGAGCGCAGGATCAAGGTGGCAGGTAACGAGATGGAATCTATCGACATCGAGCGCGATGGCTTTCACGGTGAGTAGAGGTACTTCATCAGGCCAAGGCCCGACTAGTGGTTAGTTAATTTCGTTATGTTTTCTGAGCCCCGACCAGCCGACTCACGAGCCCATGTGCCGCTAGTTCGGAAGTATATTAGAATTTATTTCCGTTATTATCTACAAACCGGAGCAAAGAGAGCGGAAGACGCCATGTGGCCGAGCATCACGCACGAGACGTGCGCATGGGAACGTGACCTAGATGAGCTGGCACTCATCCCCAAGAGCCGCAGGAGGAAGATTCTATCGAGCTACGAGGCCGCAGTTCCCGCGACCATCGCCAGCGAGGCGGTCAGCCTGCCACGGGGGCTGTCACAGCGCATCTTGGAGGTGGAGGTCGCCATGGCGCGCTTCGACCAGACACAGGCAGTACGCTCCTACGACCTCCCGGCACTGCTCCTCAGGAGCGAGTCCTCATCTAGCTCCCAGATCGAGCGGCTGACGTCCAGCGTACGCAACGTGGCGCTCGCCGAACTGACGGACAAGGCTCCTGCTAACGCCCTGATAATCGCTGGCAACGTCGCTGCCATGCGTGAGGCCTTGCGCCAGCAAGGACCCATCGACATCGATTCGATATGCGACATCCACGACACACTCATGGCAAACGTCACCGAAGAGGGCCTGCGGGACGAGCAGGTGTGGATAGGCGGTTCCCCCTACAGTCCCCATGGCGCCTCGTTCGTCCCTCCGCATGCCGCAAGGGTGCGCGGATGTCTTGGTGACCTTGTGACGTTCGGGCGCCGCGAGGACATGCCGTCTGTGACGAAGGCAGCGCTCTTCCACGCGCAGTTCGAGACCATACACCCATTCACGAATGGCAACGGTCGCACGGGGCGCGTAATCCTGCATCGCATGCTGGCACTGGACGAGGCCCTGCTGCACGCGACCCTGCCCATCTCGGCGGGGCTTCTGCACGACGTAAAGAGGTACATGGGAGCGCTCGACGCGTACCATGAGGGAGAGATCGAGCCCATCGTCAGCTGCCTAGCCGACGCATTGGAGCTTGCCGTCGTCATAGGCTCCCGGATCGCCGCAGACGTTGATGTTATCCTGGGCACGTGGCGCTCCTCAAACGCCGACCGCGCCGGTTCGGCCTCGCACAGGCTTCCTGCCCTGCTTGTTGAGCAGCCGGTGGTCGATGTCGGCTTCGTGTCCAGACGCCTTGGCATCACCGACCGCGCGGGGCGCGCCCTCATCCAGACCGCCTGCAAGCGAGGGATACTCTCGAAGATGGGCAACGCGAGGCGAGGCGCGTTCTATCAGGCGACCGATCTCATCGGGATACTCGAGGAGGCGTCGAGCCTCCAGGGCATCCGCAGGATCGCAGCGCGGTAGCGGCTGGCAACGCCTGCATCCCCCGTCCCTTGGGAAGTCGGGCTGCGCGCCATGTCTTCCAGACGCGGGGCGTACGGTCACTCGCCCTCGCCGTCCCAGACGGCCGGCGGCACGACAACGCCCGCATTCGGTTTGGGACTTTCGGTCACCTCAGCCGGAGTACGGAATGCGATAGTAGTCCAACCACCCCTTAAAGCTGTCCTGAGCCGAGAGGCACGTGCCCATGAGCCACCCCCTCTCAACGTCCCACCGAGACAGGCCACGATAGTAGAAGAACTTTGCATCATCACCAACGACGAACGGCACTATCCCATGGCGCAGGCATTCCTTGAACATGACGAGCCGGCCAACGCGGCCGTTGCCGTCCTGGAAGGGATGGATGTGCTCGAACGACACGTGGAAGGACACGATGTCCTCGAGCGTCGGGACACGATTCGCCTCATAGGAGGATATGAGACCGCGCACCTCTCGAGCGACGTTCTCTGGGGCGGTCGTCTCGCGGCCACCAACCTCGTTGGGCAGCAACTTATAGTCGCCCACGGCAAACCAGTCCCTGCCCGAGTCGCTCGTGGATGCCTTGAGGGTCCCATGCAAGTCCTTCAGCAGCGACTCGGAGAGGGCCTCGCCTGCATGGCCGATGATGTGATCGACGCAACGGAAGTGGTTGGAGGCCTCGATCACATCATCGACGCGCACGCCCTCTCCTTGCAAGCTAATCGTAGAGGTCTCGAAGATGAGGCGTGTCTGGTCGCGGGTGAGCCTGCTGCCCTCCATGTGGCTGGAGTTATAGGTAAGCTCAACTTGCACCTTGTGGTAGATGCCCCCCGAAGTTCGCGCGGACATCTCCTCGCGGAGCCTCGCGAGCACAGGGGTAGACGCCGCCCGCCGCCCGTTCAGGCGACCGGGCGCCCCGCGTCGGCCGGGACGCCCCGCGCCTTGCCCGTGGGAAAGGCCCCCGGCACGCGCCCTTGCGCGCAGCAGTTGCGCACGCTCCTGGCGGAGATGCCCCAGAGCCTGGCGACTTTTGCGGCCGAAGGGTATGTCATGTGCATCTCCCCGTCGGCAAAGAGCAATGCAAGCCCCGACTATCCGGCCTCCGCTTCAGCCCGCCATCGGTTCGGAAGCACGTTGAAGTTGACTTCTGCTACGATTAACGAATCGGAATCGAGCGCAGGAGGCACCGTGTGGCCGAGCGTCGCGCGCAGGATGGCCTCGTCACCCTGTCATGCCAGAGGCTGAAAGGCTAGAAATATTCATATTTTTTAAACAGGGCGAGTCTACGGAGAGCTCGATGTGCGAAATATGCGATCGAATACAGATGATTAAAAGCGGCGACAACCCCTTCTTTGTGAGAGAACTCACGACAGGATACGTGGTTCTCGGCGACAATCAGCACTTCAAGGGATACACGCTGTTTTTGCTCAAAGAGCACATGGCAGAACTATTCGAGCTGGAAGACAATACGAGGGCAAGGTTCCTTGAAGAGATGACGATTGTGGCAGAAGCGGTTTCAAGGGCTTTTGGCGCAGAGAAGATGAACTATGAGTGCTTGGGGAACGGTGACGCGCATCTGCACTGGCACCTGTTCCCAAGGACGACAGGAGACCTTGGGAACCACGGGAACAACGGCAGAGGCCCCGTCTGGTGGTACCCAAGGGAAGAGATGTACGCAGATTGCAACAGGCCGAGCAGCAAGGAGCTCGAGGCAATGAAGCAGGCCCTGCGGAAGGAGCTTGAAGCCATACTGCCATGACACCTCCCGTCTGTCCAATGACCTCGATAGGGAGGACGGCGGACAGGGGGGCAGCAGGCTCTGGCGCCCCCCGAGCTAGTCGATCCTCGCGAGTCCTGTAAGCTCCTTGTCTGGGATAGTCTGGCTGTGGCCGGTTCCACGGGACCTCTCCCCTACATTGACCGCCACAAGCGGGACAGGCCCCACAACGCCTGCGGCGGCCCTCGGCCGAGGTCACGCGCCACCGGCGTAAGTAACGTCACGGCACATGACAGCTAGCGCCTCGCGCGGCTTCGCACGCCTCCCAGCAGGTATCTCTCTGCTTTGTCCCGTCCAGAAGACGCGACTCCTTGGGTCTTCTCGCAACCTGAGGGCACGAGATGCGAGACGAGAGGCGGTTTGACATCCCATGAAAGACGACATCCTCCAGATGCCACGCGACGCATACCCGGCACCCCATGCAATATCGGATAATGATGCGGAAAGCCGCGAGAATACCGGGGCGGAGATACGGGGATCTGCCGCCCCCTCGGCATCCGAAGCGAGCGACCTACCCGACGGCCTCATGGACGTGCCACAGGTCGCGGACTACCTGCGCGTATCGAAGGCGTCGGTCTGCAAGCTCACCGAGCGACAGAAGATCCCCGCCATAAGGATCGGGAGACCGCTGCGTGTCAGGAAAGACGAGCTGGACGAGACGCTCCGTGCCATGGGCAACGACATCTGATCGGGCTTCCCATGGCCGCGCGCCCCCTTGCGAGAGACACTTGCCACATCGCCACAACCCCAGGGCTCGACGCCCCTTTTTGCGTGCCGAACTGCAGACTGAAAGAACCCGCCAGGGAGCATCTCTTTCTTATAAAACTATATAAAACTAGAGCGAGGCCCGGTGGGTCCCGCCCTTACAAAACCCGGAGGTTTTTCATGTGCCCTCTTTTTACCCGACGGCAGGCAGAACGTCAAGCAACGCCCAATTGAGGACGTGGATATCTATCCCCATTCGCACGTTGCCGGATTCCAGGTCATGTCATCTGCAAAACCGGTAAGCACGGGATCGAAAAGTCTGCTCGCGAGTTCGACTGACGCGCCAATGCTCCGAAGCGAATGGGGCAGGCCCGTCTGAGAACATAGCTTCTCAAACTGCCGTGCATGAGGCGCTCCCCATTCATCTGGGATGCCGAACGCCTCAGGCAGGACGATGCCACGCACGGCGCCCTCCCGCAGCACGTGCTCCCGCAGCTTTCCTCCGTCTATGGGGCACGTTGCCGCGTAGATAGCGATACCAACAAGGTCCTTCACACGTGAGGAAGCCCTCCCGTCGTGCCTTTCAACCAGTGCGCAGAGCTTATCCGCCAACGCGCTCTCGACGGGATAGACCAGATAGTCGCATACCTGCAGCCCTTCGATATCAATCCTGTCCGCAGGGGCGACGAGCTCCGCACGCTCAAGGGGAATCTCGTCGACAACGAGATCGATAGGGATGGGCTGCAGGCTCTTCGGGCCGAGCGTGGGCTGGAAAACAACGCGCAGTCCGCTCCGATATTCGTCCTCCACCTTTATCGGGTCGGCGGACGCAAGCGTGAACCGCATGTGATCGCCAAGGTCCGCAGAGGCAAGCCTCTCCAGCTCTTCGAGGGCACGCTCAAGAGAACGCTCCTTGCAGAGCAGGTCGATATCCTTCGTCGCTCGCGCGTCCACGGTTCTGGCGAGCATGCCCTGGCCGCCCTTAAGCACGAAGGCGTGATGCGGATCACTGAAAATACGGCAAAGAAGCCTGTGGAGATAGAACCCGGTCATTGCCCGGCCCGTGTCGAGCACCGATCGCCTGGCTGCCGCCTTTGCGGCCATCTCGAGTGCCGCCGGGGTCTTGTATCTCATCCAACGCGCTCCTTGTAGGGGTGCCGTTCCATGAGTCCGCGAATCACCGACAGCGATTCCTGCACGCTCTTACTCTCCGGCTGGCCGGCGATTATCTTCACCAGACGGTCGTAGTCGAGATTGCCCGCAGAGCTGAAGGTGTCTTCCACCAAAGACCATTCTTCGTTGTCCAGGCAGAGGTCGACGAGCGTTCGCTCGGGCCGCGTGACGGGAAGCCCCTTGATCCAGCTCACGTCGTCTGGGTCGACTCTTCTGATAGCGAAGCTCGCCGATTCCGCACGGGAGTTGATGCGCCGCAGCGCGTAGATGCGATACGGCGATAGGTAGAAGTCGCCGAGGTTCTGCAGGCTTGCCGCAGTCGATCCGCCAATCACGATCCCGTCCCAGGCGCCGGCCTGCATGCGCTCGTGGGTGAATGCAGCCGGATCGGTCAACTTCCAGAGGGCCGCGAGCTCGTCTGTGAAATCGCTTTGCGACCCGGCGAGCCTGTATGCGCCGTGCGCTATGCGCTCGGCTCGACCGGAGGCAACAGCTTGGGACAGGGCGTTGCGCGTGATTCCGAGCCGTGCGGCCTGGGCAGTGGTGAAGACGCCCTCCGAGGCGGAGAGGTCATTGAGCGCTGCTATGTGGTTCGAATAAGTCATGTTGCAATTGTACGCTTTTAGCAGACATACGCAACCACAGCAAAAGCAGAAGCTGTTACGATGCTCTCCAAAGGATGCGACTAGTTGCTACTAGATGCCAAAAGAATGCCCTAGATGGACCTATTCCAACTCGAAAATGAAATATAGATTCTAACCCATTTAAGTTTTGTTTCTTGATATGATTTAATTCAAATTGATCTCAGTTATCCCATTTCTACAGGGTATACGAACTGCTATTATCAAATTATTATCACGAGATGTTGTCAAAGCTACCGCTTTCGCGTTATTTTGCTAGTCGCTTGTTCGGGACAAACTCTATTCTGAGAGTCGAATTTACCGCTTCGGCGATGCGATTCAGTAATGCCAAACTGGGATTTCTTGTGCCATTCTCCAGTCTGCTGATATCTGCCTGACTGATCCCGGTTTTCTCAGACAACTCCGCCTGCGTAAGTCCCGCTTCCTTTCTCGCACGAATCAAGGACACTGTAATATCCCGCTCCGGTTGAAGCGCTTCGTATTCCTTTCTGAACGCAGCATCCTGCATGAGTTCATTGGTCAATTCCTGTAAATCGCTCATCGCCTGCTCCCCTTCCTTTTCAAGTAAATCGTTCTCCTCTGCTTTGCCAGCAGGATCTCACTCCGTGGCGTTTTCTGCTGTTTCTTGATAAAACCATTCGTCGCAATAATAGTCTCACCTTCATCAAAGAAGTACAGAATTCTCACGATATTATTTCCCAGTATCGTGCGGAGCTCAAAAATATCATCTTCAAGATACTTGCTCAGCGGGGACCTGGCTTCATTACCGAGCATCTCTAAACGATGCAGATCAGATACTACTTTTGCTTTCATCTTCACATCCAGTGTTCGGATAAAATCACCGACCGGTTTGCTTCCGTCTTCTTCTCGATAAAAATCCACACTGAACAAATCGCCTCTCCTTTATGCTATATATAGCATAATCTATATAGCTCACTCGTCAATACCTATGACAACAGATGCTTTCAAGCACAATATCAAATGATAGATGGTAATAAAAATGGATATGAAGCTCTTGAAATACATGGCCTTTGTCAAGACGATCGAATACGACAGTTTCACGAAGGCCGCAGAAATGCTGAATTATTCCCAATCCGGTATCAGCCGTATGATACACGATCTGGAAAACGAGTGGAATCTGACTTTGCTGGAGCGAAGCCGCAGCGGCGTAAGACTGAGCAGTGATGGCGGCCGGCTTCTGCCTTCAAAATAAGCATTTTTCCCTCTCCAAGCAATTTTCAGCCTGCCTCCATCCTCTGCTTTCCACTCAGCTTATCAGTCTGTTTTAATGCGATAGATGAAAAAGGCACTGAGCAGCAGTCCGACGAGGATCATTCCGATCCCCGCCTGCCGATCTCCCTCCTCGTTTTTTCTGCTCAGCTCTTCCTTGCTGATCTCCCTGTCGTAGAAATACAGAGAGCTGCCATCTCCCTCTGACAGTACCCCGTCTCTGACTGTGCCGACTACGGTATAGCTTCGGGCAAAGCCGCTGTCGTCTACAGCATACCAGCTTACCTTAAGGTCTCCTATATCCCACTTTTTTACCTTAAAATCTCCTATACCCCACTCCCCGCCTCCGGGTGTAGCGTAGGTATACGGATCCAGCAGCTCCAGACCGAAGCGCTTGCTGCCGCCCTCCTCCACATTGACCGGATATATCTCCGGCTGTTCTGAGAAGTTGCCATAGCTCGAATAACTGAATTTCTCCAGATACTCCTTCCCCAGGAGCACATCTCCGATTCGGACTTTTCCGAAGAACAGCTCCGATTCAAGGCCCTTTGGAAACTGCGGGTTCTTATATATATCATTTTTCTCCGCCCCCAGATTCCGCTCATAGCGCTCCGAAAAATCCCTCGTATACTGGTCTTTTCCCACGGCGATATACTGGTACATCTCTACCTTGCGAATCAGAACGGGGCTGTCCACACTGATGTCGAAATCCGGATCCTCCGCCCCGCTCTCCACGGTCAAAGGCCCCGTATACAGGCTGAGTGAACTCAGATCAGCCGGATCCCGGAGAATAAGGGCAATTCCCCCCAGGATCAGCAAAATGCCCGCAATCAATCCAAGAATTCGTTTCATATCTATCCTCCGTTCTGCTTCGCCGCGTCAGATCTTAGTCCTTCAGCTTATCCCGGTATGCTGCCTCACTGATATTTAATGCCTGCTGTTTCAAACTGCTGTATACTGTTAAACATAGAGGACGCCTTTCGTGATTTGGTTTAGTTTGGTCGCTAAATACTTTATCACATCAAATGGTCGTTCTCTATTTTATTGTCTGAGCTATCCTATCCTACAAAAACTTTACGCTGACCCCCTTATGCAGGTCTTTTTCGACCTCGTGTTAATTGCTATTCGAAGTTCCACCTGGAAATCTGAAAGGTGGAACTTAATTCTTCCGAAGAATGGGATGGAAGTTAATTCTTCTGAAAAAGTATTATAATGGAGATCTTGGTCCACCACCTGTTGCTCCGACCAGAACAGGAGGATCCATGACTAAATATAAGCAGCTTACCCTTGATGATCGGCTCTTGATCGAGGCTGGTCTCAAGGAGGGGAATTCCTTCAGGGGCATCGGCGAGAGGATCGGTAAGGACTGTTCCACCGTCTCGAAAGAGGTCCGCTCTCACCTGGTCTTTAAGAAAAGCGGAGCCTACGGCAGGCCGTTCAATGACTGCATCAACCGCAAGGGATGCCGGATTTCCAGCGCCTGCAAGGCATGCTCACCGGAAAAGGCTCGGGTTCGTTACTGCTCTGTCTGCGGCAAGTGCACGACTTCCTGCACACTCTACAAGAAGGAAGAATGCCCCAGGCTGGCAAAACCTCCGTACGTCTGCAATGGATGCAGCCAACAGCGGCTCTGTACGCTTGAGAAGCGCTTCTACGATGGGGCAAAAGCCCAGATGGAATACCGTGACGTGCTCTCCGAGGCGCGTCGGGGAATTGCCCTCTCCGACGAGGAGCAAAAGCGACTGGATGATATCATTTCTCCTCTTCTGTTAAAAGGCCAGTCGCTGCACCATATCTGCCTGAACCATAAGGCAGAACTCATGGTCAGTGAACGGACGCTGTATACCTACATGGACGCAAACCTCTTCTCTGCCCGGAACATCGATATGCCGCGCAAGGTGAGGATGCATCCCCGCCGCAAAAGGCCGGATACCGTAAAAGTCGATCCCAGGTGTCGTGAAGGGCGCACTCTGGAAGATTTCAAGGTCTTTATGGCTGAGAATCCGGACCCCCCTGTGGTCGAGCTCGATTCGGTAGAGGGCACAAAAGGAGGGGCTGTCATGCTTACGATCACCTTCGTGACAGACGGCCTGCAGCTCGCTGTCCGACGAGAGCATAACGATTCTCAGTCGGTAACCGATCTCTTCCACAGGCTGTATCTGGAACTTGGCCCGAACACGTTTCCCGATCTGTTCCCGGTACTTCTGGCGGACAACGGCAGCGAGTTTTCTGACCCGAAGAGCATTGAATTTGATGCCAATGGGAACCGCCGCACATGGCTGTTTTACTGCAATGCCTCTGCGCCTTACCAGAAAGGGAGCTGTGAGGTCCGTCATGAAATGATTCGCAGAATCATCCCCAAAGGCGTTGACATCACCCCTTATTCACAGGAGCAGATCAACACCATGATGAGCCACATTAATTCTTACCGAAGGAAGACACTCGGTAATAAAAGTCCATACGAAATATTCGCATTCCAGTATGGAGAGGACATACTCAAAAAATTCGGGCTCAGGAAAATTCCGCCCGACGAAATCATCTTGAGTCCGAAGCTTTTTAACTAACGCATATCGGCCGGAGCATCAGACCTTGAGGACCATCCCATGCACCATTTTCAGGGGTGGAACTTAAAAGTTCCGAATTTTCGGTTTCAGTTCGACCTCCGGTTAGGATACGCGTTTTTCAGGAACGACCGTTCCTATGTCTCAGTTATAGCCGTTTTCGGATTCATTGTACAGCGCTGCAGGGCGAAAAAATTGAACTTTTGATTGCAATCCGGACGAAACTGGAAGTTACCCCTTCAAACTGGAACCTCGGATTTCAACCGACCTTTGTAAGCATTTCAGCAAAGGCAGCGACTCAGCCTTGCTCAAGAAGCAGCTTTGCAAAGCTTTTTTTCCCTCTTCGGAAGATAAGCCCCTCTTTGAAGTCCTCTCTCCGGTAGCTCCTTCCGATATCCTCGATCCGCTCCCCG
>ERZ773079.575-NODE-575-length-23834-cov-10.516927_pt1 | contig 23834 bp, 16 predicted proteins | sample MGYA00511355_ERZ773079 | MGnify/ENA primary metagenome ERZ773079 (study PRJEB29015, sample SAMEA2737979) | human oral metagenome | biome: human oral; feature: human-associated habitat; material: dental | place: China | collected 2117 ... | reverse complement strand
GCCGGCTTCGTCGAGGCGGGGGAGTGCGCCGAGGCCGCCGTCGTGCGGGAGGTCGCCGAGGAGACCGGCCTGCGGGTCGCCCGCGTCGAGCACGTGGCCACCCAGCCCTGGCCCTTCCCCCGCTCCCTCATGCTCGGCTACCGGGCCCGCCTGGCCGACGGCGAGCGCCTGCCCCGCCCCGACGGCGATGAGGTCACCGACGCCGTCATGCTCTCGCGCGCCGAGCTCGCCCGGGCCGTCGCCGCCGGCCGGATCGTCCTGCCGGGCCCCACGTCGATCGCGCGCATGCTCATCGAGGACTGGTACGGCGGACCGGTCGGGCCCCGCTCCGACTGGACCTGAGCCCGCCGCCCGGCGCGCGACGGGCGGGCCGGGCTCACCTCCCGTGTCGGCGGCCCGTGGCAGGCTGGACCCGATGAGCCAGACAGACCCGAGCCCCGCGCCCGGCCCCGCCGCGCCGCGCCCGCGCAGCCCGCAGGAGCTCCTCGACGCCCTCGACCCCGACCAGCGGGCGGTGGCCGAGCACCTCGAGGGGCCCATGTGCGTGCTCGCGGGCGCCGGCACCGGCAAGACCCGGGCCATCACCTACCGGATCGCCTACGGCGTCGCCGTGGGCGCCTACGACCCCACCCAGGTCCTCGCCGTCACCTTCACCGCCCGCGCCGCCGGCGAGATGCGCTCGCGCCTGCGCGACCTGGGCGTGGGCGGAGTGCAGGCGCGCACCTTCCACTCCGCCGCCCTGCGCCAGCTCGACTACTTCTACCCCAGCGCCGTCGGCGGGCGCCGCCCGCCCCTGGAGGAGCACAAGGCCGGACTGGTCGCCGTCGCGGCGCGACGCCTGGGCCTGCCCTCCGACCGCGCCCTCGTGCGCGACCTGGCCGCCGAGATCGAGTGGGCCAAGGTCACCATGATCCGCCCCGCCGTCTACGCCGAGCGCGCCCGGGCGGCGCGGCGCGACGAGATCGGCGGCCTCGACGCGGACGCCGTGGCGCGCGTCTACGCCGGCTACGAGGCCGCCAAGGACGAGCGCGGCGTCATCGACTTCGAGGACGTCCTGCTGTCCATGGTCGGCATGCTGCGCAGCCGCGAGGACATCGCGGCCCAGGTCCGCGGCCAGTACAAGCACTTCGTCGTCGACGAGTACCAGGACGTCTCCCCGCTCCAGCACCGCCTCCTGCGGCTGTGGCTCGGCCCGCGCCGCTCCCAGCTGTGCGTCGTCGGCGACGTCTCCCAGACGATCTACTCCTTCACCGGCGCCACCCCCGACTACCTCACGGGCTTCACCGGGGAGTTCGACGGCGCCCGCACCCTGCGCCTGACCCGCGACTACCGCTCCACCCCGCAGGTGGTGTCCCTGGCCAACCGGGTGCTCTCGCGCTCGCGGCGGGCCGGTCGGCTGGTGCTGCCGGCCGGCGCCGTCGAGCTCGTCGCCCAGCGCCCCTCCGGCCCGGCCGTGCGCTTCGAGGCCTTCGACGACGACGGGGCCGAGGCCGCCGGGGTCGTCGCCCAGGTCCGCCGGCTGCGGGACGCGGGGGTGGCTTTGAGCGAGATCGCCGTCCTCTACCGCACCGGCGCCCAGTCCGAGCCCATCGAGCAGGCCCTGTCCGAGGCCGGCATCGGCCTGCTCGTGCGCGGGGGCGCCCGCTTCTTCCAGCGCGCCGAGGTGCGCCGCGCCATGGTCGCCCTGCGCGGCGCCATGCGCACGGAGCGGGCCGAGCTGACCGGCGACCTCGGGCGGGACGTGCGCTACGTGCTCGGCCGGGAGGGCTGGACCGAGCAGGCGCCCGCCCAGCGCGGCGCCGTGCGCGAGCGCTGGGACTCCCTCAACGCCATCGTCGACCTGGCCGACGAGCTCGCCCGGGTGCGCGGGACGGACCTGGACGGCCTGGTGCGCGAGCTCGGGGACCGGGCGGAGGCCCAGAACGCCCCCACGGTCGACGGCGTCACCCTGTCCACCATCCACGCCGCCAAGGGTCTGGAGTGGGACGCGGTCATCATCGTCGGCGCCTCGGACGGCCTGCTGCCGATCAACCTGGCGGAGGGGCCCGAGGCCGTCGAGGAGGAGCGCCGCCTCCTGTACGTCGCGGTCACCCGGGCCCGCGAGCACCTGGTCATCACCTACGCGCGCGCCCGGCACGCCGGCGGGCGCGCCTCGCGCAAGCCCTCCCGCTTCCTGGCTGGGATCTGGCCCGTCGACGAGGAGGCCGGGGCGCGCCGCCGCGCGGGCGGGGCGGGGGCGAGGACGACGCGCAAGCAGGCCGCCCTGGAGTTCGAGCAGGACAACGACCCGGCCACCATCGCCCTGTTCGAGGAGCTGCGCGCCTGGCGCCAGGCGGTGGCCAGGGAGAGGTCGCGCCCGCCCTACACGGTCTTCGCCGACGTGTCCCTGCGCTCGATCGCCATTATCAAGCCGACGACGCTCCCCCAGCTGTCCGCCATCCACGGCGTCGGGCCGGTCAAGCTCCAGGAGTACGGGGACCAGCTGCTGCGGATCGTGCGGGAGCACGGGGCGTAGCGGGCGCGGCACCGACGACGATGTCGACGTCGGCGGCCGGGTGCTCGGCTTCCCGGGGCGCCGTCCGGGAGGGCCGGGAGGTCCCGGCGCCTCGGGCGGTCCCTATGGCCCGGGGGGCCGGGGTAGTCCGGGAGGCCCGGGAGGCTCGGGCGGTCTGGGAGCACAGGCACCGGGGGTGGGGGCTCCAGCGGCGCTCGACGCCGAGGGGCTCGTCGGCGCTCAGCTCCGTGCTGACGGCCCGCCACCGGTCCGGGGCGTCGCCCAGGCAGTCGAGGGCGGCGCGCACGGCGAGCGCCGCGCACTGGTGGAGCAGGAGGCGCTCGAGCACGGGCTCGGGCAGGAGCCGCGCCTGGGTGGCGATGGCCGGCCAGCAGGCGTCGGTGTCGGTCTCCCACAGGTCCAGGCAGTCGTGGCACACGGGCCGGTCGGGCTCGAACAGGGGGCCGACGCGCACGGAGACCTCCCGCAGCGTGACGGGCAGGTGGCGCGCGCCCGCCTGGGACAGGGCCCGGGCGCGCAGGGGGTCGATAACGTGCGGCTCCAGCGTGAGGGTGAGGTCGGGGATCGTGTCGAGCGGGGCGCCGGTGTCGGTGCCCGGGAATCGCGCCACGATCTGCGCCCCGACGGCCTCGTCCTCGGGCAGGATCGCGCCCAGACCGGCCTCGGCGAGCAGGGCGGCGAGCTCGTGGGCCAGGGGGCCCGAGCCGAAGAGCGCGACCCTCTTGGCGCGCAGGCGGACCGCGCGGGAGCGGGGCGAGTGGACGAGCCGCTCCCAGTACTGCTCCTCGGGCGTCGTCGGCCTGGAGCCGGCTCCGCGCAGGACGCCCTCCGCGCGCAGGCGCCCCAGGAGGTCCTGGGCGCGCGGCAGGGGGACGCGGCAGCGGCGGGAGGCCCGGTAGACGTCGTCGGGGGACATCCTGCGGGGCAGGTGGTCGAGGAGCTGCTGCTCCGCGGTGGTCAGCCCGGTCAGGACGAGGGAGCGTCCCGGTTCGACGCCGATCTGGGTCTGCCCGGTGGTCCGCCACAGGACGGGGGCGTCTCCGCGCACGCGCATGGTCCCTCCTCGGTGCCCGGCCCGCCGTCGGCGGGGCGAGCACGAGCGTGGCACGAGAGCGCCGCCGGCGCCAGACGCCTCCCGCAACCTGTGGATAACTCGGGCGCCGGGTGCGTTTTCCGGTGGTTTCGCGTGTCTTTTCCGCCGGTTTCGCGTTGCCCCCTCAGCGGGTCGGTGCAGCCGCAGAGCTCGAACGCACGACGAGTTCGACCGGAACGACGACGCCGCGCTCGCCGTGTTCGGCGGCGACGACGGCCTCCCAGCCCGTCGCGCCGGTTTGCGGCAGAGCCGCAACCGCCCGGGCCACGGCGTGCGAGGCCAGGGCCGTGCTGTCCTGGCGCACCGACGTCAGGTCCGTTGTGGGGCGCCGGGCTATTGAGGAGTCGTCGTAACCGACCAGCGAAACGTCCTCGGGAACTCGCAGTCCGCGTCGGTGCAGCGCCTCCATCACCCCCAGTGCGCATCGGTCGTTGAAGGCGATCATCGCCGTCGGAGGAGCACCGCCGTCGAAGACCTCGGCGACGGCCGCCACGCCGTCGTCCTCCGTGACCCCGGCGGGGATGACGCGGAGACGCGCTTGGACGCCGGCGGCCCGCACCGCATCCCGCACCGCCCCGAGCCGCTCGACGCCGGAGGCCTCGGCGGTCGAGGAGAGGTAGGCGATGTCCCGGTGCCCGAGGCCCACGAGATGATCGACCACGGCGGTCATGCCCGCGCGGTCGTCCGAGACCACCCAGGCCCCGGCGGTGTCGGAACGGCGCGCCACGACGACCAGCGGAACCCCGCCCGCCCAGCGCGAGAGGTCCCCGTCCGCGGACCGCGGGCCGAGAAGGATGAGGGCGCCGCACCGATGGCCGACGAGCTCGCGGACGGCGGCCTCCTCGCCGCGCGCCTCGGAGGTGGCCGACAGCATGAGGTCATGGGGGATGCCGGCCACGACGGAGTACAGGGAGTCGAGGATCTCGTCATGGAAGGGCTGGCGCGTGCGGAAGACGACGCCGATGGCGGTCGGCTGCTGGGAGCGCAGCGCACGGGCGGACTCGTTGCGGGTGTAGCCCATCGCGCGCGCGACGTCCAGAATCCGCGCGCGCGTCTCCTGGCTGGCACCGGGCAGGCCGCGGAAGACCATCGAGACCAGTGACTGGGACACGCCGGCCTCCCGGGCGACGTCGCGCATGGTGGGGCGGCCGTCGCCGACGCGTGAAGGCATGCCCTCCCCCTTCATCCTCCGTCCGGCCCGCGGTCGGGGCCAGGGCCACTGCGAACGCTATCCCACGCCGACTCGCGCTGCGGCGGCGGCCGAGTCGCGCCGCCCCGCCGCCGCCGGCGTGGTTCCGATCACATCGTCATCGACTCTTGACATTCACCGGGCCGGGCGCAATACTAAGTCCACCAAGACTAGTACGTATTAGTTGAACGTACTAGTTGAGGTGTCCTCTCCAAGGAAGCAGAGATCAGGAAGAACCACCATGACCCGCATCGCACTGATGGGAACCGGTCGAATCGGCACCCACCACGCCCGCACCATCGCCGAGGAGATCGAGGGCCTCGACCTCGTCCTCCTCGCCGACCCCCTCGCCCCGCAACTGGAGTCCCTCGCGGCCGAGCTCGGCGTCCCGACCACCGCCCGCGATCCCCTCGACGCCACTACCACCGACGTCGACGCCGTCGTCATCACCTCCCCGGCGGCCGTCCACGTCGAGCTCATCGAGGCCTGCGCCAGGGCCGGCAAGCACATCTTCACCGAGAAGCCGCTGGCCCTGAGCGTCCCCGACGCCGAGCGCGCCGCCGCGGCCGCCCGGCGCGCCGGCGTCGTCCTCCAGGTCGGATTCAACCGGCGCTTCGCCGAGGCCTGGGCCACCGCCGCCGCGGCCGTGCACAACGGCGCCATCGGCACCGTTCAGCGCCTGTCCTCGCTCACCCGCGACCCGGGCCCCTTCACCGCCGACCCGGCGAGGATCGCCCCCGCCACCATCTTCAACGAGACCCTCATCCACGACTTCGACACCCTCAACTGGCTCAACGCCGGGTCGGAGCCCGTCGAGGTGTACGCCGTGGCCGACGCCCTCATCCGCCCCGACGCCAGGAGCTCCGGCTTCCGCGACTCCGCCGTCGTCACCATCCGCTACGACAACGGGGCGATCGCCACCGCCGAGGCGTCCTTCTGCGCCATGTACGGCTACGACCTGCGCGGCGAGGTCCTCGGCTCGGCGGGCATGGTCCAGATGGGCGAGCCCACCTCCTCCGGCGCCCGCCTGTTCACGGCCGCGGGCAAGTCGGTGACCACCGCCGGCACCGACACCTCCCGCTACCACGCCGCCTACCGCGGCGAGTTCGACGCCTTCGCCCGCGCCGTGGCCGGCGAGGACGTCGACTACCCCACCGCCGACGACGGCCTGCGCGCCCAGAGGATCGCCGCCGCCGCCATCGTCTCCGCCGAGCAGAACCGCCCCGTCACCATCCAGGAGGTCTCCAAGTGATCACCGCCGACCGCTCGCCCTTCACCCTCGCCGCCTGCGCGGAGATGGTCTACACCGACCTGCCCCTGCTCCAGCGCATCGAACGGATCGCCGCCCGCGGCCTGCAGGTCGAGATCTGGGACTGGACCAGGCCCGAGAAGAACCTCGCGGCCATGGCCGCCACCGGCGCCGCCTTCGGCTCCATGACCGGCTACGTCACCGGCACCCTCACCGACGACGACGGCATCGAGGCCCTCCTGTCGTCGGCCCGTCGCTCGATCGAGGCCGCCGCGGTGCTCGGCTGCCCGCGGCTGAATTTCCACGGCACCGGGCTGGACGGCAGGGGCCTGCCCGTCCGGCCCGTCACCGAGGTCACCGGCGCCATGTGGGCGCGGGCCGCTCTGACCTGCGAGAGGCTCGCCGCGCTCGGGCAGGAGGCCGGGGTCGTCTTCACCCTGGAGAACCTCAACCTGCCCACCGACCACCCCGGCACGCCCTTCTCCCACCCGGCCGACACCCGGGCGCTCGTCGCCGCGGTCGACTCCCCGCACCTGAGGATGAACCTGGACCTGTACCACGCTCAGATCGGTGACGGCCGCCTCATCGACACCTGCCGGGAGTCCCTGCCGTGGATCGGGGAGATCCAGGTCGCCGACGCCCCCGGGCGCTGCGAGCCGGGCACGGGCGAGATCTGCTACGGCAACGTCGCCTCCGCCCTGGTCGAGATGGGCTACGACGGCGTGGTGGCCATGGAGGCCTGGGCCAGCGGTGACCCCGATGCCGCCCTGGACGCCTTCATCACCGCGTTCACCCCGGTTCCCGACTCGACGACGGACCGCGGGAGCGCCCCGTCATGAGTGCCGTCGCCGCCCCGCCCGCCACGGCATGACCAACCCTCCACAAAACACGGGACGATCCGGTTTCCGCCGGTTTCGGCGAAGGGGGCGGGCGGTCAGGAGGAGGGGGCGGCGACGGCCTCGCAGGTGGTCAGGCCGGAGGTGTCGCCGGCGGCGATCGCCTCGACGGCCCCGACCGCCTCGTGCAGCGTGGACACGGCGAAGACCTCCAGGCCCCGGGGCTCGTGGCCGATCACCTCCGAGCAGTTGGCCGCCGGGGCGAGGAAGTAGTCGGAGCCCGCGTCCCGGGCCCCCGCCATCTTCTGACGGATCCCGCCGATCGCCCCGACCTGGCCGTCGATCGCAATGGTGCCGGTGCCGGCGATGTCCTTGCCCCCGGTCATGTCCCCCGGGGTCAGGGAGTCGACGATCCCCAGGGCGAACATGCTGCCGGCGCTCGGCCCGCCCACGTCCTGGAGCCCGAAGGTCGCGTCGATGTCGGAGTCGGCCCGGGCGCTGAGGACGAGCCCGAGCAGGGAGCCCTCCGAGTCGGGATTGCCGTCGCCGTCGGCGTCCTTGGGGACGATGGTGGTCAGGTGGGCCTCAACGGCGGCGCCGTCCCGCTCGACCCCGAGCGTGACCCGCGTGCCCGGGGGGATCGTGGTCAGCAGGGCGCGCAGCTGGCTGAAATCGGTCACCTGCGTGGTGGGTCCGCCCTCCGGGGCGATCGAGGTCAGGATGTCGCCGACCTGGATCTCGGTGGAGGTCTGCTCCTCGGCGAGGCCCTCGACCTGGAGCACCATGCGGGTGGCCAGGCCGGTCTCCATGAGGGCGGCCACCACCGCGGCGTCCTGGGAGCTGGTCATCTGGGCCTGGTTGACCTGCTCGACCTCCTGGGCGCTCATTGACTCCGGACACACCGTATTGCGGTCGACGATCGTCTTGTTGTCGTCGAACCAGGCCTGGATGACGTCCAGGGCCGTCACCGGGGAGCCGGGGCAGCCGCGCACGGAGACCGTCGTCATCCGCAGGGCGCCGTCGGCCGGGTAGGTCCGGGCGCCGGTGACGTTGATGACGGAGCTCTGGCCGCCCGAGCCCTGCGAGCCGTCGGCGTCGGCGCTGCCCAGCACGTTCCACGTGGGGCCGGGCGCCTCGATGACCATATTGATGGGGACGGTGGCCGCCGCCACGAGGGTCGCCACCACGACGACCAGGATCGTGAGCAGCACGATGAGGCGGCGACTGGGGCGCCACGTTCGGAGCGCTTCGTCGTCGGCCCCGGCCGGGGGGAGGATCCCGGCCGGGGGGAGGGAGGTGGCGGAGTCGGGCTCGGGGGCGGTCTCCGGGTCGGGCCGGTCGAAGGCGCCGTCTTCCTGGACGGAGTCGGGCTCGGGGGTGGCATGGGTGGTCACGGCGCCCATCATGGCGCACGGAACTGGGAATGCACAGGTTCATGGTCGATGCTCAGGAATGCATGGCACGATCGGAGTGTTCTGGTAGCCCGGACACGCGAGCGCGAGAGGAAGCCCATGAGTGAGGACCCCTACGACGAGATCGAGCGCATGCTCGCCTCCCTGTTCGGTCAGCAGGTGGCGGCGGACGCCGTGGGCGCGCTGCGCGCCTCGGGGATCGACCCCGGCGAGCTGGCCCGCATGGGCGCCATGCCCGACCTGTCCTCGATGAGTCCCGGGCAGATGATGGCGCTGCGCGCCCAGATGCAGCAGATGCTCGACTCGGCCTCCGACGAGCCCGTCAACTGGGACATGGGCAAGGACCTGGCCCTGCAGACCGCCCGCGCCCAGGGCGACCCCGGGGTCACCGCGGCGCTGGCCGACGGGACCCGCCAGGCCCTGCGGGTGGCCGACCTGTGGCTCGACACCGCCACCGACTTCATGCCCGCCCCCGGCGCGCGGGAGGCCTGGAGCCGGTCGGACTGGGTGGAGCGGACCCTGCCGACCTGGCAGGAGCTGTGCGCGCCCGTCGCCGCCGCGGCGACGGAGGCCCTCGCCGGCGCGCTGGAGAGCCAGATGAGCCGGCTGGCCCCCGAGGAGGACGACGTCGTCCGCCAGGTGGGCGCCCTGGGCGGCATTATGCGGTCCATGGCCGGGACGGCCTTCGGGCTCCAGCTCGGCCGGGCCATCGGCGAGCTCGCCGCCGAGGCCGTCTCCGCCACCGACGTCGGGCTGCCGCTGACCCGCGAGCCGGGCACCGCCCTCGTGACGGCGGGTGTGACGGACTTCGCCGAGGGCCTGGTGTCCGAGGAGGACGAGGTGCGCATGTTCCTGGCCGTCCGGGAGGCGGCCACCGCGCGCCTGTACGCCCACGTGCCCTGGCTGCGCGGCCAGGTCCTGGGCGCCGTCGAGGCCTACGCCCGGGAGATCGCCATCGACACCGACGCCCTGGAGGCCGCCGTCTCCCAGATCGACCCGAACGACCCCGAGGCGATCCGCCGGGCCCTGGAGTCCGGCATGTTCGCCCCCCGGGAGACCGCCGCCCAGAAGGACGCCCTCGAGCGCGTCGAGACCCTCCTGGCGCTCGTCGAGGGCTGGGTCGAGGTCGTCACCGCCCGCGCCACCGCGCCCCACCTGCCGCACGCCGTGCCGCTGCAGGAGATGATCCGGCGTCGTCGCATCCAGGGCGGGGCCGCCGAGAAGGTCTTCTCCCGGCTCATCGGCCTGGAGTTCCGCCCCCGCCGCGTGCGCGAGGCCGCCGCCCTGTGGACCCGCCTGGGGCAGGAGGTGGGCGACGCCGAGCGCGACGCCTTCTGGCTCCACCCCGATGTCATGCCCACCGCCGCCGAGCTGGCCAGTCCCGAGGACTTCCTGACCATGCGGCGGGCGGCGGCGGATATGGACACCCAGATCGACGCGGACCTGGCCTCGCTGCTGGACGGGACGCTCGGCTGGGCCGCCGGCGCCCGGGAGGCCGACGAGAACGGTCCGCGGGGCCTGGGGGACCAGACGCAGGACTGACGGGCCCGGCGGCGTCGGCCCGCCCGGGTCCTTACGCGAAGGTGGCCGCCAGGGCCTCGACGAGGCCGGGCACGACGGCCTCGCCCTGGATGACGGCCGCGTCGCTGTCGTGGCTGCGGGCGCGCACCGCGCACCAGGCTTCGCCCGAGCGCAGCACGCCCGCCACCAGGCGCACGTCCTGCCGGTCGGGGCGGGCCCGGAGGAAGGCGATCCGCTCGTCGGGGTCCTCGATCGCCTCGGCCCCGGCCTCGGACGCCGGGCCGACCATGATCCGCTCCACGCTCACCGCCGCGCCGTCGACGGCAGGCGGCCAGGTCAGTCGGCCCAGCAGGTCCCCCAGGTCGGCGGCCGGGGGCAGCCCCTCCTGCTCGATGACCGTCAGGGCGCAGGGGTCGGCGCGGGCCTCCTCGATGGCGGCGGCGTCCAGGAGCCGGGCCAGATCCGGGTCCTGGGCCAGGGCCGCCGCCGTGCGCACGAGGGCGAAGACGCCGACGGGCGCGTCCCAGCCGCGCGCCGCGGCGCGCCGCTCGATCTCGACGACGACGCGGGCGAGGGCGCGGCGGGACGGCGTCGGACCGCGGGGGCGCTGGGCGTTCACGGGCCGAGCCTAGGGCGTGTTGTGCGAGTCGTCTGAGCCGGTGGTCGATGGCGGCGGCGCGGCGCGGGTTTTTGGGCCCGCCGCGACTTGTGGGACGATGGGCCCGTTCGGCGCTCCTCGCGCCGCAAGTTCCGCGCGCCGCGCGCGCCTCCCCAGACACGGAGTGATCGTGAGCACCAGGCCCGACGACGAATCCAACGACAAGCCCGACGGCGACGACGCCCCCGGCGCCTCGAACGACGACGCCAGCCGCGAGGAACGCGTGCGAGGCGGGTTCCACCAGGCCGACTCCTCGCGCCCGGGCGGCCCGGCGCGCTCCCGCAAGGACAAGGACGACGGGACGTCCGACGAGCCCCGACGGCGCGCCGGTCGCCGTCGGACCGACGACGAGGAGGACGAGCCCGTCCTCGGCAACCCCTTCGGCTTCGACCCCGCCGCGCTCTTCGGCAGGGGCGGCCGCATCCGGCCGCCGCGCGCCTCGCGCGGCTCCGCGGACTCCGGTTCGGGGGGATCCTCCCGCCCCGCCCGCCCGGACCGCCGCGAGCGCGAGCCCAGGCGCCGCCCCGGCCCCCTGGCGTGGACCCTGATCATCCTCTTCGCCCTGGGCGCCGTCGTCGTGTTCCTGTCGCAGACCTGGACCGAGGTGCTGTGGTTCAACCAGCTCGGCTTCTCCCGGGTCATCTGGACCCAGTGGATCGCCTCCGGCGTCCTGTTCGTGATCGGCTTCCTGGTGATGTTCGGCGCCGTCTTCGCCGCGATGACCACCGCCTACCGGTCCCGTGAGATCGGCCTGCCGCACGACGAGGCCACCCGCAACCTGGAGGCCTACCGCACGGCCGTCGAGCCGCTGCGCCGCCCCCTGGTGTGGGGCGTGCCCGCGGTGCTGGGGCTGCTGGCCTCGCTGTGGGAGCTGGCCCCGCACTGGCGCGAGATCCTCCTGGCCCTGCACTCCCGGCCCTTCGGCGTGAGCGACCCCCAGTTCGGTCTCGACGTGTCCTTCTACGTCTTCATCCTGCCGGTCCTGAACGTCGTCATGTCCTACCTGGGCCGCGTCGTCATCTTCGCCGGTGTGGCCAGCGTCATCGTCCACTACCTCTACGGGGGCATCTCCGTGGCGCGCTCGCCCCACTTCACCAGGGCCGCGCGCGTGCACCTGGCGGCGTTCCTCGCCCTGTTCTGCCTGCTGCGGGGCGCCGGCTACTGGTTGAGCCGCTACTCGGCCCTGTACTCCTCGAACTCCAAGTTCGACGGCGCCGGCTACACCGACGTCAACGCCGTCATCCCGGCCAATGCGATCCTGGCCGCCATCGCCGTGGCCATCGCCGTGCTCTTCCTCGCCTCGGTGCGCGCCAGGTCGTGGAAGCTGCCCGTGACGGGCGTGGTGGTCATGGTGGTCTCGGCGCTGCTCATCGGCCTGGTCTACCCGGCGGTCATTCAGAAGTTCGTCGTCGACCCCAACGCCCAGCGGGAGGAGTCGCAGTACATCGACCGCAATATCAAGGCGACCCTGGCGGCCTACGGCCTGGACGGGGTCGAGACCTCCAACTACGCGGCCGTGACGGAGGCGACGGCGGGCCAGCTCAAGGAGGACGCCGAGTCGACCACTTCGATCCGCCTGCTGGACCCCAACCAGGTCTCGCCGAGCTTCACCCAGTTCCAGCAGAACAAGCAGTACTACGGCTTCGCCAACCTGCTCAACGTCGACCGCTACCGGGTCGACGGGGTCAGCCGGGACACGGTCATCGCCGTGCGCGAGCTCAACCTCAACGGCCTGGGGCAGGGGCAGAGCACGTGGATCAACGAGCACACGGTCTACACCCACGGCTACGGCGTCGTCACCGCCTACGGCAACACGGCCCGCACCGACGGCTCGCCCGCGTTCTGGGAGGGCGGGATCCCCTCCAGCGGCGACCTGGGCGAGTACGAGCCGCGCATCTACTTCGGCCAGTCCTCGCCGTCGTACTCCATTGTGGGCGGCGACGACGGCGGGAGCCCGCACGAGCTCGACTACCCCGACGACGCCGCGCCCTCCGGGCAGGTCAACACCACCTTCGCCGGCAACGGGGGCCCGGACGTGTCCAACCCCCTCAACCGGCTGCTGTACGCCGTGCGCTTCCAGGAGATGAACATCCTCTTCTCCCAGGAGGTGCGCGCCGGCTCCCAGATCCTCTACGACCGCAACCCCGCCGAGCGGGTCTCGAAGGTCGCCCCCTGGCTGACCCTGGACGGCAGCCCCTACCCGGCGGTCGTCGACCACGACGGCGATCCCTCCACGCCCAAGCGGGTCGTGTGGATCCTCGACGGCTACACCACGACCAACAACTACCCCTACTCCCAGCACGAGTCCCTGGAGGACTCCATGAGCGACGCGACGACGGGGCAGGCCTCCCTGCTCGGCGCGCCGAAGGAGTCCAACTACGTGCGCAACTCCGTCAAGGCGGTCGTCGATGCCTACGACGGCAGCGTCAAGCTCTACGAGTGGGACGAGCAGGACCCGCTCCTCGACGCCTGGCAGTCGGTCTTCCCGGGCACCGTCAAGCCCATGAGCGATATGAGTGCCGACCTCATGGCCCACATGCGCTACCCGGAGGACCTGTTCAAGGTCCAGCGCACGGTGATGTCCAAGTACCACGTCACGGATCCCGAGGACTTCTACTCGGGCGGTGACTTCTGGAAGGTCCCCGACGACCCCACGAAGGAGGGCGACTCGGCGCAGGCCCCCTACTACCTGACCCTCAAGATGCCGGACCAGGAGCAGGCGTCCTTCTCCCTGTCCAGCGTCTACATCATCGGCGGCAACACCGATCGCAATGTGCTCACCGGATTCCTGGCCGTGGACTCCGAGACGGCCAGTGGCGAGCCGGGGGTGAGGAACCCCGACTACGGCAAGCTGCGGCTCCTGGAGCTGCCGCGGTCCTCCAACGTGTCCGGCCCGGGGCAGGTGCAGAACAACTTCAACTCCGACGGAACCGCCAGCCAGGTCCTCAACCTGCTGAGCCAGCAGGGCTCGCAGGTCATCAAGGGCAATCTGCTGACACTGCCGGTGGGCGGCGGCCTGCTCTACGTCCAACCGGTTTACGTCCAGTCCTCCTCCGGGACGCAGTACCCGCTGCTGCGCAAGGTGCTGGTCTCCTTCGGCGACAAGATCGGCTTCGCCGACACGCTGCAGGAGGCTCTCGATCAGGTCTTCGGAGGGGACTCGGGGGCGACGACGGGTCAGGAGGTCGTCGACGGCGACTCGGCCGCGGCCAATGACACGTCCTCGTCCACGGACGCCTCCGGTCAGCCGTCGGCGGCGCCCTCGGCGGATCCGACCGCGACCGGGTCTCCCGGTGCGCAGGCGCCGTCGGCGAGTGCGCAGCCCTCGACCTCCGCCTCTGCGAGCGGGAGCGCCCCGGCGTCGTCCAGCGGCGACCCCCAGACGGACCTCAACGCGGCGCTCGCGGACGCGAAGACCGCCATGGACGACTCCAACAAGGCGATGCAGTCCGGGGACTGGACGGCGTACGGCGAGGCTCAGACCAGGCTCAATAACGCCCTCAACCGAGCGGTCGAGGCCCAGAAGAAGCTGGGCTGACCAGGCGGGACGGGTGAGCAAGGGCACGTAGCGGTGGATTGAGTTCCAGGGACGCGGCGACTAGTCTTCTTGGCGTCGCCGCGGGGTGGAGCAGTTCGGTAGCTCGCCGGGCTCATAACCCGGAGGTCGCAGGTTCGAATCCTGCCCCCGCTACCAACCCGGAGTCCCCGGCACCAGTAGGTGCCGGGGACTCCTGCGCTCCCGGCACGTACGCCGCCGGCACCCACGAGCCATCCGCGGCGCGGGTCGGGTAGAGGTCCGCGATCTCAACGCCAAAAGTTTCGGCGGCGACGGCGAGGTCGCCGGCAGTCCATCGCACCTTGCCGCGAAGGCGACTGGACACGCTCTGCCCTGGAACCCCGAGGAGTTCTCCGAGTCGAGCGCGAGTCATCTCGTGGGCGAAGAGGTGCTGCTGCACCGTGAACCCGATGGCGGCATCGAAGCCGCTCAGTCCTACGTGGGTCATGGGTAGGGCATGTGAACTCATGAAACAAACGTAACGAATGAATCGTCAGGATGCAAGTGATGCTTGCGAAACCATTCGAAGCGATGCATCCTTGCCTTGTGAGTGAAATTACAGACTTCAAGGGTGCGGAAAAGTTGCTGACTGCACGTCAAGTTGTCGACTTGTGGCCGGATGCAGGTTTGACGCGGAGCCAGCTGTGGCGCTGGGCGCGTGAGGGTCTGATCCCGGCGGTGAAGTACCCATCGGGCCGAGTGCGTTTCCGGCGGGAGGACATCGAGGCTCTGCTGACGCCCGAGGCGGCGTCTGCTGGGGGTCGGTCGGGTGGTGTGCCGGCGGGGGAGCTTCCGGGGCAGAGGGCGTTGTCGTGGTGAGGGGGCTGGTCGTGGCCGCATCGATGGGGAATGAGTCGTGAGTACGAGGGCGTCGAATTGGGTGTGGGAGCTCGAGGATCTGGGGCCGTCGGAGACGCTGGTGCTGCTGGCTCTAGCGGATCAGGCCGACGATGAGAACTACTGCTGGCCTTCGCAGCAGGTGATCGCTGCCCGCACGAGCATGGGAGAGCGGATGGTGCGCCGTCACATCAACTCCCTATCCGAGCTCGGCCTCCTGACCGTCGAGGTGCGCTCATCGACCTCGGGGCGCCGCTCCAACGTCTACTGGCTCAATGTCGGGTTTTCCTCGGAATCCCGGCAACCGGCCAAATTGGCCGATTGCGGGGAGCCCGTGGACAACGCGCCTGTGGGTAACTCCGATACCCGCCGCCGCTCGACACACCACATAGGGGCACCCCCGGGGGTGGTCATCTCCTGTTCTCCTTGGGTACGGGCTGCCTCTAGCGAGTGATGATGGTCAAGTCTGGCGCGCCGGGGCGACGGCAATGCCTGCGGCCAGACGGTGCGACGGGGTCCGTGGGCTCGCTGACCGCTCACATGCCCTGGCCGCGCTGCCGGGGCTGCCTAGGCGCCGCCCCCTCGTCAGTGCGAGGTGCTGGAGTGTGGTAGCTGCGGCCGGCTATGGCTCACCCAACGCGCCCAGGAGCCCTTATGAGGGTGGAAATGGCCTGGTCGACCACAAGATCAGTTGCATGCGTATGGGCGTGCACGGCCGCGACGTATCCATCCGGGCGAAAGGGATGTCGGGGAGTCTCCCTGAAGTGGCGGGGCACGTTAGGCGGTGCGGGCATTGGCGAGAATGACACCCAGGGCAGCCACGGGGCCAGAGGTGTCCAGGCGCCAGTAGACGGTGTCGATGCCTGCGCCGCGCTCGTCGCGCACGATCTTATCGACCCTGCCCCAGCGGGCCAGGGCGCCCATGGACGCCTGGTTCGTCGACCAGGTCTTGGCCAGCAGGGGCACGCGGCGGCGAAGGGCATGAGCCACGACCCGGCGCCCCGTGCGCGTGCTCAGTCCCCTGCCTCGGTGACTGGGGGCGACCACCGCGGTGGAGACGTAGACGTGCTCGGTCCCCCTCCACATCCAGGGCCAGTAGTAGGCGCAGTAGCCCACCAGGAGCTCGTCCTGCACCAGGACGACGAGGTGGGCCAGCTCGAGCAGGGAGTCGACGTACTTCTCGACGTTCGCCCCGGCCTGAGGGCCGAGGTCGCGGAGCTCCTGACCGAGCCGGTGGCGCCAGGACAGAGGCGGGACGAAGTCCCCGTCACACCGCCTGGTCAGCGCCAGCAGTTGGCGGGCCAGGGGGCTCGGGAAGGTGCCCGGAACGGAGGACGCGTACCGAGACGGGTCGGCGCATGACGCTCTCCTAGGGACGGTCGTGGTCGGAGGGATACCGCCCACGAAGTGAGTACATATCGCAAGTGATAGTGTCTACCACATGCGAGTCCGCACCATACACCGTCCGTGGTGGGGCCTGGGGGCCCTATGCCTGGGGATGGTCATGCTGTTCATGAACACGACGATGATCAACGTCGCGCTGCCCGACCTGTCGACCTCGTTGGGGGCGGGCACGAGTCAGCTGGAGTGGATCGTGTCGTCCTACAACCTGGCGTTCCTGGCGGTGCTGCTGCCAGGCGGGGCGGTGGGGGACCGTCTGGGGACCGCAGCACACTAGTGGCCGGGGCGGTCGTGTTCGGGGCCGGAGCCCTGGTCGGGGCGACGTCGGGGTCGGTGGGCTGGTTGATGACGGCCCGGGTCCTCATGGGGGTGGGGGCCAGCGTGTTCACGCCGATGTCGCTGGCGCTGATCCCGCGGATGTTCCCTGCCGAGCAGCGGGGCCTGGCGACGGGGGTGTGGACGGCGGCCGGAGCGCTGGGGGCGCCGTTGGGCCCGCTGGTGGGCGGGATGATGATCGACGCGCACGGTTGGCGATCGATGTTCACCCTGGACGCGGTGGCGGCGTGCGTGGTGCTGGCGTGCTGCCTGACGCTAGTGCCAGCCGGCTCACGCTCGCAGCGCGATGGTCGGGGCCTGCCGTGGGCGCAGGTGGTCACCTCGGCGGCGGGGTTCTCGCTTATCACGTGGGGGCTGATCAACGCCGAGCACTCCTGGACGCGGGTGTCCACGTGGGCGCCGATCGTGGCCGGGGTGGGGGTGCTGGCCATCTACGCGGCGCTGGACCTGCACCGTCTGGACACGCTGACGGACCTGTGGCTGCTGGGCGTGAGGCGTTTCCGGACGCGCTCGGTGGAGTTGATGCTGGTCAACTTCGTGCTCTTCGGGATCCTGTTCGTGGCCCCCAGCTACCTGCAGACGGTGCTGGGCAACTCGGCGGTGCGCGGGGGGATGCTGCTGATGCCCCTGGCGGCCTCCGCGGTGGTGGGCTCGCTAGCCGCGTCGAGCCTGCTTCGTCGTCCGGGGGCTCACGCCTGGGTGATGCCGGTGGCGCTGGGGCTGGTCGCGGCCGGGTTGGCGCTGGCGGCTCGCATGGCTCTGGGCGATGGCGCCCAGGTGCTGGTGCGGGGTCTGGTGATGGCCGGTGTGGGGCTGGGGCTGGCGCAGTCCTTCGGGATCGCCACGGCGATGGACGCGGTGCCGGCCGAGGCGGAGGGCTCGGGAGCCGCGCTGCTGAACACGGTGCGCCAGTTCGGTTCCGTCCTGGGTATCGCGGCGCTGGGCAGCGTGTCGGGGACCGTCTACACGCGGGGTCTGTCCTCGCTGCCCGCGGGCCTGCCCGACCAGGTGGTCCAGGCGGTCTCCGACACGGTCTCATCCGCGCACCTGGTCGCCTCCCGGTTGCCCGCGGGGTGGGCCGTGGCGGTGGCGGACCAGGCCGATCGTGCCTACGTGCACGCCATGGACTGCGTGCTGGCGATCTGCGCTGTGACCAGCGGCGTCGTGGCCGTCATCGCGGCCCTGGCCGCGGTCTCGCGACGCGTGCGCCGGTCCTAGAATCGTGGTCGTGACATCGCGTGCGCCCGGACTGCGTGAACGGAAGAAGCTTGCCACCCGCCGGGCAATTCGCCGGGCGGCGCTGGCGCTGTTCGAGTCGCAGGGCTACGCGGCCACGACCGTCGAGCAGATCGCCCAGGCCGCCGACGTGGCGCCGATGACCGTCTACCGGTACTTCGGGACCAAGGAGGCCACCGTGGTGTCGGTGTCGCTGACACCGGCCCTGCGCGAAGGGCTGGGGCGGATGGCCGACGCCCTGGCCAGTGATGGTGCTCCGACGGTGGCCGAGGTCTCCCGCTTGGTCGCACTGCTCGCGGCCGAGGAGGAGGGCTGGCTGGAGGGCCTTGCTGCCAGGGTCGAGCTGGTGGCCGCCACTCCAGAGCTCGAGCAGGCCCTGTGGGCGCAGTCGTCGACCTGGACTACGACGCTTGCCGAGCAGCTACCCACTGAGGCCCTTAGCGCCCGCGTACAGGCCCGGGCCCTGGTGGGCGCTTGCCTGGAGGGCCTGCTGGCGTGGCGTGACCGCCCCGCCTTCCCTGACGCCGACTCGCTCGTCGATGTCATCCAGGAGGCCCTCGACGCGATCCGAGTCCCGACCTCGATCCCTGTACCCTGAGGGCACTCCGCTCCGCGCTCGGGGTGCCGAGCCGCAGCGCTCGCACCCGCCGACAGCACCCGAATTTGACGCGCCTGACGATTGCGACAGGTCCTGGCGAGTTGTCTGCACCGCCGTTGAAGACCGCTGCTGCGATCCCGGCGAAAGGTTGGTGGCCGCCGCAGCGTGATTAAGCGCGCTCCACAAGACCCGGGACGATCCATTCCCCTGATCAGCGGTCACCACCAGCCACGCGACGGTCGGTGACAACACCCCCCCCCGGATCATTCGATAGACAGGGGCAAGCCATCATGAGGCGGTCGGGATCGCGGAATTGAAGGCGGGGGTCCGAGAGTTGCGTCAGGAGAACGAGTTCTTGAAAAAAGCAGCGGCCCGGCTTGCGAAGGAACGTCCGTGACCGAGCGCTACGAGGTCGAGGTCGCGAAGAAGACCATTACCCCGTTTCCCCGATGTGCCGATGGTCGGGGGTGCCGACGTCCGGCTGCTGCTCCCGGCGCGACCGACCGCAGTCGCGTACCGCGATCGGGAGAGAAGAGCTCGGGGTCATGGTTAACGATGCCTTTGAGGGCTCGTGAGGGCACCTACGGATGCCGACGGATTCAGGCGATCCTGGAAAGGTATGGAGTGCGGGTGGGCGGTGGCACGACCCGCTCCATCATGCGCGACCAGGGCCTGCGAGCCGCACAGCCACGAGGGTGCGGCGCCACGTGACTCGATCCGCGTGGTCCGAGCGCCAGCGGTTGATGACGATGCAGGCCAGCGACAGTGCGGGGTTGTAGAGGCGGCGCGCGGTATCGGTGGTGGTAAGGAGCTCGGCGACGCCGTCGACGGAGGAGACGCCAGGCTCGGTGATGATCAGGACCCGGTCGGCGGCGGCGAGTGCGCCGAGCGCGAGCACGCCGAGCGAGGGTGGGCAGTCGATCAGCACGACGTCGTAGCCGTCAGTGGCGCCGTCGGCGGCCACGCGCAGAGCAGCCTCTCGCCCAGGGCGGGTGTCGGCGTCGCGTGCCGCGAGCTGTCTATCCGCTGGGACCACGTCGATGCCCGGCCAAGAACCGCCTGCCGACACGATGGCTGCCGCGAGGTCGCCGGCGCCGGCACGGCCTGAGAGCACGGAGTCCAGGACGTCATTGAGAGTGACCTGGTCGGGTTGGATGTCGATGCCCAGGATGGCGGATGCGTTGCCCTGGGGGTCGGTGTCGATCACGAGGACGCGCTGGCCCTGGCGGCTGAGTAGCGCGGCGAGGCTGATCGTCGTTGACGTCTTGCCGACCCCGCCCTTCTGATTGGCGATGGCGAGTGTGAGTGGCATGCGGTGCTCCTGGTGCTGATCCATGGACTGAACGCTGGCGTTGTTGGCGCTTCGGGCGACTTCTGACTGTCGCCCGTTCTTCGTTGAAGTCAGGCGGCTTGCGAGAGGTCGTGGTGGCGGGTGACGGCGTTGCGGGTAACGCTGGCAAACCTGCGGAACGCCAGCCTTTGGAAGGCACACCACCGGAGAGAGGCGAGCACCTTGGAGTACTCGGCGGCAACGACGAGCCGGCGGACGAAGGACTGGAACCCGGAGCTCGCAGGTTCGAGTCCTGCCCCCGCTACGAAATGCCACTGGGTGGCGCTAAAGACTTCGACCCCTGCTATGATGGAGATCAAATTTTTTTCGCTGTTTCGGAGCCGGTATCTCGGTTCGGTCACCGGTCGGCGTGTTCATGTGCCTCAGGCTTCTTGGATGATTTAGTGCCCTCTCTGTCCTCTCTCTCCGACGTGAGCGTCGTCTCCGCGGGCTTCGTCGCCGGATTCGCCGCCGTGACCGTCGTCGCGCTGGCCGCGACGGTCTTCCTGCTGCTCCGGCTCCCGCGTCGTCGGCGGGTGCATGTACCCAAACACGCGAAGGGTGCCCCCGCGAATGCCGTGCCGTGGCGTCGCCGGCTCCTGCTGGCCGCGCTGCCGGCGGTTCTGATCTGCCAGCTCCTCGTGACGGGGCTCGCGGCGGCGAGGATCAACACGACGCTGCGGTTCGCCAACACCCTCGGTCAGGTCGTCGAGCTGGCGTCCGGCTCCGGCCGCGTCATGGGACCGACCGAGCTCGCACCGGTGGCCAGCCCGGATCCCGCCGAGGAGGCGGGCGACGAGGCCGACGAGGAGGCGACGCCGCCCGCGCCCGATCCGGCCGACGTCGCCTCTCTGGAGGCGACGTCGGAGGGCGGGAACACCTTCAAGACGACCTTCCGCGGCCCCGCCAGCGGCATCACCGACGACGTGTGGTTCTGGACGCCGCGCGGGTACTCCGCCACGGACGGGAAGTCCTACAACGTCCTGACCCTCCTGCACGGCGTGCCCGGGACCGCCGACGGCCTCGTCTCGGCGCTGGAGCTCGGCCCCCAGCTGCAGGCCGCCATCGACGACGGGCGCCTGCCCCCGACGATCATCGCCGTGCCCTCGCTCAATCCCGACGCTGCTCAGCGCTCCGAGCCCGACTGCGCGGACATCGTCGGGCACGCCAAGGTGGGCACCTGGATTCAGGAGGACGTGCCGAGGATGATCCGGGCCACCTTCCCCGGGACCCGTGCGGATCGCGAGGCCTGGGCGCTGGTCGGGGTGTCCTCGGGCGGCTACTGCGCGGTGTGGACCACCATCATGCGCTCGGACGTCTACGCCACGGCGGGCTCCCTGTCGGGGTACGACGTCCCCGGCATCGGGGGACTGGCCTCGCCCGAGCTCCGCGAGTCCAACACCCTGAGCACCCTGGTGGCCCGCCAGCCGCACCACCCGATCGGCCTGTGGCTCCTGGGGGCATCGGACGACCCGCCGGCCCTCGGGACGGTCACCACCCTGCCGGCCGCCGTCGGGGGCGAGGACGCCGTCGAGGCGGTCCGGCCGCCCGAGGGCGGACACTCCTGGAGCCTGTGGAAGGACCAGGCCTCCACCTTCCTCACCTGGTGGTCGCAGCGCCCGGACGTCAACCCGAACGCCTCCGCGCAGCCCACCCCGACTGCGACCCCGTCACCGACGGACGAGCCGACGCCCGACGCCTCCTCCTCCGAGGCGGCTCCCGCAGCTGCGGCGCCCGAGGCGCCCGCGGAGGAGAATCTCGGACTGGCCGATCGCCTGGTGCGCTCCTTCACCCAGATCCGCGGCACCGGCGTCATCACCGTGGTCGGTCTGCTGACGCTCGCGGCGACGCTCGCCTGCCTCATCATTCCCGCCCCGGCGCCCGCCCGCGACGGCGGGGCCGAGGACGGGGCGACTCGTTCGAGGCGGGGCGCCACGGCGGTCGATGCGACTGGAGAGGCCAGCGTTGCCGGCAGCGTGGCGGGCGTCGCCGTCAGGGTACTGCTCCTGGCGGGCGCATGCGCCCTCGCCGCGATCCTGGTCGGTTTGATCGGGAACCGGTTCGGCGGCTTCTACCCGACCTGGGCCCTGGCCTGGGCGGATATCGGCCCCGCCCTGTGGTGACCCGCCAGCGATCCGCGGTGAGACGATCCGCGCTGGCCGCACGCGCCGAGCCCTCCGTCCGGAGGGGGACGGAGGGCTCGGAGGGTTCAGCGCCGATGAACGGCGGCGGAACGGTCGGCCGCCGTCGGGCTGGTCAGGTGTCGTCCGCGGGCGGCGCGAAGGGGCCGCGTGCGGCGATCTCGGCCCAGCGCTCCTGGCTGATCCGGGAGGCGATCAGCAGGCCGACGGCGCTGAAGGCCAGACCGGTCACGACCCACATGACCGGGGGCGGGGTGCTCTCGTTCAGAACGAGAAGATTGTTGCAAAGGTGGCATCCCCCGTGGATGCCGATGCCGGCCCACACGCTGCGCATGGTCAGCGAGAGGTAGGCCGCGGTCACGGCGAAGCCGAAGGGGAAGGCCAGGTAGAGCAGGTGGTCCGCCACGCCCTGCTGACCGCCCTGGGAGATCAGTTTCTTAATTGTTAAGGCGACCACCGAGATCCACACGGCGCGCTTGGGCCGGTCGGAGAAGCTCTGCAGGAGGTAGCCGCGCATGACCGCCTCCTCCCCGATGGCCTGAAGCACGTAGCCCCACACGAGGGCGTAGACGATTATGAGCCACAGCGGCATCGCGGTGAGATCCCCCTTGAGGGGACTCACGAACTCTCCGGCCCCGAGGAGGAGGAAGACCGCTTTGATGCAGCCGAGGATGCCCACTGCGATCCCGGTTCCCGTCAGGAGGGAGAGCACCGCGCGACGGTTGAGGGTCAGGCCCGCTGCGCGCAGGGGACGGTGATCGACGTAACGGGTGAGCAGGAGGGCGAACAGGAGATAGAAGACGAGGGCGATCGGAAATAGCGACATCTTTGTCGTCGTGGCGACCAGGGGGTCGGCCGAGGCGAGTCCCTCCCGTACCGGGGGGATGAGGTATGCCAGAGACGGGAGGAGCCCGGCTGCCCCGAAGGCGGTGAGGGCGAGGAGAACGCGCGCCCACCCGGGCGGGCGGCGACGGATCCGCTGCCCGTGGGGCGGTTCGGCTGCGGCGGTCCGCGGCGCGGGACGTCTCGAGCCGAGGTTCTGCGACTGGGGCAGAAAGGGCTCGCTCCGTGAGAGTCGGGGCTGGGATTCTGGAAGCACGGCGGTGTGCGGTTGAGTTGCCATGCTCTGACGCTACGAACGAGGCCGCGGCGGCCGCGCGTGACCGAGGACCGAACTTCCGGTGCGCACCTATGACCGCGGTCATGGGACGCCGGACCGCGCGCTGGTCTACGGTGACCGGGTGAGCACCCAGCAGCGGAGCACCGGCGGGCGGATGGAGGACGACCCGCCCACGGGCGCCGCGCTCCTGCCCGTCCTGCAGATCCTCTCGCTCGTGTGCCTGGCGTTCTACGGGCTGCAGTTCCTGTTCGAATTCGAAGTACCGCGCAGGGGCGTGTGGGCGGGCTACGTCCTGGCTACGGCGGGAGTCGTGGGAATCATGTGGATGGCGCGGCGCAGAGCGGCGCCCGGCCGTGCCCGCGCCGCCTGCTCGGTGGTCGTGCTCGTGCTCCTGACCGGTCCCGCGCTGCTGGGGACTATCAGCTTCGTCGTGCCGGTCCTCATCGTGGCGGCCGCGCTGCTCGTCATCGACATCGGGGTGCGGGCGAGTCTGGCCGGTGACGCGGTGGCGTCCGCCGCGTTAGCCGCCCTGTTCCCGGTCTTGGGAGGAGGAGGACCGAGGGAGATCCTGCTCTTCGCCATCCCCATGGCGGTTCTCATGTCCGTGGGGACCGCCCTCGGCCTGGCACTGTCCAGGTACGACGCCGCCCTGACCGCCCAGCGCCGCGCCATCGTCGAGCGCGACGCGGCCCTGGAGGAGGTCCGGCGCAGGGCGGTGCTGGAGAAGGAGCTCATGCTCGCCCGGGAGCGTGCGCGGGCCGCGCACGAGCTGCACGACGGGCTCGGGCACCGGCTGACCCGGATCG
>ERZ773079.570-NODE-570-length-23888-cov-23.661310_pt1 | contig 23888 bp, 19 predicted proteins | sample MGYA00511355_ERZ773079 | MGnify/ENA primary metagenome ERZ773079 (study PRJEB29015, sample SAMEA2737979) | human oral metagenome | biome: human oral; feature: human-associated habitat; material: dental | place: China | collected 2117 ... | reverse complement strand
CGGCCGCTGCCTCCGGCATGCTTGAGCTGGCCCAGCGTCTCCACGACGAGCACGTTGCCAACGGTAAGGCCGAGGGCGAGCGAATCGTCACCGAGGCCCGCTCCACCGGTGAGCAGATCGTGCGTGAGGCAGAGGACCAGCGCAACCGTACCCTGGCCCAGCTGGAGAAGGAGCGTTCCGCCCTCGAGCAGAAGATCGACGAGCTGCGTCGCTTCGAGTCCGACTACCGCACCCGTCTCAAGAGCTACCTGCAGAACCTGCTGACCAACGTCGAGGATGGTGGCGAGAGCTCCATCTCCGGCTTGTGATCCTGTCAAGGATCCCCTCTGCCGTGATCGTCTCCCGACGCCAACTCCTCAGCACTGAGAGCACTGGCCCTCTGAGTGCCGCGGCTCCTACCTGCCGAGGATGGTCCGGCTTCTTCAGTCGTCTCTGACACGGCCTTCTACGAAGGGCGGCGACCCGCGCGGGTCGCCGCCCTTCGCTCGGTTCGCACGCCCACCCGTCACCTGTTCTCTTCTGAACACAATGCGAGAAACACCCATGCCAGACCACGTCGATCCCGTCGCCTCCTCTCAGGAGGCCACTGACAGCACCATTTCACCTCCTGCCGACGCCCCGTTCGCAGTCATGGAGAAGACCCTGGGACCGCAGAGCGGTGATGACGGAAAGGGGCATCGCGCTCGGCGTATACCCGTGACCGTGCTGTGGGTGATGGCGGTCGTCATCGTCGTCGTCGACCAGATCAGCAAGCAGTGGGCGCTCTCGGCCCTGTCAGACGGACGGCACACGGCCCTGATCGGACGGGCGTTGGGACTCGTCCTGGTGCGAAACCCCGGTGCCGCTTTCTCCTTTGCCACTGGACAGACCTGGATCTTCGCGATCATCGCCCTGTTCGTGGTGCTGATCATCATCCGCGTCTCCCGGAATCTGGCGTCGCGATCATGGGCGGTGGCCCTTGGCCTGGTGCTTGGCGGCGCCGTCGGCAACCTTATCGACCGCCTCCTTCGAGAGCCCGGGTTCCTGCGCGGCCACGTCATCGACTTCATCGACTACGGCGGTTACTTCGTGGGTAACGTCGCAGACATCGCGATCGTGCTCGCCGCCGTGGGCATCATCGTCCTGTCCCTGGGAGGCTGGGAGATCGACGGAACGCGCGCCGGATCCCAAGATGCCTCGCAGTCCGAGAAGACCAAGGGGACGACACCCTCGTCCGATCGGGACCCGGGCTCTGAGGAGCGTCGAGGCAACGACGACGCCACGTCCTCACAGTCCGCAGAGGCTCCAGGGTCCTCTGCGCCGGCCGGGCCTGCGGAGCCGGAATGAGCCTGCGTCTGCTGCCCGTCCCCGACGGATTCGACGGCGAGCGCGTCGATGCCGCCCTCGCTCGCATGACGGGCCTGTCCCGCAGCCGGATCGGTGACCTGTGCGAGAGCGGCGATGTGCGCAGGAACGGTGAGGGGCTCCCCAAGTCCGCCCGCGTTCAGGCCGGTGATCTTCTTGAGGTCGATCTGCCCGATCCGCGTCCCATCGAGCCCGTTCCCACCCCCGTTGAGGGGATGGAGCTGCTCTATGAGGACGAGGACATCGTCGTCGTCGACAAGCCGGCAGGTGTGGCTGCCCATCCCTCCATGGGCTGGGACGGCCCCGATGTGCTGGGCGCCCTCAAGGCGATGCACGTTCGGGTGGCCACCTCCGGGGCGGCCGAGCGTCAGGGCATCGTCTCGCGCCTGGACGTGGGCACCTCCGGCGTCATGATCGTGGCCAAGGGGGAGCGGGCCTACTCCGTGCTCAAACGGGCCTTCCGTGAGCACACGGTGAACAAGGTCTACCACGCCCTGGTCCAGGGGCACCTTGATCCGTCCAGCGGCACGATCGACGCCCCCATCGGTCGTCATCCCAGCCGGGAGTGGAAGATGGCCATCATCGAGGGCGGGCGGGAGTCCATCACCCATTACGACGTCATCGAGGTGATGCCAGGGGCCTGCCTGGCCGAGATCCACCTGGAGACCGGACGCACCCACCAGATCCGCGTCCACATGGCCGCTGTCGGCCACCCCTGCGTCGGAGACGCCACCTACGGCGCCGACCCGGCCATGACTGCGCGCACCGGGCTCGTTCGCCAGTGGCTTCACGCCCGCGAGCTCGGCATCGCCCACCCCATCACCGGGGAGCACTTGGTCTTCACCTCCGACTACCCCGACGACCTCGTCCACGCCCTCGACGCCCTGCGCCTGCCGTGAACAGGATGCCGTGGAGGTGAGCGAGCACCGTGACTGATCACCTGCATCAACCGACTACGGGCCCGACGGCGAGGCCGAGCGGGGGCGAGGCGGCCTCGGGTGTCCCCGTCCTCGAGATCCGCCCTGCCACGTCGGTCCAGGAGCCCCTCAGCTTCGCCACCGCACGCGGCGACCAGACCGGGGCCGAGGCCGAGTGGTTGCGCAAGGCCGTGGCCGATGTTCGCCTCGAGGTCTTCGTGGGGGAGCAGTCGGTCCCCTTCATCCAGGAGATGGATGCCCGCGACGACGAGTCCACCACGATCCACCTGCTGGCCGGCGGAGCCGATGGCACGCCCCTGGGTGCCGGGCGGATTCTGCTGGAGCCCGAGAACCCCGCTCGGGTCCACCTCGGCCGTCTGGCCGTCCGCAGCATTGCTCGCGGGAGGAGGCTCGGGGCCCGTGTGGTCGCGGCCCTTGAGCAGACCGCGCTGAGCCACTCCGGTCGCTCCAGCGTGGAGGTGGTTCTCTCCGCCCAGGAGCAGGCTATGAGATTCTACGAGCGCTGCGGATACCGGGTCCTAGGCGGGCGCCGCTATCTCGACGCCGGCATCTGGCACCAGGACATGGCACGAACCGTCAGCACCGTCCGCGCCGTCAACTCCACGGCCAGTGCCAGCAGCGCCACCTGAGGCAGGCATCTGCTACCCGCGCCACGCGCGGGCAGGCAGACGAACGGAGAGAAGCAGAACCGAGAGGAGACAGGCATGCGGATCGTCGTCATCGGCGCCGGAGGCATCGGCGGCTGGCTCGGTGCCCGGCTGGCCTCGACCGGCCAGCAGGTCGGGTTCCTTGTTCACGGACGCACCCTGGAGGCACTGCGCTCGGAAGGACTGACGCTGCTCGACGGCTCCGGCGGCGAGCCCGGTACCGTGACCGCCCGCATCGATGAGCCGCTGGTGAGCCATGACCCGGGTACCCTCGTCGACGCCCTGGGCGGGCACCCGGACCTGGTGTTCGTGACCACGAAGGTCGATGCGCTGCCCGGGCTGGCCCCTGCGCTCAGACGCCTGATCGGCCCCGGCACCGGCGTCGTCTCCACTCAGAACGGGATCAGCGCACCCGGACTGCTCGCCGGCGCCGTCGGGACGGAGCATGTCCTGCCCGGTGTGGCCCGGGTCTACTCGGCCGTCGTCTCGCCCGGAAACGTCCGCACCATCGGCAGCGCCGGCTCCCTGGCCCTGGGGGAGTGGGACGGTGGGGCCTCCGCCCTGACCGCCAGCGCCGTCGGGGTCCTGGAGGCGGCCGGCATCCGCGCCTGGGTTCCCGACTCGATCTGGGCCGAGCTGTGGCGCAAGGTCTCCTTCGTCGCCGTCCAAGGGGCGCTCGGCGCCGCCGCGAACACGCCCATCGGTGTCCTGCGCAGCGAATTGCGCGACGTCTTCACCGCTGCCGTGGGCGAGGTGGTCGAGGTTGCGGCTGCGCTGGGGCACGACCTGGCCACCGACGCCGCCGCCGATCCGGTCACCGCCGTCCTGGCCCTGGCTGACGCCCAGCCCGCCGGCGCCACCACCTCGATGCAACGCGACATCGCCGCCGGGCTGCCCAGCGAGCTCGACGCCCAGGTCGGTTCCGTGTGCCGTGCCGGAGACGACACAGGGGTGGCAACCCCTGTTCTTGACCTAGCCCACGCCGTCCTGGCCCCGAGAGAGGCCCGCGCCCGGGGCTGAAGGTGATCCCGCACCGGTCAGGCATACCGACGGGTTCGGCGACGACGTCCACTCGGAGCGGATTTCTCACACGCGCCTGCCGACCGAAAGCGGGATTGCTCAGTCATTGCAACGCTCTCCCAGCGACATTGCCGTCGGCGGCCTCCCGGAGGCGGGGCGCCCCGCGGGCCTAGGATGGTCCCATGGCGCAGACGACCGGTCAGGAAGAGGCAGCCCCCAAGGACGACTTCGTCCACCTTCACGTCCACACCGACTACTCCATGCTGGACGGTGCCGGAAAGATCAAGGACTACGTGGCCGAGGCCAAGCGCCTGGGCCAGCCCGCCCTGGCGATCACCGACCACGGCTACATGTTCGGCGTCTACGAGTTCTACGCGGCCGCCAAGGCGGCCGGCATCAAGCCGATCATCGGGGTGGAGGCCTACATGACGCCGGGCACCTCGCGCTTCGACAAGACCCGTGTCTTCTGGGGCGATGAGTCTCAGAGAAGCGACGACGTCTCCGCCCGCGGCGCCTACACGCACATGACGCTGCTCTCGCGCAACAACGAGGGCCTGCACAACCTCATGCGCATGGACTCCTTCGCCTCCCTGGAGGGCCAGTGGGGCAAGGCGCCGCGCATCGACCGAGAGCTGCTCTCCCGCTACGGGGCCGGCCTCATCGGTTCCACCGGCTGCCCGTCGTCGGAGGTCCAGACCCGCCTGCGCCTGGGCCAGTGGGACGAGGCCCTGCGCGCCGCCGGAGAGCTGCAGGACATCTTCGGCAAGGAGTTCTTCTACGTCGAGCTCATGGACCACGGCCTGGAGATCGAGCAGCGCGTCACCAAGGACCTGCTGCGCCTGGCCCAGAAGCTCGACGCCCCGCTGCTGGCCACCAACGACTCCCACTACGTGCGTCCCGAGGACCGCACCATCCAGGACGCGATGCTGTGCATCAACTCCGGCTCAGTGCTCTCCGATCCCGACCGTTTCAAGTTCGACGGTGACACCTACTACCTGCGCCCCGGCTCCGAGATGCGCCGCCTCTTCTCCGAGATGCCCCAGGCCTGCGACAACACCCTGCTCGTGGCCGAGCAGTGCGACGTGCACTTCCGCACCGTGGACGAGGGCGCCTCCTTCATGCCGGCCTTCCCCGTCCCCGAGGGCGAGACGGATGAGTCCTGGTTCATCAAGGAGTGCTGGCGCGGCATGGACCGCCGGTTCAACGGTGACATCCCCGAGGACTGCCGCAAGCAGGCCGAGTACGAGATCAGCGTCATCACCCAGATGGGATTCCCCGGCTACTTCCTGGTCGTGGCCGACTACATCAACTGGGCCAAGGCTCACGGCATCCGTGTGGGGCCCGGACGCGGCTCGGGGGCCGGTTCCATGGTGGCCTACGCCATGGGTATCACCGAGCTCAATCCTCTGCGTCACGGGCTCATTTTCGAGCGTTTCCTCAATCCCGACCGTGTCAACCTCCCTGATATTGATACCGACTTCGATGATGACGGCCGCGGACGTGTGCTGCAGTGGGTAATGGATAAGTACGGACACGAGAACTGTGCACATATTATTACCTACTCTACGATGGCAACAAAGAACTCTATTAAGGATGTTGCTCGCGTAGAGAAACTACCGTTAGATGTCTCTAATGCCCTTTGTAAAGCTATTCCTGAACGTTTACCTGATGGCATGAAGATGAACTTAACGAATGCTATCAAGTGTACCCCAGAGTTGCAGAATGCAGAGGTTAGTGAAGACATAAGGGAGCGCAATACGATTAAATACGCCAAGATGCTGGAGGGAACAGTGCGTGGAACGGGTATTCATGCCTGTGGATTCATTATCTGTCGTAACCCTATTGATGAATGGGTGCCTATCTCTACGGCAACAGACCCAGACTTCCCAGAGAAGAAGGTTCCTGTAACCCAGTATGACGGTCACGTGATTGAATCTACTGGTCTTATCAAGATGGACTTCCTCGGACTGAAGACTCTCTCCGAGTTGAAGGAGGCTTGCAAGGTTGTTAAGCAGACAACTGGCGACGTGATTGACCTTGAGAAGATTCCTATTGATGACGAATTGACCTACCAACTCTATCAACGTGGACAGACCGTTGGTACTTTCCAGTTTGAATCAGCAGGTATGCAAAAGTACCTCCGAGAACTTCATCCAACCGTGTTTGAAGACCTCATCGCCATGAATGCGCTCTATCGTCCGGGTCCAATGGATTATATCCCAGACTTTATCAGGCGTAAACATGACCCTTCTTTGGTGAAGTACGACATCCCATGTATGGAGAAGTACCTCAAAGACACATACGGTATCACGGTTTATCAGGAGCAAGTAATGCTCTTGAGTCGCCAGTTAGCCAACTTTACACGTGGTGAGAGTGATGCCCTTCGTAAGGCAATGGGTAAGAAGATGAAGGCTATCGTCGACAAGATGAAGCCTAAGTTCATCAAGCAAGGACAGGAGAACGGACACGACCCACAGATACTTGAGAAGATATGGAGCGACTGGGAGAAGTTTGCCAGCTATGCTTTCAATAAGTCACATGCCACTTGCTACTCATGGGTAGCTTACCAGACAGCTTACATGAAGGCGCATTATCCAGCCGAATATATGGCTGCGTTGATGACACGTCGCTTCAGTCAGATTACCGAAATCACAAAGTTGATGGAGGAATGTAAGGCATTGAAGATTGCAACTCTTGGTCCTGATGTCAACGAGAGTCAGATTGGCTTTGGTGTGAACAAGCATGGTGAGATTCGCTTCGGACTCTCTGCTATCAAGGGAATGGGTGCAAGTGCCGCTGAAAGCATTGTACGTGAGCGCATGGAGAATGGACCTTATAAGGATATCTACGACTTTGCAGAGCGTGTTGACCTCAGTAATGTAAACCGTAAAGCATTTGAAAGTTTGGCTTATAGTGGCGGTTTCGATAGCTTCGGTCTGCAGCGTGAGATCTACAGCGCTCCGATGGAGACGGGGAACGATGACTCCTTCCTCTCCGCCCTCGTGCGCTTCGCCCAGGTCAGCCAGGCAGAGCAGAGCCTCAATGAGTCTTCCCTCTTCGGAGGCGATGACGAAGCCCTGCAGATCCCCCGCCCCACGCCTCCGACGCACTTCGTCGAGCTCTCGGATATGGAGCGCCTTAATAAGGAGCGCGAGCTCGTCGGGCTCTACCTCTCAGGCAATCCGCTTGACCCCTACCGCGTACTCCTCGAGTGCTACTGCCCTGTCAATGCGCAGATGATGAATGACCCAGAGGCTCTCGGCGAAGGCCGTCAAGTCTCCTTCGGCGGTATGGTGTCGAACGTCTTCATCGGCACGACCAAGCGCGGCGATCCCTATGCCCGCATCACGATCGAGGATACACAAGGCTCGTGCACGATCCCGCTGTTTAGTGGGAACTATGTGAGCTACTCGCAGTACTGCCAGAAGGGGCTCTTCGTCTTCGTCGAAGGCGTCATCCAGAAGCGCCGCTACGGCGAAGAGCTGGAGCTGAATATCCAGCGTGTGAGCCTGCTGAGTGATGTCATCGACCGAATCATCTCCAGCATCCACCTGAATATCGATGTACGCATCGTCAATCAGAGCATCATCAGCGAGCTCGGAGAGATCATATCGAACAATAGCGGCTCTGCTATGTTATCAATAAGACTCTCGGATGGTACGGGGCGCAATGATGTCGAGCTCACCTATGACCAAGGTATGATAGCTCCGACACCTATCCTCCTCGACTTCTGCCGTCAGTACGGCATCGAGATGACAGCTAAGTAGCAAGTAATTATTAGTCTCACCTATTAAGAAAGGAAAGAATCATGGCATTAGAAATCAACAGCCAGAACTTCGACACGCTCATCGCCGGCGACCAGCCCGTAGTCCTCGACTTCGGTGCTACTTGGTGCGGCCCCTGCCAGATGGTGGCTCCCATCATCGAAGAGCTCGCAAAGGAATACGAAGGTAAGGTCGTCATCGGTAAGTGCGACGTCGACCAGGATCCCGAGCTTCCCAACCGCTTCGGTGTACGCAACATCCCTACGATCATCTTCGTCAAGGGCGGTGAAGTCGTAGAGAAGAAGGTCGGCGCTCAGAGCAAGGACGCTCTGAAGAAGTCTATCGAAGGGCTGCTCTAAGCTCCATATCCGATAGCCGGAAATAGCATAAGGGCTGTACCACCAAGACAGGTGGTACAGCCCTTATCTCTTTTATAGCCGAATTATACGGCCTCGAAGAAGAGGCGCAGCGAATAGCTCAGCTCCTCGCCAAGGGACTTCCCAAGCTGAGCGAGAAACTCCGCCGTCGTGCGGCACTTAGGATAGGCGTCCGAAGTAGGGTAAGCCGTGCGACGCACTGCCCCACCCTCGACTATGTAGAGCCCATCCAGCGCAGGGAAGAGCTCGTCGCTATAAGCCCAAGCACCTCTAAGGTCGGGGTGAAGCGTAGCGAGATGCTGCAGGAAGCGTAGTGGATCAAGGAGGCGAATCATTCCTCGTCGCTCCTTCCCTACCCCTCGTCCTTCGTCGGGACGAAGATAATAGCTCACCTTCTTCACCGAATGGGATGGCTCTTGAAGCAAGACTTCTCGCACCGCAGAGCTTCCGTAGACAGCTTGTACAATGACTTCGTCCTCCCGCTCTACGTAGAAGAGTGCACCATTGATCTTGCCCTCCGCCGTACGATGCTCACGAAGCACATAGCCCTCACTGGTCGGATAGTCTTCGGTCACTACACGCCAGAGTGCAGGAGTATGCAGGAGCTGTGGCGCCTTGCTTGCGCGCTCCACAGCAGTGAGGTATTCGACGAGCGTCGCCCCCTCACATTCGGGGTCAGGCTCAGAGAGCACAGCTTCGAGGGAGGTTGTCGTCACGGCGACAGGAATGGGAGCATAGCCCACCGCCTTCGTATAGTAGTCGAAGAGCCAATCCTCAGCGGGCAAGAGAAGTGAAGCGACATCGCCCCGCTCTTGCGATAGGCTAAGGGCTGTCTTCAGCTCTTCCTTCATCAAGCCACGTCCAGCGTAGTCGGGATGCGTACATACCGCCACGACATAGCTCACGGGTAGGCGCTCATCCCCCGAAGAAAGTTCCACGGGGAGATACTGCAGGTGCGTCGTCGCTACGCCCTCGGTGTAGCCGACAAGCGTGCTATCGTCACGGTAGACCTCACTAAAGTACGATGAGAGGAAGGCATCCGTATCCCCGAAGCAGAGCTGCCAAAGGCGATAGGCATCCCGTGCCTTAGGGCTCAGTGGGGCATTCATGGCGCAGGACTGCAGCGATCTTCTGCAGGATGATATCAGGCTTGTAGGAGAGCTTAGCCTTACGGAGCCCCTCGATACCCAAGTCCTCCTCGCGATTCACATAGGTGTAGCGCTCGGGGATCGTCGAAGCGAAGAGCTTATTGATCACCGTGAAGGCGCCATCATAGTCACGATTGGCCTTCTCGATGTGCACACCGAAGGTCGTCTCATTGATGGGCGAACCGATAGTGAAGGCGACGATCTGCCCGCCGACACGCAGGATGCCGCCCGAGAGCTGCAGTTCATCGAAGGAAGAGAGGAGACGCAGGATGACCTCCTGCTCCTTGTCCTCGCCTTGGTCTTCGCTGCCGTGCTGCTGTAGCCAGGCTTTCTCGACCTCAAGGCACTCCAGCGCGTTGGCTCCCGTGATGGGCTCGTAGCTGAAATCAGGGTAGAGCTTCTCGAACTTATTGACGTGATTGCGCTTCGACTGCAGCGCCTTCCCCGAGAGACTGACCAGACGCTCTCGGAGATAAATATAGTCCGCCGCTCCTTCGTCTTCGAGGAAGGTAAAGCCGCCAGGGCAAAGCTCCTCGAGATGCTCCCGACAATACGGTGTGATCCCCATGATGACGAGCGGATAACCACCTGCATCGGCCTCGTGACGTAGCCGCTCCAGCGCATCCGAGCCACAGCCCCCACCCCGTCGAATAGGGATAAGGTACGCTGGATGTGGACGTGCGGGCGAGGTGAAGCGAATGAAGAGCGTATCGTCAGCTATGGCGTAGCTCGTCTCATACTTCACAGCCCAGCCGAAGAGATTGGCGAACGCGAGATCGCAGATACGAGACTGACTGGCGAGCGTATAAGCCGTTATCTCCTCTCTCGAAGCTGCTGTGATGGGGGTAAAGTGCAATAAATCCATATACATCGAATAGTTTGGGACCACCGATTCAGCATGCCCTCGGACGCGCCTCCTGACGATGGTCCCAAATGTTATATTACTTTCAGCCGAATGTTATATTACTTTCACTCAAAAGTAATATTACTTTTCGGCAAAAGTTATATTACTTTTCCTCGGAAGTTATATTACTTCTGACCCGAGGTTATATTACTCCCGGCAGAAGGGTATATACCCTTCGATAAAAAGGTATATACCTTTCTCGCTGTACTTATATAGGCGAGTGAAGAAGGCCTTCGGAGAAGCCGTGCCTTCTTGCTACTTCGCCTCGCCTCGCGTCATGCGGAAGGAGGCCTGGTAGCACATGAATAGCGGGATGGCGACGCCCACACCGAGGGCGAACATCGTCAGCAGTGCCGTGATACCATTCGAGATGATGCCTGGCAGATACTGCTCCTGCGCCACCTCCTGCGTCGACTCCATGAAGCGAATCGTGCCCAAGATAGAGCGGTAGGCGAACTGACCTGGGATCATAGGCAAAAGGGCGGGGAAGGCAAAGACTTCGATCGGGTAGCGGGCATGATAGGCAAAGCCCACAGCGATGAAGCCAGCAAAGACTGCTGCGAAGAATGTGGCGATAGCGATATTCATACCCGCATACGTCATCAGCGTGAAGCGCAGGGCATTCCCACAGAAAGCGATCATGGGGACATATCGGAAGGCCGCCTTAGACGGATTACCAACGGCAGCGAAGCCCAAGGCAGCGATAGCGGCAAAGAAGCCTTTCTCAAGGATAAGGAGGAGGTCCATAGTAGCGTAGTCCTATACGATTGCGATGGTGATGAGAGGTTAGAGGAGCGAGAGGCCAAGGGACATCAGCGTGACAGAGAGGCCTACGGTGATACTCACGACGATCATCACCGCTGTCAGGAGGCGCGAGATGCCGTTGAGGATATAGCCATCGAGGATATCCATCATACCATTGATGAAGGGGACGCCAGGGATGAGGTAAAGCACACTGGCGCTAAGGGCAATCTTAGGAAACTCTTCGTAGCCGAACTTCGCACCGAGACCGACGACGAAGGAAGCGACGAAGGCCGAGAGGACTACCGTCAGATAGTGATAGACGTGACGGCGATTCAGCTCCTGACGTAGGAGGAAGCCGCAGAACGTGCCGAGGAAAACGAAAAGACCCGACATCAGATCGCCACCGAAGAGCAGGCAGAAGGCCATGTTCGCCTGGCTGATCAGATAGAGCACAAGCCAGCGATTCATCGGCGGTGTATTGAGGATCTTCTCGAAGCGCTCTTCAAGTTCGTCGAGACTTGGGTGATTGTCGTAGGTGTACCAAGACAGACGGCTCAGCTCTGCATTGAAGAAGAAGTTCAGGGGGCCATGTCTATGCTGCAGCATCCCAGATACAGGATGCGCATCCAGCGGACGATAGGAGTGACGACCATCACCCAGGACAGGGCTAAGTGTCATCGTCATATTGCGCTGGAAGGTCATGATCGTCGGCTCGTAGCCATAGGCATGGGCAATTCTCGTCGTATTGACCACGATACGATTGGTCTGCACACCGACACTCGTCTGCGTCGTGGCGTAGCGCAATAAGAAGTCCAAGAGACGCTCCTTGTCGATATCCTCACGCAGAGGACAAGGTTTCGATTGGGCCATAATTACCGTGAGAGGTGAAGAAAATAGTAAGTGTAGTATGAATAAGAAGAGCCTCCACTGGGATTCAGGGGAGGCTCTGGTATCAGCTCGGGCTGATCATCTTTGTTGCGGAGGCAGGATTCGAACCTACGACCTTTGGGTTATGAGCCCAACGAGCTACCACTGCTCCACTCCGCGCTATCTTTTTGCACTGCAAAGGTACTACATTTTTCTTTATCTACAAACTTTAGGAATATTCCTGACAAAAAAGCAAGAGCGACATCCCCATCATTAAGGGGGAAATCGCTCTATGGACCGAGTGCCGAGCTGGGTTAAAAAGGGAGGTCATCAGAGTCCGTGGAGCTAGTATCTGCTGCAGTCTTATCTTCCTCTACCGCAGTCGGCTCTTTCGTCTCCTCAGGCTTATCTACCCATGATGCTGTGAGGGCAATCGTTTGGCTTTCGGGTTGCTCTTCTTTCTTAAGACGGTCAACCTGCAAGATGAGCGGAAGGTCAGCAATGATACCAGAAAGCACGCAAGCCCCAGGAGGCAATATCGGGAGTGACTCTATCGAGATCTTATCAAGATAGGCTATCGCCTTCTCAACCATCTCTAGATCCTTGTTATTGATCAGACGATGAATGAGGTAATTGTGGAGCTGAGAAATAATCGTCGCCGATATATCAGAAGGTCGCTGACTAGCGATAGTCAGGAAGACGCCAAACTTACGTCCCTCCTTGATGATCTCCTCAAATGTTTCCAATCTGAAGTCCTTCCACTCCTGGCTCTCTCGCGTGGAGTCATACGATAATATGTTGTGGGCTTCGTCGATGATAATGTTGAGCGAGCTCGTGACCACTGCAGATTTCTTATCCTTATGCTCTTGGTAGTACTTATATGATAGAAGTAGCGGGATCAGCTTCTTCATCGAGGTAGACACCTTATCCATATTGATCACAGCTAATGGCTTGCCCTCCTCCCACAGATGAGCTTTATCTTTATCAGGAAAGATTGAAAACACCTTTGAAAACTCCTTACTCAAGCTTTTCAACTTATTGATAGCGGGAGCGACATGCTCATTCTGCGCACGATTCTCAATAAGATCCTTGATCAATTGGATATATAAAAACTTGATTGCCCTATCAATAAAGTCATCTCCTTCCTTATACTTCCCTATTGCTTTATAGAAGCTCGTTTTCTATAGAACCCCCTTCGTTTCATCTGTAAAATGCCCCCATGGTTTTCCCTCTAATTGATAATAGAAATACTTGTCTCTCACATGCCATTTAATATCATTAAAATTAGCCCCTTCTGTATCCTCATCTACCAAGATCGCTTTCATATAATCTAAAATAAGCGCTCCATTCTGGGAGTCTGTCATTACGACCATACGTCTCAAAAGACTTTTAAGTATCCCTTGAGTATATGACGTAGGATTATCCTTCGAGTACACGTCTTTATAAAGCCGTAACATCCTTTTAATGAAAGGTTGCTGTGTCTTCTCCGTAGCACTGGAAAGTATAAAGAAGAGTTCTGGTGTAAGGATATCCTGAGAGGATAACTGAATCTTATCTCCTTCATCTCCACGAGTCGATAGGGTATACACCTTCTTTAGTGGAGTTACATTGGTCTCATTAGAGTACTCTCCATTGAAGTCAAAGAGAATAAATCGGGCATTCTCCCGAAATGCCTTTTGATTTCCAAACTTCTGGAATAGGTTCTTGTAGAGTGTCGCTAATGTATGGCTCTTACCGCTACCCGTATTCCCAAAGATACCTATATGGCTTGCAAAGAGTCGATCAACGGATACATCAATTGATATAAGATCATCTGTCATCAGTGCTCCTAAGCGTATCGTACATTCTCCTTCATGAACGAAGCTATGAATCTTCTGATACTCCTCTGTATCCAAGAGTACACATTCATTGCCGATTAAGGGAAGCTCCTTGATTCCTTTACGATACTTATCCCCCGAGAAGTAGCCAAGCATCTTGACCAATAGGAAACGAACAAATCGCTCTTCAGGCTGAGTATACCCAGGAGAATGGGAATCCATCTTGTCTTCTTTGACATACTCTTTCTCTATCTTACCGATCAGGCTATTGAATCCCTTGATGAGCTTGACATACCCACCCACAGATACATTAGATAGTAGGTCTCCCCGATAGAGGATGTGCGAGCGATTTTTCTCCTGATCTACACGAACGGAAACCTCTCTACCATCGACGCTGGAGACCTCCCCAATACGAAAGATCGATTTCTTAAGTAGATAATCGTCGTGATCTATTGTAGTCTTCTCCATATTCAATTGATACGATTCTTGATCTGCCCAAAGACATACTTATTGATAGATGCCAAATCGAACACCTTCAACTCCTCGACTGCCTTTTTCCCTTCTTCATCTTGATCTCTTTTAAACTTTGATGGCGATAAGATAATGATATTATCATGGTTGCTCTTTCCTATACATTCCTGTATAGCTTCCTTTGCCTCATCATCATAGGCAAAGATAATGACGAGTAGAGTTGGGTTAGACGCTACTGCTCGACGCGTGATCTGAGCTATATGTTCATCCGCAAAGGAAAAGCCCATCACAAAGAGACAGGTAGTTGGTTTCTCTAAGGCATTTGCATACAAGCGCATCAACTCGTAGAAATGTAAGTCCAGGACCGTCTCTCTAAACTTTGCCTTTCTTGGGTTAATCATCACCAACTTAGCGTATGCCTCTTGAAATGGTTGCATCAGCTCACTAGAGACGGAGTCGATGCTTAGAGATTCGGTAGGTATTTCTTCCTCTACAAGACTTTCCTCTACAGGCACAGACTGGGATTTACCAACAGCATCTTCCACAGCGTTCACTAGATCATCAAACTGCAGTTCCCTTTTCTGGGCATCATCCTTTCCTTCATTCTCCTTATCAAGTTCATACTGTAGTCGCTTTATAACCTGGAATTGATCTGGATACTCCTTGATACAATCGACGACTTTCTTCAATACATCCAAACTCCCATCATAGAAAATCTCAGCACTATTCTCCTTATGCCGCCAGTTAACCGAGCCGTGCATCTTAAGATAGTTGAATGTAGGTAGCTCCGAGGTTCGCTGATAGAGTGGACTCACCTTAGAAACTATCGTACTGAACGCTTCTTCTCGAAAGACAGGTCTCATCACGCCCTTGAAGCCATTATTGAACTCTATCCCCAGATCTTCAGCCACCCCCTCAAGCAATGGATCTATATTGGTCGTGAAGATATTGACTTGCTTACTCAAGAGAGTACTACCTCGGCGAGAGATGATATGATTCCAGATCCTCAGGAAGTCACGATAGGCAGCCTCTACCCCTTCGAGCTCCTCAGGCTTTTTGTCCATAGAGATGGCGTCGAGACAAGGCTTCATGACACCTTCCACATAGGTAATCTTTAGATTATCCTCGGTGATTTTCCTTACGCTCTCATTCTCAATCGTCGCACATTCTGTTAGCCACGTCTCAATGTTACCCAAAGCTTTCAGGTAGGGAAGTGAAAGCCCAGCTCCAAATAAGAAGTTGATGTGGCTTGATTGTATGATATTCTTCAGCTTGTCTAATGTCATGGGGTGTCTAGTATCTAGGAAAGTCCTTACGGGAAGGATTTACACACATAAAAGTAGAGAAATCAATCGTTACAGACAAGGATCTATAATCAGTAGGAACACAGCCGAGATAAGGTAGCATAAAAAAAGCCATGTGGCTGCACTCCTCGCTCGAGGAGTGCAGCCACATGGGGAGATAAGTGATTAGCGCGGGGAGTCGCCGATAGCTTAGAGAGAGTCGGGCTGTGCAGCGCTAGCAGCAGAGACCTTCAGCAGCTCGATTTCGAAGACCAGCGTGCTGAAAGGAGGGATCTTTTCGCCAGCGAAGCGAGCACCATAAGCCAGCTCCTGAGGGATGACGACCTTAACCTTCTCACCGACCTTCATCAGCTGAAGCATTTCCGTCCAACCCTTGATGACCTGGTCAACACGGAACTCAGCAGGCGTACCCTTTGATTCGTCGAAGACCGTACCATCGATGAGCTTACCGACATAGTTCACCTGGACCATATCCGTAGCCTTAGGCGTAGCACCGTTACCTTCCTTGAGGACCTGGTAAGCCAGACCAGAAGCAGTCGTCTTCACGCCAGCTTCCTTCTTGAAGTTAGCGATGAATTCAGCACCCTTCTTCTTGTTCTCACCGTACTGCTCTTCCATCTGCTTTTCCATTTCAGCTTCGTACTTAGCGCGCTCTACTTCCTGCTTCTTTTCGTAGTAGGACTGAGCGATAGCGCCGAGGCTGTCAGCCTGCTTAGCACGAGCAGCAGAGTCGAGGCCGAGCGCCTTCTTGAAGCCAGCCATGAAGGCAGCCTTCTTCAGCGTAGAGTCGTCCTTGAAGCGCATTGCAGCCTGGACGCCCTGCATCTGACCGACGTAGTACCACAGCTTGGTCGTGTCGCTGTTGAAGCCTTCTTCGAAGCCCTTGAAGAAGAGTGCAGAGTCTACGTTTTCACCCTGAGCCTTTGCGCCCTGGATAGCGTTGACGAGCTCGGTAGCATTACCGAAACCGACAGCGAAAGATACGCTATCAGCACCATCCTTAAGGTCAGCAGAGCCACTCTTAGAGCAAGAGAAGATACCGAGAGCCATAGCTGAAGCAGCCAGGAGCATTGAGATCTTTTTCATTTTTCTTTTGATAGATATTGGATTGATATTCTGTTGTTACTTCTTACGCTTGACTGCCTTGCGAGGCTTAGCAGCCTTGGGAGTAGTAGAGGAGGAAGCCTCTGAGACGTGCTCTTCGCTCGAGGGAGCAGCCTTGAAGGGACGCACGTCGATCAGCTCGACCTCGAAGAAGAGGGGCGAGCCAGCTGGGATGACACCGCTGACACCACGATCGCCATAGGCGAGGGAGGCAGGGATGAGGAACTCATACTTCGAGCCCTTCGTCATCAGACAGATACCTTCCGTCCAGCCAGCGATGACCTGAGAGAGGGGGAAGACGGCGGGCTCACCACGCTTGTAGGAGCTGTCGAACTCCTTCCCCGAGGGGAGCGTCCCCTTGTAGTGGACGACGACTGTATCCTGTGCCATGGGGCGCGTGCCCTGTGCGGCACGGAGCACGCGGTACTGCAGACCGCTCTCGGTGACCTTCACACCCTCCTTAGCCTTGTTGGCTGCGAGGACGGAGTCAGCCGAAGCTGCCGTGCGACGTGTCTCGGCCTGCTGCAGACCCGTTGCATACTCGTCGAAGATCGCCTTAGCAGCGGATGCCGAGACCTTCGTAGAGTGACCAAGCAGGACATCACCGAAGGCAGCAAGGATCTGCTGACGGCTCAGCGTGTCGCCAGGCATACGGGAGAGGACTTCGGAGAAGGCCTGCCCATTGAGGACGCCGAAGGCATAGGCGACACTATCCTGATGGGTAGTGAGAGCAGCACTCTTCTGCTTGCTCAGCTTGGGCGAGCAGGAGGCGAGTGCTATGAGAAGGCCTGCCGACAGGGCGAGGTGCTTGGTAAGCTGCTTCATCCCTTACTTACCGACGATAGCGATGAGCTCGATGATGAAGATGAGCGTGCTACCGGGCTGGATCATCTCACCTGCACCGCGGTCACCGTAAGCCAGATCCGAGGGGATCGTGACCTTCCACTTCGAGCCTACGGGCATAAGCTGGAGGATCTCCGTCCAACCCTTGATGACGCCCTGCAGGGGGAACTTAGCCGTCTGACCACGGTCCATTGAGCTGTCGAAGACCTGACCATTGATCAGCGTACCGTGGTAGTGGCACTCGACCGTATCGGTGAGCTTGGGCTTGGGGCCGTCACCCATCTTGATGACCTCATACTGCAGGCCGCTGGGCAGGGTGACGACACCCGTCTTGTGGCCGTTGATCTTGAGGAATTCTTCGCCTGCTTCCTTGTTCTGCTCGACGGCCTTGCGACGTACTTCCTGGAAGTAGTCGTTGATGACGACCTTAGCTTCGTCGTAGGTCATCTGAGGCTCAGCGCCTTCGAGTACGTCACGTACACCAGCGAGGAAGTCTTCCAGATTGATCTCATCGAAGCCAGAGGCACGGAAGTTCTGCCCGATGCTCAGCCCGAGGGCATAGCTTACTTTATTCATTGTACTTAATAGTTGTTGTCTGTGATGTGGGGAGTGCATCTCGTAGCGAGATACAAATGCATATCAGAGGACAAAGTTAGTCATTTTTGTATGGTTGCAAAGCAGGCAGAGAGCTGAAGGAAGCAGGGGGATGAAGCAAGCTCTACGGCAGTCTCCAGTACCAGGTCATACGGCACACTCCTGAGAGACTACACGGGGAGGGTAAATCAACCTATATAGGTCACTGCTCGGACCAATATAGGTCCCCCTATGCGACCTATACTGCTTTGCATCGAGACCTATATTGGTCGCAGCACCGCCCTATATTCCCCCACTCTATCCCGCCCTATACAGAAGTACTTCGGCCCCGCCACATACTACGCCATAGAGCGGTAGATATGTGGCGGGGCCGAAGGCTATATCGGGGAGTCTTTACTCCAAGGGAGTCGGACTACATCAGTGCCGTGATGGCAGCTGCCAGACCGAAGACAATACCGGGAGCGTTAGCGACCACGATAGGCCAGTCACGCTTAGGCTGCTGGAGCAGGCCGTAGAAGACCCAGAGGGTACAGTTGATCGCTGCGACAAGAGGCTGGATCCAGTCCCCCTTTTGACCATTGAGGTTGCCCTGGATCGTGCTGATATAAGAGACATACATAAGGATAGCGGCCACCGAAGCGACGGTACCCAGGATGGTGAGGAACTTACTCTTTGCCATATACTTCTTAGGATTAATGAATATAATCTTATCGAATGCGAAGGTATAAAAACCATACAAACTCGTCCCCCACTCGCTCTGCCAAGCCACTTCTCCAGCAAGATCACCGACCACGACAGGGCACAAAAGAGCAGGGGCTACGCCCGCACAAGAGGCGGGTATCGGTTGGTGACTTACTTCTTTGCGAGGTCGTACTGGGCAGCGAGCTCACCTTCGGGGAGCTGCTTGGTCGTCTGGTCGAGCAGCGTGATCTTGCCTTCACCTACCTTGTAGTAGGTTTCGAGGTTGGACGAAGGCGTGATGAGCGTCAGCAGACCATCAGCAGCGAGCTTGTAGGTCCCGTTCTCATCGATGGGCTCAGCGCCTGCCTTAGAGAACTCTTCGTGCTTGCTGTACGTGCCGTCTGCGTTGAGGACGATGGTCGTCTTCACCGAGCCGTCAGCACCAGGGATCGTACCTTCGTAGGTACCCAGTGCAGCTTCGTTAGCTACGTTAGCGGTAGAGTCTACTACTGCAGCAGCTACAGAGTCCTGATTCAGGCTATCGCTCTGCGATGCCTCCGTGTTACCTTGGCAAGAGGCCAGTGCCAGTGCCAGTACTGCGAATGAAACAAATACTTTCTTCATAATCGTACTATGTGTGTTGGTTAGTCGAGCGCCCCGCCAGCGTCATGCCGACTTATCAGACACTCGAACTGGCTACAAACGTACAAAAAAATACTATTCAATGTACAATGCCCTCTGACTACTCTTCGGACAAAGCGTCGACCTCAGCGAGCCAAGCATTGGAAGACACGTCACTGGGCATACGCCAGTAGCCACGTGGAGAGAGGCTCACAGCCGTCACCTTAGGCCCATCAGGCAGGCAGTTGCGCTTGTACTGCTGGGCGAAGAAGCGGCGATAGAACTCGCGTAGCCAGCGCTTGATGGACTTCGCATCGTACTTATCCTTGAAGGCCACCTTCGCCATATAGAAGATCTTCTGAGGTGGATAGCCGTAGCCGAGGAAGTTGTAGAGGAAGAAGTCATGCAGCTCATAGGGGCCGACGACATCCTCGGTCTTTTGATCAATATCACCCTTAGCATTCGTAGGCTTCAGCTCGGGAGAGATAGGCGTATCGACGACGGAGCGCAGGACCTTCGAGAGCTCTGCCCCGAACTTCCCGATCTCAGCCATACGCGAGACGATGATCTGGATAGCCGTCTTGGGGATACCTGCATTCACCGAGTACATCGACATGTGGTCACCGTTGAAGGTACACCAGCCGAGAGCCAGCTCGGAGAGGTCACCCGTACCGATGACGGGAGCGTTATACTTATTCGCCAGGTCCATGAGGATCTGCGTGCGCTCACGAGCCTGCGTGTTCTCGAAGACGACGTCCTGCACCTCGGGATCGTGCCCGATAGCAGCGAAGTGCTGCATACAGGCCTCGGTGATATCGATGGTGCGTGACGTGACGCCGAGGCCCTGCATCAGCTCGATGGCATTGTTCTTCGTGTGGTCACTCGTACCCAGCCCAGGCATCGTCACAGCGATGATACCCTCACGGGGAAGGCCCAGCGCATCGAAGGCTGCCACGGTGACCAGAAGCGCCAGCGTCGAGTCAAGGCCACCCGAGATACCGAGGACGGCATGACGCGCCCCGATGAAGCGCAGGCGCTGTGAGAGGCCACAGACCTGGATGTCAAACATCTCTTCGGCGCGCTCATCACGCTTGCGGCTCTCGGGGAGGAAGGGATTCTGCTCGATCTGACGGTCTACATCATGCGACTCCTCGTGGGTGCGCAGACGGAAGGGGATCTCCGTCAGGAGGCCACGCTCCGTATGGTCGACGATCGAGTCATTGAAGCTATTGGTCGTCATGCGGTCGTTATCGATGCGCATCACATCGATATCGCTGATGATCAGGCGCTCTTCGTAGGTGAAGCGCGGAGTCTCGACGAGGAGCTTACCGACCTCGGCGATAAAGCCCTTACCCGTGAAGACGGTATCCGTGGAGCTCTCACCATAGCCAGCGGAGGCGTAGACATAGCCGCAGAGGTTCTGTGAGGAGAGCCCGCTGATGAGGCTACGCAGGTAGGTATTCTTCCCTGCCAGCTCGTTACTTGCCGAGAGGTTGAAGATGATCTGTGCTCCGTAGAGAGCCAGGCGCGTCCCTGGGGTATAGGGCGTCCACATATCTTCGCAGATCTCGATACCGATGGCGAGCTTGCCTGAGCGGAAGAGGACGTTGTGCCCGATAGGCACCTGGAAGCGGCCGATCTGTACGTGAGCCAGCTTGAGGTCACGCGCAGCAGCGAACCAACGTGCTTCCTGGAACTCACGGTAGTTCGGCAGATAAGTCTTGGGGATAGCCCCGAGGATCTGCCCCGACTGAAGGGCGACAGCCGCATTGAAGAGCTGTGACTGGATGCGGATAGGCATACCGACGATGATGAGCACCGAGGTATGTGCCGTACGCTCTGCAAGGCGAAGCAGTGCAGCCTCAGCCTGATCGTTGAGGAAAGGGCGGAGGAAAAGGTCTCCACACGTATAGCCCGTGATGGAGAGCTCTGGGAAGGTGATGATCTCTACGCCCTTGGCGTCAGCCTCCAGTACCAGAGCCTCTATTCGCTCGACATTGTACTCGCAGTCAGCGACCCGCACGAAGGGGACAGCGGCTGCGACCTTGACAAATCCATGCTTCATATTACATTGCTTTTATAGAGACGATATGCGTGCAGCCCCCGCCGAGGATACACGCATGTCGCCTATGAGGCCTCCCCACGCACGTGAGGGAGGATGGTGATTACTATTGTCCGAGAGCAGCCACCCCATGCTGTACCATAGCGATGACTTCGATCAGATTCTTTGTGATGAACTTCACCGAGATCGCCAGGAGGACAACCCCGAAGAACTTACGTAGGATGTAGACCCCGTTCTTACCAAGGATACGGTCGAGGAGCGAGACATAGCGCAGGACGAGGTAGACGAGGACCATGTTCAGCACGATACTCAGCGCCAGATTGATCATCGCGATCCCAGCCGAGCGGAGCGTCAGGAGCGTCGTGAATGAGGCTGCTCCAGCGAAGAGCGGGAAGACCAGAGGTACGAAGGTCGTATTGCCACTCGAGTCGTCCTCAGACTTGAAGATCTCGATACCGAAGATCATCTCGACGGCCATCACAAAGAGCACGATACCCCCAGCGACCCCGAAGGTCGAGATATCTGCGCCGAAAGATCCTAAGAGCGGCTCCCCTACGAGCAGGAAGGCGATCAGGATAATCCCCGAATAGATGCCGACCTGTGCAGAGTGATAGGTCTTCCCCTTGGACTTGAGTGAAAGGATAATGGGGATAGCTCCGATGATATCGATGGTGACGAAGAGCGTGAAGAACGCTTTGTAGATCTCGTCGAAGCTGAAGAGGGCAAACTCATGCCCTATCGCAGAAGCGATCTGGCCAAGGTCTACCCCGAGAAGTGGAGTAGTCATCATTACGTGAATGAGCTTAGAGAGTAGTGTATGTAGCAAATAGCGAGGGGATATCCCTCCTCTGGAAAGAAGGATACCCCCTCACATGGTGAGCGGTAGGCGAGGCTCGAACTCGTGACCCTCAGCTTGGGAAGCTGATGCTCTACCAACTGAGCTACTACCGCAGGGTTAAGACCCCTCAAGGGGTTTTCTTGTCCGCAAAGATAGGAAGAACTTTTGATTCTGCAAGAGGATTTCACCTGTGCTTCCGCCTCCAAATCCGAGGCTCATACTAAGGTAACATCCACCCTCTTTCTGTAAGACTGCCCCCAGTAAGGAGGCCTTGTAGCCTTATCTCTGACATCTCCCCTTACAGCGCGCGACTTCATAATTAGAGTGCGTCATGGTCAAAGCTCCGGGAGTCCGGCTACTCGTTTTATCCTTGTCTCTTATCTTCTATCGCTTTGCTCCGCACCCTCGGAGAAAGGCAGAAGAGAGATCGCTATTCGCGCTCCAGCGGATTGTACGAGCGAGGCTTCATCCGACGAAGCGTCTCCTTGGAGTAAATCACCCCAGGGATTTGTCGCATATAAGTAGCTGGATCACGGGCATAGGCCGCCTTGGCCTTGAGATAATCCAGTCGGCTCACCCGCTGCTCGCTGGAGCGAGGACTGAGATAAATCAGTTCACCCGCCTTAGCATACTCCAGCCCCACAGCTTCGTACACATAGTGACGCTGCGTATCATAGACACAGAGGATCAGCCCTGGAAGGCCCGAGAACTTCCAAGGCCCGACACTAAAGGGTAACTCATCGGTATACCAAGCGATGAAGTCACGGCCTCGAAAGTGGGTCTTTGCTCGACGACAAGGGTAGTCGAGTAGGGTCGTATCTCCAGGAAGCGACTCCCACCTCTGTGTGGGAATAGGCTCCTCGTAGAGGTACTCATCTACGACTATGTTGTTCTGCTCCGTAAGCACACCGCTCCTCATATCCGCAAGGATCATCTGATGGTCCTGCGCCTGCTGAGAGAGTGCGCCCATATAGAGCGGTAAGATCTCCATCCAAGTCCGCCCTTGAGCGGCTGAGGCATCACGCAGGGAATCGATACGCTCTGCCCCCATCGTCCACTCTTTCGTCGCATGCGACCCCACCTGCAGAAGGCGCCAGGCCTCACCCTCTCGCTTCAGATTGGCCGTGTCGGGGCGGTAGGTACACTTATACAGTAGTCGAAGTTTCGCAGTATCGATGACCATCTTCTTCACGGAGTCGACTCGATCCGTACCAAGCTTACCCAGTGAGGATACCTCCTGAGCAAAGGCCGTAGGGCAAGAGATAAGGACAAATAAAATGCCTGCCAATAGGATACTGGCTTCAGCACATTTATGACGAAGGGACGTACAGGTGCGTGGGGGTACTGCCAAGTCTCGTGGACGAGGGAGCAAAGAAAAGAGGAGTTTCTTCATACGATGATTTAGATTCTGCGGCTGCATAGTATGTGTCTTAATGGAGATTGCGTACTCCACTGCAAGTATAGAAAAAAAACCAACACCCACACCAACAACATAAGGATATCCCATCAAGCCCCGAGGGTCAGATGGAGGGGTACGTGGGAGTATTGCGAAGCCACGCTGATGAAGAAACTCAACACATCACACAAACTCAAGAAAGTGAACCAGTACTGGTCCGCGATGTGACCAGTACTGGTCACCTATACCAACCAATACTGGTCGAAAACCCCTACCCGTAGAAGACTGTTGCTCCGCGTAGGGATAAAAGTTGTGGACGAGTGGCTGATAAGTTTGGACTACGCACGTAGCTCTAATATCTACGTACGTGGATATTTGGACTGACGTGCCTGGTCTTTAAGACT
>ERZ773079.562-NODE-562-length-24082-cov-5.585841_pt1 | contig 24082 bp, 18 predicted proteins | sample MGYA00511355_ERZ773079 | MGnify/ENA primary metagenome ERZ773079 (study PRJEB29015, sample SAMEA2737979) | human oral metagenome | biome: human oral; feature: human-associated habitat; material: dental | place: China | collected 2117 ... | reverse complement strand
GCTCCGCGCGATCTGCGGGGGAGAGTCCAATGCCGCCCATCGTCCCTGCCGCGAGAAAGACAAAGTTCGGATTTTCCTTTGCCTCTGCCTTGATGAAATCAACGCTCGCAACTTGGAACGGATCCGTGTACGGATGCTTCAGCGCACCCGTCTCGATGTCGAACGGCATACGGTAGTGCCATGTCTCGCGGTCTTCCTCGGCGAACTTGTAGCCCTTGCCCTTCTGCGTGTGGATGTGGATGACGACGGGCTTTTGACTGTCCTTGACCGCAGAGAACGCGGCGATCAGCGCCTCGCAGTCGTTGCCGTCCGCCACATAGCGGTAGTCGAGCCCCATCGCACGGAACAGATTGTTCTCCGCTGCGCCGTTCGTCTTGCGCAGCTCCTTGAATGCACGGTACATCCCGCCGTGGTTCTCGGCGATCGACTGGTCGTTGTCGTTGAATACGATGATGAAGTTCGTATCCATCTCGCCGACGACGTTCAGTCCCTCAAGTGCCTCGCCGCCCGACATCGAACCGTCGCCGATGAGGGCGATGATGTTCTCCCTGCGTCCCGCGAGGTCGCGCGCCTTGGCGAGTCCCGAGGCGAGGCTGATCGAGGTGGACGTGTGCCCGACGTTGAAGAAGTCGTGCGGGCTCTCCTCCGGGTTCGTGTAGCCCGACACCTCGTCGTACTCCGCCTCGTTGATGTACGCCTCGACGCGCCCCGTCAGCATCTTGTGCGGGTAGGACTGGTGCGACACGTCATAGACGATCTTGTCCGTGGGCGAGTCAAAGACCGTGTGCAGCGCGATGATCGCCTCGACGATGCCAAAGTCGGGGCCGAAGTGTCCGCCGTGTATGCTCGCACGCTTAAGAAGTGCGTCGCGCATCTCCTGTGCGAGTGCCTTGCGTTCTGCCGCGTCGTACCCCTTGATATCGGCGGGCGATGTGATTTTTTCCAGATACATAGAGATCCCCCTTTGCCGGATCATTTCCCTGCGCAAATTATACCACCGAAATATATGTGAATGTCAAGGAGCGTAGCAAATGTAACGGATTATTTTCAGCAAAGCGTGGTAGAGTAGGTGCTCCGATAAAAAACATTTTGATGGGGGATATATAATGAAGGAATGCAAGATGAAGGACAGTCGCATCGTCATCAGTGAGGTCATGATGCCGAGTCAGGCGAACCCGAACGGGAACGTGCACGGCGGCGAGATCATGAAGCTGATGGACTCGGCGGCGTACGCGGCGGCGCGGCGCTATGCGCGCTCGAACGTCGTCACGGCACGCGTGGACGAGCTCGAGTTCCACCTACCGATCCGCATTGGCGACCTCGTCGTCGTGACGGCAGACATCGTCTACGTCGGGCACAGCTCAATGGAGGTTGCCGTCAACGTCATTGTCGAGGATCTGGACGACGGCGGCGATCCGCAGCTCGGCCTCTCGGCGTACTTCACCATGGTCGCGCTCGACCGCAACGCACGGCCGAAGTCCGTGCCGCCGCTCACGCTCGACACCGAGGAGGCACGCGCCGCGTTCGAGGAGGGCAAACGCCGCTACGAGGCGCACAAGGCACGCAAGCGCGGTACCGTTACGCCCACGGGCGGCTGCGTCTGCGATGCCATCGCGCAGCAGACGAAGGCGGCGAACACCGCGCACACGGCGAAAGAGGCGAAGAAGTAGCACATTTTCTTGAAAAAAGAGAGCGTTTATGCTACAATAAGTGCAAGACATGAACAGCAATAACAAGAGGGTGGTGGCGCTTCCCTTCGGGAAACACATCATATAAATCGTGTCTTGCAAAAGATGCCAACAGCAATACATTAACTGTCTGTAAAACAGTGTGGGGAATCTGCCCCACAGGACGGGGCGGCGCGTCGCTTCCGTCCGTGGCATCTTGTCCGTATATGTCCGCAGTCTGCTGCGGTGAATGAATGTGTCCGACACAGTGCATATGCATCTGGGTCGGGCATTTTGCACAAAGGAGGAAGAACGATGCTGGACGCGCTGAAAGAGGAAAGCAACCGAACCTATACGCGGACGGAGAACGATGCCGCAACCTACGCGAGTTCAGGATCAGACACACTTGACTTCTTTGCGGCGGCAGGCGCGCTCCGGGAGGCAGGCGAGGCGGAGATCATCGTGCGCTTCACGCGCGCCTTTGCCGAGCATCCGACTTATGCGCTGCGCACACTCTTCTACGCGCGTGACGTGCGCGGGGGACTCGGCGAGCGGCGGCTCTTTCGCGTGCTGCTGCGTCATCTTGCCTTTGCTGCGCCCGCATCTCTCGAAAAGAATCTGAAATTCGTTCCGGGATACGGTCGCTGGGACGATTTGCTCGTCCTTCTCGACACGCCCTTGGAGGCTGCCGCTGTCCGCCTGATTCGTGCACAGCTTGAAAAAGACCTGCGTGCCGCATGGGAGGAGAAGACTGTCTCCCTCCTCGCGAAGTGGCTGCCGTCCGTCAACACCTCATCGCGGGCGACACGCACACAGGCGCGGCGGCTCGCGGGGCTGTTCGGTCTGAGCGAAGCGGACTACCGCAGGATGCTCGTCCGTCTGCGCCGCCGCATTGCGCTCATCGAGAACGCCCTGCGCACGAGGGACTATACCTTTGACTACGCCAAGCAGCCGTCCAAGGCGATGTTCAAATATCGTGCAGCGTTCTGGCGCAACGACATGGAGCGGTACAAGGCGTTCCTTGAACGCGTGGAGCGCGGGGAGGAACGGTTGCATACGGGAACGCTCTATCCATACGAGATCATCCGTCCGCTCAGCGCAGCAGTGACACCGCACATCCCGCAAGAGGAGGCGCGTACCCTTGATGTCACATGGAGCGCACTGCCCGACTATACGCATGGAGAGAACGCACTCGTCGTGCTCGACGGCTCCGGCTCGATGTACTGGGGCGGGAACCCCCTGCCGAGCAGCGTCGCGCTCTCGCTTGCCATCTACTTCGCCGAGCGCAATACGGGCGCGTTTCATGGGCACTTCATTACGTTTTCCCAGAACCCGCGGCTTGTCGAGATCAAGGGCGCGACGATTGTGGAGCGTGTGCACTACTGCAAAAGCTTTGACGAGGTGGCAAACACAAATCTTGAAGCGGTGTTCCGCCTCCTCCTGCGCGCAGCGGTGAAGAACCGTGTGCCGCAGGAGGAACTGCCCTCCGTGCTCTACATCATCACGGACATGGAGTTCGATGCCTGTACCGTGGACGCGGACGTGACGAATTTCGAGCGGGCAAAGGAACTGTTCGCGGAGGCGGGCTATGCGCTGCCGCGCATCGTGTTCTGGAACGTACAGAGTCGCAGCCGTCAGCAGCCCGTGCGCCAGAACGAGCAGGGCGTCATGCTCGTCTCCGGGTGCAGCCCGAGCATCTTTTCCATGGTCGTCGACGGGCGCATTACCCCGTACGAGTATATGGAGCAGGTGCTCCGCAGCGAACGGTATGCGGCGATTGAGGTGTAGGAACGAAAGAAACGCAGCTCCGCGTGGGGCTGCGTTTTCTTGTGTGGGGGAGAATTTTTGTGGTATAATGAATGCGGCATTTGGCAGATATATGATAGGAAGTGATACAGATGGCGCAGAATGTTATGGTGTGTATGGATGATGATTTGTCGATGCGTCTGCATGAAGTTTGTGACGAGATCGGGTTGCCTATTTCCACCGCATTTCTGATTTTTGCGAAGCGCGTCGCACGAGATCGCAAAATCCCATTTGAACTCTCTGCGGACCCGGATCCGTTCTACTCGGAAAGCAATATGGCACACCTGCGTCGGGGAATTGCCCAGCTCAATGCCGGCAGGGGCGTGCAGCATGACTTGATTGAGGTCGCAGACAGTGAATAAGACATGGTCGGATGAGGCGTGGGAGGACTATATCGGCTGGCAGTCAGAGGACAAGAAGACGATGAAACGGATCAATCTCCTGCTCAAGGATGTGGAGCGGCATCCGTTTGACGGCGTTGGAAAACCGGAACCGCTCAAGGGCGAGCTCGGCGGGTTTTGGAGCAGAAGAATTGACGAAAAGAATCGACTGATCTATCGCATTGTCCCAAACGGGTTGGAAATTCTTTCCTGCAAAGGGCATTATGAATAAAATCCCTCCGTCCGCAGCAAATACTCCTTTTTGTCCAGTCCGCCCGCATAGCCCGTGAGGCTGCCGTTTGCGCCGATGACGCGGTGGCAGGGGATGAGGATGGAGATCGGGTTGCGTCCGACCGCGCCGCCGACGGCCTGTGCCGACATCCGGCCGCCGCGTGCGGCGGCGATGCGCGCGGCGATCCTGCCGTACGTCGTCGTCGTGCCGTAGGGAATCCCGCGCAGGACCTTCCAGACCGCCTGCTGAAATGCTGTGCCGTGCGGCGCAAGCGGCGGCAGAGCACCGGGATCACGCCCCGCGAAGTACACATCGAGCCAACGACAGACCTCTCTAAATACGGGGAGGTCTTTTTGTGTGTGGACAGCAGATGCCTCGGGGACTCCTTCGGAGAAGTCCAGCTCCGTCAGTGCCGTGCCGTCGCTCATGAGGACAATCCTGCCGAGAGGCGAGAAATAGTACGCTGCGTAGGTCATGTGGGTGCTCCTTTTTTCACAGGCGGCAGGAGGAAGGAAAAAACGGCAGGGATGAGGGCGATGGCGGCGACGGTGAGGAGGGCCGCAGTGAGTCCCCGTCCGTCTGCGATGTGCCCAAGCACGGGCGTAAAGACACCGCCGACACTGACCGCGAGCCCCAGCGTCACGCCCGAGGCAAGCCCCACACGGTTCGGGAGGTACTGCTGACCGAGCACCACCATCGGACTATAGATGAGACTGAGTGATGCCGCGATCGGCAGGAGAAGCAGGGCAGCGAGCACGAGGGAGTGTACCTGCGTAAAGAGAAAGATGCACGGCGGCAGAATCACCGCCCCGATGCGGATCATGCGGTGATAGCCATAGCGGTCGGCGAGCCGTCCGCCGAGCAGCGTACACGCCGCACCGATCGCGTAATAGACGCTCAGCACGGCGCTGCCCATCGCCTCCGTCTGCCCGAGCTCCTGAATCCAGTACAGTGCGAGGAAGGTATTGATGCCGAAGAAGATGATCGAACGCCCGAAGACAATGGCGGTCAGACGCAGAAACGAGCCCCACTGATCGATGCCCTGCGGGCGTGCCTTTGCCTCTGTTGCCTGCGGTGCGGCGTTTAGTGCATAGAGCCCGTGCAGATGGCAGCGGAAGGCAATACAGATGATGACTTCGGGGATGAGAAAGACGAGCGTTCCCATGAGACCAAACGCCGTCACGGCGGCGGTCATGACCACCGGGCCGAGGGCAAAACCAAGATTGCCGCCGAAGGAAAAGATGCTGATATTCTTTGCACGCTCCCCCTCCGCCGAGGCATGATGTACGAGCCGCGCCGCCTGCGGGTGGAACATCGCCGCACCCGTGCCGCTCACCGCGACTGCTGCGCACAGCGCAGGGAACGCCGTCACTACGCCCGTGAGTGCCATGCCGCCGCCCGCGAGCAGCAGACCGAGCGGAATCAGCCACGGGCGGTTCTGACGGTCGGCGAGCTGCCCGAAGATCGGCTGCACCACCGAGCCGACGAGATTTGAGAACAGCACGAGCGTCGCCGCCGTTGCATAGTCATAGTGATAGGCCGCAATCAGGAACGGCAGCACCGCTGCGAGCGCGCCCTGATTGATATCCGAGCACAGATGCCCGCACGAGATCAGATAGTTATAGGTTCTTACCTTTGTTGTTGCCACACCAAATGCCCCCTGCCGAATGAGATGCGTTCTATTATAGAACAAAACGAGCACTCATGGTAGGGGGGGGGCATGTCTTTTGCGGGGAAATGTACTATGGTGCAGAAGAGGCTGAGAGGGAGAGGACACCATGGGCGTCACAGACGCGATGATCATCCATCGTGTGGATGTGCGGTGCGGATCGTGCTCGAAAAGAACAAGGCAATGGGCGTGCCCCCAGCATCGTCTGCGAGCACAAGACGCAGAAAATCTATGCATTGAGAAGCGATGGCACGCACGAAAGGGGCGTTATGGTGAGCATGTCGAGGAAACCTGAGGGCGGGGCCCTTTTACAAGGAGAAAGACCTCTGATCGGCGCGATGAAGATGAAACGAAAAAATTTTGGACAACCGTGGATAAAGCATGTGAGCGGTAAGGCGTGGGCGGACAGCCTGCTCTTATATTCGTTTTTGATGTGAAAAAAATATGCTGCTGGGAGAAATCGAAAATTATCAATAGCAATAGAAAAGAATAAAAACGAACATTAGAAACGATGTTGACATGGTGAAAATAATCTTGTATCATTACCGCATATAATAGTTCTCATTTTCTATAGCCATCAACAACGGATTGTTGATGAGGGGACAACAGCCGACGGGCTGCACAGGAGGCTTCGATGATTGAGGGAATGAAGGCGCGCCGCCGTATGGCGATGTATGTAGCGCTCGGACTGTCGGCGGGCGGCACGGCACTGTTTCATGGCGGAACGGCGTATGCGGCGGAGACGCATGACTACACGGAGACTGCGGCAAGCGTCAGTGGTCTTGAGGGCACGGATAAGACCGGATTCATGAGCGACAACAATATCGTGCTCGGAACGGAGGGCGGCCCTGCGAACCGCCCGTTCAGCAATAACGGCATCTTCTCGGGCGGCGGAAGGAAAAACGCAGCCGAGGATGTCAGCAACAACACCATCACGATTCATGGGCTGTACGCGAGCAACGGCGGCGGATACAGCATGGTCTACGGCGGCATCAGCGGCACGGGTGCGGTCACGGAGAATAAGGTCATTTTCAACCACGGTGAGACGGCGGATGCCCTCGTCGGCGGCTACACGGGTGCGACGGACAAGAATGTGCGCGGCAACAGTGTCACGGTCGCAGACGGAACGATCAAGGACGACATCATCGGCGGCTGGGCAGCTGTGGCGGCAGGCACGGGCACGCTTGCAGAGAACACGGTCGCCATCACAGGCGGCACGATTGGAAGCTATGACGGCGGCATCGTTTACGGTGCGCGCACGAGCGGAAATGGCGTTCTAAAAAACAACACAGTCTCCTTTGCGAATGCCTCCACGAGCAGGGCTGTCTACGGCGCGGCAACAGATGACACAAACAGCACGGCGACTCTGCGCGGCAACAGCGTCACGATCACGAGCGGCACGATCAACAGCCCTGTGGTGGGCGGCTATACCGTGGGCACAGGCGCCGTCGGCGGCGCTGAGGAAGGGGCGGGCAACCGCCTCGTCTTTGAAAGCGGCACGGCGGGCGGTCTCTACGGCGGTCAGATCGATAATGCGGACAGTACCGCCGATGTCACGGGCAACAGCGTCACCGTAAAGGGCGGCGCGTTCGGTGAGATCTACGGCGGCAATACGCAGGGGACAGGTTCGGCGAACCGGAACACGGTCACGGTGAACAGCGGCACCAGCGATGCGGACGTCTACGGCGGCTATGCAAAGGGAAGAAGCGGAGCAGACGGCGCGAATGCGGAGTACAACACTGTCACCATCAACGGAACGACCACAGGTGAGGACGGCCTCGCGAGTGTCTATGGCGGGCGCGCAGCATACAACGGCAATGCTTCGCACAATACCATCAACATCAATGGCGGCGTGATGAGGAACGTCTACGGCGGAGCTGTAAACACGATAAACGCCTATGGCAAGGGAGCGGCATCGAACAATACAATCACCATTACGGGCGGCACGGTCGGCACGGGCAACGGCAACGGCGACGTCTACGGCGGACATACCGGCAGCTCCAACAAGGCGGTGGGCAACGTCGTCAACATCGGCGACGGGACGAGCACGACACTGAAGGCGGGGACGGATCTCCACTGGGCGATGCTGCACGGCAACAACAGCTCCCCCTTTGGCACCTATGACATCACGGGCAATACGCTGAACGTCAACGTGAAGGACGCGCACGTACGGTCGGTCGATAATTTTGACACATACAATTTCAAACTGAATCATGCCTTCGCAGACGGCGATACGATGCTCTCCGTGACGAATCCGGGGGCATTCAGCGGCACGGGCGTCGACTGGTCGAAGATCAGCGTCGATCGCTCGGGGATTTCGGCGGACTACATCGCGAATGTGCAGGGCGTGCACCGCGTGACTCTCCTGAAGAGCGTTGGACCGGACGACCTGCATTTCACAAACTATGCGGCGCGGAACTATGCCGCGACGGATACCCATGAGAGCGCATTGGTGACGGATACGGATGAAGCCACGGCAAAATCCGTCGTGTGGGTCGTCAACCGCTTTAAGGGCGGGCGCGTCACCTATGACGGCACATCGGCGTCCGACAGCGGCGCTGTCTATGGCGGTATTTCCTACGACGGACATACGACGACGGACAACGTGCTGACGGTGAAGGGCGTACATGGTGCGGACGATCCGAAGTATGCCTACGGCGGCAGGAACGAGGGCACGACGGGCGATGTCACGGCGAACACGGTCACCATCGATATGGCAAATGCCGCAGATCTCGTGGAGGAGGTCTACGGCGGCATGGCGAGTGCCGAGGATAACACGGGTGCAGTCGATCACAACACCGCCAACATGAAGAACGGCACGACGCATCTGCTCTATGGCGGATATACCTTTGGCAAGGGCGCGGTTACGAACAACAAGGTGCAGTTCGACGGCGGCACATCGACGGGGTATGTCGCGGGCGGCTATCTTGACAACACGGCCAGTACAGTGGAGATGACAGGAAATAAGGTCGTCTTCACCAATGGTACGGCGGCAGAGCTTGCCGGTGCAGACAGCAGCGGCAAGGGAAAGCTGAGCGGAAATACCGTCGATTTTGGCGGCGCGGCCAGCACGGCAGAGATCCTGCGCGGTGCACTCGCTGAGAATGAGGCAGCGGTCGAGGAAAATGGCGTCACCATGACGGCCGGCACGGCGGAGAGTGTCTACGGCGGCGCAACCTACATGACTGACCCGAGCAATAATCTTGTCGGCGGCAACGGCCGCGCGGAGAAAAATACCGTTGCCGTCACGGGCGGCACAGTCACGAAGGAGATCGCGGGCGGCGTCGGCTGCCGTGCAGACGGCAACATCGTCACCATCACGGGCGGCACCATCGGCACGACGATGCAGGCGGCGGACGTCTACGGCGGCAAGACGACAGAGGGCCCCGGCAGCGGGACAACGGACAATGTTGTGAACCTCGGCGCGGAGGACGGCACGTATGCGGCTGACCTCACGAATGCGCAGGTACACGGCGACAACAGCACGGACAGTGCCGTCAACAATAACGTGCTGAACGTGCGCGGCAAGGACATTACCGTTAAGAGCGTCGACAATTTTGACAAATACAATTTCAAGCTGAAGGGCAATATCAGCGGCGGCGACACCATGCTGACGCTCAAAAACGGCGGCTTTGGCAGAGAAATCGACTGGAACAACGTCAGCGTGGATACGAGGGGACAGACGGGCAATCCGAACGGTGAGGTTACACTCATTAAGGCAGATACGGCGAACGCGCTCAAGTTCAAGAACTACGATGTGCGCGACCTTGTCAATGACCCGAACGCCGACTATGAGGCAATCCTGCGTACCGATACGGACAAGGGGGCAGGATCGGTGCATTCTGCAACCACGGTCAAGCTCAGCACCAGCCGTTTCCGTAAGAGCAGCTGGACGTATGACGGCACGAACCCCGTGACGAACGGTGAAGTTGCGGGCGGCGTCTCACGCAGGGACGGTCACACGGCGGAGGGAAATACCCTCACCATTGCGAGCACTGCGACGACGGGACTGAATGCGGCCTATGGCGGCAAGGCAGAGGCCGCGTCGGATGTTCGGGACAACCGGGTCGTCGTCGAGGGCACGGGCAGCGGAACGATTGTGAATGCCGTTGGCGGTGCAACTGCAAAGGCGGGCGGCGTTGCGGAAAAGAACCATGTCCTCATCAAGGGCGGCACGGTCACGAACGCGATGGGCGGATCCGTTTCGGGGGCGAACGCCTTGGCGACGGGCAATGAGGTCACGGTCGAGGGCGGTACCGTCGCGAACGTCATCGGCGCCGGCGGAGCTGGCGGAACCGGCAATATCGCAAATAATTTCGTCACCATCAAGGGCGGTACGGTCACGGGACAGATCGTCGGCGGGTATACGCACGAACTGACGAGCAGCTCGAACGGCAATACCGTCACACTCGGCGGCGGCACGCTCACGGGGGCAGAGGTCTGGGGCACGAGCTACGTCAACACGAGCAATCAGGCATCCGTTCTTGGCAGCAGCGATGCACAGATCGCGGGCAATACGCTGAACGTAGCGGCAAAGAATCTCGAGGTCAAGAAGGTGCGCAACTTTGAAAAATACACCTTCACACCGACCAATGCCGTCCAGAACGGTGACACCATGCTCACGCTGTCCGCGGCGGGCGGCTTTGGCGGCATCTCGGGCACGTCCGATGATGTCAAGGTCAAGTGGTCGAATGTCACGGCGGATACGTCGGCACTCACAGCATTGAGTACAGGAATTCAGGGAAAGAATACCATTACTCTGCTGAAAACCGGCGACGGTGCAGCAGACCTCCATTTTGACGGCTACGCTGCGACGGCAAAGGCAGACGGCACCTACGAGACTCTCCTTCATACCGCGGGCAATGCGGCGGACACAGCGGCGCTCCTCCTTGATGTCAACCGTTACAGGGACAGCCATGTCACAACGGATCAGGATGCCGACAGCGATCTCTATGGCGGCTACTCTGCCTCCGACCACCGTGACAATGGGGGAACGACGATCGGACACACGGCGACGGGCAACACCCTCTCCGTGACGAAAATCGCAAACGGTTCGAACATCAATGCCTATGGCGGCTATGCGGGCGGAACGGCAGGCGGTGCAGAAAACAACGAACTCACCGTGAACGTCACGGCACCAACGGCGGGCAAGATCAATAACGCCTATGGCGGCTACACGAAGGGCGCGGGCGCGGTCACAGGGAATAAACTGACCTTCTCACAGGGGACGGTGCTCCACGACCTCATCGGCGGCTATGCGGACAGCACGACGAGTGCGGCAGAAGTCACGGGAAACACCGTCACCGTCGCGGGCGGCAGCATTGGCGGCCTCGTTTATGGCGGCAGATCGGATGGGACGAGTGCTGTCAAAGGAAACGGCGTCCTCATGGACGGTGCGGCTGCGCCGGTGGACACACTGACGGGCGGCTACGGCGCGAGTGCAGAGAGCAACCGTGTCGAGCTGAAAGACGGCACGGCGCACACGGTCTATGGCGGTGATGCGACGACAGGCGATGCGATAAAGAACATCGTTACCATCACGGGCGGCACGGTCACGGACAACATCTACGGCGGACAATCCCGCACCGGTGCAGCAAGCGAGAACATTGTCGACATCGGTGCGGTGCACATCCAGAACGGCATCGCAAACAAGGCGGTCGTCGGCGGATATGCCTCTGCCGTTACCGATCGCAATACGATTCATCTGCGCGGCACGGAGATCGACGGCATTGTTCTCGGCGGTGCCATCGAGGATACCGCTTCTCCGCTTGGTATGAAGGCGAACCCGGACGGCAAGGATAACACCCTCGCCATCCACGCGGCAGGGACGAAGATTGCCGACTTCGCAGGTGTACAGAACCTGCATTTCTATGTTCCTGAGGAGCGTACAGCGGCGGATACCACCCCGATGCTCACCCTGACAGCGAATGCCGACAAAGATATCCGTGGAGTGAAAGTCGGTATCGGCATCGCGGGTGACCACAGCGTTCTCGCGAAGGGCGACACCATCAGCCTCCTGAAGATTGCGGCCGGCAAGACACTCACTACGGACGCGGAACTCAAGAATGAGACGACGGGTATGCAGGGCGTCAGCATGAGATATCGCTTTAACCTTGCAAGACAGGGGGACAACGAACTCATCGCCACAGTCAGCGACACCGACCTCAACCCGCAGACAAAATCGCTTGTTGAGACCCGTGCCGCCTCTGCCGCACTCATTAACAGCGGTGCAGATCTTCTCGCGGGCGGCGGCATGAACGCCGCTGTGAACGCCGCCGACGCGGGGACAGGAGCGGGTGCACAGAGCACGGCGAATGACCAGACCTATCATCTCTGGGCGGCACAAAGCGGCTCTGCCGTCCGCCTCAATACTGGTTCCCATGTCGACGCGAAGGGCTGGAACCTCAACCTCGGCTTTGCACGGCAGAAGGCAGCGGAGCGCAACACGCTCACGTACGGTCCCTTTGTCGAGTACGGACACGGAAATTACGACTCCTATCTGGATGACGGCACGCACGGCGACGGTACGGCGAGCTACATCGGCGCGGGTGTTATGGCGAAGTCAGCCGCAGAGAACGGCTCCTATATTGAGGGCAGCGTGCGTGTCGGCCGCGCGAAGAGCGACTACACGGGAGACATCGCAGGCCGTCATGCGGGCTACGATATGAGCAGCACCTACTACGCCGCGCACATCGGCATCGGGCAGGAGAAGAAACTCGGAAACGGGACCATCGAGACCTATGCGAAGTACTTCTACACGCACCAGAACGGAGGCAGTGAGCGATTGACCTCAGGTGATCTCTACGACTTTGATGACGTAGACTCCCACCGCCTGCGCGTCGGTGCACGTTATACGAAGCAGAATGGCACAGGCGGATCATTCTATACGGGACTCGCCTACGAGTACGAGTTTGATGGAGATGCGCGTGCCTCCTATGCAGGGTACAGCACTCCGACACCGACGCTGAAGGGCGGCACGGGCATCCTCGAACTCGGCTACCGCTTCGCCCGCCCGGGCAGCAACGTCAGCTATGGACTCAACCTCATGGGCATGACGGGCAAACGCCGCGGCATCACAGGCGGTCTGCAGGTGAACTGGGCATTGTAAGAGAGTTACACACGCATATAAATAACGGGCTGCTGTACGAAGCTGGGAACTTCGTGCAGCAGCCCGTTGCTCTGCCTATGAGATGGGCTGTGAGGGTCAGGTAATGGACGCCTTGTAGATGCTGTCGACGGCCTTTTCCAGCACGGCGTCAAACTCGGCGTCGCTTTGGCTGGCACGCAAGTCCTGCGCGAGGGCGCGGGAGAAGCTGGCGATGAGGCCGTGGTTGCGTGCGAGTTTCTCGTTCGCATCGCTCTGGGAGTAGCCTCCGCTGAGGGCGACGACGCGAACGACATGCGGGTTCTTCATAATCTCGGCGTAGAGATTATCGACACTGGGGATGGTGAACTTGAACATGAGTTTTGCATCGGCAGGGAGCTTGGCGAGGTTCTCCTTGATGACGCCGCACATGATCTCCTCTGCCATCGCCTTGTCGGGGCAGTGGATATCGACCTCTGGCTCGAGGATGGGGACGAGGCCCTTTGCGATGATCTCCTTGCCAAACGCAAACTGTTGGTCGATGATGGCACGGATGCCGTCAGGGTTTGCCTCCTTGATGACAGAGCGCATCTTCGTGCCGAAAATGTGGCGTGCGTTCGCGCGGTCAAGGAGTGTGCTGAGGTCAGGGATGGGCTTCATGAGTTGGACGCCGTCCGCCTCGGGCGCAAGCCCCTTGTCGACCTTCAGGATGGGGATGATGCCCTTTTTCTCCCAGAGATAGTCGGCGGTGTAGAGGCCGTCGATCTTGCGGTCCATTGTGTTCTCAAAGAGGATGGCGGCAAGAATTTTGCTCTTGTCGAATGCGGGGCTCTTGATGATGCGCGTGCGCATCTCGTGAACGCGCGTAAACATCTCCTCGTCACCGTGGTAGGCGCTCTCGTCGATGCCGTATGCTTTCAATGCCTTCGGCGTCGAGCCGCCGCTCTGATCGAGTGCGGCGACAAAGCCCTTGTCGTGCTCCATGCGGGTGAGCTGCTGCTGGTTCATAACAGATTCCTCCTTGTTTGTTTTGCTGCACAAGCAGAAACTTCTGCTTTATCGTATTATAACGCAGATAAAGCAGAAACACAACGAAGATGATATTTTTTATCAAAAAACAGCAAGCGGCGAATTGAGCCGATGCGGTGAATATGATAGAGTATTCAGCAGATGTGTGTATGGAATAAGGAGATACGCTATGAGTCTTTATGATTGGATGCAGGAAAAAGTCTTTCATACCTACGAGACATGGCGGCTGAAAAGCAGCATATACAATAGGACTGGATTTCACATTGTCGCCATCGAAAAGCAGCTTGGGGCGATGCGGGACGGTGTCAATATGTACGTGGAGCTGTATCCGCCGCACGCGATACAGGGCTGTACGTGTATGAAGGCGATGCACGGGCAGCAGCGCGGTCGAGTGAATCTGCTGCTCGTGATGGATGGAAAAACGTATGGGATCACCGATCTCAGCAGTGATGATGCCGCTGTGATGATGCGGTCTTTCGTGGAGCATGCGGTACTTCCGCCCGCCGACGCGTATGTGGACATGCACGAGACGGGCAGTGCGGAGAAAAAGGAAGCGTTCACGGCAGTGGCAGAGCTGCTGCTCGGCGATGATGCGCAGACATTCTGCCGACGGGTGAAGCCGCCGAAGTGCACCGAGGAGAGCGATGCATGGAATGACGCATGGTATGAGCTTGCGGAGGAACTGGTCTCCTGCGGGCGGGCCGTCATGCTGGACACAAAAACTGCGAAGGAGGAATTTCTCGCCGCGCTGTATGAGCTGACAGCGGGACGGACGATCGCCCTTCCTGCGGCGCTCAGCGCGGAATACGGCGTCCCGGCGTGGAGCAAAGAAATTAATGCGCAGTGGACGGATACGCTGCTCGCGGGGATGGACATTGGTACGGATGACTACGTGCTGCTCGTTCTGCCTGTGGAGGTGTTTTACCGCGCGAAAGAACTCGCGCAGACTTTCCTGCAGCGGATTGCGCGCGCGGAGGAGCTGTAAGGTGACGCATTGTTCCTTAACAATTGTTTACCGATTTGAGGTGTTCTACACCGTGGATACCGAAGGTGCAGTAGTGACAGTGCTCCGTGTGATCTATGGCGGGCGGGATATTGATCAGGCGTTTCACACATAAAATGCGGTCGGACGAAGATAAATTTCTTCATCCGACCGTGTTTTACTTTTTATTGCCTTTTAGCAGGTATGGCACTTGTCGTAGAGACCTTTCTCCTTGAGGAGCTTGACCATGGTCTCGCCGATGTGGGCGACGGTATCCGCGACGGGGATGCCTGCCGCGTTGAGCGCTGCGACTTTGTCCGCTGCCGTGCCCTTGCCGCCGGAGATGATGGCGCCGGCATGGCCCATGCGCTTGCCCGGAGGCGCCTGACGTCCTGCGATAAAGGCGGAGACAGGCTTGTTCGGCATGTTCTCCTTGATCCACTTCGCCGCGTCCTCCTCGGCTGTGCCGCCGATCTCGCCGATGATGAGGACGGCGTAGGTGTCGGGGTCGTCCTTAAAGAGCTGGAGCGCGTCGATGAAGTCCGTGCCCTTGACGGGGTCGCCGCCGATGCCGACGGTGGTCGTCTGACCGATGCCCGCGTTCGTGAGCTGGAACGCCGCCTCGTAGGTGAGGGTGCCGGAGCGCGAGATGAGTCCGACGTGGCCGGGCTTGCTGACGGTGCCCGGCGTGATGCCGAGCTTCGACTGCTGGGCGGTGAGGAGGCCGGGGCAGTTCGGACCGACGAGGCGCGTCTTTTTGCCCTGCATATAGCGGCGCACTTTCACCATGTCGAGCACGGGAATGTGCTCGGTGATGCAGACGACGAGGTCGAGCTCCGCATCAACTGCCTCAAGGATGGAGTCCGCCGCAAAGCGTGCGGGGACGTAGATGACGGATGCCGTTGCGCCCGTTGCCTTGACGGCATCGGCGACGGTGTTGAAGACAGGGACGCCGTGGACGTCCTGCCCCGCCTTGCCTGGGGTGACGCCGCCGACGATCTTTGTGCCGTAGTCGAGCATCTGCTGGGTGTGGAACATGGCCGCTTTGCCCGTAATGCCCTGGACGATGACTTTGGTGTCCTTATCGATCATGACTGACATATCGTATACCTCCCTCTCTCACGCCTTCGCCTGTGCGACGAGTTTCACGATCTGCTCTGCGCCGCCCTCCATCGTGGGTGCGGGGAAGACGTTGCCGATCGGCGTATTCTTGAGGATCTCGCGTCCCTCCTCGACCTTCGTACCCTCGAGGCGGACGACAACGGGAACCGGGAGGGATTTCCCGTCCTTCGAGATGATCTTTGCCGCCTCGATGATGCCGTTGGCGATGTTGTCACAGCGGTTGATGCCGCCGAAGATGTTGACGAAGATGCCCTTTGCCTGACCGCCCTCAAGCATGATGCTGAATGCTTTGGCGATCTTCTCGGGCTCGGAGTCGCCGCCGACATCGAGGAAGTTCGCAGGCTCGCCGCCATAGTGCTTGATGATGTCGACGGTCGCCATGGCGAGGCCTGCGCCGTTGACCATGCACGCAACATCGCCGCCGAGGTTGACGTAGTTGAGCCCTGCGGCCGCTGCCTCGCGCTCCTTCGGATCCTCCTCGGTCTCATCGCGCAGCTCCGCGATGTCGGGGTGACGGAAGAGAGCACTGTCGTCAAAGTTGAGCTTCGCGTCGAGTGCGATCACATCGTCGTCCTCGGTGACGACGAGCGGGTTGATCTCGACCTGCGAGCAGTCCTTGCCGATGAATGCGGCATAGAGTCCCTGCATGAGCGCCGCCGCCTTGCGGACCGCGGGGCCGGGGATGTTGATGGCGTACGCCATGCGCGTCGCCTGGAACGGGGCAAGCCCGATGACGGGGTCGATATACTCCTTGATGATCTTCTCGGGGGACTCGGCGGCGACCTTCTCGATCTCCACGCCGCCTTCCTCAGAGCCCATCATGACGATGCTCGCCGTCTGGCGGTCAACGACGAAGGAGAGGTAGTATTCCTTTTTGATCTTTGAGCCTTCTTCGATGAGGAGGCGGTTCACGACCTTGCCCTCGGGGCCGGTCTGGTGGGTGACGAGTGTCTTGCCGAGGAGCTCCTGCGCGTAGGCGCGGACCTCGTCCTTGTTCTTCGCGATCTTGACGCCGCCTGCCTTGCCGCGTCCGCCTGCGTGGATCTGCGCCTTGACGACGATGACGGGGGTACTGAGCTTCTCCGCGTTCGCGACCGCCTCATCGACGGTAAACGCCGGCAGTCCGTTCGGGACATTGACGCCGAATTCGCGCAGAACCTGCTTGGATTGGTACTCGTGAATGTTCATTTACAATCCTCCCTTAGCTTTTGTGACTGAAGCACAACTCTTGTTCCTATCTTACCGCGCGGCCCAGGAAAAGTCTAGCAATTTTGTATAAATGAACGATTGAAAAAACCTCGCACGACATAAAGAATCTCTATGGATGAGAGGCTATACAGGCACAAAAAACTGCTGCGCAGGAAATACGCAGCAGTCCCGTCCGTATCCGACAAACCCTCTTGTTCAGATAAAGAATGCGCCAATCGGGTGGAGATCATTTTATCCGTAATTCCTCTCGTGCAAAACGGCCGAATGGTTATGACGCCGAAAAAGCAATTGCACCTGCCGGACAGTCCTCTGCCGCCTCGCATGCATCGTCCGCTTCGATGGGCACAGGCTGGCGCAGGAGACGGGCGCAGTGTGCATCACGGTCGATGGTGAAAAGGGCGGGCAGGCGCTCCGCACACATACCGCAGGAGACGCAGACGGCGGCGTCGATGGATAGGGTCATCGTGTCCTCCATAAAAGAAACCTGTGGTGCAGAGGATGATCCCCGCGCCGCAGGTTTCGTGCCGTTTCTGTTTAGATCTTCGCGCTGGCGTCCGATGCCTCGAGTTTTTTGTGCATATAGGTGCGGATGTCGACCCCGTGCTCCATCTTCATCACATCGTCGAGAAGCTGCTTCGCCTGCTCCATCGTGACGGAGCGGATCATCTCCTTGACGCGCGGGATGGACGGTGCGCTCATGGAGAGCTCCGAGATGCCCATGCCGAGGAGAAGGACGGCGGCGTAGGGGTCGCTCGCCATCTCGCCGCACATGCCCGCCCAGATGCCCGCTTCGCGCGCACTCTCGATTGTGCGCTTGATGAGACGCAGGACGGCGGGATTGAACGGGTTGTAGAGATGGGCGATCTGCGCATTGCCGCGGTCGACCGCGAGGGTGTACTGAATGAGATCATTCGTTCCGATGCTGAAGAAGTCCACGTACGGTGCGAGGAGTGAGGAGACGACAGCGGCGGCAGGGGTCTCGACCATGATGCCGACCTGTACGTCGTCGGAGTACTCCTTACCCTCGTGGGCGAGCTCGACCTTGGCCTGCTCGACGAGCTTCTGCACGCGCTGGATCTCGCTGACGCTGATGACCATCGGCACCATCATCGCCGCCTTGCCGTAGAGGCCGGCGCGCAGGATCGCCTTGATCTGCGGGAGGAAGAGGTCGTGCCGGTCGAGGCTGATGCGCAGGGCGCGATAGCCGAGGAATGGGTTCTCCTCCGGGTCGATGTTGAGATAGGGCAGGGGCTTGTCGCCGCCGATGTCCATCGTGCGTATGACGCAGATGTTGCCGCCGCATTTCTCGACCGCAGCGCGGTATGCCTTGAACTGATCCTCCTCCGTCGGGATCGTTGTCGAGCCCATGAAGATGAACTCGGAGCGGAACAGCCCGACGCCCTCCGCACCGTAGGTCAGTGCGTTGTCCACGTCCATGTGCGTGCCGATGTTTGCCGTCAGCTCGACGCGCACGCCGTCCTTTGTGACAGCGGGGAGATCCTTGAGCGCGGCGTAGTGCGCCGCGAGTTTTTTCTGCTCCTCGATCTTCGTCTCGTAGAGGGAGCGCTCCTCCTCCGTCGGGCGGATGACGATGTCGCCGCGGCTGCCGTCGAGGATGACCTCGTCGCCGTCATTGATGAGACTGATCTTATCGCCGATGCCGAGAACCGTCGGAATCGCACGCGCCTTCGCGATGATGACAACGTGGCTCGTCGCACTGCCCGAGCCGAGAATAACACCCGCAATCTGCTCCGTCGGCATTCCCGCAACGACAGACGGCTCGATCTCCTCGCCGACGAGGATGACCTGACTCGTACCGATCTCCGGCTCCTTGACCCCCAGAACATACTTTGCAATGCGTTTGCCTACATCGCGCAGATCGACCGCGCGCGCGGCGAAGTACTCGTCCTCCATCTGCTCAAAGAGCTGTGCCTGCTCGTTCGCCGCGTCGAGGATGCCCTGCGGTGCGCTGCCCGTCGCCGCGATCTTGGCGGCGATGTTCTCCGCCATCATGGGGTCCTGCACCATCATGCGGTGCGCCTCGAGAATGGCGGCCTGCTCCGTCTGCTCCTCTTTGCGCAGACGGTCGATGGTTGAGAGCAGCACCTCAGTGACGGCGGAGATTGCCTCATTCGCCTTTGCCTGCTCCTCGTCCACCGTACCCGGCTTGTAGGCGGCAAGGTAGCCGTCAAGGTTCTGCCCCGCGAGCAGGACCTGTCCGACAGCGATGCCGGAGATGACGCCTTTTCCACGGATGGTTTCTGCCATAACAATCCCCTTTCCCCATGGGAATCCGCACAAGGAAACATCTTTCACTGTGCGGCATGATGAAAAAACGCCGCGAGGAATGTATGCCACACCTCGGGCGTCCTCCGTATGCCTCTTACTCCTCGCCGAACTTCGAATTGACGAGATCGGCCAGCGCCTTTACGGCATCCGCCTCATCCTCGCCCTCGGCGATGATATTGATCTGCGTCCCCTGAACGAGACCCATGCTCATCAGCATGAGAATGCTCTTGGCGTCGACCTTTTTTCCCTTTGCTTCGATCTGGATCTTGGACTTGAACTTCGTCGCCGTCTGGACGAATACCGATGCGGGACGCGCGTGAATGCCCGTCTTGTTCTCGATGGTTACTGTCTCCTGCGTCATATAAAACCTCTCCCATCCGATGTAATAAATCACCATAGGACCCCTTGCGCGCATCCGTTGTTGAAGTTCGCGCGCAAACGAATATCACGGTTATTATACTATAAAAATACGCACGAAAAAACCCTCCTGCAAAAAAAGTTTTTATTGTTTTTCACAAAATTTTGGATATGAGAGAAGGATTTTCCCTATTTGCGTCGAAAGCGTCTTAGAGTGACTATATGATATGGGAGATTGCCGTGAAGGGAGAGACCCGCAGGAAGGGGGCACGGCGATGCTGCAAGAGATACAGCGTTCTTCGCTGGTCCTCACCGTTCTCATCAGTGCAGTGCTCGTTGCGGGAGTGATCTTCCTCCTGCCGTCACTGATGCAGACCTACTACTGGCGCATCGCGGGGGCGATCGCGGGAGCAGGGCTTCTCGTTACCCTCTACAATCGCCTGATGGCGGCGCGGGCGCGGCGCCGGACGGAGCATGAGCCGCTCATCCTTGAGAAATGCTGCACCGACACGTGCATGGACACAGCGGATGACGCACCGGTGCGTCTGGATGCGTCTGTGACGATATTGCCGCGCAAAACATCGGTTGAAGAGAACCTGCCTGAGAGCCTGGAGGCTCTGCTGGATATCGCCTATGAGTCGGCTGAGACGGAGCCGCTGCGTGCCGTCGCCGCCTATCGGCGTGCCCTCTCATCCTATCCGAATGACTCATATATGCCGTTTCTCATCATCGAACTCTCTACGCTCTACAAGCGGCTGGGGAACTATGCTGCAGCGCTCGGCCTCCTTGACGAGGCACTGACGCTGCCGATTATTGCAAAGAACGTCGTCATGGTGCAGGAGTTTGAACGCTCCCGCAAAATCCTGCGCGCCGTTTCTGATATGCTCACTGCGCGGGGGACGCCTGCGCTCCCCTTCGGCGATGTGCCGGAGGACGTGCTTGCTGCGGCTGACCGGCAGGCGGACGGGCAATAACACCTGACATTTTTAGTAAAATGGAGGAATACACATGAAGAAAAGCGTTGACATCCTGGGACTTCCTGTCATCAGCATCACAGAGGGCCGTGAGCTCGGCATGAGCAAGACACTCCTCATCGATGCGCCGAACCGTATCGTGGCGGCGATCACGATTGAGGACGAGGACTGGTATCGCGGAGTCAAGCTCATTCCCTACGATAATGTCATTGCGGTCGGCGATGATGCGGTCACGGTCAACCACAGCGAAAACATCCTGACGCTCGATGCGGCCGGCGATTTCGAGACCCTGCTCGACGACAACATCCGCGTCATCGGCACGAAGGCGATCACGCGCACGGGTGTCATTCAGGGCAATATCACAGAGATCTACATCGGTGACGACGGCAGCATCGAGAAATGCGAGATCACTGCGCCTGAGGGATCGACATCCGAGGTCACGGCAGATCAGGTCGCGATCTTCGGTAAGGAAGTCACGGTGATCTCCCCGGAAGGTGATGCAGGAAAAAAATCTGACGCAGCGTCTGCACCGGCGGCACCCGCTGTAAAAGAAACCGTGGCAAAGCCCGCTGCGGCTGAGCCGGCTCCTGCACCTGCTGTACCTGAGCCCGCACCGGCACCTGCGGCAGAGGCGCCTGCAGCGGAGGAATCTGCTCCCGAGACTCCCGCAGAGGAACCTGCAGCAGAGCCTGCGGCAGAGGAGGAGTCCACAGCTGACGACGACAAGAATGCAGAGCGTGCAAACGAGGATCGTCATCGCCGCTTCCTCCTCGGCAAGAAGGCGACGCGCACCATCAAGATGGACAACGGCGTCGTCATCGTCGAGGCGGGCGCGGACATCACCGAGGAAGTCCTCCAGAAGGCCAAGCTCGGCAACAAGTTCATCGAACTCTCGATGAGCGCACAGTAAACTTTAGATAAATCTCTAGCACGGTAAGGCTTCTGCCCTGCCGTGTTTTGTTTTTCGAAATAGTCCGCATGCATGGGTAACGGGAATAGGGAAGGATAAAGGTATGAAAAAAGAAATTTCCCTTCTCGCATTTATATGTGCCGCAGCAGTCGGTGGGATGTTGTTGATTGCACAAAATCCATTGGAAAAACCAGATTTTATCCGGGAGGTGCTCGCTAAAAATGATGGATTTGCCGCAGAGGGCAGCGGGACGACCGGCGGGGCCGCTGCCGTAGAGGACAATATTTTTCGCGTGAACAATAGACAGGCGTTTATTGCCGCATTGGGGAATCGCAAAAATACAGAACCTAGGATTTTGATGATTTACGGAACGATCGACTTCGATACGGACGCGGATGGCAAGCACCTGACGATGGAAGATTATATGGCGGAGGGCTATGATTTTCAGCAGTATCTGGAATCGCATGCACCGCATAGTAATGCGCCGCAAAGCCGAAAAGAAGAGCAGGAGGCAAAAAGAAAACAATCTCAAAAAAATCAAGAAAAAAACATCATGGTTCATGTCCCCGCCAATACGAGCATCATTGGGATTGAACATGCGAAATTAAAGGGCGTGGATTTAGTCCTCGACGCGGATAATGTTATCATCCGAAATATTATGTTTGAGTCCCCGTATGATTATTTCCCGTCGTGGGATCCAAACGATGGGCCGGACGGCAGCTGGAATTCTCAGTATGACAGCGTTACGATCCGCGGCGGCACGCATATTTGGATCGATCATTGCCATTTCGAGGATGGGCAGCAGCCGACGGAAACGTATTTTCATCGTGAATACGAGCATCGGGACGGTTTGGTCGATATCGTAAATCAGGCGGACGACATCACGATGTCATACAATGTTTTTGAACGGCATAATAAAGCGATTTTGATCGGGAACAGCGATGCAAAAACGGCGGATGACGGGAAACTGAATGTGACGCTGCATCATAACTACTTCCATAATTTGGTTCAGCGTGCACCGAGAGTGAGATTTGGCAAGGTTCACGTGTATAATAATTACTACCAAACGGACGATGAAAACGGCGCATACCGTTATGCGTATTCGTTGGGCGTCGGAAAAAACTCGAAAATATATGCCGAAAATAATGTCGCGGATATCGACGGCAGGACGTATCAAGATTTTGTCAAAGTATTTGGCGGCACGGAGTTTACCGCGGTCAATAATATCTTCAACGACGAGAAAATCGATGCATTTAACGAGCATTTATCCCCGGTCGCGTGGGCGCCCGAGCGATACATAAAAATCGACGATGTGAGTGCGGTGAAAGAAAAAGTTTTACAGCATGCGGGCGTGCTGTAAAATGAAGATTAATTTGTTCCGATTGGAATATGACCTGCCCCCCAAAAGGCCGATCTTCTCATCTAACCTTTGGGGGGCAGGTCATAAAACTTCGTGCGGCAGCCTCGATTGCCGGCCCATTCTCAGAGCCGGATGCGCTCGATATGCTCCATATCGATGGTGACAACCGCTGTGTCGAGCGAGATTTCGTAGAGGATGAGGTCGTCGCCGACAGCATCAATGGTCTCCTGATAGCGTGGGATCTTTGCGGCAAAGAGTGCCGCGAGATCGTAGACGGTGCGCGCAGACTTCACGGCGCGTCCGCTCGCGCGGACGTGTTCGTTTGTGCCGTTGTGCGGAACGGTAGTGAATGCGATATTCGGATTTGCCGCGATCTCGACGACCTTCTCGTTGTCTTTGAACGTGGCGAAGTAGACGCAGTGTTCCTCGGGGGTATAGTAGAAGTTCACAATGCGGACATGCGGCAGCCCGTCCGTCGTTGTTGCGAGCGCGATCTCGCGCTGTTCGCGCATGATGCGCTCAAATTCGTCCCGTAGATTCATCTCATTCACCTCTTTGATGATGATGCAATATTCTTCGTTTGAAAGATATGAAAAGAAACGCCATCGGTCATGTTTGCCGATGGCGTTTCCGCTTTTGCGAAAAAATTCATGTTTCCTTTTTCCCGCTCAGCACGACTTTGCTGAAGAGGACGAGAACGCCGAGGAAGACGAGGAGCCCGAGCATCTCGGCAGTGCCGGCAAAGTCGGCGCCGACGACGGCGAGAGGGCTTTCGCTGCCGCCGTTCGAGACGGAGACGACGATGATGCCTGCCAGGAGGACGCCGATGATGGATTCGCCGACGATGAGCCCTGAGGCAAACAGCGTGCCGCGCCGCAGTCCTACCCGCTCTTCATCCTCGCCGTGCGTTTGGCGCAGGCGGCGGTTGAGGAAGTAGCCGAGGACCGCACCGACGATGAGCGGTGTCTGGATGACGGGCGGGAGGTAGATGCCCATGCCGACGGCGAGCGGC
>ERZ773079.556-NODE-556-length-24382-cov-17.475439_pt1 | contig 24382 bp, 4 predicted proteins | sample MGYA00511355_ERZ773079 | MGnify/ENA primary metagenome ERZ773079 (study PRJEB29015, sample SAMEA2737979) | human oral metagenome | biome: human oral; feature: human-associated habitat; material: dental | place: China | collected 2117 ... | reverse complement strand
CTTTACAGGGACGGTGTTTTTCTTTTGAGAGTATCCGGTAAACATGTACCGGCAGTAAATGTTCTGTTTGGTAATTTATATTTTTGGCTATTCTAATCTTTTATGCCGCTATCACATGCGAATATTACCCACCAACTCCAAGGGCAAGGCGTTTCACTCATTTTATGCGTCACTGCGTTTCTTAATAACAGATAACAAAAGACAGTAATCAGCTGATAGAAAAGGAACTTCCATTCTAAGCTTCGTGTCATTTCCTTAAGCGAGTATTCTCATTATGGCAACTTCCGTACCCTGTCATTCAGAGTGGACACAGGAATGCTTTGTGGGAATGAAGGGAAACGACGATGTGATGAGGAGCGATGAATCTGTTACGTTGATGACGCTACGGGTTCTTCTTTCACCATCATAGGTATAGATCCTTCGCTCAGGATGACGCCTTCTGCCCGGTCAGTCCTGCGACTGCTGCCCTTTGCTAAAGAAGGTTCGCTCAAAATAAAATATTTCCAAAAAACTATTGACAAAGAAAAGCCTATTCGCTAAAATAATCACAATATTTAAAAGTGCTGACGGAAAAAAGTAAATTTCCTTACCCGGCGCAGAGAACCGATGGATGGTGAAAATCGGTGCGGGCAGGAAGTCGAAGTTCTTTCCCGAACTGCTTTGCTGAAATAACAGTAGGCATTGCCGGAGTGGCTCACGTTAAGCGGCTGAGAGTTGATCTGATGAAGTAGGGTGGTACCACGGAATATCCGTCCCTTGGTTGCCGCCTTTTTTGTTTCTTTTTCATCAGGTAAACAGGGTGGTACCGCGATGAGTCCCGTCGTCCCTTGCAATTGGCAGGGGACATTTTTTATAGGATAGAAGTGCAGTAGAAAGAGAGGGCTCTCAAATGAAAAAATGGATGAAACTTACAGCAGCGGCAGTGGCGGCAACAGCTTTACTCTATGGCTGCGGAGGAAACGGTGGCGGAGAGAAGAAGACAGATGACGGGAAGAAACAGATTGCTGTGGTGCAGGTGATGCAGCATGGTTCTCTTGATGCGGCCAATCAAGGATTCCTTGACGGCTTGAAGGAAAGGGGCTACGGAGCGGACAAAATTTCAGTAGACCAGCAGAATGCCCAGGGAGACCAGTCAAATTTAAAGACTATTGCGTCCCGTTTCAAGGCCAATCGTCCCGATCTTATCTGTGCGATTTCCACACCTGCCGCACAGGCGGTAGCCAATGAAATTCATGATCTGCCCATTATCGGGTGCGCCATTACCGATTTTGAAATGGCGAAACTGGTAAAATCGAATAGCCGGCCGGAAACGAACGTGACCGGCGTCAATGACCGCGGCCCTGTGGAGAAGCAGGTAGATATGGGACTTAAGTTCCTTCCCGCGGCGAAACGCCTTGGACTGATTTATTCATCCAGCGAAGTGAACAGCCAGATCCAGGCGGACCAGGCGAAAGCCCATGCGGCATCCATCGGTCTTACCGTGGTGGAACGGACCGTTTCCTCTGTCAATGACATTCAGCAGGCAGCGGAATCCATGGTAGGTCAGGTGGATTTCATCTATGTTCCTACGGATAACGTAATCGCTTCTTCCATTCCCACTTTGGTAAAGGTGACGGATCCTGCGAAGATTCCTGTATTCGTAGGTGCGGACAGCATGGCGAAAGACGGCGCGCTCGGTTCGCTCTCCGTAGATTTCTACAAGTCCGGCGTACAGGCAGGACACATGGCGGCGGATGTGCTTGACGGGAAAATCAAAACACAGGACACTGCCGTAGAGGACCCTGAAGTGCTGGAAGTCATCATCAATAAAAAATCGGCGGAAACTTTGGGACTTGTGATTCCGGAAGAATATAAGAATGCGAAGATGGTGGGATAAAGCAAAAGCGGAACGGGAAAATAAAAAAAGGATGAAATATGCAGCGTGATCAGTCCGGCATAAAACGTTTTTTGTACTGCGGTTCAAAACACGTCATATTTCAAAACTTGCAGATGAATTATTAAAAAAGAGTTGTGAATAATTTTTCATTCCTACAGCTCTTTTTTGATGAATGTATGACAGTGGGAATAAGGAATTGAAACCGAAGAATACAGCTTGGTTTTCAAAATCGGGAATTTTATGTTCTGTTATAAACAGCACATTCAAGTACAATGGCGGTGTTGTATAAAACTTGATTTTGATTACAGATCCCTAATATTAAGGAACAAATAAATTATTTATTGTGATCAAGTGATAGAAGTATTAGTCATATATTGTAAAAAATATGGCATAGTGATATCATAAAAGTGGGTATTCTTAAAGCAAATGGGTTTAAGCATTAAGAATTTAACCTTTATATCCTGCATGCAGGAATCACACAAAATTATATAAGGAAAGCAGTCGTGGGGAATCCGGTTAGAATCCGGAACTGTCCCGCAACTGTAGAGGGAGTTTTGCGGCTGCAAGCCTTTCACAGAGGAGCCGCAGGATAAGGAACTAAGTCAGAGTGCCACCTGCTTTCTATGAGATTGGCGTAACTTGCGAGGTATAAGTTAATGCATAGGAAGCTGGTGCTGTATTTTTAATATGGCAGAAGTCTTCTATGTATCTTTTTTATGCCTCGTTTTATAAATTTGTGGTATGAGCGTACCATAAGTTAAAAATTAAAAATAAATTTTTTGTGTGCGGGGAAATGCCGCGGAAGCGGTGCATATCTTTTTTATATTTTTTAGTTATGAGGAGAATCAGGATGAAGAAGACATTGGTAATGGCGGCTGCAGCAGTTTTAACCGGAAGCATGGCATACCCTTCGCTGGCAGAGGAGTATGTTTTTGAGATGGCGCCCGTTGTTGTCACAGCGAATCGCATGAATGAAAATTTGGTGGATGCCAGGGCCGATATCAGTGTAGTTACGAGCCGGCAGATTGAAAAACTCCATCTGAATACCGTGGAAGATGCGCTGCGTACAGTTCCGGGGACACAGTATCTGAATTATGGCGGAAATGGATTGAATGCCAATTTAAGCGGGATCCGGATTAATGGAAGCAAGGATATTATACTGCTTGTGGACGGCGTACGTGTAACCGATTTCAACGGCGCGAATAATTCAGGGTATATGTATTCTTCTCTGCTGAATAATATGGACAATGTCGAACGTATCGAAGTGCTGCGCGGCAGTGCCGGCGCGTTGTATGGAAGTGGCGCCAAAGGCGGTGTGATCAATATCATCACCAAGAATCCCGGGGAAAAGAAAACGACCGTGGATATAGCCAGAGGAACCGGCGGACGGGAAATATATAAGCTGACCACTATGGGGAGAGTAGGGAAGTTTTCCTACATGGCCTATTATGACAAACTGCTGATAGGTGATACCAAATCCGGTGACGGAAGGCTATGGCCCGGGCACACCCATACCTTATCGGACGGAGTGAAATTTGCTTATGATTTTACTGATAAACATTCTCTTTCCTTAAGTTATGACAAAATGAAGTCAAGATATAGAGGATATGATTTTGTGTATTCAAACCGGTATCATGGCGATTATAAGTCCGATATGCTGACTCTGCAGGATAAGATATCCATCGGGAAGCATTGGGATAACCAGTTTACTTACCGCCGGAATAAAGTAAAGACAAATTATTTTCAGGATTATGACATGAATGCGCAGTCCAATTGGGGGATAAGCAGCGACTATACTTATGACATCATCGGCGAGCAGGTGAGCTTCCATGATGAATGGAACCGACTGACTTTTGGTGTGGATTATTCAAAGGGAAGGGACAATGTTCTTCGGGCGGCAGGATTTGACGTAAATGGGAATCCGGTCAAAACGAACCACTGGTATGAAAATTATTCTTTTTATATACAGGAAGATTGGAATTTCCTGCCCCGGTGGTCTCTTTCCGGAGGCCTGCGGCATGACCGCCCTGAGACAGATCAATACACTGCCGATTTTTCCAGTCATACATCCAAAAGCTATCGTTTGAGCTATGAAATTACACCTAAGGATACAGTGTATGCGGGACGCAATGATTTCTACATTCTGCCGGGGCTTGATGTTCTTTATATTCCCCAGTATGGAAATGCCAAGGTCAGACCTGCTTATGGATATACGGATACCGTCGGCTACAGCCATGTATTCAGCGATAAGACCATGTTTACCTTTAACTGGTTCAGAACAAAAGATGAACAATCTATCGGATATGATACTTCATCAAAAAAATATAAAAACTTTAATCAGGGTGTTTCAAGAGGATGGAATGCCCAGCTGATTTCGCAGATCGGGAGTAAATGGAGCGCCAATGTAGGATGGGCGCATTTGTACTCCAATGTTCCCGGGGATAATTTTTCTCTCGGATATTCGCCGAAAGATAAACTTACTTTTGACATGATCTATCACAATAAGAAGTTCACCGGAGGTCTGGACGGATTCTATTTTATCCGGAGAAAGAACCCGGTAAACAGTGATTTGAAAGGGTGGCCGAACGATAAATACGGAATTTATAATTTGAGCTTTAATTATGAACCGAGAAAAGATTTTAATTTTTATCTGAAAATCAATAATATTTTCGATAAACTTTGGGCGGAGCATACAGATGTCATATGGAGCGACCATACGCCGGGAACATGGTATTCCATGCCGGGGCGCACATGGCTGTTCGGCGTGAAGATGGAAGTGTAAGGCATAGATCGTTGTAGTGGAGAAAAGGCGGGATAATGATGAAATATGTGTATGGCAGAAAAAAGTGGCTGGCAGCCGGTATAGCAGCATTGCTTATCAGCGGCACCGGAGCAGTTTCGGATGTGCTGGCGGCGCCGGTTTATACTTCCGGTATCACGACCAAGGCAAAAAAAGATAAGGCAACTTTCGGAAGTGCCTATAAAGTGGAAAACGGTGTTAATAAGTATAACTTGGAAGACGGATCAAAAATCAGTATCCACGGCACTTATCACGCTGAGGGTATTACGCCGGGGAAAGGAACGACATCCGTTGTCACCGTGGGTGACGGGACAGGAACGCTGTCCATTGATACTTCCAGCAGCGAAGCAGGAAATTCGCAGGGGGCGGGGATTCTCGCATCTGACGGGAGCCGGCTGACCATAAACGGGAACCTGCAGATTAAGACTTACGGAGGCAGCTGTTTTGCCGACGGTATTTACATGATGCGTGCCGGCACCGGTACGGGGGCCAAAGCGAACATTACTGTCAACGGCAACGTATATATAGGGGATCCGGCAGCCGTTGGAGAACCTCCGGATTCCTCTTCCCGGGATGCGAAATGGGGAGTCAATGCGGCGGAAATACATGGCGGTTACGGGCCGGACGGCCATGTTCCGGGATGGGCGGATGAATATACCGGTGCCCGCTGGCAACCTACGGGGGTCGATGTGGATATGTCGGACGGCAGCTCCATTGATCTCAACGGCGATGTGTACTTGGCTGTCCGCGGATCCGCAATGAAGACGGATCCTTATTACAAGTCTGCCGGCATGGATGACTATGATATCGCTGTTATTAACGCCAATAAAGGGAATGTGACCATAGTGACGCCGACAAGCGATAAAGAGAGTTTTTATGCCCTTGCCAGTTACGGTGGCACTATCAATGTGAATATGGCAGGAGCGGATGCGGCTTCCCATAAAGTGAATATCAAGGGGAATATCATTGCCATGCGGGATGATAAAGACCACAACGGACAGCCTTACTTTTTCCAGAATGGCCGTATCAATCTGGCATTGGCAAACAGTGATTCCCAATGGACCGGCGTGGTGGACAACAGCGGATCCGACCAGGCAGGAGAAGTAAATCTCTGGCTGCAGAACGGTGCTGTGTGGAAACACAGCTCTCCCTCGCGGACCAATGGGCTTCAGGTAGAAAAAATGCCACAGCCGAGCGTATTCCACTATGGGAAATATGACGGGATATCCCATGTGAACCAGCTGGTGGGCGGAAATTCGTCTGACAAGGCAGGCATCATTTATCCTGAGGAAGCATCGAAAATCCATGTAACGAACTATAGCGGACATGTCAAAGTGATTTATGCTCATGAAGGAGACGGCAGTACGACCGCGTCTTACCGCGGAGGCGATTTCCGGATAGAAAAGGCATCTGCCGGTTCGGGAATTGTGGTATCCACCAATAACGCAGGCATTGATATGAACAATGATGATGCTGTATGGAACGCATTGAACGCGGTGGCGGGAAAGATATATTATGGAGAATCGGTGAACGGACAAAACAATCTGGAAGGTAAGGCAGAAATTGCGGAAGGGCTGACCGCGTCATCAGCATCTGTTAAATTGGCGGATATGAAGTATAAGAAGGACAACTACGGGCAGGGATATGTAGAAAAAGGATCAGCACCGAATCCGAATCCGAATCCGAATCCAAATCCGAATCCAAATCCGAATCCGAATCCAAATCCGAATCCAAATCCGAATCCAAATCCGAATCCGAACCCGAATCCGAATCCAAACCCGAATCCGCCTATTATCCATGGAGACAATGAAACGGCGCTGATGAAAGGCGGACGCAGCGTATTGACCGGTTCCTCTTTGGAGTGGAGAGATAACGCTATGCAGGGAATGCTCCGTTTGGACATGCTCCGCTATCGAAACGGCATGGAAGGCGCATGGGGACGGGTTTATGGCGGAAGATGGAAGTATGATGGAAACGATATCGGGATAAAAGAAAACTATTGGGCAGGCGAAGCCGGGTATGACCGCCGTTACCCCAATAACTGGCGTGCCGGCATATCTCTGGATTACAGGGATGGAAAGGGCAAATATGATTTTGGCGGCAGAGGCGACAGCAAATTATATGCCCTTTCGCTCTACGGTTCAAAAGATCTCGGCCGGGGAGCCTTTGTGGATATGATCGTCAAAGGCGGGTATATAAAGAATGAATTTACCCTGTATGACAGAGGGGGGAATCAGTTTACCGGATCATCTGCTGCCAGAGGTTACAGCGTGGCAGGGAGATATGGAAAGCGTTTCGGTATGGGAGATTTCTACTGGCAGCCGCAGATCCAGTTTACTTGGGCGCATTTGGAGCCTGATGAATACGATGTTTCCAATAAAAATGCCGTCATGACAGTAAAGGGGCAATCTTTTGACAGTTATGTGGCGAGAGCAGGCGTTGAAGCGGGACGTGCCGGTTCTTTCGGAGATTTATACATGAGGGCGGACATTGCCCATGAATTCGGCGGCAGGATTAAAGCATCCTATTACGCTGCTGACGGAGGCACCAAGGAAACCAGCTATGACTTGAAAGACACTTGGGCGGAACTGACAATAGGCGGCACATATAATCTGTCACCTGTAAGTCGTATTTATATAGATGTGACAAGGGGATTTGGTGGAGACTGGAAACGGGAGTGGCAGCTGAATGCCGGTTTCCGGTGCGAGTTCTGAGAAAGGCGGTGCGGAAATAGTATGGCAGAACGGCAGGCATCATAACGGTTCCGGCCGGAGATAATCCTCTATGGCAGAGAAGCGGGGATAGAAGCAGTGCATATATTTCATATTTTCTGATGAATGGAAAAACGGAGGAGCAGGTTATGAAAGAGTATTCAAAATGGAAATCGGGGAAACGGTTTCTGACGGCGGCAGTTACGTTGTCATTACTTGGCAGTCTTGGTTTGTATCATGATGTTCGTGCTGATTTCTTAGAAGACATGGAAAAGAAGTATCCTGATGCGATACAGCTTACAAATGGTATTACCGGGGAGAAAGATAAAGATGACATTTATGTAAATCGAAAGATTTTAAAGGATAATGGGGAAAATTATCTGTTTACTACAGATGCAATAATTAATACCGCTAATGGTATAAAGATAGGAGATTTAAGCCATCCTGTAAATATTGATGCATCGGGACAGACTTTAATTTTTAATGCGGAAAGAAATAATAAGAAATTAGAGCTTCATGCGATTGAGATAGAGTCATTGCAGGGGACTACGATTACTGCAAAAAAGATATTTATTAATGCAGGGAATACGAAAAGTCGCGCTGAAGGAATCCGTGTAGGCGGACAGAACGGAACGAATAAGGATACGCCGTACAAGCTGACGATTAATGGGGATATGGATATCAGGGCTCATGGCGCTAATTACGGCCTGGGCATGTATCTGTGCGGTAATGCGGAAACCACTGTCAATGGGAACGTAACCATGAATACCCATGATGAAAAGAACCCCTGGGCGGTCTATGTGGAAGATGACGGCGGTTTCAGCTATTATGGCGGCTCTGCCATCTATGCCGGAAATAATTACACACTCCAGATGGGACCGAAGCTGACCGTTAACGGACTGGTGGATCTGAAGGTGAATGCCAACGGCGTATTTGCCAATGGCGGCCATTCGGATATTTATTTCAAGGGCGGAAATATAGAAATCAATAAAGATAATACCAAGGGGTATTACGCACTGCTGGCGGAGTGCGCCACCACCACGATGAATATGGAGCGGGACGAAAATAAGGTGCCTGTCAGAGCCGGTAATTCCAAAGTTACGATCAAAGGAAATGTAGGCGCATCTGCCGGCGCGATCAATGTGAATGAGCCGGAGCCTTATACCCGCGTCAATCTGGGGCTGGCTACGCCCGATTCCAGCTGGACGGGGGTCGCATACAATGCGTTTAAAGATGAAGGCAATGACGCCGGTGGCAAGAAATTTTTTGGGGAAATTAATCTGTGGCTGCAGAACGGCGCTTCCTGGACGAATGAGGCCTGGGGCGAACCGCCTGATGCTTATTTCGGAGAGGATTTTTCGGAAAGCCATTTGAAACGGCTGGTCGGCGGGGAAAGCGCCGATAAGGCGGGACATATTTTCCAGAAACCCGGAGAGGATGAAGACAGCGAAGGCATCAATATCCGCGTAGACGATTATAAGGGATTCACCAATATATACTATGGTCATAAAGAAGAGAAACCCACGGATATCCTCGGCGGGACTTTTACCGTGACTAAAGCGCAGCCCGGATCGGGAATCAATCTGATTACCGACAGCAAGGGACTGAATGTGGATTCATCCAAAGCAGCAGATAAGAATCTGGCCAGCGAGACGCTGAACGCGCTGGCGAATAAGCTGTTTTATACTGCGTATAAAAATGGGGAAACCAATCTTGCCGGTAAAGTGGAAATTGCCGAGGGGCTGACGGCTTCCAGCCTGTCCAAACGTATGGAAGATGTGACTTTCAAAAAAGAAGACGGACAGGGGCAGTATCTCTATACACCGGCGCAAGATGAGATTGTCGGGCCAATTACCGGGCCGGAAAAAGAAACGGCTGACCGCAATGCAAAAGGCACTGCGCCGAATGCAAAGCAGGGAAATGTGGTCAGCGGTATGTACAATGAGTCCACACCTACGACGAAGACCAATCCGATGATTGTGGATATGAATGGATTCAATTTAAATGTGGCGGCAGAAAGCGACAATAAGATTGCTGATGCCGTTTATGTGGGAAATAATGATTATATTACTGTAAAAAATGATGCGGGAAAGAAAATCGGCATCACTTCCACCAATACAAATACCCGTGCTGCCAACGGCATTTTCCTTGAGGGGAATTCCCATCTGAATATAACGGGACCGGTGGAGATTGCCAAGGTGCATACCAAAGGCAGTTCCGCCGCAGGTATTGCGTTCCAGGGCAGCGGAAGTGAAGCGGTGATTGACGGTTCCCTTACCATTTCAAATGTGGACGGTGATAAAGCGGAGAAGCAGGGACGGTATATCGGCGTATCCGGGATCCGGATGACCGGCGATAATACTTCCATGACCGTTACGGGACCGGTGAATATTTCCGGTTTTAAAGGATCGGCATTGCATACTGCGGGCGCGGACAGTGTAATTTCTGTCGGCGGCGGTACTATTTCTACAGCAGCGGATGCGGATAAATCCCATAATTTCTATGCGGCCCGTGTGGAAAAAGGAACGGTCAATATCAACATGAAAAATGGTGCGCCAGGAAGCGCAAGAACCAATATTATCGGGGATATGTATGTTACAGGGCAGTATGGAAAGAAAGTTATTGAGTACAGCGGAGGCCAGCTGGCAGATTGGCAGCACAGAGGAAATCTTCATGTGGCGCTGACAGATAAGGATTCGTCCTGGACCGGTGTGGCAGCGTATGAACAGTACAATGATAATTACGGCAGCGGCGGGAATACGATGCATGATATCGGGAATTTTGATCTGTATCTGCAAAACGGGGCCACCTGGACGAATGAGCAGCAGTCTCATGTGACTACTACGACGCTTGCCGGTAAGAATCCTGTCTATAACGGCAGCTATTTAATGAAGCTTCATGGCGGCAGTGACGCAGTGCATAAAGGGTATATTTATCAGAAAGACAGCAAGCCCATTACTGTAGATAATTACAGCGGACACACTCTTGTTTTCTATGACCATACTGGAGACGGTTCTGCCGCTGAAAATTACAGCGCCGGTGATTTCAGAATCAAGACAGCGGAAGAAGGATCTTCCATCACGCTGCGCACAGGTGCAGGCGGAATCAATACGGCCGATAAAACGGCGGCGGGAAAAGCGCTGAACAGTTTAGCAAATAAGCTCTACTATATGTCTTATGCGCAAGGTGACACAAAGCTGAAAGGCACTGTGGAAATTGCGGAAGGGTTGACTTCCTCTTCTGTTTCAGCAAGTGGGGATATTGCTTTCAGGACAGATACGGCTGCTGACAAGAACGGACAGGGCACCTATGTATATGAACCGGAAGAGCCTTTGGACGGGCCGATCATCAAAGACAGACTGCTGAAAGGCGAAACTACGGTCACTGCTGATGACACCCATGCTGAAGATGGATATGTCAGTGCAGCTTACAACGGCGATGATTCAATCACCGTGGACATGGCAAATCATGGACTCCGTCTGGAAGCGGCTTCTTCCGCATCTGCAAAGGCGGCGGCTGTCCGTGTCGGAAAAGGGACGGACGGCAACAAGAAGAGCATCAGTTTCATCAATATGGAGAAAAACAAACCGCTGGTTATTTCTGCAGATCAGACGAATGGAAGAGAAGCTACAGGTATTTATGTTTCCGAGAACGGTAAGCTTTCCGTCGCCGGGGATGTAGTGATTGATAAGGTGTCTACTTCAGGCAGAATGGCGTACGGCGTGGCAAACCGCGGACCTAATGCGGAACTTATCATTAAAGGCGGGCTGAAAATAGCCGGTACAGGTGCCGATGAATGGAGAACGGTAAAAGCTGCCAAGGATACAACGGGTATATCGGTAACTGCCATTGCCAATATCGGGAATAATGCCAAATTAACTATTGAAGGGCCGCTGGACGTAAAAATTCAGGGGACTGCCATCAATTCTACCGCTAAAGGCGGCGTTATGCGCCTTGGCAGCGGCAGGATTCTGACGCCTATGGATGAACATGCCCAGGGGAATTCAAAGCTTGTTAAGGGCGTGAACGGTACTGTTTTCATTAATATGAATGAGGACGGAACGGCTGCCAAAGCTGAAGACACTGTGCTTCAGGGAAATATTTACACCGAAAGAAGATCAGGGTCTAAGGCCGTTGTAAATGTAGGGCTGGCAAGCAAGAATTCTTCATGGACAGGTGTAACCGATTATAACAGGAGTTTTTCCAGCGATGCCGGCGAGGTCAATCTGTATCTGAGCCATGATGCGGTTTGGAATAATAAGAAGACTGCTTCCGTGACGGGCTCTTACATGGGCAGCCATATAGATTATTTCAAAGGCGGCAGTGATGCGGCCCACGCGGGTATTATCAGACAGAACGACGACAGGGACATCAATATAGATCATTACAGCGGTCATGCAATCCTTGTCTATGACCATAAAGCGGAAAAGCCAAAAGAGATGATTGGCGGCAGGACGCTGATAAAAAAAGCGGAACCGGGATCTGTTGTCAGAATGGTAACCGGGAACGGCGGTCTGAATACCAATTCCAACAAGGCGGCCGATAAGAATCTGGTCAGTGAAACTCTGAACGCTTTGGCGAATAAGCTTTACTATACCGGTTATAACAATGCGGCAATCAAAGATAATCTGAAAGGTACCGTAGAAATTGCGGAAGGCCTGACGGCAAGTTCCGCATCGGTTGCCATCGTATCGGGAAATATGAGCTTCCAGGATGTCACGGGCAGAGGTGAATATAAATTTACCCCCGCAGAAGATGACCCTCATGGACAGACTACGTCTGATTTCGGTACCCCTATCACCGGAGAAGCCGATAAGGATCAGGAGTATGTCAAAGCCAATGTGCTGAAAGATGACGTGTATACTTTTACCAATGCGATGAATACGGTCACTGTCGATGACGGAGATACCACGACAGAAGATCTTGGCTACCATAAGGCTGTGGCCGCCGTGGTGGGGATCAATAAGGATATTACGATTCATGCGGCAGATAAGAGTCTGAAACTGAATGCGGAGAATAAGACAGAACGCAACAGTGCTGTAGGCATGTACACGAAGAAAAAGATTGACGCTGTGGCAAAAGATATTTCCATCGATACCAAATCTTCTGTGGGTGATGTATACGGTATATATATCCATGAAGGCGGAAAGGCAGACATTGCCGGCAATGTGTCTATCCTGGCCAAACAGGGCGGAGACGGTTTTGCGAATGGAATCAAACTGTATAACGGCGGTTCCGCGCTGACCATTAACGGTAACCTAGCTATGAAAGGCACGGGAAGCGGAAATGATGCCTATGGTGTTTCTGCGGCTCAAAAGGGCGGGTATGGCAGCATAAAGACATATCTGGCAACAGGTATCAATATCTATGATAAAGACGGTGCTTCGTTCACCTTAAACGGCAACGTGGATATGGCGGTCAAAGGTGTCGGCGTAGATATGCGCGGCAGTGAGAAAAATACGGTAACCATTGCCGGAGGCACAATCCTTACGCCGGATGACAGGGAGGAAGCCAGCTATATAGCTGTGGCTGCTACTTCAGGTACCTTTACCATGGGGATGAATGATGCGAAAACAGGATCCAATGGAAAGGATGTCATTGTGCAGGGCACAATTTCTTTAGGAGCTGGGGGAACTGTTAATCTGGGTCTGGGCAGCAGTAAATCCCGGTGGACAGGTGTTTCTGATAATGAAGACGAGCGTCCTGTGAATCTGTATCTGTCGGACGGAGGAATATGGGAAAACCGACAGACGGCGAAAGACCAGTATGGTTTGTTTGCAGGCAGCCGCGTGACAAAAGTGGCAGGAGGCACCACGCCGGCTAAGGCAGGTGTAATTGCCCAGAAAGACAGTAATCCCATTACTATTGATCATTACAGCGGACACACTATTCTTGTTTATGATCACGAGGCATCGTCTCCTGCAACAATGATCGGCGGAGATACGATAATTGCTAATGCGGAAGCCGGTTCCGGTATTACGATGCGTACCAACAGCAGGGGATTGGATACAAATTCTGGCAAGGCAAAAGATAAGAATTTGGTAAATGCCACCCTTAATGCACTGGCGAATAAACTGTTTTATACCGCGTATAAAAATGGAGAAACCAATCTTACGGGTAAAGTAGAAATTGCTGAAGGATTGACAACATCCGCCGTGGCAAAGAAGACAGGCAATATATCTTTCAAGAATGGGACCGGTCAGGGTGAGTACATCTATACGCCCGAAGAAGATCCGAGCGGTGACATTATTGATGCAAATGGTCCGATTACTTTCGATTATAAGAAGGATTCCAAGGTATTCGGCAGATCTGTCAGTCAGATAGGCGGAAATAGCAAGAACCTAGCTTATAACTTTGCAGGAAAGACAGTCAATATTACCACCGGCGGCAGTGATTGGGCGCCGATAGGAATGACGCCGAATGTAAAAGCGGTTATTAACGCGAAACAGTTGAACCTGAAAACACCGGAAGCCGGTATGATGGGAACTTATGGAATCTATCTGGAAGACGGAGATGATATTACTGTTAATTCCGATGTGAATATGACCGTCAATGGCGGCGCGTATATGGTAGACGGTATTTTTATGGGGCACATGGGGGCGGCAGAAGCGGCAAAGACCAAACTGACCATCAATGGCAATGTCACCATGCGCGGTACCGGAAATGACCAGTCTTCCGATGATTTCTGGGGTATTAAGGGTACCGGAGAAGACGGCGGCTATCCTACCTATATGGGAAGCCGCTGGGCGCCGGAAGGAATTTATCTTGGCAAAGAAGGTGGCAGTTCCATCACGATCAACGGCAATGTAGATATGGCAGTCAAAGGGAACGGCGCGGTAACGGATGCTTATTATAAAGTCGCAGGGCAGAATTCATTGGATAATGTTCTTACCTTGAATGGCGATGTCAATATTATCACGCCGAAGAGTAGAGAACGGGGATTCCTGGCATTGGGTGCTTTTGGCGGTACTGTTAATGTGAATGTAAAGACTGAAACGGATGCCGGCGGCAAAGTCAAAGTGACCGGAGCCTCCGACCATAAAGTGAATCTGGTGGGGAATCTCTATGCATCGAAAGATGATGGAAATGGAGATAATACATACTATTTCCGTGACGGTGCCATTAATCTGGGGTTGACGACGTCTGATTCCACCTGGAGCGGTGTTGTATCGAATACGAATAAAAATACGCCTACCGGAAAATCACAGCAGGGAGATATTAACCTGTGGCTCCAGAATGGTGCGACCTGGAATCATGAAGCGGTTTCCCGCGCCGATGCCGTTTATGCGGCAGAAAATAACGGGAAAACGACGCTTCCGAGTCCGTCAAACGGATTGTACGGGGCTTATGACGGTATTTCTCATCTGACAACCCTGACCGGCGGAAAAGACGCGGATCATGCGGGGCTCATCGCTATGAAGGACAAGGCAGATGTGGAAGTCGGCACATACAGCGGTTTCAGCCGCATTTACTATAACCATGAAAATAGCACGCCAAAACAAATGATCGGCGGCGATTTCAAGGTATCCAAGGCATTGGATGGTTCCCGTATTACATTGATGACGGGGAGCAACGGATTGGATACGTCTTCAACTAAAGCGGCGGATAAGAATCTGGTCAGTGAAACTTTGAATGCTCTGGCAGGAAAGCTCTATTACTTGGCAAAGGATGGAAAACTTTCTGCCAAGGCAGCTTTGGCGGAAGGGCTGACTGCATCGGAAGCTTCTCTTGATTTGAAGAATGTGACGTTCAAGGAATCCAATGGTCAGGGGCAGTACCTCTATACACCGGCTTCGGATATTCCTGAAGAACAGACAGAAACAGCATTTACCGATACTATCACCGGCGTAAAGGCGAAGGACATGAAATATGTCAATACCGGTGTGCGTAAAGAAGACGGTACATACAAATTCACAAAGGATTCTGAAATTACTGTTGCTGCAGGCGGACCTGCAGTAAAAGTAGAAGAAGATGTCATTATCCGGGCTGATGGAAAAACGCTGAAAATGAAGACGGTGGAAGGCAGCGGTACAGTCTACGGAATCAACCAGTCTACTGCGAAGAAAGCAGAAATCACCGCGAAGAACCTGGATGTAGAAGTGACAAGCACATCCCGTGCCGAAGGCATCCATATGGCAAACAGCAATGCAGCTATCCGGCCCGAAATGACGATTAATGGAAATGTCAATCTGAAAGTAAGCGGAACAGCCAATACGCTGGGTGCTTATATCCAGGGAAACAGCAGATTGACAGTTAATGGAAATGTGACAGCCGATGTAGACGGACACAATGGCGGCTTTAGTTATTATGGGGCAACCGGACTATACTCCACCAGTAATATGGGGCCCAATTCTATGGGAGCTGATATCACAGTCAATGGAAATGTAGACCTGAAAGGCAAAGCCCATGGTATTTTTGCCAATGCCGGCGGCAGCAAAGTGACAGTCAACGGCGGCGGCAGCATTGAAGTGGACAAGGCATCGACAAATCCCTATGCGGCTATCCGTGCAGAAGACGGTATTGTCAACATGAATGTCAAGCTTGACAGCAACGGAAATGCCGTAGGAAGCCTTGACAAGAAAGTCAATATTAAGGGAAATCTGGCGGTAACGACCGGTGCTGTCAATGAGGTGGATAAGAAAGGAACTTTGTCACAGATTAATCTGGGACTGACCACGTCGGATTCTACACTCCAAGGGGTTGTGTATAATGCATTCCCCGATGAAGGGAAGAAAGCAGGAGAGTTGACCTTCAAAGGGGAGGCCAATCTGTTCCTTGCCAACGGTGCCGCATGGATGAATGAAAAGTATGGAGATACCGGAACATCCTGGGGCGGTAAAAACTTCGAAGGCAGCCATCTGACAAGACTTGCCGGCGGAGTAAGTGCGGATAAGGCAGGACAGATCTTCCAGAAAGACACAGGAAATATCACCGTAGATAACTATAGCGGTTACACGGATGTATATTATGCGCACGAAGAAACAGCGCCGAAAACCATGATCGGCGGAGATTTCATCATACGGAAAGCGGCATCTGGCTCCGGCATATCCCTCATCACGGATAATAAGGGGCTGAATACATCTTCCAATGCATCTGCGGATAAGAATCTGGTCAGTGAAACACTGAACGCTCTTGCGAATAAACTTTTCTATAAAGCGTATGCAGACGGAGAAAAGAATCTGACCGGTTTTGTAAAAATTGCAGAAGGTCTGACCAGTTCTGAAGCAGTTCTCAAAACAGGAAATATCACCTTTAAGAAAGATAACGGTCAGGGGCAGTACCTTTATGAAACCGCTTATCCGAATGAACAGGTCACGGATCCGATTAATAAGACTATAGACGGCAGTACTGCTTCTGAACAGGTATACAAGGAAGCCGGCGTTTATAAATCGGATACGGATACCTATAAGTTCACAAAGAATCCGGCTACTGTCAACGGAGATTCCGGTTCGGCTGTCGATGCAGGTGCGAAGGATATCCATGTGGACAGCGGAGAAAATACGCTGAATCTGAATGGAGGAAATACTGGCGTCGGTGTCAAAGCAGAAGGAGGAAAGACCGCTGATATTAAGGGCAATGCCAATATTACAGGCAAGACCGGTGTAGTTGCCGACGGTGCGGGAAGTAAAGTGCTTCTTTCCGGAAACTCTAATATCACTGCCGAAGGAGATGGTATCGTGGCCTCTGGCGGCGGTATTGTGGAAGCAGCAGGTATAACCAATGTAACGGCAGGAGCTGGCGGCAAAGCTGTTCGTGCGGGTGCCGGATCTTCAGTAAGCCTTCAGAGTGGTAAACTGAAAGGAGATGTGGAAGCCGATGGCGGTACTGTTTCCCTCCGCGAGGCCAAAACGGAAGGCAATGTCACTGCAGCGGCGGGCGGCAGTATCAATCTGACCGATGGCAGTGTAAGCGGTGCGGCGACGGCAGATAACGGAACGATTGAAACAGAAAATACAAATGTTGTAAATGGTGCATCCGCGCTTAACGGCGGAAAGCTTAAACTGAGAAACGGTAAGATTTCCGGCGGTGTCAAAACGGATGCCGGATCTGCAGCTGATGTTGTTATGGATCGGGCCGGAAATGCTTTGAAAGGGGATGTATCCGGTGAAGGTCAAACGGATATAACTCTTTCCAATGGTGGAAATTGGGACGGAAACAGTGCCGGCAGCGGAAAAACGCAAGTTAAAGTGGGGAATGGCAGTACCTGGGCAGGTACCAGTATGAACAGTAATACGGATGTCGATCTGGAAGGCAAATGGAAACAGACCGGCAATAGTAAGGTTCGCAAGCTTATTTCCAACAACGGCGTTCTTGATAAGACAGCTTCGGAAAGCGGAAATACAGATATAGGGAAACTCAGCGGCAGGTTATCTCTTATTTATGCCCATGACAAGACGAATCCGACAAAGGTACTTGGCGGCAGCACTTTCGTTGCAACAGCCGATGCCGGTTCCACAGTGGACATGATTACCGATAATGCCGGACTGGATACAAATTCGGACAAAGCGGCTGATAAGAATAAGGTTAGCGAAGTGCTGAATGCGATGGCAGGTAAGCTGCAGTATACCGGATATCAAAATGGAGAAAGGAATCTGAAAGGTAAGCTGAGAATTGCAGAAGGGCTGACATCCAGCAGTGCCGGTCTGAAAACTGAAGCATTGAGCTTTAAGAGAGATGGACGGGGATACTTTGATTACACACCTGCCAAGCCGAATAAGCCGGAAATTGAAACCGGAGATTATGAAACTTCTATCATGAGCAGTACCAGAAGCGCTCTGACTTCCTCTATCCTTGTATGGCGGAATGATATGAATGATATGTATAAGCGCATGGGAGATCTCAGAATTGGTGCGGAAAGTGGTTTGTGGGCAAGAGCCTACGGCGGCCGGATTAGTTATGACGCCAACAATGCGTATATGAAGAACAGCTACTGGGCGGCCCAGGTGGGCATAGATAAACGTCTGGCATCAGGCTGGCATGTAGGCGGTGCTTTCGGATACAATGACGGCAGCGCAACATACAGATATGGAGGAAAAGGCGATCCGAAATTGTACACATTGGCGGCCTATGCGACCAGAGTGTCGGAAGATGGACAATATGTGGATGTCATTGCGAAAGCAGGAAAACTTTCTAATAAGTTCACAGCCTACAACAAGTACAGTGCACCGGCACTCAGGAATTATGTAGAAGGTAAGTATGATACATACGGATATGGCATCAGTGCCGAATACGGTAAAAAGATTCGTATGGGCAAAGGCTTTGTAACGCCGCAGGCAGAACTGACATGGAGCCGGCTGTCATCGGACAGCTTTGATGCATCGGCGCCTAGTGGTGAAAGCATGCGTGTCAATCAATCATCAGTCAACAGTTTGATTGGGCGCCTGGGTGTAGTAGCCGGAGTAGAGAGTGACAAAGGCAATTTCTATGCCAAAGCAAGTCTGTTCCATGAATTTGACGGAGATGGACACATCCTGTTCAGTGAACCCGGAAAAACAGGCAAGCGTTCCTCGTTCAGCCTTAAGGATACCTGGGCAGAAATTGCACTGGGCGGCAACTACTACCTGAGTCCGAGAAGCATGATTTATGCAGATTTCACAAAGAGCTTTGGCGGAGATTACAAGGTAGACTGGAGAATCAATGCAGGAATTCGCTTCAGCTTCTGAGCATGATGTCAACTTCCAAAAGGGGAATGAAACAAGATTTTGTCATGAGAACTGAATAATAAGAAGAAAAAATAAAGGACTGCTTTCCTGGGGACAGGACGGCAGTCTTTTATACTTGGGAGATAATTAGATAAGTATGCGAAACAGAGTAAGTTAACATTGTATTTGAAAAGGATTTATAAAAAATAATTAAAATTACCAATTGGAATATCATTTATTGTTGATATGTGAAAAGTAATATAGTATAATTTACAAGATGAAATTAGATAATCATTTGAAATTATGAGATACAAATAGCTGTTTCTTAATAAATAATGGTTATCCAATAATTTAATACTATATGAGGACAAAAGCTGAAGAGCTCATGTGGGGAATCCGGTGAGACTCCGGAACTGGCCCGCAACTGTATGGGGAATTGTGTCATAGTAAGTCTTTCACGGAGATATGACAGAATGAGGAACTAAGTCAGGGTGCCACTTTGTTTTCTGATTTTCTAATGACTTGCGAGGCATAAGGTTAGATGCATAAGGAAGCCGGATATGGGAAATCCGGTTCAGATTTAGAATTATGAAATCTGTGCATCTTTTTATTGTCTCGTTTTTTGTTGCGTTTAATGGAGTGGATGAAAGGGAGTGCCGGGCATGGATAATTTGAAATACTTTTTGGAGTAAATCCGGTTCATGTGACACGGGTTTCATGACCGCGGTAAGCGGTTCAGATCCGGATGGGTATGTTTTAGAAGAGGATGAATTGCCTGCTATCGGGCAAGGCCGGGATGCTAATCGAGTATCCGGCGGAGAGTTTATGTTTGAAAAATAGGGAGGAATTATGAAACGGAATAAGGTAAGTAAATTACAGATGAGGCGGCTGGCTGCCGGTGTTACAATTGCGCTGCTGGCGGGTACATGCCAGGTGATGGCAGATCAGTCTACAAATCCGATCAGTGAAAGTGAAGTATTTACTGCAGACCGTCTGGCACAGGTTGTTAATAAAAATAACATGCCTAAAGAAAGATTCAAGTCCGTCGCAGCAGGTATTTTAGGATATACGCATGATAAGGCCTCAATTAAGACAATTAATATTGATATGGCGGGTCATGACCTGACGCTCGACTTGACGAAAGTTGCTGATTTGGGGACCGATTATTCTGCATACGGGATCAAGGCGAATAATAAGACAACTATCGTGGTTGACAGCAATAAAACCAATCCGGGGAAAAACGGTACGATTACCATCAAAGCGAAAACGCTGTGGTCGCCCTCAGGAGACAGCGGCAGCAAGTATACTGCTGCACATGGTATCGCAGTGGGTAATTTTAGCCAGAGATTTAATAAAAAAGTAAGTGAAGACCTGGTGAAGACGACGATCAATGCTGATGTAGTGATTGAAGAATTGCGCGGCGGTTCTATCAAAACGACAGGCATTTCGTCTATGGACTGTTCTGATTTAGCGATTAATGGAAGATTCACAATCAAGCCGGGCGCAATTAGCCTTATGCAATGGAATCGGGGCGATCAGTCAAAAATTTATGGCATATATATGATTGGAAGCAATAATACTATTTCTATTACTTCAGCGGATATTGATGATTCAAAGAATGGGTCACTTTCTGACCTGATTAAAACGGACGAATCGCTTTGGGGCGGCAAAACAGAGAAGAATGTTCTTCGTATTGGCGGCGGTACGCTCAAAGTCAAAGAGAATCAGAAAGAACGGTATCTTATCAGCGCCGCGAAAGGATTCCGGACATTTATCAATGTGAATCAGGATGGAAGCGCAATCGGAATATCAAAAGCGGATTTGCAGGGGACGATTCGCATGGATGCTGGGTCAGAAGCTTATGTTGGTCTTACTGCCGGATCGAAATGGGTCGGCGGAACACAGGCAGATATAAAAGGAAAGGTGAATCTTTTTCTTTCAGAAGGTGGTGAATGGAACACGCTGAATGCGGGACAGGGCAGCCGTGTAACCAGGTTTGCCGGTGATGCAAAAGGCGGTGCAATTTATCAAAAAGATGCGGGACAGCTTGTAATTGAAAATTACAGCGGCGCGGGAAAAATCTATTACGCCCACGAGAATGCAGGCATAGCGGCGGAAGACTACAAGGCGGGAGACACCCATATCGGATCCGCGGCAGAAGGATCACGCATTACAGTAGTTACAGATAATAAAGGAATTGTTGATACAGATAAAGACCAGGTGTATAAGGCTTTAAATGCTTTGGCGGGAAAACTGTATTACGATGCTTATAAAAACGGAGAAAAGAAGCTGGCGGGACAGGCAGAGATAGCCGAAGGACTGACGGCGTCATCTAAAACATTACAAATGAGAGACCTGCTGTTCAAAAAAGAAAACGGACAGGGGTATGTAGAAGATAAACCCGTGCCGCCGGCAAATCTGGATGTAAGTGAACAGATTGTTGAAGATGGTCTGGGATCGGGGAATATGTATTGGATGAATAACGGGTATAAAGATGGTGAGGATGATGATCATCGTTATGTCCTGAAGTCCGATACCACGATCAAGGTTGATTTATCAAATCCCAAGACTCTGACATACGGGGGAAATCAAGGTGCCAATGTAGCAAATATCATATGGGGAGATCCGGATTATACAGCGGATGGCTTTATTGATATGAACGGACATAAGCTGACCTTGGTTTCTGAGGCAAATCATTTAAGGCATTATGCGTCGGGAATTTTGTCACATGGCGGTGATCTGGAAATAAAGAACGCGGCAGGTATAGATATTGACATACATGGCGATAAAAATGCAAAGAGCGGTATTTATGTCTGGGGACAGGGCAGAAATGGAGCGAGCCTCACTATATCTAATGATAATCAAGCGGAACATGCTGTGAAGATACGTAATACGGCAGCGGAAAAAGACGCAGCTATACTTGTGGACGGCAGGAGTGCAAAGGATGGCGGAAGCGCAAAGCTTGTTATAAAAGGTTTGGTAGATGTTGAGAATGATGATGTCAGCGTAATTCAGGCAAATAAGGGCGATGTGTCAATCGGCGGCGGGAAAATAATAGCCAAAGGGGATAAGGCGTCCAGTTTGAAGATAAATAATGACGGTAAAATCCAGATCAACGGCAATTTGTCGGACAGAAATGTTCTTACGGCAGGAGCAGTCAAACATGATGTACAGATAGAAGGGAATGTACTTGCTCAGAAAGGAAGATTGGGACTGGTTCTGAATACGGACGGGTCCTACATAAAAGGGTTGATAGGAACAGATGCCGGAACAGCTGGTCAAACGTACATGATGCTTTCTGACGGAGCCTCCTGGTACCATGAAGGAAAAGGAGCCCGAACAGACAGCATTAAAGAAAGTAAAATCAAAAACCTTGAGGCTGATGGCGGCAACATTTACCAGAAAAATGAGAAACCGATAACCATTGAGAACTACAAGGGAAATATGAAACTGTTCTATAAGCATGAGAACGCGGGTACGAAGGCGGAAGATTACAAGTCGGGAGATGTACACATCGGATCTGCGGCAGAAGGGTCACGCATTACCGTAGTCACGGATAATAGTGGAATTACCATGACTGATGAAGCCCAGATATATGAAGTACTGAATGCTCTGGCAGGAAAACTGTATTACGATGCCTACAAGACCGGAGAAGAAAAACTGACCGGACAGGCGACAATAGCCGAAGGACTGACCTCATCATCCAAGACCTTGGAAATGAAAGACATGCTCTTCAAGAAAGAAAACGGACAGGGATATGTGCAGGGAAAACCCACGCCGCCGCCACTGGTTAATCCGGTACGCCATCAAATCGTGGAAGCGAACTATTTTGCTGAAGAAGCGCGGGATTTCTGGTCTAAAGCGGGAGTTTATGACGGAAAAGGCCACTATAAATTTGATCATGACTTGTCACTGGTAACCCATGCGGAAGATGATCCTGTAACAACGGTAAACGATAATAAGTTCGGAAATATCTACTGGAATGGTGATGTGGTCGGGGATATCGACATGACCGGACACCGGCTGGAACTGAAATCCATTACGGAGCGCCTGCCGAAGAAAAACCCCAATGCAATTACCGTCTACAGCGGTACATTAACAATCAAGAATGTCAACGGAATGTACATCGAATCCGATCCGAAGGGAAGCCTTTATGGACGAGGAATCCTGGTAGCAGGGGTACGTGGTGACGAAAGATGGAAAAGCGGAAGCGGCCATGCAAAGTTAATCATAGAAAATGATGATGATCCGGCACATGCAGTAAAAATCCGTGTAAAAGACACGGGAGAAGATTTCGGTGCTATTGAAGCGCAGAAACATAATGGAAGTGCGCTCGTAGACATTAAAGGACTTGTGGATATTGACTCCAAGATGTGGAGAGCTGTTGAGTCTCACGGAGCAAAAGTATCTATTGGAGGAGGAACGATTAGAGGAACAGATGTCGCATCCTTGGCTGCTTATACAGGCGGCTCGATACTCGTCAATGCAAAGCTGAATGATGAGAATAAGGTAGAAGCTACTTCTGCGACCCGTCCGGTAAAGATTACCGGGGATGTCAGTGCTGAAAGCGGCGGTCATGTCATGCTGGGACTGAACAATAAAGACTCCTTCTTGAAGGGTCTGGTAACCACGGATATATCGGGAATTAATCCGGATACGCAAAAATGGGGAAAGATACCCGGAAAAGTATCTATGGTGCTGGCAAATGGAGCAGTCTGGGAACACAAGCAGGTAGGAGTAGGATACTATCACAAGAAAGGCGCAGATTTCAACTACAAGAATCGCGGTAAGGGAGAATCTATTGACAGCCATGTAACAAGCCTGCGCGCGGACAAAGGCATACTGCTGCAGAATGATCCGCATAAACTGACCATCGATAAATACGAAGGGAACATGAAGCTGGTCTATGAACATGAGAACGCGGGTACGAAGGCGGAAGATTATAAGACAGGAGATGTGCACATAAAAGAAGCTGCAAAAAATTCATCAGTTACCATGATGACGGATAACAGCGGAATTACGATGACTGACGATAAGCAGGTGTACAATGCATTGAATACCCTGGCAGGCAAGCTGTACTATGATGCATACATAAAGGGGGAAAAGAACCTGAAAGGGCAGGCGACGATTGCGGAAGGGTTGACAGCATCCTCTGCGACGTTGAAGATGGCGGACATGGATTTCCGTGAAGCAAGTGGACAAGGGTATGTAAAAGAAACGAATCCTAAACCGAACCCGAACCCGAATCCGAATCCGAACCCCAAGCCAAATCCTAAACCGAATCCGAACCCGAACCCCAAACCGAATCCCAATCCCAACCCGAACCCCAAGCCGAAGCCTCCCATTATTTATG
>ERZ773079.546-NODE-546-length-24483-cov-24.549247_pt1 | contig 24483 bp, 17 predicted proteins | sample MGYA00511355_ERZ773079 | MGnify/ENA primary metagenome ERZ773079 (study PRJEB29015, sample SAMEA2737979) | human oral metagenome | biome: human oral; feature: human-associated habitat; material: dental | place: China | collected 2117 ... | reverse complement strand
TCCCCCGCGAAGAGATGAAGCAAGCCGGCTACGCCAAGTACCTCCCCCTCCTCGACAAGAAGCAAAGCAAGAAGGGGAAGTAAGGTAAGCGCCTACAATTCTACACGCAACGATCCCATCGGAGAAGGCTCATTCATCTCCGATGGGATCGCTGTATCTACGGTCATCTATCTCTAAGCACAGCAAGCACTACATATCCCATCGGGGGAAAGGTGCTTGCACAGTGCCGCACAAAAAAATATCAAGTGAAGGAGAGCACATGGCCTCCTTCACTTGATAGATCACGGAGATGTGGGATCGGGTACTAAGGGGATAAGATGACTCCTATCACTTCGCAGGCATCAGATCCCTACATGCCCGTCTCCGGAATGATTGTCCGACGAGCCACCACCTGTTTTAGGAGTCGCTTTCTTCGCCTTCTTCACGCGGGGAGTGACCCGCTCGAAGCTGACATCATCCAGACGGAAGTACTCGGAATTGGGGCGTAGGAGCACGCGAGCCTCGGTGATGTGCTGGCTCGCATTGAATTCCTGCCCCTTGGGTACGACCTTGCTCTTGAAGCTGGGCTTCAGTTTGCCCAGACGCCCGAACTCGACCATATCGCCGTTAGCGACGAGCTTTCTCGCCATATCGGCAGCCAGATTGAGCACGGAAGCAACCTCCATGTAGTTGAAAGTGGTTTGATCGGCGACCATTTCGCAGAAGTGGTCGAAGGAAACGCTACGTCGGTCTGTGGGCGACGCCACTTGTACGATCTGCCCTTTGAGCTTGCCGATACTCATTTTTCTTTCGCGTAGCACATAGGCTAAAGGCTTGTTTTTTCCCATGGGATTCAAATGGTATTAAGCTGTTAGTAATAATGTGTTTATGTGTGTCACTTGGTACACATTGCGAAGTTAAACATTTCTCTTCAAAATATTCCTATATAGTACACGTTACAAAGCTATATAGTAATCGAGCCAATACTATATAGTAATCACCCAAAAGCTATATAGTAATCAGATGAAAGCTATATAGGAATCGCATCAATACTATATAGTAATCAAGTGAAAGCTATATAGGAATACGACGAAAGCTATATAGCAATCGGAGTGATCCTATATAGGAATCAGCCCAAAGCTATATAGCTTTCGCCGCAGAGCCTTGCTCGAGGCCTCTCGCTCCTTTTAAGGAAGAAAGGATTAGTCCACGAAACTTTCGTCAGTGAGAGGTATTCACTTGAAGTATAACCTCTATGATAGAGATACGTACGCCCTCCCCTTTCGTAAGGGAAATGGACGGACAATTATCTTTCTACTTCTGCAAGATTTTCTTTACTCTGAGAAAGAAACGACGCACGGGGTTCATTAGTTCTAATTCACACTCCTCTCGTAGGTTATCTGTAATATCCCTGACATGGCTCTCATCTCCATTAAATATGAAGGAAGAATCCCATAGCCAAGGGTCGTCGGGGTATTTCTTACGCAAATCATCATGATACTCATCCTCTGTCCACTCCGATTCCACAATGACGATGGATCTTATAGCTGAAGCAGGCAATTCACGTCTAGAGATACGAACTCGCTTCTCCTTTAAGTAGGGCATCATTATACGCTTCTTGATTTCAGATAGGTCTGTCGTGTCCCATTCATAGTACAGCTTATTGGAGTTATTGGGCTCATTGAGTCCCTCTGTCTCAATTCTCACATGGTAGTACAGCATAGGTTCTTTTCTTATTAGGGGTTAATACTGGTGCAAAGATAGAAATAATAAGATTGGATCAGGTCTTAGTCCGTAGAGCTCATCAACATCAAGATCGTTACTCATTAAGTAAGGAGAGAATGAAGTGAAGCGCTCGAAGGGGAGACTTACTTGCCGATGCAGAAGTGAGCAAAGATATTATGAAGGACGGAGTCACTTGTGATGTCGGCTCCGGTGACTTCGCCGATGGCTGTGATAGCACCACGAAGGTCGGGCGTCAGCAGGTCTGTAGGAAGGCCGTCCGTTAGCCCCGTACGCACGGTCCTTAGGCTATGGAGAGCCGTCGTGAGAAGCTCATGATGGCGGGCATTGCTCACGACAAGGTCGGTAGACTTGAGCTCGGGAAGCGCCAAGGCCTTGATCAGTGCCGCACGAAGTTCATCCAATCCATCCCCTCGTTGGGCCGATATGGGTAGGATCAAAGGCGCTTCATCCGCAGGCAAATACTCGGTAAGTAGCGACGAAAGATCCGTTAGTACGGCTTGCGTGGTCTGAGGATCGATGGCATCAATCTTGTTGAGCAAGACGAGGAAGGGCTTATTCTCCAGGCGAGGAAGGAGCTGGAGGAGCGCCGCACGATAGTCTTCATCGGCGATACGCAGGGCATCAACGAGGAGAAGAACAAGGCTCGCCTTATCGATCTTATCGTAGCTGCGGTCAATACCCAGCGCCTCGATCGTGTCATCCGTCGAGCGCAAGCCTGCCGTATCGATGAAGCGGAAGAGGACACCATCGATATTCAGCACGTCCTCGATCGTATCACGGGTCGTACCATGAATATCACTGACGATAGCGCGCTCTTCGCCTAAAAGAGTATTGAGCAGGGTGCTCTTCCCTACGTTCGTCGCGCCAGCGATAGCCACTGGGATACCACGCTTGATCGCATTACCAAGACGGAAGCTCTCGGTCAGCCGCTCGATCTTCGCCGTCAGTTCGTCGAGGAGCTGCAGAAGCTGCGTACGGTCAGCGAAGGTCACATCCTCCTCACTGAAGTCCAGCTCCAGCTCCATAAGGCTGGTCAGCTGTAGAAGCCGCTCGCGTAGCTGGGCGAACTCCGCGCTATACCCGCCACGCATCTGAGTGAGCGCCATGCGGTGCTGCGCCTCCGATTCGGATGCGATGAGGTCAGCGACGGCCTCAGCACGACTTAGATCCATCTTGCCATGGAGGTAAGCCCGACGCGTGAACTCGCCTGGGGCTGCCATACGGCAACCCTGATCGGTGAGAGCTTCGAGGAGTGCCTGCTGGATAAATACCGAGCCGTGGCACGAGATCTCTACGACATCTTCACCCGTGTAGGAGCGTGGAGCACGGAAGCAAGTGACCAGACCTTCGTCGATCGCCTTGCCCTCGTGAGAGAAGCGACCAAAGTAAGCCATTCGATCCTTAGCACGCTCGAGCGTACGGACTTCACGACAGGAGAAGATCTGATCGACGATGCCGACGGCTTCGGAGCCCGACACACGGATAATAGCGATACCCCCCATGCCAGGCGCAGTAGCCACAGCACAGATCGTATCACTGCCGATAAGCGATGATATCATGAGATAGTAGGAAGGTAAAGGGAGTTCGGAGAGAAGCGCTTATTCCTCAAGCTGACCACGCTTCAGGATCGAATGGATATTCTCCACGAGTAGCGAGAGTGCGACGGAGTTCATCCCCCCTTCGGGAATGATGATATCAGCGTAGCGCTTGGAGGGCTCGACGAAGTCACGATGCATGGGCTTCACCGTAGAGAAGTATTGCTTGAGCACCGAGTTCATATCACGCCCGCGCTCCTGGACATCACGCACGAGACGACGAGCCAAGCGCACGTCATCATCCGTATCAACGAAGACCTTGACGTCCATCAGTTCGCGGAGTTCCTTGTTCTCAAGGATCAAGATACCATCAAGGATCAGGACCTTCGCAGGCTGGACGCATACCGTCTGAGGCAGGCGGTTGTGGTCGGTGAAGGAGTAGACGGGGCGCTGGATACTCTGCCCCTGCTTGAGCTGGCGGATATGCTCGATCATCATATCCGTGTCGAAGGAGTGCGGGTGGTCGTAGTTGAGCTTGGAGCGCTCCTCGAGACTGAGATCATCGTGCGCCTTGTAGTAGAAGTCGTGGCAGAGCGTCGTGACGTGCTCATCGACAAAGGCCTCCTGGAGCTTGCGCACGAGGGTTGACTTACCTGAGGCAGAGCCACCAGCGACACCGATGATCGTGGTGGATGTAGTATTTGCTTGGCTCATAGCTGTAGCGAGATGATAAGGGATCAAGTTTATCTGGGCGTGGTGGCTCCGACAGCCTCGTAGACCAAGTCCTGGAGACGCTGACGGAGACGCTCACGTATGAGGGTCGTATTCTGACGTGTCGGGTAGGTGCGGTTGGAGAGGAAGATAAAGATGAGGTCATACTTTGGGTCTACCCAGAAGCACGTCCCCGTGAAGCCCTGGTGTCCGTAGGTCGCTGATGAGGCATAGATCCCCGTAGGACCACCCGAAGAGCGGGGCTTATCAAAGCCAAGGGCTCTGATACCCGATGCACTCGTCGTCTCAGTGAAGAGACGGACGGCAGAGCTGGGAATGACCTGCTTCTTCCCCCATGCTCCATGCTGGAGGAGGAGTTGGCAGACCTTCGCGAGTTCTTCAGCCGCCCCGAAGAGTCCTGCATTACCCGATACGCCACCAAGACAGGCAGCAGCTTCATCATCGACCGTACCACGCAGGATCTCCCCACGCAGGAAGGTATCATGCTGGGCGGGTGCGATCTGCTGGATCTTTACGCCACGCTCCAAGGGATTGAAGTACAGACGTGCTTGGATAGGGCGATAGATATGCTTCGTGACGAACTCATCTAAGGGCTCACCAGAGACTCGCTCGATGACTTGCTGGAGGAGGATGAAGTTCAGATCACTATAGCGGTAACTCTTATCCGATGAGACGCGAGCCGAAAGAAGACGCTCCATCATACGTGTCTTGAAGGACGGCGATAGATACTTCTTTGAGCCGAAGCGCAGGGTATGCTCTTCGGTCGCCTTATCGGAGATGTACTTATCGAGGAAGCGGAAGTTCGGGTTACCCCAAGCCTTCCCTACGAGAGGCACACCACCGGCAAAGGACTTATAGCGTATGAGCGAGCCCTCATAGCTCGTATCATCAATAAGATCGGTGTAGAAGTTGATCCCGGCTGGTAGCCCAGACTGATGGAGGAGGAGCTGGCGGATAGTGACCATCCCAAGCAGGGTCTCCTTGGTCTCTGGGAGGTAGCTCAGCAGTGGAGAATTGAGATTGATCTTCTTCTCCCCGACGAGGAGCATCAGAGCAGGTGTCGTAGCAGCAGCCTTCGTGATAGAAGCGAGGTCATAGATACTCTGTGGCGTAGCAGGCTCCCCTTGTCGCCCCTTGAGGCCCGTAAGCGAACCATAGGCTTTGTTCACAAGTACCTCACCTTGGTAGAAAGCAAAGATCTGACACCCTGGATAAGCTCCCATACGAAGGCCAGCCTCAGCTAAGCTATCGATACGAGCCAAGGCTTTGGAGGATATAGATTCGGGAGCAAGGATATGCTCTGTAGTGACTGGTAGGCTATCTACCTGCAGACTATCAGGCAGCTGAGGCGTCTGCCCATAGAGAGCACTCAGCGGAAGAAGCGAGAGGAGGGCAAGGAGAGGACGGGAGCGCATAGACGTATGGTTTAGCGACGAGTCTTCGAGGTAGACTGAATAGCCGTGGTCTTTGCCGTGGGGTCTTCTCCCTCACCTGCAGATACATTAGCTTGCCAGAGGCGGCTGCGAAGCGCAGCTTCTTCGGGAGTCCATATCTGCTTCTTGACCTCAGCCGCAGAAGCTTCTGGCGACTTCTTCTTGATGATCAGAGCATACTTAAAGGCCAAGATACGACGGCACTTCTCTTCTACTTCGGATTCGCTCACCTCACCCGATCGGAGTGCTTGGATGATTGCATTACGAGCCTCCAAAGGCTGTGAAGGGCCAAGGAGGATATCATTACCGGCTTTCAGGGCTTCGACTGCTACTGAGCTCACGCCATTAGCCTGAGCACCGCGCATCTCCAGAGCATCCGTGATGATAAGTCCCTTGAAGCCCATGTCGCGGCGTAGGAGATCAGTCGTGATCTTACGGCTAAGCGAGGCAGCGCGTCCCGTGGCATCATAGGCCGGCACACGCAGGTGGGCAGTCATCACGCCACCCAGTCCCGCATCACGATAGGCACGGAAGGGATAGAGCTCGACACGCTGCATACGCTCACGTGAAGCCGATACCGTAGGAAGTGTCTTGTGGGAGTCTTCGGAGGTGTCACCATGCCCAGGGAAGTGCTTAGCAACAGAGAGGACACCACCCTCTTCGAGCCCCTGACCATAGGCGACAGCACAGCAAGCGACGAGCTCAGGGCTATCGCCAAAGCTACGCGTACCGATGACGGGATTCTTCGGATTGATGTTCACATCCACCACGGGAGCGAAATTGATGTGGATCCCCATCAGCTGGCACTGACGGGCCACCTCAGCACCATAGGCTTTGATGAGCTCCATATCTCCCTTAATACCCAGCCCCTTACTACGAGGATAGCGTGGTGCATCCTTGAGACGCATATAGAGCCCCCACTCACCATCGAGAGCAATGAGCATGGGCACAGCACTTGCCTCTTGCAGAGTCTGTGTCAAGTCTCGCTGATCGGCAAGGAAACCCTTTTGGAAGAGTATCCCACCCCACTTCTCCAGCTTCATGCGCTTCAGCAAAGCAGACTTGTCCTCTGGACGTGGGTAGATAATCGGCATGATCAGCTGCCCCACACGCCCCTCCAAGTCGAGGCTCTTATAGACGCTATCGACCCAGCGCTGCTGTGCTGTAGGATCGATACCTCGGAAGACGAGGAGGGCTTCTTGTCGCAGCTCTGTCTTCTTGGGAGTCTTGCTCTCCTGCGGTGCCGAGAAGGCATCAAAGCTAAGAGTACAGCACAGGGCAAGACCCAGTAAATATTTGGAAGATTGGAATGTGATTGCAGCCATTGAGGGATATAAATAAAGCGCTTAGGGCTTCTGCTTACGGAAGACCCAAAAGCGCTGTAGCGTATAATTGAAGAGTACGGAGACAAAGAGGTCGCTGATGAGCTTCCCTATCTTATAGTCAATCCCAGCATAGTGCTCAAGAGCGTACGTGCCAAGATACTTTAGGAGGATACTACCTACTACAGTCGTAGCGAACTTGAGGATCTGACCACCCAGGCCACTATCATAAGCCACCCCCTTATCTCGGAAGGTCCAATAGCGGTTGAGGGAGAAGTTAACGACTGCCCCCACTACCCCACCACAAGCGAGCGCCCAGAAGAGTTCCCAGCCGAAGACCTCGACGCCAAGGATCATCAGTCCATAGTCCACGACAGAACCAGCTCCAGCGGATATCTGGGCTTGGGTAAAGTTCAGGACAAGACGTCGAAGGCGCTGAAGCAAGGGAAAGATAGCGTTAGTTGGAAGCCTGCTGCTCGCGACGAAGGGTGATGTCGCGCTCATCTGCTGCAGCCAGGAGCTTACGGAAGTCTAAGATGAAGGAGAAGAAGAGGATGATCGAGATGACGAGACCGAACCACTGCATGCTCCCAGGGAAGAAGAATTCCGAACAGAAGAGCAAAGCTAAGATGATACGGACCTCCGTCGGACCGAGGATACCCGAGTCAATCGAATACTTATCAGTGACCTTATAGCGGAGCTGTGAGATGATCATCTCTGCACCGTAGAGGACGACAAAGATGAACCCAACGACCTTCCATTCTGGCTGTACATAGGCATAATAGCCCAAGCCGATAGCTACGATACCGATCCAGTCAACTACGATATCCAGACAGAAGCCAAACCACTTACGGGGCTTCTTACGGTAGTAAGCAAGACGGCCATCAAGTGAGTCGCCGAACCAGTTGATGAAGAAAGCAATGGGAGTGAATAGCAGGAGCCAAGAGCCACAGACCGTGGCTAAGCACATGAGCAGTGCTACAAGTAGATTGCCGCAAAGTCCCAGCGAGGTAAGCATATTAGACGTCACCCAGCGAGGCATACGCTCTACGAGATAGGCGATGAGAGCAAGCTCCTGATCATGAAGGATATTCGTTCGCTTACGATCTTGGCTTATCGCCTTTTTAGTTTCAGACATAACTCTGTATTATTCTATTGACTGGGTCCTCTTGGCTCAGCCTATCTACCGTTGTCAAATGAGGGGTGGGACTTCCATCCTAATGTTTGGAGGTCATACCACCCAAGTACCGACTGCAAGTCGGTGTCTCTACCACAAAGTTAACCTATATTTCCATATAGTACTCCGCCTTGGCACATAGTCTTGCTTATCATTTTACACACCAAGTCGAAAGCACAGCTCAAGCACATTCTGCCCACCTCTGAATCGAAGTGGAGAATAAGCTTATCCCCCAGGCGTATACAAAAAAAGAGGAGCTTGCGCTCCTCTTCTCAGTTGTCTCATAAGGACTCGAACCTTAACAAACAGGACCAGAATCTGTTGTGCTACCATTACACCATGAGACAATACTCGGTGAACCTTGGCGGACTCGAACCGCCGACCCCTACCCTGTCAAGGTAGTGCTCTAAACCAACTGAGCTAAAGATTCATATCGTTTTTGACACTGCAAAGGTAGGCAAATATTCCGAACTACCAAACATTCGGCGAAAAAAAATTCTGCGAAAAAAATCTCTCTTCTCCATCTCTTTTTATCGTGCTATTATGAGACCATTGCGCAAGCCCACCTCTTTACAGCTTCCACCTTCTTGCCTCAAAAATCGGGATCTTTAGGCTGAGAAGTGGGATCCCTATATCTCCCCCTTGCTCCCTCTCGGGAGGGTTATCCTCCCGAGAGGGAGCTTTTCCTGGCTATTTGCTGCTCTGGAGCACAAGAAGCCCAGGCATACGCTTCAGATTTATGCCATAGCTTCCAAGATATTCTGTGTATGCGTTCGCTCAAGCCCTCGGTCAGCACGTGCTTTTTGTATCCGTAGCGATAGTGCCTGCCTTTGCGTACCCAACGAGCTTCCGTATCGACCCCTGGCTTGCGACTTTTCAGCTCATACTGATAAGCTTGTTCTTGGGCTGGCTCTTCTTCGGTACGCAAGTCTTCTAGTAGGATCTTGAACATCATCAAGGCGTCATAGGCTGGATTGCCTGTGGCGTTCTGAGTCTTTGTATACTTCTTGTTGAGGAGTGTGCGAATACCTCGCCAGTCAACGCAAGCGCTGATCTGTCAAAGGAACGAGTGCTTCATACGGTCGCGACGCACCTGCATATAAACTTGCAGGAAGCTCGGAGCGGATTCAGTTTGTTTGGTAGGCATAGCTATACGACTATTTTAATTATGAAGACACTAAATATCAGTGACATATGAAGCAACCACAACCCTGTGCACCTTTGAAATACCGTACAATGGTCTCACTAAAGGTTTTCCCGAGATGGGCAAAAGGCTGACTGAATGCGATATTCCCAATGAAGAGACATCGTATCATCCACGACTCCCCCACCCTCTTCCCTACGGAGCGATTCGCACCGCACTCCGACAGATGATCCTCCGTATAAGAGGTGCGCAGTAGTAAGGACTTATATGCTGCATCTTCATCACTCTAAAGAGACTGCCCCCTATAGTACTGCCCTCTATTTAGTGTGCTAAGGCATCGCACGTCCAGCTCCCCGACATATCTCTCCGAAGTGCTACACAAGCCCTTCGCCTTATCGCGAGTATTCCTCTTATCCATCGAAGGGGAAAGAGCCATTCTCGTGAAGAAAAAAGCGCCTTCACATAGTGGTTTTCCTCTGTCTATGTACATAGTCTTAAAGACCAGGCACGCAAATCCAAATATCCACGCACGAAGATATTAGATCCACGTACGTAGCCCAAACTTATCTGCCACTCGTCCACAACTTTTATTCCTAGGCGAAGTAACAACCTAAATACAGGTCACTTCTCAAAGCTATACGGAATCGATCCAAAGCTATATACCCAAAGCTATATAGCTTTCTTCGTCATCCGACTTATAGCTCTACACAAGTACTCACATAATTTATATAGGTATAGGTAGGAGCTTACACAAGTCGAAGTCGGCGCTTCATTGAGCCCCCCAGGGGCTATAGAGCGGTACATTTGCGATAACGCTATTGCAAAGTCAGTATTTTATTTATCTTTGCCTTTGATAAAAGATAACATCAAGCGCATAGCGCTTTACAAACGTAAACATTAACAGAAATGAAGAAATCACTTGCCCTTCTGGCACTTGCCAGCCTCTTCATCGGGACGACATCCTGCCGCAAGAAGGATGAACCTAAGCCCGCTCCAGTAGTATCTACCGACCCCAACACAACTGACGCCTCTGCGGATGTCGCTGCGATCAAGAACTCTCAGGCTGTCCTCACGGTACCTGCGGGTTCTGTGGTCTACATCGAGCCCCAGACGGGTCTTAAGATCCTCGGTGCTACGATGGACGCTACTGACAAGACGAAGTACACCGTCGGCACCAATGGTCTCCTCGGTATCAATGGGAACGTAGAGAAGCTCAAGATCCAGAGCGACGATATCACAAACCTCAGCCTGCCTAAGTCTTCTCCTCTCTTGAAGGCCCTCATCCTCGTATCAAAGAGCTCTTCTGCTACGGCCACTGCAACGGCAATCGACCTCTCTGGACTGACGGACCTGGAGTCCCTCCTCATCGCTGGCTACTCAATTGAAAGCCTTGACCTCACCAAGCTGAACAAGCTGAAGAACCTCGGAATTGGTGCGTGGGATCTAGGCGCAAACTTCCCCGAGGTGACGGATGCCTTTGGCTCTATACCTGAGAAGGCCTCTCGTATCAGCGAGGTCAAGCTTCCCGCTAACAACGTCATCGAGAATTTCATCGTGCGTACTGCAACCCTACAGGATGGTAAGTGCGACTTCGACAATCTGCCTAAGCTGAAGAAGTTCTTATGCCAGTCTCCCTTCTTCTCAAACTTCACGTTCGCTAAGAGCACGGAGCTGGAAATCCTCTACGCAACCGCACCAACCTCCGGTATCAAGCTCAATGCAGACCTCGGCAACAAGCCTAAGCTGAAGGATATCACATTCCGCAACGCCACCCTCTCCAAGTTCGCTGTCAGCAATGCAACGAATGTGGTACTGAAGGATAGTAATGCTGGCGCTATCGCTGTTGAATTTGACAACATCCCCGCAGCACAGGCTCTACAGTACATCGCTAGTAAAGCTAATGCGAGTGTAACCAGCATCACGCTGAAGAACATAACAATCACTGAGGAGAATCTCGTCAAGATGATCAAGAGACTGCAGACTTCAGGTGGCACCCTTAAGGTTAAGGGCGAGCTCCTCACCACGGCTGTCAATGCTGCTCTCTCAGCTAAGGGCTGGACGGGTGTCGCCCTCTAAGCCATAGCCCAAGAGGCTAACACCATATCACTACGCCCCCACCTACGGATGAACTATCCGCCAGGTGGGGGCGTAGTGTTTCCCTTAGAAATGTCTTATCTTTGTTAGTAGTTATTCACAATTAGAGAATACAACTCTCATCATACATCCAACGGACACATGGAACAAGACACCTTCTTAGCCCAGGTACGTGCCAAGGCCCAAGGCTGGCTGACACCTGGATACGATGAACAGACGCGCGCCGAAGTACAGCGCCTCCTCGATGCAGAAGATACGACAGAGCTCGTCGAAGCCTTCTACAAGGACTTAGAGTTCGGTACGGGTGGTCTGCGCGGGATCATGGGCGTAGGCTCCAACCGCATGAACCGCTACACCGTCGGGGCTGCTACTCAGGGCCTGGCGAACTACCTCAAGCAGGCTTTCGCTTCCCTCCCCGAGATCTCGGTAGCTATCGGCCATGATTGTCGTAATAATAGTGATGTCTTCGCACGCATCACCGCTGAGGTCTTCTCTGCTAACGGCATCAAGGTCTATCTCTTCGAGAGCCTTCGTCCTACGCCCGAGGTATCCTTTGCTATTCGTGAACTTGGCTGCCAGAGCGGCGTAATGATCACCGCCTCGCACAACCCAAAGGAATACAACGGCTATAAGGCTTATTGGTCTGACGGGGCACAGATGCTCGCTCCGCATGACCGCAACACGATCATCGAGGTCAATAAGATCACGCGCGCTGAAGATATCCACTTCGAAGCTCGCCCCGAGCTCATACACTTTCTCGGCGAAGAGTTCGACAAGCGCTTCATTGAGCGTGTCGCTTCACTCTCTGCGCCCCAGAAGGAGTCTATCACACGCCACCACGACCTGAAGATCGTCTATACCCCGATCCACGGTACCGGTGTGCGCATCATTCCTGAAGCACTGCGTGCTATTGGCTTCACGAACATCATCAACGTCCCTGAGCAGGATGTCGTCAGCGGGAACTTCCCCACCGTCCACTCTCCCAACCCCGAGGAGCCCGCAGCCCTCGAGCTGGCTATCCGTCGTGCCGAGGAGACTGGTGCTGATATCGTCTTAGCGTCCGACCCTGACGCAGACCGCATCGGGGTAGCAGTACGTAACGAGGAGGGTAAGATCATCCTCATCAACGGGAACGAGATTTGCTCCCTCCTGACCTACTACGGCATCGCCAATCGTCGCGACGCTGGCCTCCTCCAGCCTACCGACTATGTCGTCAAGACCATTGTAACCACGGAGCTCATCCGTGCTATCGCAGAGAAGTCGAACGTCACGCTCTTCGACTGCTACACGGGCTTCAAGTGGATCGCCGACGTCATCCGCAAGAATGAAGGCAAGCTGAACTACATCGGTGGTGGTGAAGAGAGCTACGGCTTCCTCCGAGAGGACTTCATCCGTGACAAGAGCTCAGTATCGGCCTGCTGCATGTTTGCCGAGCTCGCTGCATGGGCAGCCGACCGTGGTATGTCTATCTACCAGCTCCTCCAGCAGATCTTCGTAGAGTATGGCCTCTACAAGGAACAGGGCGTCAGCGTCGTCCGCAAGGGTAAGAGCGGTGCTGAGGAGATCGAAGCGATGATGAAGAACTTCCGTGAGAATCCTCTCAAGACTCTGGCAGGAAGCCCCGTCGTTGAGGTCCTTGACTACGCCAAGCTCCAGGGTCTCTGGCTCGACAAGGGTGAGGTCTTCACGCTCGATATGCCTACGACCAGCAATGTACTCCAGTACAAGACAGCTGACGGGACGAAGGTATCTATCCGTCCCTCTGGCACGGAGCCCAAGATCAAGTTCTACATCGGTGTACGTGGCAAGGTGACTTCTAAGGAAGACCTCCCCGCAGCTGAAGCTGCCTGCCTCGAGAAGATCCAGGTCATCCGTCAGGAGCTCGGTATCTAACCCCTCTCCTCCTTCGATACACATCGCTACCTCCCGTGGGTAAACCATCTGCGGGAGGTAGCTTCATTTTATCATCCTCTATGCACGTCTATCTCTGTCCCTCCCCTGAGCTCTATCCGCTCTACCATCGTCCTAATAGTATCGTCATCATCGTGGACATCTTCCGAGCCTCGACCACGATGGTCGCAGCCTTTGCCCATGGAGCTAAGGGAATACTCCCTGTAGCTTCGACCGAAGAGGCCGAGGAGACGGGTAAGCGTCTGGGTGCACTCATCGCGGCCGAGCGCAATGTCGTACGTTGTGACTTCGCCCAGCTCGGCAATGATCCCGCAGAGTACACGACGGACTTGGTCAGCGGGCGTGAGATCGTCTTCACGACGACCAATGGTACGCGAGCCCTCACGATAGCTCGAGAGCATGGTGCAGAGGAGATCCTCGTCGGGGCACTGACCAACCTACGTGCGACCATCGACTACTGCCAGCGCTCCGACCGTGATGTCGTCGTACTCGCTGCAGGCTGGAAGGGACAGGCCTCTATGGAGGATATGCTCTATGCAGGCGCCTTCACCGTAGAAGCGGGAGCAATCGCAGGTGACGATACCACCCGTATGGTATGCGACCTATGGCAGGACCATGCAGCGACTCTCGATGCTCGTACAGAGTACATCAAGAGTAGCGACCACTACGTACGACTAGAGCAAGCAGGCTTCGCAGACTGTGTGACCTACTGCATGAGCCTAAGCCTCTTCAACCTTGTCCTACGTCTAGAAGATGGCTGGCTTCGTACGCTGTAGTCGCATGCTCGAGTGAACATAGACGGCAGCCTTATAGTTATAAGAGCGAATAAGCTAACCCCCTCCTACCTTTCTGGCTAGGAGACAAAAACAATACAACAAGCAATGGCAACAGTCACTTTCAAAAAAGATCTCACCGTACACCTCTCTGGTGAAATGCCTGCCGTAGGCACTACCGCTCCTAACTTCGGGGCTACGAAGACGAACCTCAGCGAGATCCACCTCGAAGATCTGCGTGGTCAGCGTGTCGTGCTCAACATCTTCCCCAGCGTCGACACAGGCGTCTGCGCTACCAGCGTACGCCGCTTCAATGCCGAAGCTTCTAAGCTCGACAACACCGTCGTCCTCTGTGTATCTAAGGACCTGCCTTTCGCTCAGTCTCGCTTCTGCGGTGCTGAAGGCCTCGATAAGGTAGTACCCGTATCAGTCTTCCGCCACAACTGCTTCACGAAGCACTATGGCCTCGAGCAGCAGGATGGTCCTCTGGCTGGTCTCTTGGCGCGTGCCGTCATCGTCATCGATGAGGCAGGCAAGATCCTCTACACCGAGCTCGTCCCCGAGATCACGCAGGAGCCTAACTACGAAGCTGCACTCGCTGCGCTGAAGTAGCTCAAGGGAGCTTACTCCGTACCAAATAAGAGAGCGTCGCATAGCTCCACCACAGTGGACTATGCGACGCTCTCCTTTTATCTCGTACGTAGCACAAGGTGCTACGAATTAGAAGGGGTAGCCAATGGCAATATTAAAGGCAAGTAGCTGCTTAGGCTCTTGGTAGGTAATGACCCAAGGACGGCCATTCTCCACCTGCGGATCATGGAGCTTAGCCCCCACATCAAAGCGAAGGACGAAGTAGTCAAAGTCCCAGCGCAGCCCCAGCCCACTCGACAGGGCGATCTCCTTGTAGAAGCGGTTCCACTGGAAGTCTCCCTGCGGCTGATTCTGATAGGCGCGTATCGTCCAGATATTCCCTGCGTCAGCGAAGAGGGCGAGCTGGAGAGGCCCAAGGATCTTCATACGGTACTCGGCATTCATCTCAAGCTTGATATCCCCGACCTGATCGAAGATGGATTGGCTTGCTGAGCGAGGCATACTACCAGGGCCGAGGCTACGCGCAGACCAGCCACGCAGGCTATTAGCGCCACCAGCGAAGTAGCGAAGGTCAACAGGCACGTACTGACTATTGCCATAGGGATAAGCGACGGCCAGCCCCAGATGATAGGCAAAGGCATTCCCTTCGCTCAGCTTACGAAGCCCACTATAGTCAATCTCCCCCTTGACGAACTGTGCAAAGTTCGTCTCGAAGAAGCGATACGACCCATAGGCATCACGCTCTCTATTCAGCAGTGCCGATACCCCATAGAGCAGACTCCCCGATGACTGGACGAAGAGACGCAGGTTATGTACCCAAGGCGAAGTCGAGAGGCGGTAGTCATTGAGCGAATTGTAGCGGAAGAGGTACGAAGCCCCGAGGACAAACTGATCTCGGTAGTTCAGGATCTGCGTGATGAGTGGCATCGAGCGGCGGAATTCCTCATTGATATAGCCAAAGTGAAGGAAGTCCAAGTCGATGACCTTCAGCTGATGGCGATAGGCGGGCGTGTAGTGGCTGTGCCAGCTATATCCCCACTTGAAGGAGAAGATATCACGGCTGAACTCTGGACGGCGGTGGTGGTCATAGCTTACCTGCAAGCTCGTCGAGGATAGGATCGTTGATGGCCCCTTCGAATGCCGGAAGGGCACGAGCAGACGGGGGAAGGTAAGTGAAGCCTCTGCCCCATAGTTCAAGTGGTCATTACGGCGCTCACCGAGGCTCTCGTAGCCACCACGCAGCTGGAGGTGAAGCTGCTCCCCACCATGGAAGAGGTTGCTATTTTGAAAGTTCAGCGAAGAGCTCACCCCAAAGTTCCCCGAGGAGTTCGTCCCGACGATATCCCCACCGATACTCTTCGTCTGGGTGGAGGCAGCGGTAATGTCGCAGTCCAAGACAGCAGAGTCCGTAGCAAGTGTGTCGGGGTGGTACTGGATCGATACGCTCTGCAAGGTTGGCAGTTCGCTCAGAGCAGTATAGGTAGATGAGGTATGCTGCATCGAGTAGAGTGCACCTGGACGGATCCAGATACGTCGAGCAAGCTCTGAGGGGCGGATATAGTGCTTCGGGTCAAGATCGAAGCTAACCCCATCACGCGTCTGCTTCAGGGACTCAGCCGTCTCATATCGAGCGATCTGACGCATCCGCACGCGTCCGATGCGATAGGTCTTCTCGGGTGAGTGAACTACGCTACGTACCCATACATCGGAGGCAACCAACGTATCGACCTCGAAGCGGACACTATCACCAGAGAAGGTATAGTAGCCTCTATTACGAAGAATTTGAGTGATACGCTCCTGCTCGGCCTGCATATTCTGAGGAGAGAGGATAGCACCTGAATGGAGATAAGAGCGATAGCGCTCACCACGGAAGCGACGCTTCTCTATGAGTGTATCTTGAGGGTAAAGATGCTGGGCAATACTGCTATCTTGGATAGACTCCGAGAAGCGACCTACACGTAGACGGCGACCAGGTATGATGGTGTATGCCAGGCGAGCTCGCTTAGCCTTGGTCGTATCCACACGGAGAGTCGTCTGAGCCTTGAGGTAGCCCATATTGTACATCGCTGCGGTGAGGTTGGCTCGACCAAACTCAGCTTCTTCCACGCTATAGAGCACAGGGGGATCTCCCCACTTACGCAGCTGACGGCTGAGGAAGCTATTACTCTTCGGATTACTCAAGCTATAGAGCCCAAGTGTCCAGTCAAAGAGCCCCAAGAGCTTTGTATTGGGGCGTTGTGGAAGGAAGGACTCAAGGTCACCGAGCTGCTCCCGCTCTGTCTGATCGAGGGAGTCGACTTGGATGGTGACCTTCGTTAGTAGGTAGCTCCCGTCCCCGACGTACTTCGTCGTTGAGCAGGAGGCCAAGGCTAACCCCAGCACAAGGGCCAAGGCATATCTATTCTTCTTCATTCGCTGTCCATAGCTGCCAAGCCTTATCGGCCTGGAGGTGTAGCATCTCGAGACCATCCTTCGCTCGAGCTCCGCTCTGCAGGGCTCGACGGAGGAAGGTCGTCGGTGAGGGATTATAGATGAGATCATAGCAAAGGTGAGACTCCCCAAGAGCCTCGTAGGGCAAGGGGAGGCACTCTCCTTCGTGAAGACCTATGGGCGTGGCATTAATCCATAGAGGGGTCGCTTCCCCCTCTTCTTTTGTGAGGCTCTCGTAAGAGCGCTGTCCGCTCTGAGGAGTACGACTCACCTGCTCATAGCTGATACCAAGTTGCTCGAGCGCATAGAGCACGGCAGAGGCTGCACCTCCCGTACCGAAGACCCAAGTATGAGGTCGCTCCTCACTAAGAAGAGGGAGCAGTGAGTGGTAGAAGCCCCAGACATCCGTATTATGTGCGGTGATATGGCGCTTTCCGGAAGGAGTATGCTCAATATGCAGTACGTTGGCGGCCTGCAGACGCTCCACTTCGGGAGAGCAAGTATCCACATAGCGAAGCACCTCTCGCTTATAAGGGAGCGTGACGTTCAGCCCTCGGAGCGAAGGATGAGTAGCCAATAGTTCGGGCAACTCCTCTATCCGCTGAAGCTCGTAGCTATCATACGAAGCATCTATCCCAAGGCGCTCAAAGAGCTCCGAGAAGTATCGAGGTGAGAAGGAGTGCCCCAGGGGGCGACCTATGAGCCCATAGCTACAACGTATCGGCATCTACTCTGCTGATATCTATTTCCCCTTAGCCTGGAGGATAGTGATAGGATTGTGGGTATCGACCGTAAGCAGCGTCTCATAGGAGATATGCCAGCCGACTCGCTCGATGGCCTCGCGGAAGAGCGCCAGTGTCTCCGCTGAGACCGAGTTGAAGACGAGCACACCATCAGCTCCCATAAGCGCAGTGAGGCGCTCAACAAACTCAATGAGCTTCCCCCCATGACCACCGATGAAGGCGGCCTCGGGGCGGGGAAGTGACTCAAGATCTTGGCTAAGGAAGTCTCCAATATGATAGTCAATACCTGGAGCATGGAAGCGACGGCTATTGACCTCCATGAGCTCCTTCCCCTCGGGACGCACCTCGAAGGAGGTCACCAAGAGATGAGGATAGCGGAGCTTGGCCTCGATAGACACCGAGCCTGTGCAGAAGCCTACATCCCAGAAGCTACGACGGCGCTCAAGCTCGAGCAGACTTAGGCTCACCAGACGCACCGGCATCTTCGTGATCATATTCACACGACCATTGAGGGGGAAGAAATCCAGCTCTTGCAGGCCCATCGGAGCATCGTATGCCGTGGGCTGTGGGTCTTCAATGATCAGGCAGTTGGGGTGACCGAACTCTCGTCCGACGACTTCATGTAGCGGGAGGCTATAGACTTCCTCACGGCTTCCTCCGAGTCGCACACCGATATGCATCTGATAGCCCGTATAGCCATAGTCGATCATCCGCTGAGCGATGAGCGCTGGGGTATTCTTCTTATCCGTCAAGACTCCCACCTTTGCAGCACGCTCAATGAGAGCACGATCCAGCTCCAGCCAAGGACGTCCCGTCAGTGAGACGACACGCATATCATGGTAGGGCAAGCGCAAGCTATGTGCGAGCATCTGCAGAGAGCTAAAGGAGGGGAAGGTCTGGGCGACCTGCCCTGGGAACTCGCGCATGAGTGTCGTAGTGAAGCCAAAGAAAAGCGGATCACCAGAAGCAAAGACCAGAACGGGCTCATCCAAGGCACGATACTCCTGATAGACCGCACTGAGGGGAACGATAATATCGATCCATACGGCTCCCGCGGGGAGTAGATCGGCGACGAGCTCGCGGTGGCGACGCCCACCGGAGAAGACTCGATGCTGAGCGATGAGTTGCTGTACTTCGGGGGAGAAGAGGGGGCACTGCTCATCGTTCATTCCTACGACGGTGAAGCGAAGCCCTTGGGTTGTAAGATTCTTTTCGTCCAAGAGTTGTATCAAGCTTATCTATTATAGGTCGCAAAGGTACTAATAATAAGGTGGGCTTCTCCCCTATTCCTAAGCGGTCTTCCGAGTGATGCTTTTTGAAGCAGTACTGGTCGATGATCGAACCAGTACTGGTCACCCTAAGCAACCAGTACTGCTCAGCGTCGCGACCAGTAGTAGTCAACTCAGTGACCAGTACTGGTCAATATTCCCCTTCTAAAATAGTGCTCTCCACCTCAGAAGAAAAAGCCTCCGACCACTCAGTGGTAGTCAGCTCTTCCTAATACAATATTATACCTCCTTCTTGCAGGCTCAAGAAGAGAGGAAGGTCCATTTATGGATAGAATCTACCCCTATATATGGCTTCATCTATACAAGGTAAGAAGCTGGAAGATAAGCTAATGATTTCCTTCATTATTTTATTAAATCAAATCACCTTAGAGACCTCGTCTATCCTATAGAAATGACCTATATTTACCCTCTGGAAAGCATTACACCAACCATAAAAACGCTGAAGAATGAAGAACGAAAGACCACTTTCTCGTCAGGCTCGGCTACGGAGTACACTCGTTGTCTCCCTGCTCACCCTCTGCTCCATGCCCCTTGCGGCAAATGCAGCCATAGAGCAAGAGCCGTCGTCAAGTCCTGTCACACTCGCCCAAGTAGCAGGTAAGATACGCGGGCACATCGTGGATGCTACGACTGGAGAGCCCATCGTCGGGGCAAGTATCCGCGTCAAAGGCAACAAACGTATCGGGAGCATCTCCGACAAGCAAGGTGGATACACCTTGTCTGCTTCCCCAGGGGTGACACTGATCATCTCCTGTGTCGGATACGAAACCTTAGAGATCCAGGCGATAGAGAAGGATCAAGTCATCCAGCTAAAAGAGAACTCCAAGACCCTCGGCGAGCTCGTCGTCGTTGGCTATACAACACAGCGTAAGGAGAGCCTCACGGGGGCTATGATTAACCTCAAGGCCAGCAAGCTCAAGGACATCACTACCCCCTCCGTCTCCAACCTCCTCAATGGCAAGGCTCCTGGTGTATATGTCGCACCTGGATCAGGGCGCCCCGGATCGAGCGCAGCCGTGGTGATCCGCGGACAAGCCACCCTCAACGGAAACACGCGCCCCCTCTGGGTGATTGACGGTGTGATCGTAGGTGACGACCCTGGTCAGCTCAGCCCTCAGGACATTGAGAGCCTCACGATCCTCAAGGACGCAGCCTCCACCGCGATCTATGGCTCTGCTGGAGCAAACGGTGTCGTCGTAGTCACGACCAAGAGTAGCCGCTCAGGCAAGCTCCGCACCTCTGTCTCTATGCGCACAGGTATCAGCCAGCTAACCAATGGCAACCTGCATATGATGAATGGTGCCGAACTCTACGACTACTTTGCCTCCACAGGCAATGCCAGCACCATCCCCTTCCCTCGATGGAAGCCAACCCTACGCAATGACAACTTTGACTGGTGGAAGCTGGCTACACGCACCGGCGTCTCTCAGGACTATAACCTCACCCTACAAGGGGGGAGCGAAACGATGAACTCCCTCTTCTCCTTAGGCTACTATGATGAGAAGGGTGCTGTCAAGGGCTTTGACTACAAGCGCTATAACTTCCGCCTGAAGACCAGCTACAAGCCACTCAGCTGGCTCACTATTCGCCCTATGATCAGCGGGGCGATGCAAACCTCCGAGGACAGACAGTACTCCATCTCTGCGATGTACTCGATGCTCCCTTGGGATAGCCCATACGATGCTGAGGGGAAGCTCGTCCCGCACCAATACTCGGGATGGGTAAATAGCAACAGCACGAATTACCTCCGTGACCTGCAGTGGAACCACTATGATGGGAGCTACTACGAATTCATGGGTAACCTTGACTTCGACGTTCGTATCGCACCTTGGCTCACCTTCTCCTCGGTCAATAACTACAAGTACGTCCACAGCACGGGTCACGGCTACGAAGACCCTCGCTCCAATGGTGGAGAGAGCGTCCAAGGTCGTATCACCGAGTATCACGGACAAGTAGCTCGTCGCTACTCAAACCAGAAGTTCCTAACGAATAATAGCTGGGGCCTGCATAACCTCAATGGGTTGCTTGCTTATGAGTTCAACGACTATTGGGGTAAGTCAACCAGCGCCAATGGGACGGGCTTTGTCCCAGGCTTTGAGGTACTGGACATCACCGCTAAGCCAGAGAAGGCTAAGGGTGGGATAGCTGAATGGGCGGTACAGTCCGTCTTCGCTAATGCTCGCTATAGCTATGACAACCGCTATCTCCTCGAAGGGTCTATCCGCCGTGACGGTGCCTCCAACCTCGGTTCAAGAGCCAAGTATGGTACCCTCTTCTCTATCAGTGGTGGGTGGAGCATCCACCGCGAATCGTGGTTTGGGATCAAGGCATTCGACCAGCTGAAGCTCCGCGCCTCCTATGGCTCGGCTGGTAACCGTCCATCCGCCCTCTACCCCCAGTATGACCTCTACTCGATAGCATCCAGCTACAACGCTCAGCCTGGTATGCTCATCTCTCAGATCGGGAATAATGACCTTACTTGGGAGCGTACCTATACTGCGGGCATCGGGCTTGACGCTTCGCTCTGGTCAAACCGCCTGCACTTCACCCTTGATCTCTACTCCAAGAAGACCGACAACATCCTCTATAATGTACCCGTCACCAGCCTCACAGGTGTGACTCACATCTACCGTAACATCGGCAAGATGGCCAATAAGGGTATCGAGGTAGCTATCGGTGGTGATATCATCCGCAGCAAGGACCTCACCTGGAGCCTTGACCTCAACGTCGGACACAACACCAATAAGCTCACCGACATCTTCCGCCAATATGATCCCTCAGGCCAGTACATCGCCAAGCCTGTCATCATCGGTGACGGTAGCGGTATAGCAGGCTCTGCCTCCCGCATCCTCGAGATCGGCTCTCCTATCGACACCTACTACATGCCTGAGTGGGCTGGAGTAAATCCTGATGACGGGCGCCCCATGTGGTATAAGGAAGGAACTAACGGAGAGCGCGTCACGACCAGCAACTACGCCGAAGCCAAGTACTACAAGCTGGGCTCTGCTGCTCCTAAGGTCTTCGGGGGGATCACGACGAACCTCCGCTGGAAGGAGTTCGACCTCTCGGCTACGTTCGGCTATGCTCTCGGTGGACAGATCTACAACTACTCTCGCCAAGAGCTCGACTCTGACCTCACCTACACCGACCGCAATCAGATGTCACTGCAGAAGGGTTGGTCACGCTGGCAGAAGAAGGGCGACGTCGCCACTCACCCACGCGCCCTGTACAACAACAAGGACAACGGCAACAAGGCCTCTTCTCGCTACCTGGAGGACAACTCCTTCTTCAAGCTACGTACTCTCAGCCTCGGCTACAACCTCTCCCTTCCTCAGCTGAAGGTACAGAACCTCCGCATCTACCTCAATGCTGAGAACCTCTTTACCCTGACGAAGTACTCAGGAGTAGACCCCGAGCTTCCCGCCTCTGATGGCTCTGTCATGGGGACGACGGGTATCAGCGTCTATCCACCTGTCCGTCGCTTCGTCCTCGGGCTCAACCTCTCACTATAGCTACACGATACAGATATGAATAAGATACTAATGCTACTGGTGTCCTCCTGCCTACTGGTAGCCTGCAATATTGACAGAGAGCCCAAAGGGAGCATGTCCAGCCAGCGTATCCTCGAGCATCCAGAAGAGGCTATCGATGGCATGACCCACGGGATGTATGCCCAGCTCAAGACCTGGAGCGACGTCATGCACCGCTGCGGCGAGTATGCGGGGGACAACATCATGATACGTGGTGCCTCGACAGATGCCTTCTTCGAGTTCATCTCCTTCAACCGCACCCCACAGAACTACCGTCTACAGGCCTTCTGGGATAATAGCTACAAGGCTATCATCCAGGCCTCAAATATTATCGAGCTCTATGGCACTTCCACTGATGAAGAGGTCAAGGCTCATGTGGGAGAAGCCTACTTCGTGCGTGGCTTCCTCTACTTCTACCTCGTGAGAGCCTACGGCCGTCCCTACTACCAGGATCCAGAGAAGAACCTCGGTGTACCTATCATCAAGAGTGCCCCAAAGGACGTCTTCGATAAGTTCACTCTCCCCGACCGTGCTACCGTAGCGGAGACCTACGCACAGGCTATCGAGGACCTCAAGCAGGCTGAGACGCTCCTTCCCGAGCGCTCAGGTACGCCCTTCTATGCGGCCAAGGGTGCAGCTCAGGCTTTACTCTCCCGCCTCTACCTCTATATGAGTGGCACCTATGAACAGCCCAATACGCAGTATGCTCAGCTGGCCTCCGAGTATGCCACGAAGGTCATCTCAAGTGGCAAGTATTCGCTCCTCAATAGGGAAGACTTCATGAGGTACAATCAGCTCCTGCCTGAGAGCAACAAGGAGTCTATCTTCGTCGTCCGCCGTCTGGCCTCTGAATACTCTGGTTACGACCACTACTATGGAGTCGGTGGTATGTATGCCAATATCGGAGGTATGGGCTGGGGTGAGATGTACGCCAGCGCTAAGTACCTTGCCCTACTTGATGAGACGGGACGAAATGACTTCCGCCCCACCAGCACACGTATCGTAGATGCTCGTGCCGCCTTCATTGAGCCCGTGTACGCGCCTGAGAAGACGGAGGTATTCCGCTTCATCAAAAGCGAAGAGTCAGGAGACCTCAACTACCTGCAGCTCCCCATCACTCGCTCCAATGGTCAGATCATAGCCAAGGAAGCTAAGGATTCGGGCCAGGCGGAGTCTTATACCTTGACTGCGATAGATTCAAATCAAGAGATCTACAGCATCACCTATAAGGGGAAGACTTACCGAGGTGTGATTGACCTATACATCAAGCTCAACAGAGCCTACCCGATGTTCTACATCACGAAGTGCTCCCGTGAGGGTGAGAATAGCCACCTGCACTCGCCTGTCATCTCTCGTCTCGGCGAAGTGTACCTCAACCGAGCTGAAGCAGAAGCTAAGCTCGGGAACTATAGCGCAGCACTCACGGACCTCAATATCATACGCACACGCTCTATCCCTGGAGCCGCCTATGCCAGCCTCGATGCTACGAACGCATCCGAGCGCATCGACAAGGAGCGCCAGTTGGAACTCGCCTTCCAAGCTGAGCGTAGCTATGATGTATTCCGCAACGGAGGCTCACTCGTACGTCGCTACCCTGGAGCTCATCACCAGCGTGAGGACATTGCCCCCACAGACTATCGTGTGGTGTACTTCATCCCACAGAATGCTATCGATGCCTACCCAGGTAAGCTGACTCAGAACCCCACCCACTAAGAGAGGTACTCGATATCACTTCTTCAGCTCGCCAGCATCACCGCTGTCGACTGGGGAGCTACCAATAAAGCCAACGGGGCAGAGAGGATGGATCCTCCCTGCCCCGTTAATTTTATCCCCAGATCTTAGGCAAGCATCTACTTGAGACCATTGCGCAAGGCCATCTCTTCACAGCTTGTACTCTCCTCTTTCGAACGTCTCAACCTAAAGACTCCGATTTTCGAGGGAAGAAGGTGAGTAATGAAGAGGTGGGCTTGCACAATGGTCTCATATATTGGTATAGGTACGTGGGTAGAGCTATATAGGATGGCGAAGAAAGCTATATAGCTTTGTGAAGTGAC
>ERZ773079.543-NODE-543-length-24565-cov-6.834149_pt1 | contig 24565 bp, 19 predicted proteins | sample MGYA00511355_ERZ773079 | MGnify/ENA primary metagenome ERZ773079 (study PRJEB29015, sample SAMEA2737979) | human oral metagenome | biome: human oral; feature: human-associated habitat; material: dental | place: China | collected 2117 ... | reverse complement strand
TAGTGCGGGTAGGGAACTGAAGGTGCAGCGCTTCGCCGCCAAGTAAATGTGCCACGTATCCAGGGTACCGCCACCAGCGACTGAACGTATCCACCCCTGCACATAAGAGCACACACCAGCCTGCTATCTCTAGGACCGGTGGGGGCTAATACGCCCCGTGTTGGGATGCGACGAGTAAAGGTATTTTTGCTACACTTATGAGTGCCCCTGTCCCAGGCCGTAAACACGGTAACAGCGGGGGAAGATTCCGCCATGGTGTAATGGCAGCACACCGGCCTTTGGAGCCGTTTGTCTAGGTTCGAATCCTAGTGGCGGAGCGCAAAGCTAACACGCCGATTCAGCAGCGGCGCGTGGGCGGCAAACACCCCGTAAAGGAGTTAAATTAGGTGAACGCAGAGCTTGAGGGTTCCGAACATAAGGTACCGTCCGCGGTGATCGTCCTAGCAGCGGGTGCTGGTACCCGCATGAAATCCGCAACTCCCAAGGTGATGCACAGCATTGGTGGGCGCTCCATGGTGGAGCACGCCGTTGCTGCCGCCCGAGACCTCACCCCCGAACGTCTCGCTGTTGTGGTACGCCACCAGCGCGATAAAGTCGCTGAGCATGTACTCGCCTTCGACGAGCACGTCACCATCGTAGACCAAGACGACATCCCCGGAACCGGGCGGGCTGTTGAAGTGGGGCTGCTCGCACTCGATCAGCAGAGCCTTGTGGAAGGCACCGTGCTCGTCACCTACGGGGACGTGCCCCTGCTGCGGCCCGAAACCCTTCGCGAACTCATCACATTCCACGAAACCGACTCCAACGCCGTCACCGTACTCACCACCCACGTGGATGACCCCGGTGCCTATGGTCGTATTGTGCGCAACCAAGCTGGTGAGGTAACCTCCATCGTCGAAGCAAAAGACGCCACTGACGAAGAGCTCGCCATCGACGAAATTAACTCCGGTATTTACGCTTTCGACGCCACCGTGCTGCGTCAAGCCCTCGCGGAAGTAACCACCAATAACGCCCAAGGTGAGAAGTACATTACCGATGTGCTCGCTATTGCCCGCTCCAAAGGGTACCGCACCTCGGCGCTCGCTATTGAGGACCGCTGGGAAGTTGAAGGGGCCAACGACCGGGTACAGCTCGCTCAGCTGGGCCGGAAACTCAATACGCGCATCCTTGAAGCACACATGCGTAACGGGGTGAGCATCGTAGACCCGCAGAGCACCTGGATAGATGTGACCGTCACCCTTGAGAACGACGTGACCATCCTACCCGGAACCCAGCTGCACGGCGCCACTAACGTAGCCACCGGTACGGTTATCGGCCCCGACACCACCCTCACCGACGTCACCGTGAAAGAAAACGCCACCGTCATTCGCGCGCACGGGCAGGGAGCCATTATCGGTACAGGAGCCACGGTAGGCCCGTTCGCATACCTACGCCCCGGCACCGTACTCGGTGAGGACTCGAAGCTTGGCACGTTCTGTGAAGCGAAAAACTCCCAGATTGGTGACGGGGCGAAAGTACCGCACCTAACCTATGTGGGGGATGCAGAAATCGGCGACGGAGCGAACATCGGCGCCGGGTCTGTTTTCGCAAACTACAACGGGGTCACCAAGAACCGCACCGTTATTGGTGCGCACGCCCGTATGGGGTCCGGCGGTATCTACGTTGCCCCCGTGACCGTAGGCGATGGCGCCTACTCCGGTGCGGGCGCGCTTATCCGCAAGGACGTTCCAGCAGGTGCGCTCGCAATCTCTGAATTTTCCCAGCGCAATATCGAGGGCTGGGTGCTTAAAAACCGTGAGGGAACCGAACCGGCAGCGGCCGCGCAAGCCGCCAACGGGGCAGGGGATCACTGACAAGAAAGCGAAAAACCATGAGTCACGAGATTACCAATCCGGGTGTGCGTAAACTTGCGGTGGTTTCCGGGCGTGCGCACCCCAAACTCGCGGAAGAAATCGCCGCAGAGCTGGGACACCCGCTGCTACCAACCTCCGCGTACACATTTGCTAACGGCGAGACGTACGTACGGTTTGAAGAGTCGGTGCGCGGTGCCGACGCCTTCGTCATCCAATCCCACCCGGCCCCCATTAACGAGTGGCTCATGGAGCAGATCATTATGATTGATGCACTCAAACGCGCCTCAGCCCGCTCCGTTACCGTGGTGTCACCCTTCTACCCGTATGCTCGCCAGGACAAGAAGCACCGGGGGCGTGAGCCGATCTCGGCCCGCCTGATTGCTGACTTGTACAAGACCGCTGGTGCTGACCGCCTCATGTGTGTGGACCTGCACACCTCCCAGATTCAGGGGTTCTTCGACGGGCCGCTGGATCACCTATTCGCCATTCCTGTGCTCGCCGAGTACATTAAGAGCCGCGTGGAAAACCCCGAGAATGTGACCGTTGTTTCCCCCGATACCGGGCGTGTTCGGGTAGCCGAGCACTGGGCCACCCTGCTCGGTGGCGCGCCGCTGGCATTCGTGCACAAAACCCGTGACATTAACGTGCCTAACCAGGCGGTCTCAAAGACTGTAGTGGGTGAGATTGAGGGGCGCTCCTGCGTACTGATTGACGACATGATCGACACCGGCGGAACCATCGCCGGGGCGGTCAACGTGCTTAAAGAAAAAGGCGCTAAAGAGGTCATTATCGCTGCGACCCACCCGGTATTCTCCGGGCCCGCCGTTGAACGGCTATCTGGGTGCGGCGCATCCGAAGTGGTGGTCACGAACACCCTGCCCGTGCCGGACGATAAACGGTTTGAGAACCTCACCGTACTGTCCATCGCCCCGCTTGTGGCGCGAGCCATCCGGGAGGTCTTCGACGAAGGGTCAGTGACCAATATTTTCAACGACCACGCCTAAGATCCAGACTGTGAAAAGCCGCTGGCCCTGAAAGATCGAGGCTAGCGGCTTTGTTCAAAGGGACGTCCCGTGCACCACCGGAATAGGGGTACACGGGACGTCCTTATTGCTGTATTAAAAGCCTTGGGTTACACGCGGGCCCGTACCAGCCACGGCAGAATCACCTGAAGCGACTGCTCCACCTCATCCACCGCAACGCGGCAGGCTGTGCGTCCCCGCCGGTACGGGTCAGCGATGCTGTCGGTATCGTGCGCCGCCTCAGTGTAGCCGTAAATAAACGAGATCGGCTCGGCACGGCGGCTGGCTTTCTCCCGGATACGCGCCACCTGCTTCATCAGGTGCACCTTCGTGTGGTACTGTGGCCATTCCCGCAGAATCCAGTCCGCGTGATCCTGCTCAGCCACCAGCAGCAAGGTGGCCCGCTCAATCATGTCAGCGGTAAGCTGCTTGGCCCGGAACTGTGAAGGGTCATACCCGCGCCCTTCAAGTTCGTTGCCAATGTACTTATAAATAGGGGAGCCAGCCAGAGCTGCTGTCCCTGCACTGGTAAACACCCAGTTATCCTCCAGCCCGTACTGTGAAGCGAGAGACTGTGCGATCACTTCGGCGCTGGCGCTGCGTGCCACATTGCCGGTGCACACGAACACGGCCTCAAGAGGGCCAGCGCCCTGCGCCGGTGCCGAGACCCGGTTTTTCGCTTCACTCACGGACTCGGGAGATAAGCTGAACGACGCGGTGGTCACCTTACGGGGTTCCTGCTGGTCGGTGTCCTTCTCCTGAACGGGGGGCACCGGGGTAGCATCAGCAGACTCAGACTCAGCGGTGGTTTTGGTTTTTTCGGCTGCCGCTTTCTGCGCTGCCCGCTGGGCTTCCAGAGCCTCCCGAACATGGATGGGGGCCAGCTCAACGGTTTCTTCTCCCGCGAGCATGTCGTGCTCACGCTCTTGTGATGAGAGCTGAGGCACTCCGGTCTGCTGATGGGCTGCCGCAGGCTGAGCATGCTGGCCCGAGAAATCCTTCCGGGCAGCGGAACTGTCAGCGGTTTCTGCGGGGGTTTCGGGCACATCTAAACCGTAGACGCCACGCACCAGCGCCGGATCGGGTGTATCGGTATCGTCCTTCTGACCTGCGTGTCGATTATTGGGACTGGAGGTCGCAGATGCGGTAGGGGAAGGAACGCCGCGGGTGGGAGTGTCCAGGTTCTCCCCGGCTTCTTGCGGAACGTCTATCCCGTATACCCCCTGCACCAGGGTGACTTTTTCCGGGCTTTCCCCGTCCGAGGCTGTTACGGGAGTCTCAGGCGCTTTGGCATGTATCTGTGAGGTGTAATGATTAGTCGCCATCTCAGAAGTCATCACGTGCGGGGCCTGATGAGGTGCAGCCTCCTGACCAGCGGCTTTAGCTTTAGACGCCGTATCGTCGGGAAGATCAACAGAGTCGGTATCTGTTGGGGGAACATCCAACCCGTACGCGCTAGGCACCAGAACCACCCGTTTATCGGGTTCACCGTCTTCGGTGGATGGTTCGGAGGATACTATGGCGCCCAGTACGGGAACATCGCCACCAGCAGCCGGTGCCTGACGCTGGGAATCACCCTGAGCTTTCTGAGCATTATCCTTCGAAGAAGTCTTGCGCGGTGGCTGGGGTTCGTTTGAGCTATGGTGCTGATTCTTGGACACAGCATGGGCTGGGGTATCTGCAGGCTCATCCTGCGGGGCGGGCTCTTGGTCGGCGGCGGTGTTATGGTCAGCTGCGGTGGGTACGGGGGCGGTGTCACCCGTAGGTTTAACAGTCACCACCTCAATGAGGTCGGTACCAGCAGCGGTGCTTTGCTCCAGCAGGGTCTGCACATCTTCCCCGACCCTTTTCTTCGGGTTCTTCGGATCCTGCGGAGGACGATCAGGCGACGTCTCCTGGTGGAAACTTGAATCACGGATCGCTGCCAGGCGCGACACGCCGCTTTTAATAGTTGGGTCCTGCTCGTTTGCCGAGGGCTCTTGCCCTTGCCGCTTCTGGGTAGACTCAGTCGGCCCATTAGACAGATACCTGTCTTTGAGCGATTTAATGTTAAAAATTCCCATGTTTGAGCCTTCCTGACCTTCCCGCGCCGGAAGTAGTGACCTTTAAGCTGATGTGTCCATCCTTTATTCTACCCACTTTACAGGGTAAACCGTGATAGTTTCGCGTACACCTTTGATGAAGAGCAACCTCACGTTTACCGTCGAAGGGCAGGGGCAAGACTCAGATACCAGCCTCCACCTGTAACGGGGGCCTGCGTGGTAGAATCTTACACTGTCTACTATCTGTAGTTACCCGGCGCGGTATCTGTTGCGCCGTATTTTGAAAGCACATTCATGAAAATCCTCTCAGCTCTACGAACTGAACTTGGGCAACTCAGTTACTCGTTTAAGGCCCGCATCTCGGCAGAATTCTGTGGAATGTTCGCTGCAGGAGCACCCTTCAGAAACCTTGACCGACCCCAGAACTATCTGAGGGGAGCATCGTCATGAAAGAGGCCTACCATAAACTGAGAGTCTTCTTCCCCGGTAAGAAATTTAACCTACTAATCCTTAACGTGGTGGGTCTTTTTACAGTGTCTCTTTTCGAGATGCTGGGGGTAGCTGCAGTGTTGCCGATTGTGAACCTCGCTATGGGCGCCCCCATTGAGGGTTACCTGAAGCAAGTTGCAGAGCTCTTCGGTAATCCCGACCGCACCGCCCTCATCATTATCTTCGGTGTGGTACTTGTGCTGGCATTCATCCTTAAAGGAGCGTTCTCGCTCATTATTAAACGTTGGAGCCTGGGGTTTGTTGCAACACAGCAGAGTACCACTTCGGTTAATCTGCTGAACCGGTATATGCGTGAACCTTACCTCGCCCACCGTAAACGAGGAACCGCAAACATATTAGTTTCTGTTAATGATTATGCTCATCAGGCATACGCCGCTTTTGTCAATGGGGTCATTAACTTCATTGGTGAACTGCTCTCTATAGCAGTGCTTATGGTGATGCTTCTGGCCATTATGCCTATTCCTGCACTACTTGCTTTTTCCTACTTTGGTCTGGTCTCGTACGGTTTGCAGCATGTACTTCGCAAGAAAAACCGAGAACAAGGCGCGATTGTGGTGGAAGCAACCCGAGGCGCAACCAACGCTACTGTTGACGCTGTCGATGGGTTTCGGGAAATTCGCATGCACAACGTCACCGACCGGTACCTGTATCGGTACCAGACCAAACGCATGGATTCGGTGAACGCTAGCATGCGCAGCACCTTTTTACAGGACTTCCCCAAGTACTCCCTTGAGATTATTTTCATTATCGGTATTGCCGGGCTACTCGCTTTTATGAGTATTACTTCAGGTACCCAGAGCGCCCCCTACCTTCTTCTCTTCTGCGGTGCATGTATCCGTATTCTGCCCAGCTATGTTCGAATGGTCGCATCTTTGGGTAATGTTCGTGCTGGAGAGAAAGCCAGCAACGAACTTCTGCGGGAGATATCTGAGCTGGATGAGCAAGGACGTAAACTACAGATGCCACCTGCTCCTGTGGCCCCTAAGAACCCCGAGTATATTAATAAGACTATTGCACCTGTGCGCATCCAGCTGGAGAACCTCACGTTCAGCTACCCAGACAGTGACTCGCCGGTGCTAAAAAATATTAACCTGGATATCCCCATGGGCACCTCCATGGCATTCGTGGGTGGCTCCGGCTCCGGGAAAACAACCCTCATAGACTTAATCCTGGGACTCTTCGCCCCGTCAAGCGGACGGGTTCTGCGCAACGGTAAGCCGGTGCAGGACGATCTGCCGGGGTGGTTCCAGAGTATCGGATATGTGCCGCAGGATGTTTTTATTGCGGACTCAACGGTTCTTGAAGCGGTCGCATTTGGCCTTGAACCACACGAGATTGATGAGGAACGGGTGCGTTACTGCCTAGAGATTGCAGAGCTCACCGAAGTGGTGGAATCCCTGGACGAGGGGATTATGACCATGATCGGGCACAACGCGGTGCGGCTCTCAGGGGGGCAGCGCCAGCGTTTAGGTATTGCCCGCGCCCTTTACCGCAACCCCAGTGTGCTCATTATGGACGAGGCAACCAGCGCCCTTGATAATGAGACCGAGCACAAGATCACCAAGGCGATTGAGAAGATCTCGAAAGATATTACGGTGATTATTGTGGCGCATCGCCTCTCAACTGTACGCCACGTGGATCAGCTGGTGTACCTGTCGCACGGTGAGATCGTAAGCTGCGGCACCTTTACCGAGGTGCAGCAGCAGAACGAAGAATTCGCGAACCTGGTGCGGCTGGGGCAACTGCCTGAATAATCCCAGGGAGCACCACAGGATTAGTTTAAATTACTACACACATACATATCAGGTATCTACCTCTCAGCACTCCAACCCGGGCGGTGTACGCCCCAGCAGAAAGCGGGTTTTCGTGTCTCGCACGATGAAAGTATCAGCTGTCATTCCCCACTACGGCGACCCTGCGCCCACGCTCACCCTCATTGAGGCTCTGCGCGCCCAGCAGGGTATTGCCCCAGATGAATTGGAGATTATCGTCTCAGATGATCAGTCTCCTGTGCCTTTCCCCGATACCAAGGGTGTGCGCGTGGTGCGCCGTGAAACTAACGGCGGGTTCGGCAGCGCCGTAAATTCCGGTGTTGCCGTGGCTACCGGGAAATGGTTGTTTATTCTCAATAGCGACCTGTCTATTACAGACACGTTCGTGGCCGATATGCTCTCACATATTGAGCACCGCACCCCGGCCCTGGCCAGCCCCCAGGTGGTGGGGCATGACGGTAAGCAACAGTGGGTTGCCCGCAAATTCCCCACCACCGCCCATATCGCTTGGGAATGGTTCACGCCGCTGGCCCGGTTTAAACCCTCCGGCTGGTGGCACAGGGGAGTGGGGCATGATGTTGCCGCCTGCACGTCTCAAAACACTGTGGAAACCGACTGGGTGATAGGTGCCGCCATGGTGGTTCCCCGCGACATCTACAACCGGGTTGGCGGCATGGATGAACGCTTCTATATGAACAGCGAAGAGGTGGATTTCCAACGCCGCCTAGCTGAGGCTGGTGTGCCTCGCCTCCTCGTACCCCAGGTTCGGGTAGAGCATGAAGGCGGAGGCTCATCGCCCTCGGCACGCCGCCGCCAGTGGCTCACCACAGCACGGTTCACCTACGCCGATAAGTGGGGGGATAAAGCCACGCTCGGACGCACTCTTAAAGCCACCAGCTACGCCAACTTTCTGGTTAACACGGTGCGGGCTGCCCGGAATAAAGAGGTGAATGCGCAACGCACACTGCGTGAAGAGCTTGCATACGTCAAACGCGGCGAAAACGGCGAGAATTAGAGCTTTTGCGGTACGTTTCATGAAAGAAAGTATGTAGCGACACATCAACCATAAGGTGTGTTGTTCTGAGCTCTCTAGTACACTGTAAGTGCATAGGGCATACTGCGATGACCTAGCATTCACACATTCTTACGACTCCCCGGAGCCGTTATCTCTGCTCAAGCCACGCCAAAGAACCGGCGTACGGTCACAGACATGCTGTGTGGCCACACGCTGGATAGAACACGAATAAACTATATGACTAACCCTAAGCTTCTGCTCCTATCACCAGCTTTCCACGGGTACTGGAAGGCTATTGAATCCTCCTTGGAAATCAGCGGTTACCAGGTGCGCACCCACATCTATGACGCCCCTGGCGGTGTGGGTGCACGTATCCTCAACAAGCTTGCTCATGAGCTGCCTGAGCGGTTCCGCCCTGAATCTCTAGCTGCGCAGGCTACAGATAAAGCGATCGCTGTGTTTAATGATTACCGGCCTGATATTGTGCTTGTGATCAAAGGTGACAAACTGGGCAGCCGCTGGTGGCAGGTTCTGGAAGAATCCGGGGTACGCTACGGCACATGGCTTTACGACGAGTTACGCCGTATGGAATATACCGACGACGATCTGCACCGGCTAGGGGCCTTGGCAAGCTACAGCCCGTTAGATGCTGAACATCTGCGGTCTAAAGGGTTTGACGTGCTAGATATGCCTAACGCTTACGACTCTCACTGCCAGGTGACTCCCACCCCAGAAGATGCTATCAGTTTTGTGGGGGCCCGCTACCCTGGGCGGGAACAAACCCTGCGGGAACTGTACGCTGCTGGTCTTCCCGTGCGCGCATACGGACGGGCCTGGTCCCGTCATCCCTGGGACATTGCCCGTACCTACCAGTTCAAAGACCCTGGTGTGCCTTCAGCTGGCGATATTGAACGGTCTGTCGCCTACGGGGTCATGGCATCCTCACCAGCCACCCTGAATATTCATGGGGATCAGGACGGCTTCACCATGCGTACTTTTGAAGCCCCCGGTGTGGGAGCATTACAGATTATCGACCGTCCCGACGTGTCACGCTACTATGAAGTCGGTAAAGAAGTTCTCGTATATGAGAGTGTTGAAGAGCTTATCGATATTTGCACCCGCGTTTTCCGCGACCCGCGGTGGGCGCACGCTATCCGCGAAGCCGGACACCGGCGCACCCTCGCCGAGCACACCTTCGATCAGCGCGTAAAAATTCTGGAGCAGCTATGGGCCTAAACTATCCGCTAGACATTGATGCCTGGGCGGCATGGCAAAAGAAACAGAACGCCCTGCGCTGGGCTAAAACTGAGGCTGCAGGGTTTTTCCGCAGAAACCGCGGTAATACTCAGCAGGGCCCAGCCAGTGGGCGCCTATACGTTCGAGGCTCCGTGCCGCGCGTATTGATTGTGCTCGACTCGTTCTCGCCCACCAGCTGCAGCGCCCTGCTGGAACCCCTCAAATACCTGAGCATTATCGGGCTGGCCATCTGGTGCCCGAACACTAACGGCACACCTGCCGCACTCGCCGAATACTTAACGGATGAGTGGGAAGAGCGTAGCCTATCCGCCACCGAACTAACCAAAACTCTGCCTGGGGTGCGCATTGTGCTGTCTTTGGGGCACTACCTTCAGCTGGGGCGTGCCGCCTACCAGTATGCGCATACTGTTGGTGCAGAATACTGGGTGGTTCAGCACGGGCTGCTCGTGCCTGCTGCGCCGCCCCTGCCCGTGGGGTGCACCCTGCTCGCTTTTAGCGACGCAGACGCCGAATTTTGGATGTCCGGACGTCGCGATGTGCGGGCCTTCACCGTCGGCTCCCAGCTGCTCTATAACGCAAACCAGAAAAGCCTTGGCGTACCCGTCGAATCCTCTGGCGCCCCCATTTTCTTAGGGCAGATGCACGGCGCAGAGTTACCGCGCTCATCATACGTTAACGTCTCCTACAGATTCATTAAAAAACACAACGCCATCTACCGGCCGCACCCCAGCGAAACCGATAAGCTCTCAACCCTCACCCATGCGCTGTGGGAGCGCCAAGGCATCCCCATTGACCGTTCCGGGGTGCCTTTGAACGAGTTGCCCAATCCGGTGGTGTCGATCTTCTCAACCGGCGTGCTTGAAGCCGCGATCCGCGGTATTCCTGCCTGGGTGTACCACCCGAACCCGCCCGGCTGGCTTGAAGAATTCTGGAACCGCTACGGCATGGGCCGCTGGGGTGAAGACCGCACCCCAGCACCGCCGCAACCCGATATTGAGCCAGCTCGCCGCATCGCCGAGCTCATTATTGAACACAGTCTGGAGGCGTAATGCGTATTCTGTGCGTTATTCCCGTGCGCGGCGGATCCAAAGGCATACCGCGTAAAAACCTGCGTGAGATCGCCGGAAAACCGCTGGTCGCGTGGACTATTCTGCAGGCGCTTGCCGCCCGTGATGAGCTGGCGGGGGAGCATGAGCTTCGGGTTGTGGTATCGACTGATGACCAAGAACTCGCCGCTATCGCCCGCCAATACGGTGCCGAGGTTCCGTTTATGCGCCCCGCACATCTTGCCGAAGACACCACCGCCACCGAACCGGTGATCGAGCACGCCATCGACTTCTACACAGGGGAGGGCTGGGCACCGGAGGCGGTCATGCTGCTGCAGGCCACCAGCCCGGTGCGTCTGCCGGGCACTCTCGCGCGGGCGGTACGTCAGTTCGTTGAGAACGGCAAAGACTCAATGGTGGGGGTGATTCCCATGGGGCCGTTCGTGTGGAGATGGTACCCGGATGCTGAACCCACCGCCGAATTTGAGGTGATGGCTCGCCCACGCAGGCAGGAGCTCACGAAAGAAACCTACCGTTACCGGGAGAACGGCTCCATGTATATCACCAAAACCCGTGTGTATACCGAGCATCACAACCGCTTGGCGGGGTATCCTGGAGGTAGCATTGATCTGTTTATTCTCGATGAGATTGAAGGCGTCGATATTGATGCCCCCATCGATTTCTCAGTTGCTGAGCATCAGCTGGCGCAGATTCTAGAATCTTAAAATCTAGCTCACTCAACTCACTCAAACACAACACATCGCAATTTAATAGGAACTACACTACCGTGATTATCGAACGCAATATCGCGCCCTATGTGGTCTTCGCTGAAGACCCGATTCTGACTGCGCTTCACAAGATTTCTGCCAACGGTCAGCGCATCATCTTTCTCGTCAACGAATCCGGCATTTTGCGCGGTTCGCTCTCGGACGGCGACTTCAGACGCTGGCTGATCGCCAACCCCACCGCATCCCTAGAGACCAGCGCACTGGCGGCGGCGAATACGAACCCGCAGACCGCCCCCGCCGATAGCGACCCCGAATCTTTGCGCAGCTATTTCGCGCGCGGCATCGAGCATATTCCGCTCATTGACGAACGCGGCCACCTGGTGGCGTTGGCAATGGACGAGCAGAACGTGCTGCGTATTGGAAAGCACACCATTAGCGAGGATGCGCCCGCCTTTATCATCGCCGAGATCGGCAATAACCACCAGGGGAGCGTGGACTTCGCGAAAGAGCTGGTGGACCTCGCGGTGGAATCCGGTGCGGACGCCGTGAAATTCCAGCTGCGCGATCTGGATGCGCTCTACCGCCAGCGCGGCGGCGCCACTGCGGGCGAAGACTTGGGTGTGCAGTACACCTTGGATCTGCTCTCACGGTTCTCATTGAGCGTTGAGCAGATGTACGAGGTATTCGACCACGTTAAGGATCACGGTCTGGATATTTTGTGCACCCCCTGGGATGCGCCTTCCGTGCAGGCGCTCGTCGATTACGGTATTGCGGGCATGAAGATCGCTTCCGCAGACCTGACGAACCACGAACTGCTGCGTGATGTTGCATCGCGCGGGCTGCCCATGCTGGTATCCACCGGTATGAGCCGCGAAGAAGAAATCCTGGACTCGGTGAACCTGCTGCGCAAGGCGGGCGCATCCTACGCCCTGCTGCAATGCCAATCCACCTACCCGGCACCTTTCAAAGACGTGAACCTGGCGTATATGGACCGTCTCGCCGAGATCGGCCAATGCCTGGTCGGCTATTCCGGGCATGAACGCGGCTACCATGTGCCCGTGGCCGCTGTTGCGCGCGGTGCGAAGATTATCGAGAAGCATTTCACGACCGATAAAACCCTGGAAGGCAACGATCACACTGTATCGCTGCTGCCCGAAGAGTTCGCGGCGATGGTGCGGCAGATTCGTGACATTGAGGAATCCATCGGCACGGCCGCGCCCCGCGAAGTTTCCACCGGTGAACTGATGAACCGCGTGAACCTGGCCAAATCACTGGTTGCAACCCGCAGCATTGCCAAAGGTGAGATAATCACTGAGGCGGATGTGACCGTCAAGTCACCCGGTCGTGGTCTGCAGCCGAACTACCTGCCGCAGCTGCTCGGGCGTACCATCCAACGCGACGTTGAAGAAGGGTCGTTCTTTTTTGAGGGCGATCTGAAGGACGACCTCGTAACCCGTCGCGACTTCACCTTCGAACGCCCCTGGGGCCTGCCGGTACGGTACCACGACTACAAACCTCTGATCGAAGAGGCAACACCGGATTTCCTCGAATTCCACTTCTCCTACAAAGACCTTGATATCAATATTGACGAGGTCTTTGAGAAGAAACTGCCCATGAGCTTCACGACCCACCTGCCCGACCTCTTCGCCGGGGACTTTCTGGTCGATCTGGCCTCCCGCGACCCCGAAGTCTGGGAACGCTCCATCGCCGAGGTGCAGCGCACCATCGACATTACCCGCGATCTGACCCGCTACTTCACGGTGGACGAAGACCCCGTTATGGTCGTCACGATGGGTGGCTTCACCAAAGATAAGCACATCCCGGCGAGCGCCCGTACCGCAAAGTACGAGCGCATCGGCGAAGCCCTGGGACGGCTAGATACCGCCGGGGTGCGCCTGGCGGCACAGACTCTGCCGCCCTACCCCTGGCTGATGGGCGGGCAGCAGTACCACAACCTCTTCCTTGACCCGCAGGACACCGCCGAATTCGCGCGCGCCTACGACAGCGCTCTCTGCCTGGACATTTCACACACCATGCTCGCATGCAACTTCCTCAAAATTCCTCTGTCGGAGGCGGTAGCACAGCTGGCGCCGCACTCCATCCACCTGCACCTGGTCGACGGTATCGGCGTAGACGGCGAAGGCGTGCAGGTAGGCGAAGGCGATGTCGATTGGGCCGCACTGGGCAAGCAGCTGCGCGAGCTGGCGCCGAAAGCATCGTTTATCCCCGAAATCTGGCAGGGGCATATCAACAACGGCGAAGGCTTCTTCACCGCCCTAGACCGCCTCGAAAAGTGGCTGTAGGTCGGTTTCGTGACACCACCAAGAACCGTTCAGCACGCCCGAAAACCCGGCGAAGTACTCGACAACAGCTTTATCACCCCCGGACGATTTAGCGAACTCGACGGGCTGCGCGGAATAGCGGCACTGGCCGTTGTGGCCTACCATTTCGGGTACCCCGCCGTGCAGAACTACCCGCGCATCGCCCCCGAACCGTACTCTATTCCGCTCGGAGAACTAGGGGTGCAGCTTTTCTTCATCATCTCGGGGTACGTGATTTTGCTGAGCGCTATCAAAAGCGGTTCCGCCCTAAAATTTGGTATTTCGCGTTTCGCCCGACTGTACCCAACCTACTGGTTGGCGCTTGCGGTTGCCGCGGCTGTGTATTTTCTCTACGGTAATCCCGGCCGGGATATTACGGTGGCGCAAACCCTGGTTAATGCGACGATGATGCAGCGTTTTATGCTGGTCGATAATGTCGATCAGGTGTATTGGACGCTCGCCATCGAGTTACAGTTCTATCTGCTCATGGGGCTCTATCTGGCTTTACGGCGTGGAAAAATATATCGCCGTGATATCACGATCGGTATTTTTTGCTGGACAACCTTAGGGCTGCTCGTCTGCTGCATATCTCACCCGGAGGCGTCCCTGACGGGTGCCCCTAAAATGCTGGTGTGGGGCGTGGTTGCCGAGCATGCGGCTCTGTTTAGTCTGGGCATGGTGTTCTTTATGTACAGCCACGACCGCAGGTTTACCTGGCTGATGCCGTATTGCGCAGCGGCGGCCTCTATCAATGCCTTCCTCATGCACGATAGCGCCCACGGGGTGGGAGTCGCCATCATATGTGCGGTGTTTTTCGCCGTTATCTATGTGCGCCACGTGCCGTTTTTGGCGCGCGGACCCTTGCACGCGCTCGGCACAATATCGTACCCCCTGTATCTGGGGCACGCGATGCTTGGCTATATGCTGATCGATATGTTCTACCCCTGGACGGGGGCGTGGGGTGCGCGCATATTGGCTCTCGCGCTGGTTCTACTCTGGGCGTGGTGCGTGCATAGTACGGTTGAGACACGAGTTTCTGCCGCCCTGCGTAACGTTCTGACACGAAAGCTGGTGAGGGCATGAGTACAGCCACGACTTTGACCGCGCTCTGGGTCGTGCCGGTTCCCGACTTCGGGGGAGTGGCGCGACATGTTCTTGACGTTGCCCGAACCGGTATTCCCGGGTATCGCCTGGTTGTCTGCGCACCCGAGGGAAAACTCACCGAGCGCCTTCGCGAGCTTAATATTCCCGTTCACGCCGTACCCTTCGGACCGAGCCGCGGTTTTAGAACCTCGTTCGCCTCGCTTACACACGTGATTGAACGAGAGAAGCCCGCTATCGTGCACAGTCACCTTGCCTATGCGGATGTTATCGCCGCCGCCGTCGTCAACTCCCTCAGGATACGGCGGCTTGCAAACCGCTCACTGACCGTTCCCACGCTCATCACTACCGAGCACGGAATCGCGGGGGATGATGCCGTCTACCACGGCACCTCCTGGCGTTCTAAACTCATGGAACAGGTGCACCGGGTGCGTCTGTGGGGCACCAACGCAGCTATTGCCGTCTCGCGCTCTACCGCCGAGCAGATGCGCCGTAAATGGGGCGCTCGCAGGGTGAGCATCATCTATAACGGGGTGGATGCGCCCCGGCTGCGCGCCGCCGTACACAAGCACCGCGTGCTGACCGAACCGGATGCGCCGCGCATCCTCTCGCTCTCACGGCTCTCGCCCGAAAAAGGTATTGACGTGCTGATAGAAGCATTCGCCCAGCTGCACACCGTGTACCCCAAGGCGCACCTTGAAATCGCGGGGGAAGGTGACCTTGCCGATACCCTAGCGCAGCAGGTGCGGGAGCTGCATATCAGCGATGCCGTAACCTTCAGTGGGTTCGTCGATCCCCTAGAGGCGATGGGCCGCAGCGATATGGTGGTTCAGCTATCCATCTGGGAGAACTGTTCTTATACACTCTTGGACGCTAAAGCCGCCGGATTAAAAACCGTGGCAACCAACGTGGGCGGAAACCCCGAAATTCTTGCCCCCAACGAGCTTGTTAACCGCCGCCAGAACGCATTCTGTGATAGCGTTTTAGAAGCTCTTATGCGGAACTGTGAAGCCTCGGCCCCTTCAGCATGGACGTGGGTAACCAACGCCGAGATGACGGCGCAGATCGCAGAACTCTACACTCAAACACAAAAGCATCAAGGACTAGCATGAGCACTCACCTAGGAACATCGCTATCGCCTAGCTCGCAGCACCGGAACGATAGCGCAAACCTCTCCGCGCGCGTTAGTCACGGGCTCAAAAAGAGCGGTGACTACGTGCGGGACAACAGCAATCAGCTGCGCATACCCGAATTCGTAATTTTCGGTGCCATGGTGTTCGCTACCGTGCTGCCGGTCATTAACCAGCCCCTCAGCCAGATTGCCGTGGTTATCGGCGCACTCTACGGGCTTACCAAGCCTGCACAGTACGAACTTGGCAGGTTTAAATCTCTGAAAACTATTATGTGGCTGGGCTTGGTCTACATGATGTTCGTATCGCTTTTGCATACCGCCAGTGCTGATGCTTTCGACTGGCGACAACGCTTAGTTCGCATGATCTTCACCACCATTCTGATGTGGAATCTTGCTGAGGGGCGGCTGCATTTTAGGTCCGCCATCGCCGGATACCTCACGGCGCTTCTGATCAACGTTCCCGCCTTCTATCTGGGAATCACCGAGCGCTCGGACGGCAACGTTTTGGTGGGTCTCCTCCACGATAAAAACTATGCGGGCCTGGCGTACGCTATCTTCGGTGTACTCGCTTTCGCCATTATGCGCACTATGCCCGAGCGTATTTTCGCCTTCGTGCTCGGAACTTCGGTGGTGTGGCTGACGAACTCGCGTACCTCCATCACGGCGTACCTGGTAGGCGTGCTGTGGGTACTGCTCGCTTCCCGATTCAACTTTATGGTGAGGATGTTCCTGTTGGGCGGGGTCTGGGCGCTTGTGCAGACGCTCGCCACAGACTATGCCCAGGTAGGGCAGTTTGCCTCGCGCGTGGGCTCCGATATGCTCCGTGAACGTATTGATGCGGTGGCACAGGAGAAAGCCGAAACTGCGGGGTTCTTTGGAAGCGGACTCGGAGAAGCCTACGCGCCCCTGCAGGATAGGAACTGGGTGTATCACAACTCCTATCTAGTGCTTCGTACCGAGGGCGGCTGGGTCTGGACAGTCTTCGTTATCGCTATCACGATTATCGTGGGGATGCGCATCTTCGTCTCAAAAACCTCCTGGACCGTCGAAGAAAGAGTGGGACAGGGCGCAGCGATAGCCCTGCTCGTCTGTGGTTTGAGTCTGGGCGAGGTCTTCTACACCTTTACCTGGGCAATTGTCATTGCTTATGCGGTTCGCGCGGGCGCTATAGCCCGGAACAGAGAACTTGGCATGCCGGGGTATGAGGCGGAAAACTTCGTGGGGGTAGACCGGCGTATCGAAATGCCAAAATCACCCGAAAAAATCACCGCCTATATTGCGAACCGGATCAAAAACTCCTAGAACCATCGCCAAACGTGTGACTATTCACTTATGATAATTGGCATATCGGTACCGAAAACCTAGAAAGATACACCCGAGATGAGTAAAGAACTCTACCTAGCCACCAATAACGGCGATATAGGCGGGGGCGAAGTCATGCTCCTGAATATCGCGCGGGCGGCGCGAGGGCTCGGTTACCAGGTTGTCATCATCGGTCCGGCAAACCCGCCGGATCTCATTGAAGCGGCCGCCGACGAAGGGTTCACACGCATCGTACTGCCCGCCAAAACGCGCATACAGTATATGGTTCAGCTGCGGCTCTGGCACCGGGCGCATCGGGATGCGCTCCTGTGGTGTAACGGGCTGGTACCTGCCGCCGCTACCGGGGGACGGGCAGGGCGCATCGTGCACCTACATCAGCTGCCGACGGGTACCAACGCTAAATTAGTACCGTTTGCCCGCAAAAAGGCCCTTCAAACCCTCGTTCCCAGCGAGTATGTTGCGGCATCCGTACCCGGTGCGACCGTCTTCCCCAATTGGGTGCAGGAAGTCCCCCTCTCACTGGCGAAATCCACCGTCCCCGGGGTGGTGCGCATCGGTTATCTTGGCAGATTAACACCTTCTAAAGGGATTGGCGTCCTCTGCCAGGCGATTGAGTTCCTTAACAGTACTGTTACCGTCCCCGAATACCGCCTCGTGGTTGCCGGAGCGCCCGTCTTCGCCTCCGCTGAGGAAGAACACGAAGTATCCCGTGCCCTTGAAAACATTGAGCGCTATACCGATCGTCTCGGTTGGAGCACTCCGCAAAAGCTCTTCGACACGGTCGATATGCTGGTAGTGCCTTCGCAAGCCCCGGAATCCTTTGGGCTGGTCGCTGCGGAAGCGATGAGTGCCCGCGTGCCGGTAATCGTCAGCGATGCGGGTGCCCTTCCCGAAGTCGTGGGGGAGGACTACCCGTATATTTACCCTGCCCAGGATCCCTCGGCCCTCGTTGAAAAGATTCGACATTTAACTCAGGCTTTCTATCAAGAATCTGATAACCTTAATGACATTATTTCTGCGGCATTTTGGCGTTGGCAGGAATTATATTCACCCGATTCAGGCAGAGAACGAGTTCGCCACCTTTTAGAGAAATATCTCTAGAGGATTCATCATGCTCACGCTTGTTCCCGCCAATTACTCACTCTCACAACTACAGGACAGTTTATGGCTCACTATCAAGCAGCCGTCATCATCCCATCGCGGGGTGGAGCAGGGGTTTTACACTATCCCTTAGACGCGCTTTCTGCTCAGACGGAACGAGACTTTCAAGTTATCGTTGTCCTCGATGGTGACATCGACCAGAGCGAAAAAGTTGTTGACGACTATATCGCCCGCGGAACCTTGAACCTCACTAAGATTGTGTTCCCCGAAAATCTTGGGCGTGTGGCGGCTCTTAACGCCGGGCATAATGCGGCGGATGCGGATATTTTGATTCGCTGCGACGACGATCTGGAACCCGGTCCCGACTATGTGGCGAACCATCTTCGCTTACACCGCGACTATGACGGGGTGATCGGCACCCTGAACAATATTTTCCCCAAGACCGCTTACTCTCAGGTGTACGGAACCTACCGCGATGCAAAGTTTAAGGAAGCGGCGTTGCGCACCCCCGAATCCGAGCGTTGGCACTATTGGAATGGAAACTCGTCCGTCTCGGCAGAGCTGTACCGAACTATCGGCGGCTTCGATCCCGCCTATCGTCTTTACGGCTGGGAAGACGTCGATCTGGGTAAGATGATCGCTGATGCCGGCGGGAAAATCATAATTTCCGATGTGGTTGAAACGAAGCATTATGCTGAGGCGACCACGACCGCCGTGCGAGCCCTTCGTGCCCTGCACGCGGGCAGTGCGCGCACCATTTTCGTGCGTAAACACGGTGAAGATGCGCATGCGGCTCCCAACCCTGCCGGGCTCTGGGGCGCTGCTGTGAAGGCCCTCGCGGCGGTCAGTACCGAGGCAAATATCCGGCGAATAGGCAATACTCTCGATGCGGTACTCCTGAAACTTCCCGCGAAGATCGCCGAGAAGCTGGTGGCGCTGCAGGTGGAGGCGGCATCCTACGCAGGCGTGAAGTACCCGCAGCGCGCACGGAAGGTGTTCTAATGCTGAATCGAGTAGCACAATCCTGGCGCGGCGCATCCGCTCACATTCGTTCTTTGGCCTCGAAAAAAATCCCGACATCGGCGGAATCTCGGTCTGCAGGTTCGGCAGATACGGGTTCTGTCACCGCCCCTCGGCTCGCTATCGCTCACGACTATTTGACGCAGCGCGGTGGGGCGGAGCGGGTTGTTCTGGCCCTACACCGGGCGTTCCCTGAGGCCCCTATCTACACGACCCTCTACAATCCTGAAGGTACTTTCCCCGAGTTTGAGGATGCGACTATCATCACCAGTCCGCTCAATCGGGTGGGCTTGCTGCGGCGCTACCACCGGCTGGCGCTGCCGCTGCTGCCGCTGACCGCATCCTGCCTGAAAGTTCCGGCGCACGTTGCGGTGGTTTCGACCACGGGATGGGCGCACGGGTTCAAATTCACCGGCGAGAAACTGGTGTACTGCCATTCCCCGGCGCGTTGGCTGTACCTGCGCGACCAATACCTGGGCGACGAGAAAAAGAACAGTGTGATTGGGGTGGGGTTACGGGTGATAAACCCGCTGCTGCGGTTCTGGGATCAGCGCGCGGCGGCACGGTCGGAACATTACGTGGCGAACTCGACCGCCATTCAGGAACGTATTTCGCGGGTGTACGGCAAAGACGTACCCATTATTTTCCCGCCTTACTCCGGGGGCGCAACCCGCGTGGAAGAACCGATCGCGGGTCTGCAGGAATTCACGGCTGCGGGAGACTACTTTCTGCTGGTGTCGCGCCTGATGTCCTATAAGAACGTGGATGAGGCGATTAAGGCGTGCAATCGAGCGGGTAAGAAGCTGTTGATTATCGGGCATGGCCCCGAAAAAGATAAGCTCCTCAAACTCTCGGGGCCCAATGTGCGTATTATTTCCGGGATCTCTGACGAGCAGCTGTGTTCTGCCTACCGGCATTGTCTGGCGCTTCTTGCGGTATCTCATGAAGACTTCGGGATTACTCCGCTGGAGGCTGGTGCCAGTGGAAAACCGGTGATCGCATACCGCGCGGGCGGGTACCTCGATACCATCCGCGAAGGCCTCAACGGCGTGTTTATTGAACAGCCGACCTCGGAACAGATTGAGGCGGCGATACGGAAGTTCAACCCCGAAGAGTGGGATAAGCAGGCGATTAAGAACTATATCGCGCGTTTTAGCGAGGAACGTTTTATCGACGAAATCCGCCAGGCGGTTGATGAGCTTACCGCATCCTCAGGTAAGTAGACCTAACCTATCCGGCGTAAACACAGAGCCTTGAGAGTAAATATCTTTACTCTCAAGGCTCTTCATATAGTGGGGCAGGGCGGGTTTAGACAGCTTCCAGCAGCTCGTCTTCGACGAGTTGATGCACAAACCCCTCAACCTCCCCGCGAATATCCTCGGGGTTCTGCTCGGTAAGCTCGGCGATCAGCTCAAGGGCCTCGGGCAGGGAAAACGGCTCCTCAAAAATACCCCAAATAATGGATGCTGACCCCTCCAACACCGAAACCTGCGCGGTCCGTGTGTCGGCAAGATACGTCGTGACGGAAGCATATTCGGAGATCTCCTCAGCGTGTACGAAGGCAACATACTCTGGGATGCGGTACCTCACCGGCGCGGTAGTAGTACTCATCAGGAACCGCCTCCCAACCCAAAACGCTCAAAGAACCTAGTGCGAATCTCGGCGCGCGTGGGTTTATGCCCCAGTTCCATCGCCAAATGATCCTGATTGACCATAAAAATATTCTTGAGCGTGCGCATTTTCTCAGCGAATCCGCGCGCCGACCGCAGCCTGCCCACCCATTGAATATAGCTCGGCACCCGTGTGGAAACCGACTTCCATAGCAGGTAGTCGCGTTCATGACGGTACGCCTCTAAGCCACCCATTGCGGCGGCGTAGGCGAGAGAAGAATCCAACTCGGCGGCGCGTTCGCGCAGTTTAGCCCAGTCGTAGGAGTCGAGAATATCGCGCAGATACTCAAGATCCGGGTCATAAGTGGAACTAGCCCTAGCGCGGTGCAGCACTACAATCAGCCGGGAATCGAGCACCGAGGGTACGGCACAGGAACGGTGCGCTATCTCACGCTGCATATGTGCCGCCCAGAGCTGCTGAAAAACACGTTCGGGATCTTTTCCGAGCCCCGGAAAGAAACGGTGAATATCGGTGAGACCCCAAGATTCGTGATAAAGCGTCATTGCATGTTCAAAAACGGATCCGGTGTCAAAATGCGCCTGAATACTCCAGCCATCAGCTAAAAGTATGTGAACAAAAGTATTTACGTGAGAAGGCCGTACTAAAAGATCTGCATCGGTGCTATGTCTATCGGGTTTAAAAATTTCGGAATTAAACGCATATCCTTTGATATGTAAAATATCTATTCCGTGAAGATTCGCGAGCCTTTGAAAGTAGGCGTGCGCCAGCATAATACGCGCCTTGAGCGGCGTACCAGGTTTGTGCTGTGGTGTAGTGTGCACGATATCCTTTCACACAACGAATATCTTTGAATATAAGGGCGGGAAAAATAGTCCACCTATTTTCCCGCCCTTTATACTCAAGAATCTGATTCAGAAATTTTCTTAAGCTCCGTGCGCACCGGAAGAAACTTTCTTTTTACCATCCTTGGAATAACCGTAGTAGCTGGCATAACCTACATAACTATTGGCGTAACCAAATCCATAGTAGGAATTGCCCAGGCCCTTACGCGGAGCCTTATTGAGTACCACACCGAAGAGGTGTGAATTCACACGCTCCAGCACGGCAACCGCCTCGGTCATCTGCTCGCGGTGGCTCTTGCCCACGGTACCGACCATAATCACACCGTCCACGGCGTGGGAGAGAAGCGATGCGTCGGTCACCGGCAGCAGCGGGGGAGCATCCACGATGACCAGGAATTCCTTGGAGAGCTCTTCAATAAGCTGGCGCATCTTGTCGGAACCCAACAATTCGGAAGGGTTCGGGGGAATACGACCGGCGGGAAGCACAAAGAGCTTGGAATCCTCTACCTGGTGCACGGCCTCAGCAATATCAACCTGACCGGCAAGAACCTGCGTCAAACCAATTTTGGCGTTAATGTGTAGTTTCTTCGCGACGGTGGGACGGCGCAGGTCGGCGTCGATCAGGATGACCGGCTGCCCCGAGCTTGCCATAGAGCGCGCCACCGCCAGCGAGACCGTAGACTTGCCCTCGCCAGGAACTGCGGAGGTCACAATGAAGGAGCTCGGCGGGTTATCAATATTCACAAAGCGCAGGTTCGTGCGCAGCTGACGGATAGATTCGTGGGCAATATGGTCATCGTTGCTTGCACGCACGATGTTTTCTTCTGCCAGATCATCGCTGACGGGCAGCACACCCAGAATATTGCTGTTTGTCGCCTTAATGGCGTCGTCACGAGTGCGGATGCGCTGGTCCACGGAACGGCGCAGGAAGATCGCCAGGTACACGAGCACCAGCCCGGCACCGGCACCGATGAGGCCGTTCTGCATGTAGTTGGGCGATACGAGAGGCGGGTTCACGCTGGCGTTATCCAGCGGGATCACACGAATCAGGGTATTGGTGGTATCGGACGGGTTGGTTGAAGAAACCTTGTTCTGAGCGCTTTCTTGGTTTTCCTCCCCAGCAGGCGTGGGGGTAGCGGTACTGTTGTTCCCCGAACCATTCTTCTCAATATTTTCGATGTACTGAGCGGTGGCGTGAAGCGCCGAATTCGCCAAAACCCGCGCCTGTTCTGGGCTGGAAGCGGTCGCCCGCACCTTAATGAGTGAGCTGTTTTCTTCGGTAGTTGCGCTCAGGCTGCCGCGAATCGTCCCGATGCTCAGGTCAGAGTTCTGCTCCTGAATGATCTTGGCGACGGCTTCTGATGAAACGATTGCCGAGTATGAGCGGGCACGTTCTTTTGCTGCGTTTGAGCCGGATAGTACGTCAATAGTGCCACTCTGACCGACGGTCACGTACCCGGAGGCGCTGGCGGCATAAACTTTAGGCTGCAGCAGGGAATAGCCGAGCCCTGCGATGGCACCGATTACGATGCCAGCAATGAGCAACACGAGATTGGCTCTTGTGGTGCGCACAAAATCTAAAATTGTCATTTCTGAATTTGCTCCAGATTGTTGAGTTTGAGTGGTGAACCCCGTGCGGGGCAGTGAGTTTTTTGTGACTATTTGAGCAGATGCATCAGATAGTCCCCATAACCGCTTTTGGCGAATTTGGTGGCGATACTGTGAAGATCATCATTGCTTAACCAACCTGCGCGCCATGCAATTTCTTCAGGGCATCCAATAGAAAGTCCCTGACGTTTTTGGACGGTGCGAATAAAGTTGCTGGCATCTGCGAGTGAATCGAAGGTGCCGGTATCAAGCCATGCTGTACCTCGAGGCAGTACCTCAACCTTTAGTTTACCCTGTTTTAGATATACACGATTGAGGTCGGTAATTTCTAGTTCACCACGCTGAGAAGGTTTAATGTTTTGCGCATATTCCACAACATGTTTGTCATAGAAATATAGTCCCGGAATAGCATAATCGCTTTTGGGTACCTGCGGTTTTTCTTCAATGGAGACGGCGTGAAAATTCTCGTCGAACTCCACCACCCCGTAGGCGCGCGGATCTGCAACTTGGTAAGCAAAAACGGTTGCACCGTCTTTTTGCTCATATTTTCCAAGTTGGGTTCCTAAACCGGGACCATAGAAAATATTATCACCTAGAACGAGTGCAACGGGATTATCACCTATGAATTCTGCACCTAAAATAAATGCTTGAGCTAAACCATCAGGTGAAGGTTGCACTTTATAGTCGAAATGTACACCAAAACGAGTTCCATCCCCTAAAAGACGTCTAAATTGTTCCTGATCTTCGGGGGTTGTGATAATAAGAATGTCACGAATTCCCGCCAGCATAAGAGTAGAAAGCGGGTAATAAATCATTGGTTTATCGTAAACCGGAGTGAGTTGTTTACTAATACCCTGAGTGATGGGGTGTAAACGACTGCCGGTACCACCGGCAAGAATAATTCCCTTCATAATATCTATTGTGTCATGTTTCTCTCATAACCTGTGTATAAATCACTCGGTTTTGACCGCTAAAATCTAAAGTATGTCTCACTTACTCGTTACCGGCGGTGCCGGATTCATTGGCTCTAACTTTGTTCATTATCTATTGGATAATACTGAACACACTGTTACAGTACTCGATAAAATGACCTATGCCGCCAATAAAGCCTCGCTTGATGGTCTTGACGGCACCAGATTTAACCTTATAGTTGGCGATATTGCAGACCGTGAACTCACTGACGAGCTCGTAGCGCAGGCGGATGCAGTCATCCATTACGCCGCAGAATCCCATAACGATA
>ERZ773079.542-NODE-542-length-24573-cov-9.126030_pt1 | contig 24573 bp, 16 predicted proteins | sample MGYA00511355_ERZ773079 | MGnify/ENA primary metagenome ERZ773079 (study PRJEB29015, sample SAMEA2737979) | human oral metagenome | biome: human oral; feature: human-associated habitat; material: dental | place: China | collected 2117 ... | reverse complement strand
ACACGCTGGAATTCAACTGCCGGCTGGGCGACCCCGAGACGCAGGCCATCCTCAGCCGTCTCAAGACGCCGCTGGGCCAGCTCATCCAGGCCGGCATTGACGGCCGGCTGGACCAGGTGGAAGCCGAGTGGGATCGCCGCAGCGCGCTGTGCGTGGTGCTGGCCGCAGCCGGCTACCCGGCCCATCCGGAGCTGGGCGACGTGATCACCGGCCATCCGGCACACGGCAATGCCGAAGGGGGCGACCTCTTCGTCTACCACGCCGGCACGGCCCAGAAGGACCAGGACGTGGTGACCAGCGGCGGCCGAGTGCTGGGCGTGACGGGGCTGGGTGACTCGCTGAAGATGGCGCAGACGCGTGCCTACGAAGGTGTGCGCGGCATCCACTTCAACGGCATGCAGTACCGTAGCGACATCGGCCACCTGGGGCTGCCGGCCAACCAGCGCCATTCCTGAAGCGGCTTTCCCGACCGGGGTAGGTACCCTCGCCTGCCTCGGGCCTTGGGCCTCGGGCCGTGTCCCCCTTCCCTGCAACTCATCCCCAGAACAATCACAATGAACTCCACGGCCCTGCCCACTTCTCCGGCCGAACATGACGCCATCGCCGCCTGGTTCGCCGGGTTGCAGTCCCGCATCGTGGCGGGCCTTGAGGATATCGGCGACGACCGTTTCCTGCGCGATGCCTGGCAGCGCGAGCCCGACGGCCCCACCCAGGGCAGCGGCATCAGCTGCGTGCTGGACGATGGCAAGCTCTTCGAGCGTGCCGGCGTGATGTTCTCCGACGTGCAGGTCAGCCAGCTGCCCCCCACCGCCTCGGCCAACCGGCCGCAGCTGGCCGGGCGCAAGGCGCGAGCCACGGGCGTGTCGCTGGTACTGCACCCGCGCAATCCCCACGTGCCCACCGTGCACATGAACGTGCGCTTCTTCCGCGCGCTGGCCCCCACGCCGGCCGAGCAGGACGTGTGGTGGTTCGGTGGCGGCATGGACCTCACGCCCTATTACGGCGAGGAAGAGGACGCCCGGCACTTCCACCAGGTGTGCTTCGACGCGCTGGCCCCCTTCGGCCCCGAGCACTACCCGACCATGAAGGCCTGGTGCGACCGCTACTTCTTCCTGAAGCACCGGCAGGAAGCCCGCGGCATCGGCGGCATCTTCTTCGATGACCTGAACCAGCCGGACTTCGCCACGGCCTTCGCGCTGACGCGCAGCGTGGGTGACCATTTCCTGGATGCCTACCTGCCCATCGTGCGGCGGCGCATGGACCGGGCCTATGGCGAGCGCGAGCGCACCTTCCAGGCGCTGCGCCGCGGCCGTTACGTGGAATTCAACCTGGTGCTGGACCGGGGCACGCTGTTCGGGCTGGCCTCGGGCGGCCGCACCGAATCCATCCTGGCCTCGATGCCGCCCACGGCCGGCTGGCGCTACCAGTACCAGCCCGAGCCGGGCACGCCCGAAGCACGGCTCTACACCGACTTCCTGCCGGCACGTGACTGGCTGGGCGTGGCGTCCGCATGAACCTCGGCCGGCGTCGTCGCATCGGGCTTCTGGGCGGCAGCTTCGATCCCGTTCACATGGCACACCTGGCCCTTGGCCAGGCCGCCATCACTGCCCTGAAGCTGGACCAGCTGGTGCTGATCCCGGCCGGCCATGCCTGGCAGAAAGGCGGCAACCAGGCCGACGGCCGGCACCGGCTGGCCATGCTGCGCCTGGCCATCTCTTCCCTGCCCGCCAGCACCGAGGCCAGCCACTGGAAGATCGACGAGCAGGAAGTGAACCGCAACGGTCCCAGCTACACGATCGACACGCTGAAAGCGCTACGGGATCACTACGGCCCCGACGACGCGCTGATTCTGGTGCTGGGCAGCGACCAGTTCCGCAACCTCGACACCTGGCACGACTGGCAGCACCTGCTGGATTACGCCCACCTGGCCGTGACGCAGCGCGAGCGTATCCCCCTGTCCGACCTGCCGCCCGAGATCGAGAAACTGCTGGCGGCACGCGGCACGGGCTCACTGCCCGACACGCCCTCCGGCAACATCATGTTCTTCCGGATGCCGCCCGTTCCGCTGTCGGCCACGCAGCTGCGCAAGCAGCTGGCCGCCGGCCAGCCCGTGGGCGGGCTGCTGCCAATGGGCGTGGAGGCCTACATCCGGCGGCACGGGCTGTACGGCACCGCCACACCTGAAACGGGGCAGGACTGATCTTCCCGGCCGAGGCCTGGACAGCCGTCACCGGGGGCGTGACTTCCTGACCCAGGCCGAGGCAGCCGTTGCCAGGCGCGTGACGAAACCCGGCCCGCAGAGCCCCCGCATCACGGGCCTGCAAGCCCCCACAGCAAACGACATCAATGACCGGATCAGGCCATACGGGTACACACCCGTGAACCGGGCCGATTCCTATAGTATGGGCACTGTACCCTCTGTTCAGTGCCGAACCTTCGAGACCAATAGACCCATGAGCATTTCCGAACTGCAATACCTGGTGGTGGACGCGCTGGAAGACGTGAAGGCGCAGGACATCCGCGTCTTCGACACCGGCCCGCAGCGCAACGCCAAGTCGCCGGCGCTGTCCGACCTGTTCGATCGCGTGGTGGTGGCCACGGCCACCTCCAACCGTCAGACCCGGGCGCTGGCCGCACACGTGCAGGACCGGGCCCGAGAGGCAGGCTATCCGGTGGTGTCGGTGGAGGGCGAAGAAACCGGCGAATGGGTGCTGGTGGATCTGGGCGACATCATCGTGCATATCATGCAGCCTGCCATCCGCGCCTACTACAACCTGGAAGAACTGTGGGGCACGCACCCGGTCGAACTGCCGCTGCCCCGGCCGTCGACCCACAAGGGGCACAGCCGCAAGGATGAGGATGCCGCCCCCCAGGGCGCGCAGGCCTGACCGGCAGGCAAGGAGCGCACGGCGATGCTGATCCGCATTCTGGCCGTGGGTCAGCGCAGCCCGCGCTGGGTGGACGAGGCGGTTTCCGACTACCTGAAGCGTTTTCCCAGCGGGCTGGACGTGGAACTGGTGGCGGTGAAGACCGAGAACCGTACCGGTGATCCCACCCGACGCACGGAAGCCGCCACCGCCACGCTGATGGCACGCGAGGCCGAACGGCTACGGGCGAAGCTTCCACCGCGCGCCCGGGTGGTGGTACTGGACGAGCACGGTGACGATCTGCGCACTACGGCGCTGGCAAGACGATTGCAACAATGGCAGCAGGCAGCCGACCCGGTCGCGATCCTGATCGGCGGTCCGGACGGGCTGGATGCCGGCCTGAAGGCCGAAGCGCAGGAGCGCATCCGGCTTTCCAGCCTGACGCTGCCACACGCCCTGGTGCGGGTGCTGCTGGCCGAGCAGCTGTACCGGGCATGGTCGATCAACGCGGGACATCCTTACCATCGGGAGTGACCGACTGTCACGGGCAGATGACGTGACTGGCTGACGGGAGACTTCCATCTCATCAGGAGTGACATCATGATCTATCTGGCATCGCGCAGCCCACGCCGGCTGGAACTGCTCAAGCAGATCGGCATCACCGAGGTCCGGTTGCTACTGGACGAGGACGAAGGCCGGGCCGAAGAACTGGAAGCCATTCGCCCGAAGGAGTCTCCCACGAACTATGTGGAACGGGTGGCGCGTGCCAAGGCCGAGGCCGCCTGGCAGCGGCTGCAGGAACTGCAGCGCCAGGACTTCCTGGCCGAGATGACAGGATCTCCCGTCGCCGAGATCGCGGCAACCACAGCCCCTGCCACGGTTACCTCAGTGGCCGGCGCCACCTCGAACGGCACAGTCACTCCGGACAGCCCGTCTGCCGCGTCTGCCGCAGCGGCCTCCCCTGCCCCGGGCAAGCTGCCCAAGAGCGCAGGTGCCGCAACCGGCCGCAACTGGCCCCCGGCCCCGCTGCTGGCGGCCGACACCACGGTCGCCGTGGGCGGCCGCATCCTGGGCAAGCCCACGGATGAAGAAGACGCCCGGCGCATCCTGAAGCTGCTGTCGGGGCGTTCGCACCGGGTGCTGAGCAGTGTGGTGGTGGTTAGCCCGCGCGGCAAGGTGCGCCAGCGCACCCAGGTGTCGCGGGTGCGCTTCCGGCGCCTGACCGATGAAGACATCACCGCCTACATCGCCAGCGGGGAGCCGTTCGGCAAGGCGGGCGCCTACGGCATCCAGGGACTGGCCGCCCGTTTCGTGAAGAAGATCGAGGGCTCGTACAGCAGCATCATGGGTCTGCCGCTCTATGAGACGGCCGCGCTGCTGAAGAAGGCTGCTGCTCCCGCGGCATCGAAGAAGAAAGCCTCGGACTGACGGAACGGCGGCGACCGAAGGCGGGCGTGCCTTCGCCCGTCCATCACCAGGGTGGGGGCATCCAGACAGAGGCATCCCGCCCCCAGAGCGAGGCAACACGCCATTGTGTTGCCATGGTCGACAAAACGTCCATCCGGGCGCTTCAACCCCGGTGCAAAGAGCCGCCGATTTGGTGGCCATGCCCTGCATGGTGTATATCTGTCAGAAGATATGTCGCCGGAGTGCTCCATGACTGACGCCCCCAAAGAAGAAATCCTGGTCAGTACCACCTCACCAGAGACCCGGGTGGCACTCATCCAGCAGGGGGTTCTGAAGGAATTCAACCTCGACCGGCAGGCCAGCCGCGGGCAGGTGGGCAACATCTACGCCGGCATCGTCAATCGCGTGCTGCCGGGCATGCAGTCCGCCTTCATCGACATCGGGCTGGAGCGTTCAGCCTTCCTGCACGTGACGGACCTGTGGCAGTGCCGGATGGATGGGCACAAGACCACCCCCATCGAGAAGCTCCTGTACCCAGGGCAGCCGCTGCTGGTGCAGGTCATCAAGGATCCCATCGGCAGCAAGGGCGCCCGGCTCACCACGCAGATCAGCATTGCCGGGCGGATGCTGGTCTATCTGCCGCATGACCCCCACATCGGCATTGCGCAGCGCATCACTGACGAGACCGAGCGCAACCGGCTGCTGGAGCGTGTGAAGGTGCTGGCGGCCCAGGGCCATGACGGAAAGACATCGGAAGGAGGCGGTTTCATCATCCGCACGGTGGCCGAAGGGGCCGAGGACGAGGTACTGATGGCCGACATCCAGTACCTGCGCCGGCGCTGGGCGCAGATCCTGGAGGCCGCGCAGGCCAACGCCAGCGGCAAGCCGGCCGGCAGCCGCCAGCCCGAGCAGCTCTACCACGAGCTGCCGCTGTCGCAGCGGGTGCTGCGCGACATGGCGTGGGCGGGCACGCAGTCGATCATCGTGGACGATCCCGAGACGCTGGCCACGATGCGAACCTTCTGCCAGACCTACATGCCCAATCTGGAAGAGAAGCTGCGCCTGCATGAGGGCAGCCGCTCGCTCTTCGACCTGTACCAGGTGGATGAGGAAGTCGAGCGCGCCCTGGCCCGCCGGGTGCCGCTGAAGTCCGGCGGATACCTGATCTTCGATCAGACCGAGGCGCTGACCACCATCGACGTGAACACGGGCGGCTACATCAGCGGCCGGAATTTCGACGACACGGTGTTCCGCACCAACCTGGAGGCCACGCAGACGCTGGCGCGTCAGCTGCAGCTGCGCAATCTGGGCGGCATCATCATCGTCGACTTCATCGACATGCACAGCGCCGAGCACCGCGAGACCGTGCTTCAGTCCCTGCGCAGCGCTCTGCAGCAGGACCGCACCAAGACCACCGTCAACGGCTTCAGCTCGCTGGGGCTGGTGGAGATGACCCGCAAGCGCACCCGCGACTCGCTGGAAAGGATGCTGTGCGAGCCCTGCACGGCCTGCCATGGCAAGGGCACCATCAAGACGGCCCGCACGGTCTGCTACGAGATCATGCGCGAGATCGCCCGCGAAGCGCGCCAGTTCGATCCGAAGGAGTTCCGCATCCTGGCCTCGCAGCAGGTCATCGACCTGCTGCTGGACGAGGAAAGCCCGCACCTGGCCATTCTGGGCGAGAACGTCGGCAAGCCCATCACCCTGCACGTGGAGCCTGCCTACGCGCAGGAAGACTACGACATCATCCTGGCGTGAAGTGGCGCAGCTTCTTGGGAGGCAGCGCCCAGTCGATCACGGCCTTGAGGCGCAGCACCCAGCGCCGCTGCCGGTGCTCCAGGGGCAGCGCCCGCCAATCCACCTGCCCCACCCGGGCCACCGCCTGAGCCACGGTCTCGTCCTTGAGCCGGGCCTCGGCCAGAAAACCGGCAATCAGCCGGTTCCAGGCCGGCTTGTTGCCCCAGTAGTGGCCGATGACATCCTGGCAGGAATGCAGCGTGCCCTGCTGCAGCGCCAGCGAGAAGGCAAACTGCTCGATGAGCCGGCGGGGGCAGTCCGTCGCGCACATGGCGTCGCACAGCTGCAAGGCCTGCGCCACCCGCTCGGCCGCCGTACTGGCCGGCAGGCCGATCACCCCGGCATTCCACATCTCGTGCCGGCCGGTCAGCGTGATGCCCTCCAGCGTCCTGCCCGACAGCGCGCGGCGTGTGCGGGTCAGCGTCCGGCTGTTGCGGTCGCCCAGGCGATTCTCGAAGCAGTGCATGTAGGCAGCCCCCGCATCCAGCTGCCGCACCATGTCTGCCAATGAGCCCGCCAGGAAGGTATCGGAATCCACGTACAGCAGATGCTGATCGGGGTACTGGCGCACGGCCATGGCCACGGCCTGGATCTTGATCCGCCAGAAGAACTGCTGCGGCCCCTGCCACGCAGTCAGGGTTTCGGCCGCGATGGGGAGAATCTCGACGGCGGCTGCCATGCCGGGCTTCCCGGAAGCGTCCTCGCCCCCATCCTCGGTGGACAGTGCGCTCCGTTCCGTACCGCAGAGCCACCGATAGAAATCCGGGCGGTCGGTCACCACCAGCACCCGCCTGATGTGCGGGTCCCGCATGAAACTGAGCGCCGCGAAGACGGCCTGCTGATGATTGTCGGTGTTGTCACCGAAGGTGAGCAGCAGCAGGTTCATGGGGAAGACCGTGCGTTCGGGACGAAGGAGGCATTCGGCTCGCTGGCGCTCAGCGACGCACGCAGCTGCTCCCACTTCGCCTCGGGAAGAGCCGCCCAATGGTATTTCCAGAACGTGCCGGCTGCATTGAGCCGAGCCAGCGTCAGACCAAAGCGCCCGTCCAGGAACCCGGCCCGCAGCAGGTAGCCACGCACGAACGACCAGCCTGCATGCACGCCGCCCTGCAGGGCCCCGCCACGGCCGCGTGCGCGCAGCGCCTCGGCCCCCAGGAAAGCATAGCGGCGCGCCTTGCTGCGCGCGTCTTCCGGAGAGTCCACACTGTCATGCACCAGGATGCCCTCCAGCACACGGGTCTCGCCATCGCAGACCAGGCTCTCGTGCACCCGTGCATCGGTGAAACGGCCGCGCTGCCGCTCGAAGAGGCGCAACACCCGGTCATTGCCCCACAAACCATGGCGGATCACCTGGCCACAGTAGCGGCTGCTGCGCCGCAGCCAGTAGCCGGCCACCGTCGCCTCGGCAGGCGCCTCGCGCAGCACCCGCAGGATCTCGGCAGCCAGCGCATCCGAGACCTGCTCGTCAGCATCAATGGACAGGACCCAGCGGTACCGGCAGCGTGCCAGCGCCCGGTTCTTCTGCGGGCCGAAACCCGGCCAGTCAGGCGTCACCTCCACGTCGGCCCCCAGGCCACGTGCAATGGTCACCGTGTCGTCGGTACTGCCCGAATCCAGCACCACGATCTGATCGGCAAAGGACACGCTCTGCAGGCACCGCGCGATGCGATGCGCCTCGTTGCAGGCAATGATGGCCACCGACAGGCCCCCGGGAACCGACAGGCCGTCGGCAGTCGTCACAGTCCCGGCTGACGCAGCGGCCACCTTCGGCGCGACACTCCCCGCGCCGCCCTTCGGTCCGCCCATGCCGGCAAGCCCTGCCGCCGCGGCTCCGGGCCCACTGGCCGACATCAGCCAGCTGGCCAGCAGCACGTAGGCCAGCAGCGAGATCTGCCGGTCCAGCAAGGAATCGGTCATCGTGAAGGCGGCATAGCTGGCAGTGAACAGCACCAGCATCAGGGCCGTCTCGGTCTGCTGGCCACGCAGGAAACGCCGGCAACCCACCACCAGCGGTGCCCAGAAGAACAGCACGATGACGATGAGCCCCGGGATGCCGGCTGCCGACAGGCCAGCCAGATATTCGTTGTGCGGTCCCTGGTAGAGCACCAGCGCATCGCGCGCCAGCTCGCCCGTGTCGCGCTGGCGCTGCGTCTCGGCACCAAACCCGTCAAAGCCCACGCCGGTGAACGGCGCATGTCGGGCTGCCCGCAGCGCAATGCCCCACAGCGCCAGGCGCTGCCCCACCTCGCTGTTGTTGTCACCGGCCTGGAAGCGCTCATACTGCGGACCGATGTCGGCAAAACGTGCGCCCATGTAGTCCGTGGCACCGAACAGCACGACGACGCCCAGCACCGCGGCCAGCACCGCCTGGCGCTGACGCCACCAGGGTCGACGCCCCTCGCGGCCATTCCTTCCGGACTCCGTACCGGCCAACGACTGCGCCCGACGGCGCAGCCACCACAGCAGCCCCAGCACGGCCAGGGCCAGCGCCACGCCCAGCAGCGCACCACGCGCCTGGGTCAGCGCCACCGCCCCCAGACCGGCCATGAAGCCCACACCGCCCAGCACACGCCGCCAGGCCTGCGGTCCGCGCAGCACCAGCTGCAGCGAAAACAGCGCCAGCACTGCGGAAAGATCCCCATACTTCAGCGCGCCGCTCCCCACCACGCCGGCCCCCAGGTGCCCGTGCGGCCGGGGGATGCCCAGCTGGAAGTACTGCCAGCTGGCCAGCCCCAGCGCCCCCACGGCCCCCAGCGCAGCGGCCGGCAGCAGCCAGCGATGCACGGCCGGCCCCCGGGCCGGCAGGTTGGACAGCAGCACGCCCAGACCCAGCGCGCAGATCAGCACCTGGTCCCAGTCACGCCAGCGCAGCCAGCCCATCTCGATCTGCACGGCAAACAGTGTCGCATAGCCCACCAGCGGCACGGCCATGGCCCAGCCCTCGCGCAGGCGACGGCCCAGCGGCGGGGCCTTCAGCCACTGCCCACCGATGATGGCCAGCAGGCAGGTCAGCGCCACCAGGGGCGTCTGGACTTTCGGCACGGCCAGCAGCGTCAGCAGATAGAGTGCCAGCAGGCCATGCGCGACATTCACCAGAAGCATGTATCAGATCCCTCCCGGCGGCGCAGGGCGATCGTCGTCGGCCAGCTGCGCCAGCCCCCGTTCGGCCACGGTCGCCCCCCGGCTGCCCGCCAGGCGGGCGCGCCGCTCGTTTTCTTCGGCAGCGTCCCGCGCCGCCTCCCGGTGCCACAGATGCAGCACGGTCGTGGCGAAACGCCCGTTCTTCAGTCGCCCGCCCAGGTTGAACCAGCGCAGGACCAGATCCGTGTCCTCGAAGCCCCAGCCGGCAATCTTTTCCTCGAAGCCATTCATGCGGATGATGTCATCACGCCAGAGCGCCATGTTGCAGCCCTTGAAGAGCCGCCAGGGCCGCCCCTTCGGATGGCGCCACCACCGCCCGGGCAGGCGCAGCAGGCCGAGCACGTTGTTGATGTCGCCCCGTCGCCAGGCCTGCAGCCACTGCCACGGATTCCAGTCCAGCGGATTGCAGTCGCCCGCCTCGACCTGTGCCGTCAGGCGCTCACTCAGCAGCACCCGGTTGCCGGCCGTGGCAAATCCGGGCTCGGCCAGGCGCTGGTGGGCCAGCACGAAGTCCGGCCGCAGCAGGCAGTCCCCATCGACAAAGACCAGCAGATCTCCCCGGGCTTCACGAATGGCACGGTTTCGCGCCGCACTGAGCCGAAAACCCTCGTCGGGCTGCCAGCAATGCAGCAGCCGTTCACCCAGGTGCTCGCGCCAGCGCGCCACCACCTGGACCGTCTCGGGGCCCGAACCGTCATCGGCCACCAGGACCTGCAGCGGCATCTCCTGCTGGCGCGCGACGCTGGCCAGCACCCGGTCCAGCGCACGCGGCCGGTTGTAGGTGGAGATGATCAGCGAGACCGTCGGTCGGCCTTCACGGCGTGCCGCAGGCGTGCCCTGCAGGTGATGGTCCATTACGTCAGCGTTCCCCCGGCATGCAGGCGCGCGTACAGCCCGCCCAGTTCGATCAGCTCGGCGTGCGTGCCGGATTCGACAATGCGGCCGTCATCCAGCACCAGGATGCGGTCGGCCTTCTCGATGGTGGAGAGCCGGTGCGCGATGATCAGCGTGGTCTGGCCATGCATCAGCTTGTCCAGCGCCGCCTGCACGAAGCGCTCGGACTCGTTGTCCAGCGCCGAAGTGGCCTCGTCCAGCACCAGGATCGGTGCGTTCTTCAGAAGCGCCCGGGCAATTGACAGCCGCTGCCGCTGGCCGCCCGAGAGCCGGATGCCGTTGTCGCCGATCATCGTGTTGATGCCGTCGGGCAGCGACGCCACGAACTCGGTCAGATAGGCCGCTTCCAGCGCCGCCCGTACCTCGGCCTCGCTGGCGCCCCGCCGACTGCCATAGGCCACGTTGTTGGCAATGGTGTCGTTGAAGAGCATCACCTGCTGGCTCACCCAGGCAATCTGCCGGCGCAGGCTCTCCAGCTTCAGCGACTCGATGGGGATGTCGTCGAGCAGGATGCGCCCGTCCGTCACCGAGTAGAAGCGCGGGATGAGGTTGGCCAGCGTGGTCTTGCCGCCGCCCGAGCCCCCCACCAGCGCCACCGTCTCGCCCGCCTTGATCTCCAGATCGATGCCCTTGAGTGCCAGGCTGGTGCTGCCCTCGTAGCCGAAGCGCACGTCCTCGAAGCGCAGCGCGCCCTTGGCCCGCTCGATCTCCTGGGTGCCATGGTCGTTCTCGATGGGCTCGTCGATGAAATGGAACACCGCATCGGCCGCCGCGAAGGCACGCTGCAGCTGGCCATTCACGTCGGCCAGGTGCTTGAGCGGGTTCAGGATCATCAGCATCGCGGTCAGGAACGACACGAAGCCGCCCACCGTGGTGCGGTCCTGCTGCGACTGGTAGAGTGCCAGCGCGATCACCAGTGACACCGCCACCGCTGCCATCACCTGCGTGATGGGCACCAGCAGCGACGAAGCCACCGTCATCCGTCGTGCAAAGCCCTGCAACTGCCGGCTGGCCGCCGCGAAACGGCTGCGCTCGTGCTCCTGCCCCGCATAGACCTTGATGACCGGGTTGCCATGGATGGCCTCGCCCACCACACTGGTGAGCTCACCCGTGTAGCGCAGCTGCTCGCCCGACAGCCGCCGCATACGGCGTGAAAACGCGCCAACTGCCAGCGCCACCATCGGGATCAGCACGAAGGCGATCATCGTGAGCTGCCAGTTCAGGTACAGCAGCCAGCCTAGGAGGCCCAGGATCACGCAGGTATCGCGCACCATGATCACCAGCACCGAGGCCAGCGACTGCGTGACGTTCTGCACGTCGTTGACCAGCCGCGCAATGATGGTGCCTGCCGAATGGGTCGAGAAATAGCTCACCGGCATCTGCACCAGACGGTCGAACATCTGCTTGCGCAGGTCGTACAGCACCGAGTTCGACACCTCGTTCATCGCGTAGTTCATGGTGAACGTGAACATGCCACGCCCCACGAAGAGCCCGATGATCATCAGCGGCGCCGTCCACATCAGCTGCGGATTGCCCTTGCCGCCGAAACCGTCGTCCAGCAGATGCTGCATGATGGCGGGCAGCGCCGTCTCGGTCGAGCCGGTCAGCATCATCGCCACCACCCCCAGCGCGAACACCCGCCAGTGCGGCCGCACGTAACGGAACAGCCGCGCTAGCAGCACCCGCTCGCTGGCAGGCTCTCGGATGGTGGGGTTCTCTGCCGGCTTCGCCGCCGTGTCCGAGGCCGCCGCCTCCGCGCCCGCCTTGTCCGGGCCGGATGTCCTGACGGTGGCCTCGTCCGTCCGGTCTGCCTTTTCCTTGTCCTTCGCCAAATCAGCTCCGCTCATCGATAGCGCATCTCGACCCGCGCCTCGGTCAGCCAGCCCTTCAGGCCGGCCAGCAAGGTGTCATCAGGCCGCACTGCCCATTGGTGTCCCAGCCGCAGAACGGCGGTCGCACTGTCACTGTAATAATGAATTTCCACCGGACAACCCTCACCCTGGCTGCCGTCCACCCGGTGCGGCATCAGCAGCTCCCTGAGCCGTGCCGCATCGGGCTTGCCGGCGATGGTCAGCTGCAGCGCCCGGGCATTCTCACCGCGTGCCGTGCCCAGGTCCAGGATGCGCTCCACCGACAGCCGGTGGCCGCCGCTGTAGTCGTCCTTGGAAAGCTTGCCCTGCACCACCACCAGCTCGTCTTCCTTCAGCAGGTGCTTGTACTGGTCCCACGCCTCGGGAAAGACCGCGATCTCCTCGGTGCCTGAGCCGTCATCCAGCATCACGCGCACCATCTTGCCACGCCGCGTCATGGCCGTGGACAGGCCCGAGACGATGCCCGCCACCGTCACCGGGGTGGACCCGAAATGCTTGCCGACGATCTTCTCCAGATCGCCGATACGTGTCTTCACGAAGCGGCGCACCTCGTCCCGGCAGGCATCGAACAGGTGCCCCGTCAGGAAATAGCCCAGAGCGCCCTTCTCTTCCAGCAGCCGCTGGCGGTCGTCCCAGCGCTCGGCCGGCAGCCATTCGCGCGCCGGCGCCTCGTCGGTGCCCCCGAAGAAAGCATCGTCGAACAGCCCGCCCTGGCCGGCTGCCTGCTCACGTGCCTTCTGCTCGGCCGCCTCCATTGCCTGCGGCACGTTGGCCAGCAGCCGCGCCCGATCCGGATCCAGCCGGTCGAAGGCGCCCGCACGCACCAGCGCCTCGATGGTGCGGCGGTTGATCAGCTTGCGGTCGATCCGCTCGCAGAAATCAAAGAGATCGATGAACGGACCGCCCGCCTCGCGGGCCGCCACCACGTTCTCGATGGCCGACTGCCCGACCCCCTTCACGCCGCCCAGCCCGTAGCGGATGGCGCGCGGGGCCGCCGGCTCGAAGCGATAGGCCGATGCATTGATGTCAGGCGGCTGCACCTCCACCTGGTTGGCCTGCGCATCGCGCACGAAGATCTGCACCTTGTCCGTGTCGTCCATGTCCGACGACAGCGTCGCCGCCATGAACTCGGCCGGATAATGCGCCTTCAGCCATGCCGTCTGGTAGGTGACCACCGCATAGGCCGCCGTGTGCGACTTGTTGAAGCCGTACTCGGCAAACTTCTCCATCAGGTCAAAGAGCTGGCTGGCCAGATCCGGATCCTGCCCCTTGGCCGCAGCGCCTTCCATGAAGGTCTTGCGCTGCTTGGCCATTTCCTCGGCCTTCTTCTTGCCCATCGCCCGGCGCAGCAGGTCGGCACCGCCCAGCGTGTAGCCGGCGATGATCTGCGAGATCTGCATCACCTGCTCCTGGTAGACGATGACCCCGTAGGTGGGCTCCAGGCAGTCCTTCAGATCCGGGTGGAAGTAGTCGATGGCCTGCTCGCCGCGCTTTCGCAGGATGAAGTCGTCCACCATGCCCGAGCCCAGTGGCCCCGGCCGGTACAGCGCCAGCACGGCGATGATGTCCTCGAAGCGGTCGGGCTGAAGCTTTCTCAGCAGCTTCTTCATCCCGTCACTTTCCACCTGGAAGATGGCGACCGTGTTGCCGTCACGCAGGATCTGGTAGGCCGCCTGATCGTCGAAGCCCAGGTTGTCCAGGTCGAGCGGCTCCTGCCCCTCGCGCGCGCGCCGCTCGTTCACGTAGCGCACCGCCAGGTCGATGATGGTGAGGTTTCGCAGACCCAGGAAGTCGAACTTCACCAGGCCCACCGCCTCCACATCGTCCTTGTCGTACTGGCTGACCACCGAATCGGTGCCTGGCGCCCGATAGAGCGGACAGAAGTCCGTGAGCTTGCCCGGCGCAATCAGCACGCCACCGGCGTGCATGCCGATGTTGCGGGTCATGTCCTCCAGCGGCCGCGCCAGCGCGAACAGCTCCGCCACCTCCTCCTCGTTGGCCAGCCGCTCGGCCAGCTGCGGCTCGGCCTTGAGCGCCTTGTCCAGCGACAGCGGCTTGGCCTGCTCGATCGGGATCAGCTTGGAGAGCTGGTCGCAGAAGTTGTAGGGCATGTCCAGCACCCGGCCCGCATCGCGGATCACCGCCTTGCTGGCCATCGTGCCGAAGGTCGCGATCTGCGACACTGCGTCGTAGCCGTACTTGCGGCGCACGTACTCGATCACCTTGCCCCGGTTGTCCTGGCAGAAGTCGATGTCGAAGTCGGGCATCGACACCCGTTCCGGGTTCAGAAAGCGCTCGAACAGCAGGGCGTACGGCAGCGGATCCAGGTCGGTGATGCCCAGCGAGAACGCCACCAGCGAACCCGCACCCGAACCCCGCCCCGGCCCCACCGGCACCCCGTTCTGCTTGGCCCAGACGATGAAGTCCGCCACGATGAGGAAGTAGCCCGGGAACCCCATCTTGATGATGGTCTCGCACTCGCGCTTGAGCCGCGCCTCGTACTCGGGCGTCTTCTGCGCCCGCACCTCCGGATCGGGATAGAGCCTCTCCAGCCGCTTTGCCAGCCCGTCCTCGGCCTGGTGAACCAGATACTCCTCGATCGACACCCCTTCCGGCGTCGGGTAGATGGGCAGCTGCGGATTGCCCAGCCGCAGCGTCACCGCACAGCGCCGCGCAATCTCGACCGAGTTGGCCAGCGCCGCCGGCAGGTCGGCGAACAGCGCCATCATCTCCGCGCGCGTGCGGAAATACTGTGTCGGCTGGAAGCGCCGCACCCGCTTCGGATCGGCCAGCACCTCGCCTTCGGCAATGCACACCCGCGCCTCGTGCGCCCGAAAATCCTCCTCGCGCAGGAACTGGATGGGGTGCGTGGCCACCAGCGGCAGGTCCAGCTCCACCGCCAGCCGCGCCGTGGCCCGCGTGCAGCTCTCGGCCTCGGGCGTGCCGTCGCGCTGCACCTCCAGATAGAAGGCATCCGGGAACGCCGCCGCCCAGTGCTGCGCCGCCTCGACCGCCCGGGCATGGTTGCCCGCCAGCAGGAACTGGCCCACCTCGCCGCCACCGGCCCCCGACAGCGCAATCAGCCCGCCCGTCGTCTCCGCCGTCAGCCATTCGGGCAACAGCTCGGCGTGGCCCTTGTACTCGTTCTCCAGCCAGGCCCTGGAAAGCAGCTCGCACAGCCGCCGGTAGCCGGCGTTGTTGGCCGCGATCAGCAGCAGCCGGTACGGCCGATCGCGGTTCTCGGCATTGGTGATCCAGACATCGGCCGCGCAGATGGGCTGCAGCCCCTTGCCCGAAGCCTGCTTGTAGAACTTCACCCAGCCGAACAGGTTGGACGCATCCGACAGCGCCAGCGCCGTCTGCCCGTCGGCCACGGCTGCCGCCACGGCCTCGTCCAGCCGCACGATGGAATCCACCACCGAATACTCGGAACGCATCCGCAGATGGACAAAACCCGGTCCCTCCGGGCCTTCAGCCACCGACGGCACGGCATCGGACACGGCGACATCTGCGGCCACCGACGCCGGGGGGGCAGCGGAAGCATCGGAAGAAGCGGAAGCGGGGGAGGAGACGGCTTGGCTCATCCGCCGATTGTACGTGCCCAAGAGCCATGGCGGTATGTCCATCGGACCCGGCCTGCGACCCCGCCTTCCGCCCCATGACGCAGCCCCCGCCCGCCCGGAACTTCCCGGTGTCCGACGGTGCCCAGGCCCCTTCCGGCCTGCCTGCCCGCCACCCCACCCCGGGCGCGGACCGGTAGAATCCTTCCATCATGCCGAACACCTACCTGAACCTGGCCGCCTACCAGTTTGCCGACCTCGACGACCTGCCCGGGCTGCGCGCCCACCTGCTGGCCGAAGGTCGCCGCCTGGACATGCGTGGCACCATCCTGCTCACCCCCGAAGGCGTCAACATCATGCTGAGCGGGCCGACAGACAACGCCCGCGCCTTTGCCGACGTGCTGCGCAGCCTGCCCCCGCTGGCCAACATGCACATCAAGGAAAGCCTGTCGGACGAGCAGAGCTTCAACCGCTTCCTGGTGAAGATCAAGCGCGAGACCATCACCTTCCGCCAGCCCGGCATCCGCCCGGCCGACGGCCGCGCCGCCACTGTCTCGCCCGAGACCCTGGCCCGCTGGATCGACGAAGGCCACGACGACGACGGCCGCGACATCGCCATCATCGACACCCGCAACGACTTCGAGGTCCAAGTCGGCCACTTCCACGGCGCCATCAACCCGCACATCGCCAAGTTCACCGAACTGCCTGCCGCCCTGGAGGCCCACCGCCCCCAGCTGGCCGGCAAGCGCATCGTCACCTACTGCACCGGCGGCATACGCTGCGAAAAGGCGGCTCTCTGGATGGCCGCCAACGGCTACGACAACGTCGTCCAGCTTGACGGCGGCGTGCTGGACTACTTCGAACACACCGGGGGCAAGCACTGGGACGGTGAACTCTTCGTCTTCGACCGCCGTGTCTCCCTCACCACCGACCTGGCCCCCGGCACCTGGGAACAGGACTTCGATACCCGAACCGTCCATCCCGCACCGAAGCACGAATCCTCCTCCCAGCCCCCCAGCCAGGGAAGCTGACCGACTGCCCGCCTGCTTGCCCGCGGGCGCCATCGCCCCCATATCCTGACGCGCCGGGCACACTCGCCCGGCATACCCAGCGTCACCCTCCCTGCACGATCCCCAGTCCCTCCCCAGTCTTCACCCCGCCATGGCCGCCACCACCCTCACCGTCACCCTCTGGCTGATCGGCATCACGCTGATCCTCATCGGCGTCGCCGGCACCGTGCTGCCCGCGCTGCCCGGCGTCGTCTTTGTCTTCCTGGGCATCCTGCTCACCGCCTGGATCGACGACTTTTCCGTCATCAGCGGCCTGACCGTCGGCATCTGCCTGGCCATTACCGTCGTGGCCTGGGTGCTGGACTACGTTGCCGGCATCCTGGGCGCCAAGAAGGTCGGCGCCAGCCGTGAAGCCATCGTCGGCTCCTTCATCGGCACCATCGCCGGCGTCTTCAGCGGCCTCTGGGGCCTGCTGTTCATGCCTCTGCTGGGCGCCGCCATCGGCCAGTACCTCTACGACCGCGACCTCATCCGCGCCCGCAACGTCGGCATCGCCACCTGGCTGGGCATGGTCATCGGCATGCTCATCAAGATCGCCCTCACCTTCCTGATGATCGGCATCTTCGTCTTTGCGCTGGTCACGCCATAAAGCCCAAGGGTCCAAGGGCCCAAAGGTCCAAGGTCCAAGGTCCAAGGTCCAAGGTCCAAGGTCCAAGGTCAAGCAGTATGGGTCGGGCCCCTTCAAAGCCTCCTTTCGACAAGACCCACGATCCCCAAGGGCAGCAAGGAGACGCTGCTCACTTGGGGGCAGGCCCATCAAGCCCTTCCGCCCGATCAGCCCAGCAGGAGCGGCATGACCCATGGCATGCCCGCATCATTCATCGGTGCATCTCGCACTTCTCGAATGAGACCTCGAGCCGACCCAGCTTTGGCTCGCCACAGGCAAACAGATGGGCACTGCCAGCCCACAGAAGCGCAAGAAAGGACACGAAGACAACCATCTTCGCCAAGTCCACAAACAGGACGCGCCATCCCCGCCCCCCGTCGCCCACCACATCCTCCGGCTTCACGCAACCGCCCACATCCCTGGGCGCAGCACCCTCATTCCCCCTGGCCTGATCAGACCCTGCCTTTCCGGGGGATGATTCAGTCCCTGCTGCTCCACTGCCACCGGCCATCGCACCACCTTTGGCCGCGCCGCGCTCCGCGGCATGGACGGCCAGATCATCGCCCTCGCCCCCTCCCGCCTTGACGTCCGGAGCCCTTCCTTCCAGAAGCGCAATCCGGGCTTCCATGGCAGCCGTCCTTTGCCGGATGACTTCCACCAGCCGCTTTCCGGCCAACGCCCTTGCCCTTCGTGCCCTCACATCCCGAACCACCAGCAGAGCCAGCACCAGCAGCCCCACCACGACATGCCCTTTCCCGTCGAAGATCAGAAAGAACAGCAACATCAACAGGGAATCGAGGAAGCCATGGCCGCTCTGAAGGATTGAGAGCAGCAGAATGCCAACGATCGAGAACGCAAGCCACTTTCTCATGACACACCCACATCAATCGACGTGCTCGTCATTGCGCTTTCAGCGCCACAGAGCCAACAAGACCGGGAAAACAATGCCACTACCCATGCCACGCTTGGCCTCCTCAGAGGCTCTCTGAGCGCCCACCATCCCAGGTGGAACGATCACCTGAAGTTCACACCAAAGCCGTTCGTGGCAGCGATCTCGCCCCTATCGAACAGAAAGAAGCAAGCCAGCATCAGGAACAGCAACCACCCCCAGAACAACAGCCCCTCCACATCACGAAGGGAAACCTTCTCCTTGTCCGAGCGTTGGTCAGCGGATGATGAATGCGCGCTTCCTGCCAACATCTCGCCTTCCTCGCGGAGGCTGGCGCCCCCTTCGCGCCGCCGAAGCCCATCTCTCGCCCGGCGTCGTCTCCCATGGATCTCTGCTGCGACCAGAAGCAGGACACAGGGCACCACGCCTCCCTGGACAAGATAGAGCAACAGTGTGAACAGCGCCCCCATGGGCCCCTCACGAGAGATCATCGCCATGACAAGAACCACGCCGATGGACGCAAAGATCCATTTCCATCGGCCATACCGCCTTCTGCTCACCGTTGCCCTCGACTCCGGATCCTGCGCAACACCATCACGCCCAACATCGGCCTTCAGACACTTCTCTGATTCACGCGTTTCCATCTTTCAACCCAGTCCTTTGAACCGAACGAGAACATCCGTTCATCAAGGCTGACGACAGTAGCTGCTGTACTTGCTGTCCAGAAGGATCTGAGTTCTCTTCAAGTAATCGCAATAGACAGCCATATTGATATACCTGACAAGAACTCCTTCTGACATACCTGATTCTGCAACCCTACCTTGCTCCCTCATGCGCTTATAGTCCTCAAGGGTTCCCGTCCTTCTCAACCCAATCTCTTCAAGCTCCGGGTTCCCACCCAACCCAAGGATGGAGGAAATCCCTCTATCAAATGGACGAACCCCATATATTTCCGTCTTATAGTCACTAACAAGTTCTCCATCCTGAAGAATTTCTCGACCATTTCTTCCTTCTACGCCCGTTCCATCTCCATGGACAACCGGCATGTCAACCCTCTTCAGGCCATCGGGCAAGTCACCCAATTTGACCCCGGCTCGTTCAGCCCTTTCCATGAGAACCCAAAGAGCGATATCCGAAAGATCACCATCCGGCTCACTCGTCCCAGGCGCAGGATAGCCTCCCCCAATGTCTGAATGGGCACCTGCCATCATGAACTCCTCACGGATTCCAACAATATTAAAACTGGAGTCCATTCTCGCAGCACTTCCTGCCCCTATCTTCGTACCCCTCATCGGAACTGTATTTACCTGACTACCCAATGAAGCTCCATCGAATAGTTCTCCTCGTACATCATGTGCAGCGATGATGTTCACGACATGCTCCCACTTTTCGCTCACTTCCATGGGCTTGCAAGCTGTCTCCCAGTTCTTCACGTCGTCATACATGTTGGTGAAGACCGGGTCCATCAGCCCCATGAAGCGCAGCTTCACCTGGCCAGCCTTGGCCGCATCGATTTCCCCCGACTCCAGCTTCCTGGCAATGATTCGCCCAAACTCCAAGGCCTGAACAGCACCCCGTGAGAAACCGACCACGTCAATGTTCAGTGTCTCACCTTCCTTCAGCTGTTCGACCGCCTTCATGAAACGGCCGACCTGGTAGTTGACGTTGTCCTTCCACTTGTCTGCGGTAATGGGTTCTGCCCACTCCCGGTTAACAGGCCCGCTTGTCCTGTTGTACGCCGCATGCGGCCCAAATTCGACACCCACCCCCTCCAGGTACGGCCGCAGTACATCACCTCCCGGCCCGTTGGCCTTCGCATCATAGGCCTGGTAGAAGTGCCAGATGTTCGTCGGCTTATCCGGCGCGTTGTACGTCCCGTCAAAGGCAAACAGCATCAGGCCTGTCGGGTCCACGCTGCGCATCGGATCGGCATCCACGTACAGGTACGGGTTGGGCCCCGCACGCAGCCCCAGCGGGTCCGGTGATACATAGCGCCCCAGCGTGGGGTCATAGTCCCGGCGCATGTTGTAGTAGAGACCGGTTGCTGCATCGGCCCACTGACCGGGGAAGCGCAGCATGGGGTCAACACCAAACATCCGTGCAGAATCTTCCCGGAATGCCACCGGCTCTGCTGCTGCCTCGGGCTCTCCAAACGGCCCATACTGCTGCTGCCAGACAATGCGCCCTTCCACGTCGGATCGCATCATCGGCAGGCCGCGATGATCCACATGCAGCCAGTCGATGCTCAGCGTACCGGCCTTGTCGAAGAGCCAGCCTTTCTGTCCCGGCATGCGCTCGATGACAGCCACCGGAATCTCTCCCTCATGCCACCACAGGCGCATGCCTTCATGGGCGGTTGTTGCCTGTGCCTGCAATCGGCCTTCCACGTAGTCGTAAAAGTCCCATTGCTGTCCCTGTCGGCGAGCCACCCGCTCACCCCGATGGTTGTAGTAGTAGCGGATGCTGCGACCATCCGCATGCACCATGGACAGGATCTGGCCGCCCGGGTGCCAGGTCAGCTTCCAGTCATTCCATTGCAGGGGACGGCCGGCGGCATCGTACTCCACACCTGCCAGACGGTTGCTGCCCTTCTGGTACGTGGACCGAACGCCGTTGACGTGTGCCGAAATATCGTCCTTACCACCGGCGTTGGCGTTGGCGTTGGCGTTGGCGTTGGCGTTGGCAGGATCATGCTTCCCGCTGAAAAGCCGGTTGCCATTGGCATCATAGGCATACCACCAGGCAGTTGCATCCGACTGAGCGGAAGCAGCCAGATCCGCAGAAACAAGCGTATCTGCCCCATCCAGCCCAACAGAAGTTCTGGTCTTTTCCGCCCCCGAAGTTGGCTGCACGCTCGCGGCTTCAACCCGGGTACGTTGCGCAATGATCAGTCGCCCCGCCGGATCGTAGGCAAACTGCTGCGCATGCGTCTGCGTATCGATGCGCGCCACCTTGCCATCTGCCCGATAACCATAGCGCATCGAGTACAGCGCATTTCCATCAGGTGACACAGCACCCGGACGACTTTCCCGGAACTCCGCCAGACGGCCTTCCCCATTCCACGACAGCTGCCGCTGTACACCGTTGCCCAGCAGCCAGTGGTCCTCCACACCCTGGCCATCAACGGAGCTGCCCACCAGCTCACGACGGTAGAGCAACCGTGCCGATGCCTTCGCATGCTCCTTCAGCGTCACCTCCACAGCGGGTGACTTTCCATCACGCCCCTGCCGAGGGGCACGATGCACCACACTTCCATCCGGCAATGTCACCTGATCCGGCTGCGACTGGTTGCCTACATAGGTGTACTGGTACCGGAAAGTCTTCGTCACGACGCCGTTTTCCGGATGGAGATCGACCTGCCGCTCGACGACGCGCCCCTGCGCATCGTGGCGATAGTGCTCCGTGACGTTGCTGCCCTGCACCTCCGCCAGCCAGCGGCCCTCATAGCGGTAGCGCGTCTCGTCGCGGAAGCCGTCCGGGGACATCACGGTCTTCACCAGCGGACGGTCCCAGGCATCCCGCACAAAGCTCACGACGGCACCCGTGGCATCGGTCTCGCGCACCACGCGGTCTGCCTCGTCGTAATGGATCGTGTCCGTGCCCGCATCCGGCGAGACGATCTGCACCACACGATTGAAATCGTCCACCCGGATGGTCTGCTGCACGCCGTTATCGGCTACATGGCGCAGGGCCCCGGCCTCGGCATGAAAGCGCCCGACATCCTCCAGCCAGGCCATGCTGCTGCCTGCCCAGCCATCGGTGCTGCTGGACACTTCACGTCCCAGCGCATCCACCAGCGTCCAGCGCGAATGGCCCTGAGCATCGTCACTATCACGACGCACCTGCACCGTATCCTCCGACCCGGGCAAGGGACCGTCGATATGGGTCAACAGCCCCTTGTCGTCATAATGTGCCGTCGTCGTGCGGCTGACCGGCTGCCCCAGACTGTAGCCGGATTCGGTCAGCGTGACCGGCAGCACACGCCCTGCCACGGTCCGGTAGGTGAAGCGCACCTGATACATCCTGCCAGGCTCGACACTGGGCCGCTCGACCAGCGTGGGGTACGGGTTGCTCAGGTCGGCATATTCATAGCGGCGATGCAGCTGCCACGCCGTCTCGGCAAAGCGGGAAGCGATCGGTCCCTTTTTCTGGGTGGAAACCTCTTTCTTGCGCTCACGCCATGTGCGCACGTAGACCGCCTGTGTGCGGCCGTGCACATCCCGTTCGAAACGAAATTCCCGGTGGAAAGACTGGCGCATGGCATCCACCCTCTGATGCATGCCCACCATATGACCGGCTTCATCATAGCGGTAGTCCCGGTCGGCCAGACGGCAATGCGCGCACTGCTGGCCGGCAATGGACAGCGTCTGCCAGCTGCCATTGAAGTTTCGATACCGATAGGTCTGCTTGCGCCCCTGCCGGTCCTCGACCTCAGTCTGCAGCACGCCCACCGCATCGGCCGACTGGTAGCCAAACTGCATCCGCTCGCCCTGCCAGCCCTCATACTGTCGTACCCTGCCCTGCGCGTCATAGTGCCACTGGCTGAGCGTCACACGCCGTTTCAGTGCAGGTGACTCCACGTCGATGGCGGTCAGCGCAAACGGAAAGCCAGGATCCTCGTACCGATAGAAACGGCGGTTTCCGGAGGGCGTTTCCACGGCCACCAGCTGCCCCGAGGGCAGCACCTTGTAGCGCCATATCCCTTGCGGATGCTCGATGGCCATCAGGTGATTCTGACGATCGTAGCGGAAGCGCATGGTGCGACCATCCGGATCCACCACCGACAGGATCCGGCCACCCGGCGCACGCTCGATGCGCAGCACATGCGTGTCCAGCCGGATGGCCAGCAGCCAGCCTTCCGTGTTGAAGTCCAGCTCCCGTCCGTCCGGCCAGCGCCACCGATACCCGCCCTGGGGCAACGGCGTGACCGTACCGTCCTCGGGCTCCGAACCCACGCACTGCATGGCCTGCTGCTCGGCATGGGCCTGCCCGGCGACGGAAGCCCCCACCTTCCAGGCTGCACGCTCCCCCTCCGACACATCCGGGCGCCAGAAGATGCGCCGCATGCCGTCGGCCTGCACGATCTGGATCGTCTTGCGGGTTGCAAACAGCCGCGTGTCATAGGAAAGATGCCACGCGCGTCCCAGCGCGCCATCCACGGCCGCCAGCGACGAGTTGTAGTGACGGCGGATCTCCAGTCCCAGCGGCCCATCCAGCGGCTCGGCATCCAGGTCCATCTGCACCTTCTGCCCCGTCTGCGGATTGACGGGGTTGCCCACCCCCACCCGCACACTCTTCTTGCTGGGCATGCTGGCCACCCCCAGGGCGGCGCAGGGCGCCTCGGTCGGCGTGGCGCTACAGCGATTGCGGACATCCGCGCCCCAGGTGCTCAGCTTCTGCTCGGCGGTGGGCCTGGGCTGGTCATCAGCGATGCGATAGGGAATTTCAGCATATGAGGGCAGAAACGGAGCGGGCACCGAGGGATACCGATTCGGGAGTTCCAGCGGAGGCGCCTTGTCGTTGTCCTTCACCGTTCCCGCTGGATGCACGACATCCGCCGGCCTCTCGGGCGCGCTGTCGGACTTCCTGACCTTGCCCTTGGAAACGCCTGATCCCGTAGCCCCCGCCACGGCTACCCCAGCCTGCGCAGCCCCGGCTCTGGATCCCTCCCCCGCCACCGCCCACCCAGGCACCAGCAGCGACAGCGACACCACACCGACGACTCTGTATCCCAGCTTCATGTCCAGCCCTCGTTCCCGCAGGATTTCCGACGGGCTGAACTCTGACGGATCACGCCGCCTCTGCCGATCCGGCAAACGGACGAGGACGGGACTCCATCACGGCGCAACTAGGCCATCCGGATGATCGCACCCCGACTCCCCCCACAGTCGGGCTACGCGGTTCCTGCCTACCCGAACGGCGTGAGAAGCAACAAGAACCCGACCACGACCGTCGTCATCAGTGCCACGGCCGCAAAGATCATGAGGCCCTTCCAGTCGACGATGGCGATCTTTGGCGTATCCGCTGCATCCGGCACATCCGCCGCATTTACTGCCTGCGGGTCCACCCCCAGGCCTGTTTCCCCTGGGGACGGCTGTCTGCACGATGCACTCCCGCATGGGGCGGGATGGCACACAGCCCCTTCAGCGACCGGCCTTTCATCCCCTTTCGCATCATCCGGCCTGTCCCCGGCACCGGCCTGGGCAGCCAGCAGCCATGCGCCCCCTCTGGCCAGCGCCCGGACACAGCGCATACCGTGCAGGAGGACGACCGAGAGCAGCAATGTCAGCAGGACCGGATGGAAAGGCGCATAAAACCTCTGCTGAGCCGGGCCATGGAAGCAGAAGCTTCCCAGCACCACCAGCCAGACAGACAGCCACCCGATGCGCCGGGGATCGAAGACCTGCTCGGGCTGATGGGCTTCCACCGCCCGGATGACGTGCCGGTAGCGCCAGCACAGCACGCCTTGC